>LNFM01008417.1_pt1 | contig 15608 bp, 10 predicted proteins | sample 596031 | NCBI WGS metagenome assembly LNFM01 (sample SAMN04254537, study PRJNA301005) | activated carbon metagenome | isolation source: dual media filters at the Ann Arbor, Michigan drinking water treatment plant | place: USA: Ann Arbor | reverse complement strand
GAGGTCGCGGTCATCCTCGCTGGCCCAGAGTGGTGAGCCAACGGTAGTAGAGAAATCGTCTGGACTGGTACACAACCGCTGGCGGCTGCGCCGGCCAGTGACGAAGCCTGTCTCGTGCGCAGCCGGCCGCGCAGCGGCTGCTGCTCTTGGCATGCCCGGGCTAACCCTTTACTACGACCGCAGGCCAGCAATCTCGGCAAGCCAGCCGAGTTGGCGGCGTCTCGCTCCGTAGAAGCCTTTCCAAAGTGCTAACCGCCAAATCCAGGCCCCCTTCTCTACCCCGGCGGGGGTAGAGAAGGGCGGGGGGGATGAGTGGGGGGTTACAAAAGCTGAGCAAGAAGCAAGAAGCAAGAAACACCCTGAGCGCGCCACTCAGAGGGTGCGATGCGTCAGTAACGCAACTGCCCCGTGCTGTCCACGATCGCCAGTTCAACGTAGGACGATCCGTTGTGGGAGCTGGGCGAGTATTTGGCCGAGAAGCGGCCGAAGCTGATCTCGCCGGCATCTTCCATGGCCTTGATGAACGACGCCGTGCTCAGATTGCGCCCCGCGCGGCGCAGTCCCTCGACGAGCAGCTTGGCGTGGACAAAGCCCTCAAGCTGGAAGGCCGACGGGGTCGCTGACGGGTTCTTCTCGCGCAGGGCCCGGTGGTACTCGGCCACCACCGGGATGGTGGTGTTGCGCAGCGGTGGCATGACTTGCGCCAGGACGATGCCACGGGCCTGCTCTTTCAGGTCGCGCCGGATCGAGTCCACGTTGGCGATCGAGAAGCCGTAGAAGGTCGGGCGCAGGCTGGTCTGCAAGGTCGCCTTGATGAAATTCGTCATCGTGCCGCCCGCCACGCCCAGCAGAACGGCTTGGGGCTGCGCGCGCTCGGCGGCCGCGGCAGCGCCCGCGTAGTCCGGTGCCTTGGGGTCGAGCTTCACTTCGGCGTTGAAGCTGATCTTGGCGGCAGTGGCAGCCTGCTGCAGTTCAGACAGCAGGGTCTTGCCCAGGCCGTCGTCCTGATACAGCACGGCCACGCGGCTGATGCCCGTGTCCTGCAGATGCGACACGATGCGGCGTGCCTCGTCGGCATAACTCGCCCGCACGTGGAACAGGTAGGGATTGACCTTGTTGCGAAAGGCGGTGGCGCCGGTCACCGGGCCGAAGATGATGGTCCGGCTTTCTTCGGCCAAAGGCAGGATGGCCCCGGTCTGGGCCGTGCCCGTGTTGTTGTAGATCATGAACACACCCTGCTCGTCGATCAGCTTGCGGGTGTTCTCGACGGCGCGCTTCACGTCAAAGCCGTCGTCCAAGGTGGTGTAGACGATCTTGCGGCCAAACACGCCGCCGGCAGCGTTCACCGTGTCGAAGTACAGCCGTGAGCCCTCGCCGAACTCCAGCGTCTGGGGACCCAGCGGCCCGCTCAGCACGGCCGAGGCGCCAAGGCGTATTTCGGTGGGCGTGACGCCGCGGTCTCCCGCGACCACCACCCCGCCCATCATCAATCCAATGGCGAGTAAGAAGGGTCTCAACATGGTTTTTCCTGGACAGCCTGCGGCTTCAGTGAGAGGGGCTGTCGGTCGTTTGTGCAGCCCCCAAATAGTTATTAAGTATAGTTATTTGAATGAATCAACTGAATTTTCGTTTCAGTGTTTTCCCTTGGGAGTCCGGCCGGGGAGAGTACAAGTTCACGTTCTGGCAAGATGACAAACCATGAACCTGCTCGTCTCCATGCGTTACCTCGTTGCCCTCGACGAGCACAAGCATTTCGCACGCGCGGCGCAGTCGTGCTTCGTGACGCAGCCGGCGTTGTCCAATGCGCTGCGTGCGCTGGAAGAGGAGTTCGGTTCCTCGATCGTCAAGCGTGGCCGCACCTTCGTGGGTTTCACGCCCGAGGGGGAGCGCCTGCTGGAGAGCGCGCGCCGCATGTTGCGCGAGGAGACGCTGCTCAAGCAGGACCTCAGCAGCGTGGGCGGGCAGCCGCAGGGGCGCCTGGGCATCGGCGTCGTGCCGTCGGCTGAGCCGGTGGCGGCGCGTTTTGCCGCCATGCTGCAGGCACGCCACCCGGGCATCCGGCCCGTGGTGCGTTCCATGAGCTCACAGGAGATCGAGGCCGGGCTGGAAGCGCTCACGCTGGACATGGGCCTGGGTTTCATCGAGCGCGTGCGCCCCGGTGCCGGCGCCTTGCAGACCCTGCTGCAGTACACCGAGCACTATTTCCTGGTGGGCAAGGCCGCGCTGCCGCCGGAGCCGAACGCACAGGGCATGCGTTTTTGTGCGCCCATGCCCTGGCAGGAGGCGGCCGCGCTGCCCCTGTGCCTGATGACTTCCGAGATGTACAACAGGCACATCGTGGACGGTGCCTTTGCCGAGGCCGGCGTCCGCGTCCAGCCCGTGCTGGAAACCAATTCCCTGCTGACGCTGGCGCTCAGCGCCGTGGGCGGTGCCGTCTCGTGCGTGATGCCTGGCGCGCTGGTGGGGGCGGTGCGGGCTTACCGCGAGCTGGAGGCCCGGCCGCTGAGCTGCCCCGAAGTGCGTACTTCCATCGGTTTCATGTTCCAGACGGCTGAGCGGCATTCGCGCCCGCTGGAGGCCGCCCTGACCCTGGCCCAGGACGCCGCCTGGCTGCGCCATGCGGCCGCGCACAGCGGTTTGCTGCACGCCTGAGCCCGGGTCGCAGGCCTGGCCTTGCCGCTAGGAATGGTTTTCAATAAGAATGACTGCTGCATATTGCCTTGCATCATTTATTTTTTGAATGATCACATGTTTCGACGGAATTTGACCCTGACCGGTCCTGAGCCGACACTGCACCCATAGTCATGAACCGAGGGACATCCCCATGAACCATCCCGGCCGCAAAGGCGAAATCCAGGCCGTGGCTGTTGCCACCGTCGACGACCTGCGCGAACGCATCCGCCGCAAGAGCAAGCTCAAGGGCCGCCAGGCCGACGACAAGTCGCTGGCCGAAGTCATCACCCTGATCGGCGCCAAACCGGCCAACGGCCACCGCCGCGACCTGCTGATCGAGCACCTGCACAAGCTCAACGACGCCTACCGCTGCCTGCACGACCGGCATCTGGTGGCCCTGGCCAAGGAAATGAACATTCCCATGGCCGAGGTCTATGAAGTGGCCACCTTCTATCACCACTTCGAAGTGGTCAAGGGCGACGAGAAGGCTCCCGGCCTGACCGTGCGCGTCTGCGACGGCCTGAGCTGCGAGATGCACGGCGCCCAGAGCCTGATGAGCAAGCTGCAGGCCTCTCTGACCGGGGACGTGCGCGTGATCCACGCGCCCTGCGTGGGCCGCTGCGAGCAGGCCCCGGTGGCCGTGGTGCACCAGAACCCGGTGCTGCGCGCCACGCCCGAGAGCGTGGCCAAGGCCGTGAAGGCCGGTGCCAGCACGCACCCCAAGTCCAGCGGCAAGGCGGCTTTCGACCCGGCAGCGCTGGCGCTCAAGTCCATTTCTCCCGCACCGAGCCAGCAGCAGGTCTCGCCCGACTTCGTGGGCTACGAGGCCTACAAGGCCAAGGGCGGCTACCAGCTGGCCGCCGATCTGCTCAGCGGCAAACAGGAAGTCGAACCCATCATCAAGGCCATGGAAGACTCGGGCCTGCGCGGCCTGGGCGGCGCCGGTTTCCCGGCCGGGCGCAAGTGGCGCATCGTGCGCGACCAGCCCGCGCCCAAGCTGATGGCCGTGAACATCGACGAAGGCGAACCCGGTACCTTCAAGGACCGTACCTATCTGGAGCGTGACCCGCACCGTTTCCTCGAAGGCCTGCTGGTGGCCGCCTACGCCGTGGGCGTGGGCGCCTGCTACATCTACCTGCGTGACGAGTACCACGGCGCGCGCGCCCTGCTGGAGGCCGAGCTGGCCGCCCTGCAGGCCAACCCGCCGTGCCCGCTGCCGCTGATCGAACTGCGCCGCGGCGCCGGTGCCTACATCTGCGGCGAAGAGTCCGCGATGATCGAGAGCATCGAGGGCAAGCGCGGCGAACCCCGCATGCGCCCGCCCTACATCGCCCAGGTCGGCCTGTTTGGCCGGCCCACGCTGGAGCACAACTTCGAAACCCTCTACTGGGTGCGTGACATCGTGCAGAAGGGCCCGAGCTGGTTCTCCGGTTTCGGCGCCAACGGCCGCAAGGGCCTGCGCAGCTTCAGCGTCAGCGGTCGGGTCAAGCACCCGGGCGTCAAGCTGGCGCCGGCGGGCATCACCATCCGCGAACTGGTCGACCAGTATTGCGGCGGCATGCTCGACGGCCATGAGCTGTACGCCTACCTCCCGGGTGGCGCCTCGGGCGGCATCCTGCCGGCCAGCATGGGTGACATCCCGCTGGACTTCGACACCCTGCAGCCCTACGGCTGTTTCATCGGTTCGGCCGCCGTCATTGTGCTGAGCCAGAAGGACACGGCGCGCGAAGCCGCCGTGAACATGATGCGCTTCTTCGCCGACGAGAGCTGTGGCCAGTGCACACCCTGCCGCGTGGGCACGGCCAAGGCCGTCAAGCTCATGGAAGCCAAACAGTGGGACAACGAGACGCTGGAAGACCTGTGCCAGGTCATGGCCGACGCCTCGATCTGCGGCCTGGGCCAGGCCGCACCCAATCCCATCCGCTGTGTCCAGAAATACTTCCCGCAAGAACTGGGAGCCCAAGCATGAACGCACCCGCCAAGCTCAACGAAGTCACCCCGCAGATCGTCGAGTTCACGCTCGACGGCAAGAAGGCCCAGGCCTACGCCGGTGAAACCATCCTGACCGTTGCCAAGCGCATGGGCATGGAGATCCCGCACCTTTGCTACAAGGAAGGCTACCGCGCCGACGGCAACTGCCGTGCCTGCGTGGTCGAGGTCAAGGGCGAGCGCACGCTGGCCCCCAGCTGCTGCCGCAGCGCCACCGCTGGCATGGAGGTGCAGAGCAAGAGCGAACGCGCCGTCAAGAGCCAGAAGATGGTGCTGGAGATGCTGCTGTCCGACATGCCCGACACCGGCTACAAGTGGGATGAAAAAGACGAGTCGCTGCAGCACGGCGAGCTGTCGCAGTGGGCCGACCAGGCTGGCGTGACCGTGCGCCCGGCACTCAAGGCCCTGCGCCGTGAGCAGCCCAAGGCCGACATCTCGCACCCGGCCATGGCCGTGAACCTGGATGCCTGCATCCAGTGCAACCGCTGCGTGCGCGCCTGCCGTGAAGAGCAGGTGAACGACGTGATCGGCTACGCCATGCGTGGCAGCCACAGCGAGATCGTGTTCGACCTGAACGACCCCATGGGCGACAGCACCTGCGTGGCCTGCGGCGAGTGCGTGCAGGCCTGCCCCACGGGCGCCCTCATGCCCAAGACGCGCGTCGGCTCACAAGTCGTCGACAAGAAGGTCGACTCGGTCTGCCCCTTCTGCGGTGTCGGTTGCCAGCTGACCTACAACGTCAAGGACAACAAGATCATCAGCGTGGACGGGCGCGACGGCCCGGCCAACCACAACCGCCTGTGCGTCAAGGGTCGATTCGGTTTCGACTACGCGCACAGTCCGCAGCGCCTGACCAAGCCGCTGATCCGCAAGGCCGGTGTGCCCAAGGACCCGGAGGCCATTGACGATCTGAACCGCCAGATGAGCGAGGATCCGTCCATCATCGGCACCATGTTCCGCGAAGCCACGTGGGACGAGGCGCTGGACCTGGCCGGTGGCGGTCTCAAGGCTCTGCGCGACAAGTACGGCCTCAAGGCCCTGGCGGGTTTCGGCTCGGCCAAGGGCAGCAACGAAGAGGCCTACCTCTTCCAGAAGCTGGTGCGCACCGGTTTCGGCAGCAACAACGTGGACCACTGCACCCGGCTGTGCCACGCCTCCAGCGTGGCGGCCCTGCTTGAAGGTGTGGGCTCGGGCGCCGTGTCCAACCAGGTCAATGACGTGGAGCACTCCGGTCTCATCTTCGTGATTGGCTCCAATCCCACGGCCAACCACCCGGTGGCGGCCACCTGGATGAAAAATGCCGCCAAGGCCGGCGCCAAGATCGTGCTGGCCGACCCGCGCATCACCGACATCGGCAAACACGCCTGGCGCACCCTGCAGTTCAAGCCTGACACTGACGTGGCCATGCTCAACGCCATGATCTACACGGTGATCGAAGAAGGCCTGGTGGACAAGGACTTCGTGAAGAAGCGCGCCAGCAACTTTGAAGCCCTGAAGAAAAACGTCCAGGGCTACAGCCCCGAGGCCATGGAGCCCATCTGCGGCATCCCCGCGCAGAAGCTGCGTGAAGTGGCGCGCGAGTTCGCTACTTCCAAGTCCTCCATGATCCTGTGGGGCATGGGCGTGAGCCAGCACGTGCATGGCACCGACAACGCCCGTTGCCTGATCGCGTTGTGCGCGGTGACCGGCCAGATCGGCAAGCCCGGCTCCGGCCTGCACCCGCTGCGCGGCCAGAACAATGTGCAGGGCGCCAGCGATGCCGGCCTGATCCCCATGATGTTCCCCAACTACCAGCGCGTGGACAACCAGGAAGTGCACCAGTGGTTCGAGAAGTTCTGGGGCGCCAAGCTCGATGACAAGCCCGGTTACACCGTGGTGGAGATCATGCACAAGGCGCTGGTGGACGACAGCGATCCGCACAAGATCCACGGCATGTACGTCGAGGGTGAAAACCCGGCCATGAGCGACCCGGACCTGAACCACGCCCGCCACGCCCTGGCCGAGCTCAAGCATCTGGTCGTGCAGGACATCTTCATGACCGAGACCGCCTGGCTGGCCGACGTGATCCTGCCCGCCACGGCCTGGCCCGAGAAGACCGGCACGGTGAGCAACACCGACCGCATGGTGCAGCTGGGCAAGCAGGCCGTCACGCCCCCGGGCGATGCCAGGCCCGACCTCTGGATCATCCAGCAGATCGCCCTGCGCATGGGCCTGGACTGGAACTACCGCGGCGAGCATGCCGGCGTGGCCGAGGTCTACGAGGAGATGCGCCAGGCCATGCACGCGGCCATCTCGGGCATCACCTGGGACCGTCTGGAGAAGGAATCCAGCGTGACCTACCCCTGCCTGAGCGCGGACGACCCGGGCCAGCCCATCGTCTTCACCGACAAGTTCGACACCAAGGACGGCAAGGTCAGGCTGGTGCCGGCCGACATCATCCCGGCCAACGAGCGTCCCGATGCCGAGTTCCCCTTCGTGCTGATCACGGGCCGCCAGCTCGAACACTGGCACACGGGCAGCATGACGCGCCGCTCGGGCGTGCTCGACGCCATCGAGCCCATCGCCACCGCGTCCATGTGCGGTGCCGATATGGCGGACCTGGGCCTGCGGCCCGGCGATGTGATCACCGTGGCCTCGCGCCGCGGCCAGGTGGCCATCCACCTGCGTCAGGACGACGGCACGCCACGCGGCGCGGTCTTCATCCCCTTCGCCTACTACGAGGCGGCGGCCAACCTGATCACCAACGCGGCGCTCGACCCCTTCGGCAAGATCCCGGAGTTCAAGTACTGCGCGGTGTCCATCCGCCGCGGCGGCACGCCGGCCAAGACCCAGGGCTTCGGGGCGGCGGAGGCCATGCTGGGCTGAAGCCGCGTCCTCTGACCGAGACGCAAAAGGCCTGGCGCTGTGGCGCAAGGCCTTTTTTCTTCCAGGCGGGCCGCCGCCGCTTGCGACAATTTGTCGCGGTAGAGCACATAGGCAGGTCTTTTCCTATCCGCTACAGTGACGGGTGTATGAACAGCAAGCAACCGTCCCTGCAGGTCGCCGTCCTGATGCGCAAGGTGCGCATCACGGGTCCCATGAGCCAGTGGCAGCCCTGGCGCTGGGAGCTGGCCGACGTGGTGCTGCACGAGCCGGCCTTTGGCAGCGAGCCGCGCCGGCTGCGCCAGGACGACGACGGCGAGACCTGGCTGCATCCCGGCTTCACGGTCGAGCTCTTCCGCGACGACGCCGAGGGTTACTACCTCAACGCCACCACGTCCGCGCCCTGCTGGTTCGTGCTCTGGCGCATGGAGGAAGAGGCCACGCTGGCCGAGGAGCCCATCCCGCGGCCGGTGGCCGTGTCGGTGAGCTACCACGATGCCGGCCGCTGGCTCGACGCGCAGGAGACGGTCGAGCAGGTCGGCGCGCCGCCCGAGGTCGTGGACTGGTTCCGGGCTTATGCCGACGAGCACTACGTGATCGAGCCCAAGAAGCGCAAGCGGCCCGACAGCTTCAAGCCGCTGACCGACCGTTTCGGCAACCCGGCTTCGGTGAGCACCGAAAAAAAATACGGTGGAGGCGAACATGGCTGAAGGTTTTCTGGGCCGCTGGTCCCAGCGCAAGCAGGCCTTGCGCGAGGGCAAGCCTCTCGAGGAGCCGCCGGTACCGGCCGCTGCGCCGCCTGCACCGGCGGTCGCCGCGCGCACGGAGCCTGCCCACGCCGAGCCGGCAGCCGCTCCCGAGGCCGAAGCCCCGCCGCCGCCCACGCTGGAGGATGCGCAGGCCCTGACGCCGCAATCCGACTTCCGGCGCTATGTCGCTGGCGATGTGGACCCCGAGGTCAGGCACGCCGCGATGCGCACGCTTTTTTCCGATCCGCACTTCAACGTGATGGACGGACTGGACATCTACATCGAGGACTACAACACGCCCAATCCCATGCCGGCCTCCATGCTGCGCAAGATGGCCAGCGCCCATTTCCTGGGCCTGGTGGAGGAAGAGAAAGAGCAGAAGCCGCAGCCACCTGCCGCCGTGCAAGCGGCGAACGGCCCTGTACCCGCGCAAGACGTCACCGAGCCAGAAGCTCGCCACGCCCGCGCTGCCGAACCCGACGAGAACCCACACCATGACGACCCTGATCTGCGACTGCAACAAGACCATGCCCCTGGACCCCAAGGGCCTGGGCGCGGCGCTTGACGAAACGCTGACACCGCACAGCACCCTGTGCCGGCGCGAGGCCGGCGCCTTCCAGCAGGCCCTGGGCCGGGGGGAAGACCTGGTGGTGGCCTGCACCCAGGAGGCGCGCCTGTTTGGCGAAATCGCCGACCAGACCGAGGGTGTCAAAGCCGTACCCATCCGCTTCGTCAACATCCGCGAGACCGGTGGCTGGAGCAAGGATGCGAGCAAGGCCATGCCCAAGATGGCCGCGCTGCTGGCCGCGGCGCGCCTGCCCGACCCCGAGCCCGTGCCCACGGTCACCTACAAGAGTGCGGGCCGCCTGCTCATCATCGGCATGCTCGATGCGGCCGAGCGCGCGGCCGACCTGCTGGCCGACACGCTGGACGTGAGCATCCTGAGCACCGGCGCCGGTGCCGACGGCGGCATGCAGGAGCGCCGCTACCCGGTGCTGACGGGGCGCATCGAGGCCCTCACGGGCTGGCTCGGTGCCTTCGAGCTCAAGCGCCAGACCAGCAACCCCATCGACCTGGACCTGTGCACGCGCTGCAATGCCTGCATCGCCGCCTGTCCGGAAAACGCCATCGGCTTCGACTATCAAATTGATAGCAATCTCTGCAAGTCCCATCGCGTTTGCGTGCAGGCCTGCGGCGTCGCCGGGGCGATCGATTTCACCCGTGAACCGCAGTCCGAGAGCGAGACCTTCGACCTCGTGCTGGACTTGCGCGACACCCCGGCCTTCAGCCAGCACGCCAAGCCCCAGGGCTATTTCCTCTGGGACGGCCACGACCCGCGCGTGCCGATCGAGCTGCGCGGTCTGGTCGGTGAATTCGAGAAGCCCAAGTTCTTCACCTACAAGCAGAAGCTCTGCGCCCACAGCCGCAACGAGAAGACCGGTTGCAATGCCTGTATCGAGGTCTGTTCGGCCTCGGCCATCAGCTCCGAGAAGGATCGTCAGCAGATCAAGGTCAACCCCAATCTCTGCGTGGGCTGCGGGGCCTGCACCACGGTCTGCCCCAGCGGGGCGCTGAGTTTTGCCTACCCGCGCGCCAGCGAGCAGGGCGTCAAGTTCAAGACCCTGCTCTCGGCCTACCAGCGCGCCGGCGGGCGCGAGCCCGCGCTGCTGCTGCACAGCCAGCAGGCTGGCACCCGCCTGATCGGCGACCTGGGCCGTGCCGCGCGGGTCGACCCCGATGTGCGTGGCGTGCCCGCGCGGGTCATGCCCGTGCCGCTCTGGCATACGGCCTCGCTGGGCCTGGAGGTCTGGCTGTCGGCGGTGGCCTACGGGGCACGCAATGTCTGGGTGCTGATGACGGGCGAGGAGGCGCCGCAGTACCTCGACGCCGTGCGCGCGCAGATGAACGTGGCGCAGGCCATCCTCACGGGCCTGGGCTACACGGGCGAGCATTTCCGCCTGCTGCACGCGCGCGATGCCCGTGACCTCGCCGAGCTCGACGCCGCCTTGCAGGCGCCGCCGGCCCAGGGCGTGGGCAAGACGGCCAGCTTTGCCGTGCAGGCGGACAAGCGTGCCACGCTGGAGCTCGCGCTCGACCATCTGGTCGAGCAGGCGCCGGCCAAGCCGGAGCTGATTGCCTTGCCGGCCCAGGGCTCGCCGCTGGGCGCGTTGGCCGTCAACAAGGATGCCTGCACCATGTGCCTGAGCTGCGTGAACGCCTGCCCGGCCAGCGCGCTGCAGGACAACCCGAATGCGCCGCAGTTGCGTTTCATCGAGAAGAACTGTGTCCAGTGCGGGCTGTGCGTCAAGACCTGCCCGGAACAGGCGCTGAGCCTGGTACCGCAGCTGCGCCTGACCCCGCAGCGCAAGGAGGCCGTGGTCATCAACGAGATGCAGCCCTATGCCTGCGTGCGCTGCGGCAAGCCCTTCGGGACGCTCAAGGCCATCGAGGCCATGCTGGGCAAGCTGGCCGGCCATTCCATGTTCCAGGGCGAGGCGCTCGAGCGCCTGAAGATGTGCGGTGACTGCCGCGTGATCGACATCTACAGCAATCCGAACGAAACCAGGATCACCGACCTTTGACCTTTGAAAAGACCGACACGATGAGCATGGACAAGAACACCGAGGACGCGCAGCTGGCGCAGGGCACGCTCGACGAGGAGACCGCACGCGCCGAGGTCTATGGCCTGCTGGCGGCGCTGTACTACGCGCCGCCCGGGGCCGAGCTGCTGGAGCAGCTGCGTGTCGCGGCCACCGAAGCGCCCGCCGAAGGCGGCTTTCTGGAGGAGCCCTGGCGTGTCCTGGTGGGCGCGGCGCGCGACATGGACCTGGCCGCCGTGACCGGCGAATACCACACGCTGTTCGGCGGTGTGGGCAAGCCCGAGATCTATCTCTTCGGCTCGCACTACCTCAGCGGTTTTCTCAACGAAAAGCCGCTGGCCAAGCTGCGTGATGATCTGGCCGCGCTGGGCCTGGCGCGCGATGAGACCCTGCCCGAGACCGAGGACCACATCGCCTACCTCTGCGAGGTCATGCGCTATCTGATCGCGGGCGACGACGTGGCCGTGGCCAACCTCACGAAGCAGCGCGAGTTCTTCGTCGATCACCTGCAGCCCTGGGCGACCCAGCTCTGCGATGCGCTCGAAGCGCATCCACGGGCACGCTTCTACGCCGCCCTGGCGGGCTTCACGCGCGCCTTCATCTCGGTCGAGATGCAGGGCTTCGACATGCTGAACTGAGCAGTCTCCTTTTGCGTTGAGCTTGTCGAAACGCTGCGGGCTTCGACAGGTTCAGTCTACGCGGGAAGAAGTCAAGCCCTGCGGGCTTGCATGGGGCCGGTCGGCCCTTCCTGTGGTGCCAGCGGCTCGGTCAGCAGCCAGACGCGGAAGCTCGCGCCCGGGCTGTCCTCGCCCAAGTCCTGACGGTTCAGGCCCTCGATGCTGCCGCCGTAGCGCTCGACCAGGCCCACGCTGATCCACAGGCCCAGGCCGTTGCCGTCGTTCTTGGTGGTGAAGAAGGGGCGGAACAGGCGTTCCTTCACGCGCTCGGACAGTCCGGGGCCCGTGTCGCTGATCTCCAGCAGCACGCCGGCCTTGCCGTCCTCGCGATCGCGCGTGCGCAGGCGCAGCGTACCGCCCTCGGGCATGACCTGGATGGCGTTGATCATGAGGTTGATCACCACCTGCTGGAGTTCCTGCCGGTTGATGCCGGTGCGCGCCGTGGCCCGCAGATCCCGGAGGACTTCGATGTGCGTGCGGGCCAGCAGATGGGCCACGAGCACCAGGGAGTTTTCCAGCACCTGGTTCACGTCCACGGCTTCCACATAGCCTGCGTATTCGGTCGGGCGTGCGTACTGCAGCAGCTGGGTGACGATGAGGCGCATGCGCTCGACCTGCTGGTCCAGCAGCTTGAGCTCGGCCTGCACCGGGGCGGCCTGGGCCCCCAGGGTCTCGCGCATCAGGTCCAGATTGCCCTGGATCACGGCGATGGGGTTGTTGATCTCGTGCGCCACGCTGGCCGTGAGCTGGCCGATGGCCGCGAGCTTCTCCGACTTGACCAGCTGGGCCTGGGCCTGCTGCAGCGAGGCATTGCTCTGTGCGAGCTCGCGCGTGCGCTCGATCACCTTGGCGTCCAGTTCCTCGGCCCAGCGCTGCAGCGCGCGGGTCTTCTCGTCGATCACGTCCAGCAGCTCGTCCAGGTGGCCTGCCAGCGCGCCGATCTCGTCGCGTGCGCTCACCGCGCCCACGCGCGCACCCGTGTCGCCATCCTCCACCCGCTGCATGGTCTGGTTCATCTGCTCCAGGGGGCGGAAGATGCTGCGCGCCCAGCGCAGCGAGAACAGTGCGGCCAGGATCATCACCAGCACGAAGATGCCGACGATGAACGCGAGCATGCCGTACTTGACGTAGCGGAAGGGCTGCTCCAGATAGCCGACATAGAGCATGCCCACGCGCTCGCCGCCGGCGTCGACCAGCGGCTCGTAGGCCGAGACATACCAGTCGTTGACGACGAAGGCGCGGTCCAGCCAGGTCTCGCCGCGGCTGAGCACCGCTTCGCGCACGGCCTGCGAGACGCGCGTGCCGATGGCGCGTTCGTCACGGAACAGGCGCACATTGGTGGTGATGCGCACGTCATCCATGAAGAGCGTCGCCGTGCCGTGGCTGCCGAAGGGCAGCGAACCTTCAGGGTAGACGATGCGGTTGATGTGGTCGATGAAGGGCAGGTTCTGGTTCAGCAGCACGCCGCCGCGCAGCAGGGCCACGATGCTGCCGTCGGCGCCGCGCACGGGCGTGGTGGCCAGCATCACGAGCGCGCGGTCTTCGACGCTGCGAGTCGTGGGCACGGCGCTGCGGGTGGCGATCAAGGGGATGTGGATGCGCGGCGCCAGGTGCGGCGCCAGCGCCAGCAGCTCGGCCGGCTCCAGCCGCGCCAGGCTCGCGTGGTCGGTACTCACGCGTGCGTGGATGGCGGCCGGTCCGCTGGCGGGGGCGCGCAGTTCGGCGGGCGGCACGGCGTCCGGCAGCCAGCCCGCCGTGATCAACCGACCGTCGAGGGCATAAAGGTTGAAGAAGTCGAAACCCAGACGGTGGCGCTCGCGCATCAGCAGGGACTGGACGGCGGGCAAGTCGCGTTGGTGCAGCGACTGGTACAGGGCCTGCGAGGCTGCCACGGCCTGCGTACCCGAACCCACCTCGGCCAGCACCTGCTCGAAATAGCCGCGTGCCACGGCCAGGTCGCTGCGTACCTTGGTGATCAGCAGGCGGTCGTAGGCGGCGTTGCCCCAGATCACGAGCGTGCCCACGAGCAGCGGTAGCACCACCAGCAGCGGCAGCAAGGCCATGGCCAGCAGCTTGTTGCGGATGGAGTGCGTGAGCCAGCGCGGCGCCGGCAGGGCGCGCAGCCGGGGCCAGGGCTTCACGACAGGGCCCATTCGGCGCAGCGCCGCTCCAGGGTGCGGCGCGAGATGCCCAGCAGCTGCGCCGCCTGGGTCTTGTCGCCTTGCACCGAATCGAGCACGGCGAGGATGTGCTGCTTCTCCAGTGTGTGCAGATCGGTCGGTGCCGCGGTGGCGGCGCGGCGCTTCTTGTCCATGGCGTAGAGCGCCGAGACATTGAGCGTGCCCAGGATCAGCGAGCGCTCGATCAGGTTGCGCAGTTCACGCACATTGCCGGGCCAGTCGTACTGCGTGAGATAGTCCATCTCGGCCGCCGTCAGTTGCAGCGGCACGGCGCCCAGCACGGGCGCGAGCTGGCTGGTGAAGTGCTGCACCAGGTCGGGGATGTCCTCCTTGTGCTCGCGCAGCGGCGGCAGCGTGAGCTCCACCACCTGCAGGCGGTAGTAGAGATCCTTGCGGAAGCGCCCCTCGGCCACCTCCTGCTGCAGGTCGCGGTTGGTGGCGGCGATGATGCGCACATTGACCGGCAGCAGCTGCTGGCTGCCCACGGGGCGGATCTGCAGGTCTTCGAGCGCGCGCAGCAGCGTGGCCTGCAGCGCCAGCGGCAGCTCGGCCACCTCGTCGAGAAAGAGTGTGCCGCCCTGGGCGTAATAGAACAGGCCGTCACGCGCACGCGTGGCACCGGCGAACGCGCCCTTGGCGTGGCCGAAGAGTTCGCTCTCCATCTGCTCGGGCGAGACCGAGGCGCAGTTGACCGGCACGAAAGGGCCCTGCGCGCGCGGGCTCAAGGCGTGCAGGGCGCGCGCGACGAGCTCCTTGCCCGTGCCCGATTCGCCCTGCAGCAGCACCGTGCTGTTGACCGGGGCGACGCGGCGCACCGAGTCCGAGAGCTCGGCGATCTGGGCCGAGCGGCCCACCAGGCCGTTGTCGGCAAACTGGCTGCGCGAGAGGGTGTGGCGCAACACGAAGTTCTCGCGGGCCAGGCGCGCGCTCTCATAGCAGCGCCGAACGGCGTTGAGGATCTGCGGCACACGAAAGGGCTTGAGGATGAAGTCCGAGGCGCCGGCACGCAGCGCCTCGATGGCGGTGTCCAGGTCGGCGAAGGCCGTGATCAGGATGACCTGGCCGGTGTAACCGTGTTCGCGCAGATCCTTGAGCCAGGCCACGCCGTTCATGCCGGGCAGGGTGATGTCCAGGATGATGAGGTCCACATGGTGGTCGCGCAGCAGCGCGGCGCCGTCCTCGGCGCTGCCGGCCTCGTGCACGGTCTGGCAGCGCGGCCCCAGGGTCTTGACGAGGAAGTTGCGCATGCCGGGTTCGTCGTCGACGACGAGGATGGACCAGTAAGGCCAGCCTTCGGCCATCTTGGCGTGGTCGGCGGGATGCGGGGGCTGGGTCACGTTGTACATGCGAAAGGTGAGGAATTCTATCGAGGGCTTCCGAGTAATTTTCTCGGGTACCGCGTGTTTCGACTTGAGTGCAACACGAAGACGCGATGTGAATTGGGAAGCATTCTTATCTGCGTTGCGGCGCTTTGCGACAACTTGTCGCGTTGCGAGCGTCAGGATGTCAAGGAACATCGCAGATGCTGCAAAGCAGCAATCGTGCAAAGCCCTGTGCCGCCGTGTTTTGCGTGCTCGGCGTGTCAGGGCCGGGGCGCGGGCATATATCAGTAGTTAATGAATTAATGACATCACCCGAGGGAAAACACGGCAAAACTTATCTGGAGATTCGCTTGCTGAATCGTTGCGGCGTTGATAAATTCCTAGCAGGTTATGCATATCCGTTCCTATCCCGGCAGCGGAATAAACGTCAGTCACAGGAGATCAGCATGAGTCAACAAGCCCAAGGGAAATTGTCGCGTCGCACCCTGTTCGCAGGGGCGGGCACGGTCGGTGCCGTGGCTGCGGTGGCCAGCCTGCTGCCGTCGGCGCAGCCGGT
>LNFM01026805.1_pt1 | contig 15610 bp, 13 predicted proteins | sample 596031 | NCBI WGS metagenome assembly LNFM01 (sample SAMN04254537, study PRJNA301005) | activated carbon metagenome | isolation source: dual media filters at the Ann Arbor, Michigan drinking water treatment plant | place: USA: Ann Arbor | reverse complement strand
CGCCGCGCAGGTGGTGCAGCCGTCGCATGAACACCGGCTGCATCTCGCAGCGGCCGGTGTGCTTGCACCGAAACTCGGCCTCGGTGAACTCGGGTGAGTAGTCGGCCCAGTTCATCGCGGACCCTGGCCCGACATCTTGAAGTCGTGCTCGCGGCTCTCGCGCCGGTCGCGCCTGATCACCGACCACACCTGCAGCAGCAGGCTGGCCAGCGTCAGCAGCAGGCCGGCCAGGGTGGCAATGCCTGGGCCCGTGGAGAGGCAGTCGCTCACGCCGGTGATGCTCGCGCCGATGGCCGACACCTTCACGGCCGGCGAGGAAGCCGCCTCAGATGCTGATGCCGCCAGGTGCGTGAGGTGAGCGCGGGATGTCATGCTTATTGCGTAAACCGAGCCCACACAAAGCGTGGATCGACGGTCGCCACGGTCGGCGTGACCGTCGTTTTCCAGCATTGAATGCGAAGCGTCGTCGTGCCGTGAGACGCAACGTCAACCATCACGCCATTGCCCGAAACATCGGAGTCGGCCGCAAGCTCCATGCTGTATTCGTTGAGCCTGAACGGCTTGGTGAAGGTGATGCTGTAGTCGCCCGTGCCGTTGCGGACAACAGTGCAGCCGATGCCGGCATCCAGCACGATGGCCGATCCGCTCCAGTGGAACTTCACCCAGGGGCTCAGGTAGGAGCGGTCATACAGCTCAACGTGGCGGCCTTTCGAGTCGTAGCCGCCAGAAATCGTGCCGGTGTTGGCTCGAATTCGAGCGTAGTTCAAAACCCCGGTGTCGCTGCAAATCTCGGCCGCGTTGGTGGCTGTGGCGTGGTCGAGCTCCACGTGATTGGTGGCCGACGCCGAATCGAATCGCAGGATGAAGTCAGCGCCTGCGCCGGCCTCGATGTAGCCGCCAATTGAGCGGTTGGCAAAGCCAGCAATCCGCATGACGTAGGACGAACTCGCGCCCCCTGGCTGCTTCTTGCAGTCCTGCAAGGTGTTGCCCTGCCAGATGCACCCGGTGGTGTATTGCTGTTCCTGCACCAGCAAGTGATGGGCGGCCTGGATGTCGCATCCGGTGACGGAGATGGCGTGTGCGCCGGACAGCGGCGACAGCGTTTCATCGTCCTGAACGATGGTCTTGTAGGCGCCCCACACAGAGCAGTCTCGAATCTGCCCAACCTCGCCGCCGCAATAGGCCACGTTCCCGGTGTTTATGTTGCCCACCACGATCCCGTAGCCCTGCACCGCGTAGCTCCCGGGGTCGGCCTTGGTGTAAGTTCCGCTCAGCGGCGCGATGTTGCCAACGTGCACGCGCTCGATCTGAAACCGGCTCACATGGCGCATGTCGATGCCGATCTGTATCTCGGTCGTGGTCACCGTGGCCGTGGGGTGGTTCATGACAACCGCGAAGTCGCGCAGCGTCACCTCGTTCAGTCGCGCGTTTGCAACGCCTGGCGAGAAGGCGCGCTTGATGATCGACCCCTTCGTGTGGGCCGCCAGTTCAGCAAGCGTGCCCCCATTCGGCAGCGCAACGATGGTCGTCTTGTTCTTGCCCGCGCCGTCTATGGTGCATCCGGTGACAACCTGAATGCCGACATCCGGGTTGACGTTGAAGACGCCACGCGGCAGGAACACATGCTTCTCGGCCGAGATTGCCGAGTTGATGGCCGCCGTTGCATCGTAGGTGCTGGTCCCGGCCAGGATCGCCGCCCACTCTTCAACCGGGATGTATCGCAGTACGCTGCAGCCGCCAGAGCTTGACGCCTCGGCCCAGCCGATGGTGTTTGCCGCGTAGTTCAGCGTCCGGTCAAAGCCAACCAGCGCCGCGCCTTTGCCACTGGCCGTGTCCGCGAGTTGCACCAGCACATCGGCCGCAGTGCCGGTCACCGGCGCCGCGAGGTACGGCTGCCCGGTGGTCGGGTGGAAGAGCAGCTGCAGGCCGCGACGTTTGTCTGCCGGCGGCAGTTCATCGAGGATCTCGGGAAACGGTGCGCGCAGTCCACCGATGCCGGCCGCGCTCAACTGCTGCGCCGCCTGCCATAGCCGCTTGAAGTCCAGGTTCAGCACCGGCGATTGAAGGTCGCCGTTGTTCTGGTAGTCGATCAAGCGCTCCAGCTTGATGAGGCGCTGCAGCAGCACGTCGGCGCCATTGGCCGGCGGTGCCAGGAAGGTGACGGTGCCGCCCGCCTGCACTCCAACCCCCGCCAGCGTGTACAGCGAATCAGGCTGCTCCACGCCGCCGATCGAGACCACCATGTCGGCCGCTTGCAGCAGCTCGAACTTGTAGGCGTAGACGGTGGCCAGGCCATTGCCGGTATAGCGGGCAAACGGGACTTGCTCAATCACGGAAGCCATGGGCGCCCTCGGGTGGCGAGCGCCGCCACCGTGGCGCGCTCTAGGGCTCCAGAGTTGCCTCGAAGACGCCCGTTGATGGGCGCCAATCCTCTGTTTCCTGGGGGTCTGGGTTCCTGACCGTTTGCCCAATACGCGCGGGCTGGTCGGTGACCGCTCCGGCGCCCGCATCCAGCAGGTCGTCGGGCTGCTGCTTGATCGCGGGGTTCCAGTCTTTCATCTGGTCCCACAGCGGGCCGTCGATCACGCTGACGTGCGCCCACAGCATGCCGCCCTTCAGCAGCGGCTCGATGGCCTCGAGGATCCGCGGGTTCTTGCTGACGACGGCCTGCTCCTCCACCACGCCGCAGCGCAGCCGCCGCTGCTTCAGCGCCATGCGCAGGAAGTTCGGAGCGAAGACGCCGATTCCGTTGGTCTCCACCACCACGCGCGGCACCTTGAACGCCTCGATGAGGTCGCACAGCTGCAGCACTTGGCCGCCGATGATCTTGTCGCCGCGGTCGTTGGTGGTGGCGATCTCGCCGGTCAGCTCTGCAACGCGGTGCCAGTAGTGCCGGCCGTAGGCGTCCTGCAGGTCCAGCACCGCCGCCGACACGTCGCTGTTCGTCTTGCCGCTCGAGGGATCCCAACGCAGCGCCATGCCGACGATCTGCACCTGGCCCAGCCAGCAGGTCAGCACCTTGTTTCGAGTCTCGAACCGAGGCTCGCAATCGTAGGCCAGCAGCTTCGCCGGATCCAGGCGGATCTCGTGCACCGGCCTGCTGTGCAGCTGGTACTGGCTGTCCCACTCATTGACCGTGCGGGTCTTCTTGCGGCGCTTCTCCAGCTCGGCGCGCGTGAAGCGCTCCGGCCAGGCGCAGCCGCTGTAGCAGTCCACCAGGCCGCCGGGCGCCGTGGCGAACACCAGGCGCTTGCCCTGCAGCTGGTAATCCCGCCCCTCCACCAGCAGCCGGGCAATCTTGCCGATGCCCGCGAAGACGAACTCAGGCACGAACGGCAGCGTGTAGGCCGCAGCCTTGGCGTCTTCGATCCGGTGCTCGAGCTCGAACATGCGGATGGTCAGGCAGTCGGCGCCGAGCTTTTCCTGCTCGTCGTAGAGGCTGTCGTGGGTGTGAGGCGTGCCGATGTAGATCTGCCGGCCGCCGGGCACCAGGATGTGCGTCTGCTCGCCCAGCCGATAACGCAGCTTCTCGCGCGCCTCGGGCGTCTGGATGTTGCGCGGCACCTCCACGTCGTCGTTCTGCGCCTCGTCGGCGCGCGCGCTGGTGACGTTGGACAGGATGCCCTTGGCGTACATGCTGGCGTTGCGCGGGTCGGTAGCCCCTTCCACCCACCACTGCTCGACGCCGCCGTCGCGGAACATGCCGCGCGTGAGGGGGTGCTGGCGCAGCACGTTCTGCGTGTCGCGGCTGGTCTTGTAGGCCGTGCCGTCGGCTTCGCTCTGGTGCAGGATGCGGTAGTTCGCGTCGCGGTAGTAGCGCCAGGCGTTGTAGACGGCCAGCAGCGTGCTCTTGCCGAAGCCGCGGAAGCAGCGCAGCACCGCCAGCTCGCCGCAGCTCTCCAGCCAGATGCAGGCGCGGATGTGGATATCCGGCACCTGCCAGCGCTTGACCTTCGCCCACATGAGGAAGAAGGCCAGGAGCGAGATCTCACGGGCCGCCATGCGTGGTGGCCCTGGCGCGGGCCTGGGCCTGTCGGGTCAGGCGCTCGGCGGCCAGCGCCGCCTCTTTCTCGGCTGCCGCCACCTCGCGGTTCAGTTCGTCCTCGGGGTCGGTGACGGCATCCGGGTCGGTCTCGCCGCCGGCGCTCTTCTGCCGCACCACCGAGACCAGCGTGGTGATGCGGTGCACGCAGGCCAGCGTCATCGCGGCATCGCGCTTGCACCACACCCGGTCGCCGCGTGTGCCCTTGTCCATGTTCCGCGGCTCGATGCCGTGGCCTGGCCACTTCGCCGGGTCGGCCTCCTGCAGGAACAGATCCAGCAGCGACTCGGCGCGCTGCTGCAGAGCCTCGAACTGGTCTTGCCTCATTCACTGCCCCCAGCCGCTGCGCCGAGGTCCGGCGCGCGCATGTCATCGAACGATGCGCCTGGCTCCCACCAGTAGCCCTGCCCCCAGTCCTTGCGCGCCTTGTTCTTCACGCGGTGAAGATAACCCGGACTCAGGTTCTCCTGCATCGAGTGCAGGAACAGGTGCTCCAGCGCCGCCTTGCCGTACCAGAGGTTGACCAGCGGCAGGTGGCTGCGGGCGAAGCGCAGCGCCTCGGCGCCGCTGTGGGTGTCCTTGCCGGCCAGGGCCTCGTCGATGTTGCCCTTGGTCAGCTCGTAGATCGAAGCGACGCTGCCGGCCGTGGGGCCCAGCAGGCGCCACAGACTCTCGCCCTCGAACCGTTCATCGGTGCTGTCAGCCAACAGCAGGTCGGCCACGAAGCCCAGGCCGCCGCCCTGCGCCACCGCCTTGCCCCAGAACTTCGGCGTCGTCATGTCCACCGGGTCTTTGCCTTGCACCAGCTGCTTCGCCTGGAAGGCCACCGCGCCCAGCGCCGTCGTGGTCAGCAGCAGCGCCGCGGTGTAGGCGCCCTTGTTGGCCAGCGCTGGCGCTCCATCCAGACCCTGCGGCGCGTCGAGGATGCGGCGCCAGTGCCGCGAGATCATCGCGATGGGGAACGACTTGAACTGCATCACCGCGCGAGCCAGCTCGCCCCATCCGGTGCCTGCCTGCAGCGCGCCGCCGGTGCCGATCGCGCGCGTGGCCAGGTCGGGGTTCAGCACCGCGAACTCGCTCTCGTCGGTGATGAAGCCCAGCACCTTGGCGCTCACCTCCTGCGCGCGCGGGTCGCCGCTGTCCATGATGGCCTCGGGCGTGAGCATCTGCGTCACCACCTGCCAGTCGGCCTCGGTGATGCCCTTGCGGCCCAGGTGCGAGCGGTCCCACTCGGTGAGGTCGGCCCACTGCTTGCCGGCCAGCTTGCCCATGCTCTGCATCATGGTCATGCTGAAGCCGCGGCGCAGCGTGTCGGTCCAGGCGTTCATCAGCGAGAGCTTCATCGTGCTGTTGGCCAGCCGCCCGCTCCAGTTGTTCCACAGATGCTCACCGGCCCAGCGGTTCAGGTCGCCGGCCATGCTCTCGGCGATGACGCCGTGCGTCGTCAGGAACTCGCGCGCGTCGGCGCTCTTGGCCGTGGTGCCGATGTCCTTCACCAGCTGCCAGTAGGGCAGCTTGTTGTAGCCCGCGGTCACCGCCAGCGTGCCCAGGTCGGTGATGCTGCTGATCACCGCGCCGGCCAGCTTGCCGAAGACCTGGATGTTTCGGATGTGCTGCCCAACGGCTGCCAGCCGGGCGTGGTCCGGGCTGCCAGCGCTGCCGTCGATCAAGCGCCAGTAGGCCTCGACCTTGTTGCCGAAGACGCGCTTGCTGCCGCCGTCGGCCTGCTTGGCCAGGTCGGCCTGCAGCCGGAACTGCGCGGCCGGGTTCGGACCCCACTGCTCCACCAGGCCGATGTCGCGCGAGAGGCCTCCCACGTGCGAGACCATCGCGTCGTACATGCTGCCGCTGCCGAACTCGCCCATGTAGCCGAGGTAGGCCTCGCCGTCCTTGAAGTGGATCTGGCGAGACTCGCCGCCGCGGTTTGCCCGGGCGCCGGTGCCGGTGAACTGCCCGGGTGATCGTGTCGAAAGACGCGCGCAGGAAGTCCAGCACCTCGGCGTCGTTCATGCGCGCGCCGTCCTCGCGCACGTAGCGGCTGCGGTCCAGCGCGGGCAGCGTCTTGGCGGCCCAGGCCTCTTTGCCGGCCGCGCGCACGCGGGCGCTGTCGTGTGGCTGCGGCAGGTAGCCGTAGACCAGCTTGCCGATGTCGCCGCCGGCAGCGTTGAAGCGCTGGCGCATGGCCTCGATGGTGTCCAGCCATGCCCGGGCGGCGTCGGCCGCCATCTTGTTGCCCGTGCGGGCCTTGCCGTTGCTGAACACCTCGGCCACCAGGTCGCGCGTCATCTGCGGGTTCTGGGCGTCGAAGAGGAACATCAACGCCTTGCGGCCCGCGCCGGCGCCCTGCCCGCTGCCCGCTGCGTCCATCAGCGGCATCAGCGTCGACAGAGTCTGCCGGCGGATGGCGTCGATGTACCGGCTGGTCTGCTCCACCACGCCGGCCAGCGCCTGGTGCCGGCTGCCGCCGCGGGCCTGCGCGTCGGTGATGGTCTGCTCGATGCTGGCGGCCTTCAACGCCTGGCGCTGCACGTTCGCCACCTTGCGCGCTGCCTCGGCCTGCACGTCCTGCATGGCTGCCTGCGCGGCTTCGAGCGTGCGCTGGTCGGCGCTCTTGCTCTGCCACTGCGGGTCGGTGCTGGCCAGCCGGCGAGCCGTGGCGCGCAGCCGGTCTTCGATCCCCTTGATCTGTGCACCCGAGAGCGGGCGGCCTGCCGCAGCGGTCACCGCGGCGATACAGTTGGGACTCATCGCCATATGCTGACCTTCCTCAAGACCGTCGCCATCATCTTCGCCATGACGCTGATCATTCCGGCCATGGTCTGGGGCGGCAGCGGCTCGTGGCGGTACGCGCTGCACGCGCTGAAGTGGTACTGGATCTGCATGGGCGTCATCGCGGTGCCCGCGCTGCTGCTGGCCGCCATCACGCTGCTGCCGCGCCTGTACGAATGAAGCAGGTGGCCGCGGCCTCGAGCAGCGGCACGTCGGCGAGATCAGCCTGCACTTCCTCGCGCATCATGGCCATCAGCTCGCGCAGCGGCACCGGCCCAGCCATGCCGTCCAGCTGCACCGGCAGATCCGGGCTCAGGGCTTCAAGTTCGGCGACGGCGCGCTCCATGCCAGCGAACGTCGGGTCGTCTGCCTTCGCGGCTGACTGGCCCGCCGGCTGGGCCTGTCCAGCAGCGGGCGCCTCCGAGTTGCCGGCTTTCGCTGCGGCCCCAGGCGCCACTTCTGACGCCTGAAGCAGGGCGGGCGGCGCGCCTTCAAGCGCGCGCAGCACCTGTGCCGCAAGCGTCTGCGGCTGCCGGGTGATCAGCTCTTGAACGGCAGCGGCCACAGGGTTGGGTGCCGTCGGCGGGGCGTCGATCTCGGCTCGCCGCGCCTGTAGTTCGCCGAGCTGGCGGTCGACCACAGCCAGCGCCTGCCGGGACTGCTCTGCCTCGGCGTTGGTGGCGATGGCATCTTCAAGCCTGGCCACGCGGGCATCGAAGTCGGCCGCCACTGCGGCGGTCTGCTTCTTGGCCTGCGACAGCGCGGTCTTGTAGCTCACGCCCTCGTTGGCCTGGATCTGCTTGGCCAGGGCCTTGATACCCGCCTCGCTGGTGTCAGGGCGCTGCTGCTCCATCAGGGCCAGCTCTTCGCGCACCAGACGGATGGCGCCAGGCTCGGCCAGGTTGCCAGCCTCAGCGATCAAAGTGGCGCGCACGTCCTCCACCTGGGTGATGAAGCGGTCCAGCACCTGGGCCTGCTGCAGCACCTCGGCCGGCACTAGGTCTGTCACATCCACGCGCGAGCCGGTGGAGACCTGATCCAGCGCCCGCGCGACGGCTTGCTCGTGGCGGCCCGCGGCGGCCAGGTCCTGCACAGGCGCCGGCCGGTGCGCCTCCAAGTTCTCGCGCAGCACGTTGGCACGGGCTGCGTCCTCCACCTCGGGCGGGATGGTTGCCCGCTGCTCGGCAGCGCGCGCCGCCCTGGCTGAGCTACGCATGGCTGCCGCACCGAAGCCCAGCGGCAGCACCGTGGACAGCGCCAGGCCCACCGGGTCGAACGGGTCAAACTGCTCGGCCTGCTTGGTGTAGTCGGCAGCCTCAAGGATGGCGCGGTTGGCCGCGTTCTGAGCCACGAAGGACGCCGGGCCACCGGCCACCGCCAGGCCTACGGTCTGCGCCCAGGTGCGACCAGCCACCGGCAGGGCCAGGCCTGCAGCGGTCACTGCACCAGTGACGGCGCCCACCTTGCTGCGCGTGGCCAGGTCGACGCCCTCGCGCGCCAGCTTGTCGGACTGGCTGAAGCCCTCTTCGGCGCCGGCCGCCGCGGCACCACCCAGCGGGCCTAGCGTGAGTGCCGCACCCACTGCCTTGGTGGCCACGCGGAAGAAGTCAGCCACCACCACCTCGGACGCATGCGCCGTGGTCGGGTCGGGCATGTAGCTCTCGGCCACGTTGCGAAACGACGCGCCAATGGGGCTCATGAAGTCGGGGCCCTGGCGCTGCATCTTCAGCGCTGCGTCGACCTGCCGCTGGCGCTCTTTCTGGTCGGGCACGAAGCCCATCATGTCCGGCTGCGCGGCGGCCGTGATCTCGCCGAAGGCGCCCATCACGTCGGCGGCAGAGCCCACCACCTGGTTCAGGCCTGCGGCCGCGCCGCGCGCCGTGGCGTCGATGGTCTTCCACAAGCTGAACTTCGGCGCCTGCACCTGCGGCGCGCGCGGGCGCTGCGCCATGTCCTTCAGCACCGTGTCGGTGCCGGCCTGGAATGCGGTGTCCAGCATCAGCGCACCTCGATGATGATGGGCTGCCGGCGCGCGTTGGTGGCCAGGCCGCCGCCAGCGCTCACGGCATAGCGGCCCTGCCCCGCGTGCACCAGCTGCGCCTCGGGCACACCGGCCACGAAGTCGGCCAGGGGCATGGGTGTGCTGCCCACGTAGACCATGCCGTCGGGAGCCTGCCCTGCCAGCGCCGCCGGGTTGATGGCGCGCAGCTTCTTGTCGAAGTCGTTGGCTGTCACGCCGTAGGGCAGCGGGAGCTTCTTGCCCTGGCGCTTGGTGATCCCGCCAGTCACGAACAGCACCGCCTTCTCTGCGGTGCCGCCGCCCTCGGCCTCCAGGCCAGCGCGCGCGAGGTAGGCGGCCTCGATGGTGGCCTGTCGCACTTCCTCGTTCGGGTAGGCGTCGCCGATCAGCGCTGCGATCTCTCGGCGCCAGCCGCCCTCTTTCGTGGTGTCGGGCGCCACCGTCTTGTCCTTGATGGCCTGAGCGCCGCGCAGCACCAGCTCGGACGTGTAGCGGCCCTGCGTGGTCTTGGCGCCGGCCATTGCCAGCGACAGCCCCAGCGCCTGGTCGCGCGGCGCCAGCTGCCGGCCGATCACCGCGGCCTGCTCGGGGCCCACGGCCTCGGCCAGCTTGGCGATCGCGCTGGAGCGTTGCTCCACCGGCAGCACCGCCAGCATCTTGCCGACCTGCTCGGCCTCGGCCTTCAGCAGAGGCGACACCACCTGCCCGGCCTGCTGGCTGGCCAGCTGCGCCTGCTGCACGCGCTCGGCGATGCTGCCCACCAGCGAGGGCACGTCGTTGATGGCCAGCGGTGCGACGCTTTGCACGATGCCGCGCTCCAGCGCCGCCAGCAGCGGGTCGGCGGCATAGTCTTGCACGGCCTGCCGGTGGATCTGCTCCAGCTCAGCCACGCGCTTCTCGGCCACCGGGTTGGTGCCGGTCACGTTCAGCGTGGCCCGGGCCTCGGCCAGCAGCCGCGCCTGCGTGGGCAGCGACTGCACGCCGAAGGCCGTGTTCTCCGGCGCCTGGCGCAGCGCCTCGCGGAAGGCGTCCTGGTAGGGCGTGCCGGCCACCGCCTTCGACACCTTGTCGACGTACTCGGGAGAGAGCACCTTGCCGCTGCTGATGATGGCGTTGGCCGCGCCGAACTGCGACTCGGCGATGCGCAGCGCCCGCTCCTGCTGCGCCTGCCGCTGTCGTGCCGCCGACTCGGCGCGCTGGATGTTGCTGACCTTGTAGCCCTCCAGCGAGGTCAGCAGCTGCGTCTTGCGGCCCGGGTCCAGGTCGGCGAACTCGTCGCCGGTCAGCCGCGTGGCCACCGCGTCAAGCGCCGCGTTGTCGCGCCGCGAGCTGTTCACCAGCGAGCTGGCCAGGTTGTAGCGGCTGCCTTCCTTGTAGCTCTGGCGCAGGCGCTGCAGCTGCTGCGGATCCAGGCCACTCTGCGGGCCCAGCTGGTCCAGCGCGCCGAGCGCCATCTGGTCCGCTGCGGCCGGGTCTTTCAGGTACAGCCGGCCGGCGTACTCGAGGGTCTGCTCAATGCCGCCGCGCACCTCGGACTGGTTGCGCTGCGTCACGGCCTTGCCGACGGTGCGCCCGAAGCGGTTGACCTTGCCGGTGAGCTCAACCTGCCCCAGCTCGCGGAACTCGTCGGGCAGGCTCTCGGTAGCCAGGGTCACTCGCTCCCGGGCGCGGCGCTGGAATTCCTCGCTTGCAGTTGCCTTGTCGACGGTACCAGCCACCACGCCGTCGGCCACCTCGTCGGTGATGGTCTGCAGGTCATCCTGCGCCGACTGCAGCGCGGTCAGCGCGCGCGCCTTGTCGGCGGCCCTGCGCGTCTGCTCGGCCTCGACTTCCTGCCGCCGCTCTTCGCGCGCCATGTCCGCACCGATGCCGCCCAGCACCTGCGCCACCTGGCCACCGAATGCGCCGGCGGGCGTCTGCGTCTGGTTGAAGCTGACCGGGCGGGCGACCTGCTCGCCCAGCCCCTCTGCGCCTGGAATGCGTGCCATGGATCAGTCCCCCGAACCCTTGTTGCCCGACGTCATCCGAGCGAAAGCCGGGTCGGGCTTGCCCTTCGGGTTCTTCCAGCCGCGGTAGGACACCTCGAGCAGCGACGCGCTGGCGTCCATCGCGCCGCGGGCGCGCGCCATCTTGGCCGACTGCTCCATCGCGCGAGCCGTGCGCTCGCCGCCCAGCAGCACGTTGGCCGCGTCCATCTCGCCGGCCTGCTGGATGTCCTGCTCGACGCCGAGCGAGAACTCGTCGATCTTGGCGCCGCTGGCTGCAGTGGCCGCCCGGGCTGCGCTGCGCTGGCGGGCAGTGGCGCGCATGATCTTCTCGGACTGCTGCGCGGCCAGGTCGCGCTGGCCAGCCGCCTCTGCCTTGTTCTGCTGGGCCTGCGTGTCGGCCTGCAGCAGCGAGGACGCGGCGCCGATGGAGCCGGACACCGCCATGATCGTGCTCGAGCTGATGCCCATGCCTACCCCTGGTTGACTGTGAAATTGCGGACCACCGCCAGCACCGTCCACGGATAGGGCTGGTCCTGCACCAACTCGATTGATGCCGGTGAACGGCGGGATGGGCGTGTCGAGCACGTCCAGGCCCAGCTGGCGGAAGCCGATGTCGTCGCCGTTGACCTTGCAGCCCAGCGTGTTCAGGAACCGGACGTAGATCTGGTTGTTCGCCTGGGCCTGGGCCTGCGAGGTGCCTGTGCCGGTGCTCACCTCGGGGGCCTGCAGCAGGATGCGTGCGATGTAGCCGATGCCCGCCGAGACCGTGGCCGCTGGCCGGGGCAGCGTGATGACGCCGCCGCTGACCACCGTGCTGCCCAGGTGCACGCCATCGCCCAACACCTGCACGGTCTGGCCTTCCAGGTGATCGAATCCGGGCCACGTGGCCGAGGCAGCGCCGCTCACCTGCTTGCGGCAGTCCTGGCCAGGGGGAGCCTCCCAGTTGATGCGCTCGATGTAGCGCACGGTCGAGCCTTTGATCGTGCGCCGCACCAGCGCATAGGTGGCGTCGACCGAGCCGTCGGGGATGGTGGCCAGCCACTCCACGAAGCCGCTGGCGTTGCCGCTGCAGAAGGCCACCGTGTTCTGCTCGTCGCTGTACGTCAGGGCCAGCAGCCGGCCGGCGCCGGTGGCGATCCACATCACTTGCTCGGGCGACTGCTCCCAGGCCATCGAGCGCACGCCATCGGCCAGCAGGTGCTCCGAGAACACCGACACGTCGATCAGCGAGAAGCCGGCCACGTCCTCGCGCTTCAGGCGCCGGATCGCGCGGCCGCCGCGCTGCACCACCAGCATGTCCTTGCCAGCCTCTTCCGGCCGCACCGCGTCCGACCCCCATTTGCTGATCTTGGGCAGCTGCGCGTTGAGCTGCGTGATGGGCTTCTCAATTCCACCGCGGACCTCGTACTCGCCGCCGAAGGTCAGCGCCACCAGCGACTCCACGCTCACCAGGTACTCGATGACGTTGATGTCGTCGCTGTCGATGGTCTTGTAGACCGCGGCGCTGTCGTCGGTGCCGGGCGTGAAATCGAAGAACAGGCCGGACTGGCTGCCCCACACCGACTGCGGGAACTTGGCCGTACCTGCGAACCAGAGGCGCTGCTGGAACAGCGTGCAGGTGCGCGGGTAGCCGTCGAAGTCGTTCCACACCGGGCCTTTCAGCACCCAGGCGTCGGCCGGCGCGGCCGTGGTGCCGGTCAACTCGCGCCGAATGGTGCCAGTGGCCACCAGCGCCAGGTCGGTGCTGACGATTTCCACCAGCCCGCCGTTGATCTCGATGAACTTGCCGTTGTCCTCGGTGCGCCAAGCGTTCGCGCCAGCAGTGAGCGTGACGGTGGCGCCCACCGGCTTTTCCACGCTGGGCGTGAGCGCTGTCTGCGGCGTCCCTTCCAGCAGCCACGCAGGCCCGGCGGCCGCGAGGGTGTCGAAGGCGGCCGTGACCGTGGCAGTCACGCTTGTAGCGGAGCCGAAGGCCGTGATCGTGGCCAGGCCGTTGCCCCAGCCAATGACGCGGCCCACGTCGGCCGGTTGGTAGAAGGTGCCGCTTGCCGAGATGGTGCGCCCAGCTCCCACCGTGCCGGCCGAGATCGTCATCGTGATGCCGCTGCGCCGCTGCCCGCCCTCGTAGATCGCACCCGGCGAGAAGGGACAGGGCCCCACGCGCCACGATGCGTCGCCGAAGCGCTGGATACGCTGCTGGTAGACGTTCGGGTGCGTCAGGATGAGCGTGTCGGCGCCTTGCGTGAAGTCCACCGCGGCCAGCTGCGCCGCGGTGTAGGGCGTGGCCACTTCATACGGCACGCCTGGCGACGATTCCACCAGGGCGCCGTTCTTCCAGACCCGCATGTATAGCTCGCCGAACTCCAGGATGTAGGCGTCGGTACGCGAGTAGACGAAGGGGAAGATGCGCGCGGTCTGTGCGGCGACCTTGATCGAGCCTAGGTGGTCCAGCGAGGGGCGGATGGTTGCCCCTCCCTGCCGCAGCACCACGATGTTTTCCAGCTTCTCGGCGCTGGCGTTGTACTTTTCCAGGTCAACGCGGCCGCGCAGCCGCGGCGAGAACTCGCCGGCCGTGAAGTTCGTGGTGATGGTCTGCAGCTTGGGCATGCCTCAGATCCCCCGCCCGCTGTAGCCGTAGCCTGGCCCGCCGCCACGCACCTGCGTGAACGGCGAGTCGCCCCAGTCCTCCGGCGGGTTCTCTTGGCCGTCGATGCTCTTGGCTCGCTTCAGCGCCCGCTCGTACTCGGCGTCCTTGGCCTCGGCCAGGCTGGTGCTCTTGGTGATCGGGTACGCCAGGTCCTTCTCCATCCGCAGCGTCATCACGTGCACGAGCTTGGCGTCGAACAGGCCCTCGGTGATGTCTGCCACGTAGAGGATGGGCAGGCTGTTCGTGTTGGCCAGGATGCGGCCGCCTTCGAGCTGGTAGTCCAGCTGGCAGCCGTCGTAGCCCACCTGCATCAGCCGCAGCAGCTCGCCGGGCAGCGTGAACTGGAAGCGCCAGCTGAAGGCCGGCGGCGCAGCCAGTGGGGCCAGCAGCACCCGCTTCACCGCGCAGTTCCACGGGTGGCTGCGCAGCACATCGAGCTTGGCTAGCGGGTAGATGTTGGCGCACAGCTGCGCGCGGCGGTCGTTCTCTTGCAGCGTGGCGATGGGCTTGTCGCCCAGCTTCAGCAGCGCTGCGGAACAGATCGAGACATCGGTGGCCATCGCTTCACTCCATGAAAAACGGGGGCACAGCGGCCCCCGTTCAATTGCCGCACGCGGCCGAGATCACGCCTGCAGGTACGGCACTTCCACGCGGATGACCTGGTTGGCCGGGATGGCAGCGCCGGCCACCGTGCCGTAGATCTCGGCGTCTTCCAGCAGCACGTAGCGCTGGCCGGCGGTCAGCTTGGTGCCCGTGTTGGCCTGGATGGTCTGCGCAGCGTTGATGGCCGTGGCCGCCAGGATGGCCGTGGCGTCGATGGCGACCTTCGTCACCGGGTTGCGCAGGCCCACCGCGAGCGTGCTGGATGCGGTACCGGCGCCGTTGCTCAACGTCACCGGGCAAACCAGGCGCGCGCCCTTCTTCAGCACGATGCCGAAGCCGATGGTGTCCGCGATCGCCGCGCCGGCGTGCACCAGCGGCATCTCGCAGATCGCCACCGACTTCTCGCCCTGCGTGTCGAACAGCACCTTGCGGTTTGCTGCCAGCTCGGTGGGCAAGCGGCCGTTCACCTCGGCCATGCCCAGCACCAGACCCATGCGGGCCATGCCTTCGAAGATCAGGTCGCTGACCTTCTGGCCGACAGCCTGCACCGCGGGCACCACCGCCGCAGCCACTGCGCCGACGGCCAAAGCACCGAGCGCAGCGACTGCGAGGATGGTTCGAGAAAGGAAGTTCTTCATCTGGGTTCTCCTGGAGTTACTGGAAGGCGATCTCGACGACCTTCTTCTCGTCCTGACGGCCGGCGCCGTAGCTGGCGCCCATCGAGACCTGCCAGGCGTCCTTCTTGTCGCCGCGGCGGGTGACGTTGCCTTCTTCGTAGCCCTTGCCGAAGTGGATGCCCGACTTGGCCCAGGCGACCGTGTAGTACACGCCGCCGGTCAGCTCGATGCCGTTGAACGGGATCCACTTGAAGCCCATCCAGTTGCGGGCCACGTCGCCGTCCTGGATCATCTTCACCGACAGTTGGTCAGCCGTGGTCAAGATCGGGTCGCTGAGGATGTCCTCGAGCATCTCGTCGTTGTACGTGATGTAAAGCTCTTCGCCGGCTTCCTTGTCGGCTTCGTTGCGGCGGAAGATCTTCCGGGCTGCAATCAATTTGGCCTTGGTGAAGCCGCTGGCCGAGACCGCCACCTTCTGCGTGGCGGGCAGCGCGGTGCTGGAGCCGTCCTTCATCAGCTGCGACGCGCGAGCGGCGCGGTAGATGATGTCGTCGATGCGGCGGTTGCGGCGGCTCATGAGGTTGTTCATGTAGTCGCCGCCGGTCACCGGGTTGACCAGCATCTTCGGGATGTCGTTGCGGTCCAGCGGCACGGCGCGGTAGAAGTCGGCCATGTTGACCACGCGGGCCTGGTGGGTCTCGGGCGACCACTCGGTGTCGCCGTGGCGCACGGTGTTGGCGTCGAGCAGCGCGCCGTCGTCGCCCAAGAAGTTGATGGTGAACGCCTCGCCGGTGATGCTGCCGCGGTCGGTGACGGCCGACATCAGGCGCGAGTCTTTCTGGCTGGCCTCGGTGCGAACAGCGGTATCCCACTGCTGCACGAACCACTGAGGGATGGTGGACATGATCCGAACTCCGAAGGTTG
>LNFM01008414.1_pt1 | contig 15611 bp, 14 predicted proteins | sample 596031 | NCBI WGS metagenome assembly LNFM01 (sample SAMN04254537, study PRJNA301005) | activated carbon metagenome | isolation source: dual media filters at the Ann Arbor, Michigan drinking water treatment plant | place: USA: Ann Arbor | reverse complement strand
AAGCCCCGCCAAGGTGCAAGCGAGCCAGTCGATGAGGCAGTCCCGTGCGACCCGCTGAACATCGGCGGGCAGTCCGTCGAACCTCAGCGGCATGACGGCATCGACGAGACTCGCCGTCAAGCCTGCGCCGGTTTCCCCTGTGGTCGTCTCCGTCACTTGCCTACTCGGCCATGCGCAGGCCGGAGGCCTTGATGCGGTCGCCCAGTCGCTGGATGTCGTCGCTCAGGCGTTTGCCCAACTGCGCCGGCGGCATGTAGGCCGCCACGTTGCCCTGGGCGTTGAGCTTCTTCCCGTACTCCGGCTCTTCCGCCATGGCCTTCAGTTCAGCGCCGATGCGGTTGACCACCTCCGGCGGAGTTCCCTTGGGGCCGAAGATCGCGTACCAGATCGGGAACACCATGTCGGGATAGCCGGATTCGGCCAGCGTGGGCACGTCGGGCATGAACGGCAAGCGGTTGGCGGAGGTGACGGCCAGCGGTATCAGGGAGCCCGACTTGACGGCTTCGTTGATTGAAGCCGTGTAGCCGGGTGCCGACATGGAAACGCGCCCCGCGATCGTGTCCAGCATGGCGGGAGCCGCTCCCTTGTAGGGCACGTGCAGAAGTTTGATCCCGGCCTGGTGGGCGAACAGTGCGAGCGGAAGATGGGTGGTGCCTCCGACGCCTGCCGATCCATAGCTCACGCTCTCCGGATCCTTCTTCGCCGCGGCGACCATTTCAGCCACCGTCCGGAAGCCGGCGGTCTTGCTGGCCAGGACGACGTGCGCCGACTCGGCGACACCCCCGATGGGCACGAAGTCGGTCGGCTCGAACGGCAAGGGATTGCCTGGTGCGCGCACGTGAGGAAAGATGGCGAGCGAGTTCACGGCGAAGTACAGGGTGTAGCCGTCCGGCTTGGCCCGGCTTGCGGCCTCGGTGCCGACAACGCCCCCGGCGCCGAGGATGTTCGAGACCACCACGGTTTGCCCGAGCCGTTCGCTCAGTCGCTGTGCGGCGATGCGCCCCGCCACATCGGTGGGCCCGCCGGCGGTGTACGGAACGATCAACTGGATCGTCCGCGTGGGGTAGGCCTGGGCGTGCGCGCCGCAGACGGCAATCCCGAGGGCTGCGGCCACGAAGGCCCGGCGAGAGTTTGTGAAGCTGTTCAAGGCTGTCTCCTTTGAAATGACCCGATGGAACGGGAGTCACGAATGCCTGGCATCACCTGTCGAAGCGGCGGCATGTTCCCCCGCGCGCCGGCCAAAGACGGCACCACGAAGGACCGAGGTGGCACCTGCATAGCGGCCGTAGTAGAAGCCCATGGTCTCGCCAGCGGCGTAGAGTCCGGGCATCGCACAGCCGTCGCGATCGACGACCTGCGCATCGATATTCACCTTGAGACCTCCCAGGGTGAAGGTGTTCGCAGAGATGATCGGGTAGGCGTGGAAGGGCGGCGTGTCCAGCGCAACGGCGTAGTTCGATTTGCGCGGTGTCAGCCCGTTCGTCGACAAGCCGTCGAGCGTGGTCGGGTCGAACCGCCCCTCGCCGCAGGCCCGGTTGAAGGACTCGATCGTTCGCGCCGCAGCCTCCCCGTCGAACCCCAGCTTCTGTCCCAATGCACGCACATCGGGGGCGGTCTCCGGTGGTTGGTCGGTGCGAACGCAGCGGCGCCAGTTCGGGATCCTGTTGATCTTGTCGTCGAGGATGGCGAACGCGATGCCCTTGTTCTGATCGGCGATCGTACGCACGGTCGCCTCGTAGTGGGCGTCGATCGTGCCGGGGGCCTCGTCGACGAAGCGCTGGCCGGCGCGGTTGATGAGAACACCGTAGGGATACACCATCACGAGCGCCTCGTTCGCGCTGGAGCGCGGGTCGACCGGTTGCCCGTGGTACTCGGCAAAGTCCCCCGATCCCGCGGCGCCGACGCGCAGCGCCATCTCGATGCCTTCGCCCTTGTTGTAGTAGCCACCCCGCGCAACAGGCCGCAGATAGCGGCCTTTCGGGCCGATGTAGCGGATCACCATCTCATAGTTGCCCTGGAAGCCACCACAAGCCAGGATGACCGAGCCGCATTCGAACCGCACGGGCAGGCTGCCTCGCCGTTTCGCGACCAGCCCGCACACCTTCCCGTCGTCGGTCTGGATCAGGTCCCGGGCGGTGGTCTCGTAGAAGAATTGCACGCCGAGCTGCTCGGCGCGGGCCGTCATGGTCTCGACCAGCTGCAGGCCCCCACCGTTGATCGCGATGCGCGGCGAGGGTCGGGGTGTCAAGCCATAGAAGCCGGCTTCACCGAACGAGATGCCATGTGACTTGAGCCATGCAATGGCGCCAGGCACTGCATCCGCGAAACCCGCGATGAGATCGGGGTCCGTGAACGGCAGTGCGCGCACGACGGGGGGCCAGTTCTCGTAGTCGAGCACGGTGGACGCCGCCAGCTCCGGCTCGATGTAGTAGCCGCTGTTGTCCAGGAGCAGGGATTCAAAGTCGTGGCTGAGCTCGGTCTCGCTCTTCATCCGCAGGTAGGCCTCGGTGTAGCGCGTGTTGCCACCGCGCTCCTCGTAGGTCGAGCGCTCCAGTACAGCAACCTTCGCGCCGGCCTGCGCCGCAGCGACCGCGGCACTCAGGCCGGCCACACCGCATCCGACCACCACGATGTCGGTTTGCACGGTCTCTTGAGTGAGGGATGTCACGTGCTTCGAGCTCATGTCGTTTGCTCCGTTGCCAGCCGACGGCGGGCGCTGAGGTGATCGAAGCCCGCCAGAACCGATCCGCCGTACAGGGCATCGACGCCACCGGTCCGATCGTCCGAGCCGACGAGCTTGCGTGCGTGCTCGACACCCCAGTGGCCCATGCTGCGCACGGCCTGCGAGGCGTCCAGCACCAGCGCACTGTCGGACCAGGCGCGAACGCCGATGACCGCCTCGTTCAGCCGCGTGGGAGCGGATCGGTCAGCCACGAGTTCGACACGACCCAGCAAGCGGCTCACTTCGCCCGACGGCATCCAGGGGCCGGGCGGACCGGAGAAGGCGGCATAGGACGTGGCGCCGGCGCCGGCGATCGCGGCCACGGCCTGAGCGCTGTTGCGCGCCTGGCGCAGGTCTCCCGGTCGGGGGCAGTCGAGATGCGGGATCCAGGGCATGCTGATCTCGATACGGTCCAGGCGTCTGCCCGCCAGGGGCTCCAGCAGCATGACCACGAGATTCAGATAGATGTTGCAGGGATAGCGCTTGAAGACCAGGGCGGAGGCCGCCGTCGAGGCGGGCGGCGTGGTCAGTTCGCTCAGATCGATCCGACCTTCGCCAAACAGGGACGAGAGGGCCCGATCTACGTCTTGCGAAGCCCGCCAGCCTTCGCTGGCCAGCAGTGCTGCTTCGAGCCCGTGAACAGCCCCCCAGCCGAAATGCGTCAAGCCGATCATGGAAGCCGCACTGTTGACGGCCAGACCCGCCGCGCGGGTCAATGCGATCGCCACCGCATTCGCGCACGCCGGCTCATCGAGTCCGAGCGTGCGGGCGGCCGCGGCAGCCGCCGCAATCGTGCCGAACACGCCCGCGCTGTGGAATCCGACCCCAGGGCGGGTGCCGGTCACCGACCGCCTGATGCGCCAGGCGGCTTCGACCCCCGCCAGCACGCCGGACCTCGACGCAGCCTCGCGCGCATCGGCACTGCGTTGCGACGAGGAGAGCGAAGCGGCGACGCAGGACGCCAGCGTCGCCGGCAGGACCGTGTGCGAGGGGCCCGGATCCATGGGATCGAGATCGGCCGCACCCGCGAGCGTGGCGAGATGGCCGATGCCGTCGAAGGGCTCGAACAGGCCGGCCAGCATCTTCTCGACGGCGCTGGCAGAGGATCCCCGCCCGCGCGCCGGATAGGGCCAAACCCATGGCTCGCGTTCGACGCCGAGCAACGCGCAGAGCAGCGAAGCACGCATGCCTCGCTCGAGCACTCTCCGGTCGTCTTCGCTGGCGCGGCCGAAGTCGGCTGCGGCGACGCAGGCGCCGATCGCGGACAACTCACCCGCCATACGCCCGCCTGGCATCCGGGGTCTGCATCACTTCACGCCGAAGGGGTTGGTCATCTTCAGGTCGCTGGAGATCCATACGCTCTTGGGCTCCATGTACTCCTTGACCGCATCCAATCCGCCCTCCCGGCCGACCCCGCTGTCCTTGAAGCCGCCGAAGGGAGTCGTGTAGCTGCTGGACCGATAGTTGTTGACCCAGACCGTCCCGGCCCTCAGGCGCTCCGTCATCAGCATGGCGCGGTGCAGGCTTTGCGTCCACACACCGGCGGCCAATCCGAAGCGGATGTCGTTGGCGATCCGGATCGCGTCCTCCTCGTCGCGAAACTTCAGAACCGACAGCACCGGGCCGAAGACCTCCTCCTGGGCGATCCGCATGTCGTTCGTGACATCGGCGAAGATCGTCGGCTCGACGAAACGACCGGCCCCGTACGGCTCGCCCGACAGCGACCGCCCGCCGGCGACGCACCGCGCACCGTCGTGCTTGGCGATCTCCACGTAGCGCATCACCTTGTCGAACTGCGGGCGTGTCGTGATCGGCCCGATCTGCGACCTCGGGTCGGCTGGATCACCGATCCGGGCGCCCTTGGTGATGTTGACGATACGGTCCAGGAACTCGTCGTGAATCGACGCCTGCAGGAGCAATCGCGAACCTGCGACACAGGTCTGACCGCTGGCGGAGAAGATGCCGCTCAGCGCGCCGTGCACCGCCTGGTCCATGTCCGCGTCGTCGAACACGATATTGGGCGACTTCCCGCCGAGCTCCAGCGATACGCGCTTGAAGCCTTCTGCCGCCATCATGTTGATCCTGCGCCCCGCCTCGTCGCCTCCGGTGAAGGCGATCCGCTGCACCCTGGGATGCCGCACCAGCGGTTCCGCGATCTCGGCACCGAACCCGGTCACGACGTTGATGACACCCGGGGGCAAACCGGCGTCGATGGCCAGCTGCGCAAACTCCAGCAACGAGGCCGAGGTGTACTCCGAAGGCTTGCAGACGATGGTGTTTCCGGCGCAGAGCGCTGGTGCCATCTTCCAGGCGGTGAGGGACAGCGACGAATTCCACGGCGTGATGCTGACGACCACACCCATGGGCTCGTAGCGGATGTAGTTGAAGACCTTGGGTCGGTCGATCGGCACCACGTGGCCCTGGATCTTGTCCGCCAGACCGGCGTAGTAGTAGAAGTACCTGGCCATGTAGCGCACCTGCGCCAGCACATCGCCGATCAGCTTGCCGTTGTCACGGCTCTCGATCTCGGCGAGGTGACCGGCGTTGTGCTCGATGACGCTGCCCAGCTTGTGAAGAAGCATGCCTCGATCACTGGCCGACATCCGGGACCACGGCCCCTCGAAAGCCCGGGCGGCAGCATCGACGGCCAGACCGGCATCTCTGGCATCGCCCCGAGGAATCTCGGCCCAGACCTCGCCGGTGAAGGGGTTGTCAGTCTCGAACCAGCGCCCGGAGCTGGGGTCCACCCAGTCGTTGTTGATGAAGTGTTGGTAGCGCTTCATGAGCCTGCTCGCTTGGATGCTGTCGGAGTGGAGTTCATGGCAAGGCCTGTGCGCGGTCGAGCAGCCAGAGCCTTGCGACGAGGGAAGCGGCGGCCTCAGCGCCGATGACCGGCTCCGCGAGCTCGAGGAACTTGCCCTCGAGTTCATGGTCGGTGAGCGGTTGTTCCGGGTCGCCTTTGCGGTGCCGCTGCAGATGCGACAGGCGGCGGCCATCCCGAAGAAGGAACTCCACCCTGGCCGCCCGCTTGCCCGGAAAGCCGGCGTCGATCTCCGGGTCGACGGTCACGCTCACGCGCTGCATCAGCGACCTCGTGCGTGGGTCGTGCAGCCCTTTCGGCTCGAAGGCCGCCAGTCGCACGCTCCCATGCACCAGGGCCCTCGCCACCACGAACGGAATGCTGAAGCGTGCTTCGTTGTCGGTCGTCGGGTTCATGTAGCACGCGACGTCCAGTGCAGGCTGGTAGGTGGCGACGGCGACGCCTTCGATCGCGTCGGCATCGATGCCGTGCAGGCGCTGAAGCTCCAGGGCGCCGTCGATGGCCGGGAAGGTGTGTCCGCAGCCGATGTGGTTCTTGAAGGTCAGGCGTCCGACATGGAAGTCATCTCCCAGGGTCTCACCCACGCGGCTCCAGTCCGGCGCCCTGCCCATGGCGCGCCCGAAGCCCGCGTCTCCTTCTAGGATGTCCAGAGAGCCCGTGATGCCGCGGGCGGCAAGCTGTGCGGCCAGCAAGCCGCCTTCTGCGGCCCGACCTGGATGGAGCGGCTTGGACATCGAGTCCATCCTGAATGCTTGCTGAAGCCCCGACGCAAAGGTCGCTGCGGTCGCGAGTGCGTGCGCGAAGGCTCTCTCGTCCAGCTGCAGCAATTCGGCTGCCGCCGCCGCCGCGCCGAAGGTGCCGACCGTGCCCGTGTTGTGCCAGTACTTGTAGTGTTCGCGCCCCATCGCCACACCGATGCGCGTGGAGATCTCGTAGCCCACCACCACGGCGTGCAGGAAGCGCGATCCGTCGGCGCCGCTGGCCTGCGCTGCGGCGAGCGATGCCGCGATGGTGGCGGCCCCGGGGTGGTACATCGCGTCGCGGAAGCTGTCGTCCACCTCGGCGGCATGGGCAGCCGCGGCATTCACGAGTGCCGCCGTACGGGGTGTCGCTGCACGGCCCGTGGCGAGCCGGGCCGTACCGCGGTCCAGGTCGTCAGCCACGGCTTGCATCAACAGATGCACGGGTTCGGTCTGAAAGCCCGGAAAGATCGAGGCGTACCAATCGATGACCGCTCGCTTGGCGTGGTGCTGGACCTCGAGCGACAGCGGGCGCTTGCGCTGCTCGGCGGCGAACTTCGCGAAGATCTCGGTCACGTACATGACAGCGGCTCCCTGTTCGGGGCGCCCTGCAGCACGACGACACCGTCGGCCGCCCTGACCCCCTGGCCCTCCGTCAGCACGAAGATCGGGTTGATCTCGGCTTCGACGAGCCGGTCGCCGAGCTGGGCCGCCATGCAGGAGAACGCGACGATGGCTTCCACCAGCGCGTCGACGTCAGCCCGAGGTCTTCCGCGGAATCCGTCGAGCAGGGGCCAGATCCTGAGGCGTCGGGCCATGCCCAGCGCCTCTGCGCGCGTCAGTCCGCCCGTGGAGGGAAGCATGAGCATCGTGGTGTCATCGAACAGCTCCGCCGTGACGCCGCCCATGCCCAGCAGAATGGCCGTACCCAGTGGGTCCCTGTGCAAGCCGAGCATCAGCTCGGTGCCGCCACGGACCATCTCCTGCACGAGGAAACGTCGCGGCCGAGTACCCACCCGGGTCTCCACCACATGGGTCATCGTGCGCAGCTGGAGGCCGACCTGCTCGGGCGCGACGTCGATGCAGACACCACCCAGCTCGCTCTTGTGGGTGATCGTGTTCGACAGGACCTTCAAGACCACATGGCTGCCCAGCTCGCGCGCCGCACGTTCAGCTTCTTCGGAGGTCTGCACGACGACCTCGGCGGCTGCCCGTATGCCGAAACGCGCGAAGAGTGCCTTGGCCTGCGCCTCATCCAGCGTTCCTTCGGCAAGCCCTGGGAGCGTCACGACTTCCCGACGGCTGCCTTCTTCTGTCGGCGGCATCGTGTGCCGGGATGCGCTTAGCATGCCCGTCAGGGCCGCAGCGCAGCTCTCGGGTGCCGTGAAGGCCGGAACACCCCGCTGTGTCAGCAGCGCACCCACCGACGGTGCATGCGGACTGATGTAGGCGATCACGGGCTTGTCGGACGTCGGCAGGCCATCCTGGATGGCGCCTGCCATCAACTCCGGCATGGCGAGGCTGGACGACCCGACGATGACCGCGAGCGCATCGAAGCTGGGACTGGCGAGCAGCACGCGGATGGCTCCGCGCAGCAGGTCGGGTTGCAGACCGGCGAGGGTGACGTCGATGGGATTGCGGTCGAGCGCTGCATGACTGCCCGGCTGCAAGGCGCGGAGCTGGTCCGCAGTCGCGGCATCCGGCGCCGGTGTGTCGAATCCGGCCAGTCCGAGGCTGTCGGAAATCAGCGTGCCTGCACCGCCTGTGGACGTCAGAACGGCGACGCGCCTGCCGCGCAGCACCCGGCCGGTCGCGAGGGCAGCACAGACGTCAAGCAATTCTCCGAAGGTCTGGGCGCGAATCACCCCCAACTGGTCGAACAGTGCGTCGTACATGCGGTCGGTGCCCGCCAGTGCACCCGTGTGGGACACCGCGGCCAGGGCGCCCGCTTCGGATCGGCCGACCTTGAAGGCGACGATCGGCTTGCCTGCACGAGAGGCCTTTCTTGCAGCCTCGCGGAACTTGCCGGGATGTCGGATCGTCTCGACGTACAGGGCGATGACGCTCGTGGCAGGGTCGTCTGCGAGCGCATCGACGAAGTCGGCGAGCTCCAGGTCCACCTCGTTGCTGGTGGAGATCAGCTTGGACATGCCGATGCCGCGCGCGGCTGCACGGGAGAGCAGCGAACCCAGGATGCCACCACTTTGGGAGACGACACCGATCGCTCCTGAGGGGAAGTGATCCATCTCCAGCGCGCCGCTCGCCGAAAGCACGATGCGCTCCGACAGGTTCACCAGCCCGATCGTGTTCGGGCCGAGGATCCGCATCGCCCCTGCGGCACCCATCAGCTGGATCTGCCGACGAAGGCCTTCTTCGCCGGCTTCGGCGTAGCCGCCAGCCAGGACGATGGCGGCGGGGCATCCTCGGGCAGCCAGGTCGCGTATGGCCAGGTGAGCCCGTTCCACCCCGAGCAGCACGATGGCGACGTCGGGCACGGCGGGCAGCGAGGCGATGTCGGGGTAGCAGCGTTGCTCGCCCACGGTGTCGATCTTCGGGTTGACCGGATAGATCTCGCCCCGGAATCCGTGCTTGCGCAGGTAGGCCACAGGCCTCCCGGCGGTCTTCGAAGGATCGCCGGACGCGCCGATGACCGCGACACTGCGCGGCGCGAGAAGGCTGGCGATCGCGCTCAAGACATCGGTCCCGGTGGGGGCGACTTCGCGAGGAAGGCCATCACGGACTCGCGGTGCTCCGTGCTCGTGTAGCAGATGCCTTGCGCCTGGCTGCCCTGGGCAAAGACCTGTTGCGCCGGCAACTCGAAGGACTGGTTGAGTATGGTCTTGGTGAGCGCCAGCGCTGTTCCCGAAGACTGGCTCAGATCGGTCGCCCAGGCCTGTGCGTCGGCCAGCAAGTTCTCGCTGGATGTCATGCGGTCGACGAGACCGATGGCCAGCGCTTCTTTCGCATCCACCTTGCGACCCGTGAAGATCAGGTCCTTGGCGCGGGCCAGGCCGACGCGGCGCGGAAGAAAGTACATGCCGCCGCCATCGGGAACGATCCCCCGGTGGATGTACGACCACGTGAACGAGGCCCACTCGCTGCCCAGCACGAAATCGCAGGCCAGCACGGTATCGGCCCCCAGGCCGGAGGCCGCACCATTGACGGCAGCGATCACGGGCTTGGGCATCGTATGAAGCAGGCTCTGTGCGTAATGCACGCGCTGCTGGCGATGCCACCCGTTGAAGGCCACTTCGCCGGCAGGCGCGTTCATGCGCCTTTCCATGCCGGCCACGTCTCCCCCGGCGCAGAAGCTCTTTCCGGCGCCCGTCAGCACCATCGCACGAATGCCCTTGTCGGCAGCAACGTGCTCGAGCGCCGCGATGAACTCCGTCCGCATGGCGTCGCTCATCGCATTGCGCTTGTCCGGACGATTGAGGGTCAGCGTCGCAACGCCGCGTTCGGTCTTCAGGTCGATCAAGGTCTGGGTCATGGCATGGCTGGTGTTCCGCCGCACTGCAACGGCTGCCGATCGGATGCCGGCTTCGGGACCGTGCACCCGCCCAAGGCTTGGAGCGGGCCATCCGAGCTTAGTGGGGGTCGTCTTCATGTGCACGGGCGAAATTCCAAAGAGTGGAATTTGTGGATAGACTGCCCTCGTGGCCAACCCTGCACACTCGGACAAGCCCGGCAAGTCGCCAGGAAACCGTTCACTGGAACGCGGGATCGACCTGCTGCGCGCCTTTCGGCCTGGCACGGAGGTGCTGGGAAACGCCGACCTCGCAGAGCGGACGGGTCTGGCACGCTCGACCGTGACGCGCCTCACCCAGACGCTCGTTGGCGCCGGTGTTCTGCATCAGGTCCCCAGATCCAGGGCCTACCGCCTGGCGCCGGCTGTCCTGAGCTTCGCGCACGCCATGCGCTACGGCTGCACCGAGCTGCTGCTGGCGGCGCCCATCATGCGAGCCGCCGCAGAGGGCCATCGAATCAACGTCGGCCTGGCTGCACCGGACCAGGACGAAATGGTCTACCTCGAATCGGTGAGGTACAGCAAGCGTGTGGCGCTGCGCACGGTGGTGTCGGGCCAGCGCGTCCCCATGGAGCTCACTTCGTTGGGCCGCGCCTACCTGGCGACGGCGCCGGACGCCAGGCGCGTGGCGCTGCTGACACTGTTCAAGCGCCGGCGCGGCGCGCAGTGGCCGCTGTTGGCCGCAGAGATCCGATCTGCCAAGGCGCAGGTGGAGTCCCACGGCTATTGCGTCGCCTCGTGGCAGCCCGAGGTGGTGGCTCTTGCGGCCCCGCTGCGGTTCAGTTCGTTGCCTCTCGTGCTGAACGTGAGCATCTCGACGAGCGAGTCGAGGGCCGAGGTGGAACGAGAACTGGCACCGATCCTGCTGGCCACTCTGGCGGATGTTGAACTTGCGCTGTGCAGGAGCGCGGCTTCGGCGCAGCCATGACGATGGACTGCCGGAGCCGCCCGGCGTGCTGGCGGCGCGGTGACGGTGCCGCCCCGGGCTTTGCGGCCCACTCATGATCGGCCGTGGCCACTCGCAAGCGACCGCCCTCAGGCAAACGGTCGTTCTTCAATCCCTTTCCCAAGTATCTGCAGGTCCGGCAGGCGCTCGAGCGCCGGTTGGCCAGCGAGTACGAACTGGGCCAGCAGATCCCGACGGAGCAGGCCCTGTGTGCGGAGTTCGGCGTTTCGCGTGAGACGGTGCGTGAAGCCGTGCATGGGCTCGAGGCCGACGGCATCGTTCAACGTCGCAGGCCCCGGGGCACCTTCCTGATCCGCCGCCCCGACCAGGCCGCAACGCAAAGGATCACCGGGCTCGTCGAGGATCTCACTGCCTTGCAGATGGACACGCGTCCGCGTGTGCTCTCGGCCGCCTAGGTCAAGGCCCCAGCGGAGGCGCGGTCGGTGAGCCGGGACGGCTCCGAGGTCTTCCGCATCGAACGGCTTCGCTATCTCGAAGGCAAGCCGCTGGTGCTGCACGAGGCCTGCCTGCCTGCTGCGCTCGGCGCCAAGGTGTCGAAACTCGACCTCGAGTACGCTGCGATGTCGGCGCCGATCCCGTGCTGACCCACGGTCAGTTTTCGGTCGGCGTCAACACCCCATGCAGGCTTGCTGCTGCGTTGGGAAGGCACGGCGGCCGAGGTGCGTGGCCGGGGATCCTGACGGGCTCTGCGCTGCGCAAACGGGCTCAGGCCACGGGTGCCGTGCCGCTCGCCAGTCTCACCTTCATCAGCCGATGTTCGCCGGCCAGCACGGGGGCATGGCGGGGCGGCTGAACATCGGAGCGGCAGCTGGGGATGCATTCGATCAGCGCATCGAAGTTGGCATGGACGAAGTAGGCGATGGATTGCCGGCGCGAGCCGAGCCCACCGGCAGTCGTCGGGTTGGCCACACGGTGCAGGTTCGACAGCCAGCGGTCGTTGGTCCACACCGCCATCAGGTCACCGATGTTCACGATGAAGCCACCATCGGGCGGCAGCACATCCACCCAATCGCCGTTTCGCAGCCGGACCTGCAGGCCCGCCTTGTCGCGGTCGGCCAGCAGCAGCGTGAGGCTGCCGAAGTCGGTGTGCGCACCGGACCGCAGCTGGCCCGGCGCGAGAGCCATGCCGGTCTGGTCAGGATAGTTCAGCACGCGCATGACGCTGGCGTGATGGTCGAACTTGTCGGCGAAGAAGTCTGCCGGCAGGTGCAGCGCGGTGGCAAAGGCGCACAGCAGCCGCTGTGCGAGCCCTTCCATCGCCGCGTAGTAGCGCCGCGCCGTCAGCGCATAGCCCGCGGGCTGGGCCGGCAGCACGTTGGGCTGGAACGCCACGCGGGCGAAGTCCTGCCGGTAGTAGTCGCTGTCGGGCAGCTCGAAGCGGCCGAAGGCGATCTGTTCCTTGGCGTCGGGTGGCGCGGCCTGGTCGGTGGTCCGGCCATTGGCTTCGCCACCGAAGGGCACGTAGCCGCGGCCGATGCCGCCGGCCGGGTTCATGCAGGCCCGCTTGTCGGTCATCGGCAGGTCGAAGAAGTCCCTGCTCTGTGCTGCCATGGCATCGGTGAGGGCCGGGTCCACGCCGTGGCCCACGACCGAGAAGAAGCCGACGCTGCACAGGGCCTCGTCGATGCGGCGCGCGGCCTCGGCTTGCCCCGCGGGATCGTCCTGCAGGAAGGCTGAAACGTCGATCACGGGAACGGACATGGCGCGGGTCTCCTCAAAGACCGAGTGCACGCGGCACGGCGGTCACCAGGGCGGGAAAGCACACGATCAGCACCAGGCAGGCGCCCACCGTGGCCAGGTAGGGCAGCATGGCGCGGCTGGCCTGACCCAGGCTGACGCGTCCGACGCTGGCGGCCACCATCAGGCCGGCACCCACCGGCGGCGTGAACAGGCCGATGCCGATGCTGGCCACGATCACCACGCCCATGTGCAGTGCGTCGAGCCCCAGCGCGGGCATCACCGGCACCAGCAGGGGGACCACCATGATCATGGTGGCGGTGTCGTCCATGAAGGTGCTCATGACCATGAAGATCGCAACGATGCCCAGCATCACGATCGTGGGGCCGAGGTCCCAGCCGATCACGAGCTGCGTCAGCATCTGCGGCAATTGCAACAGCGTCAGGTACCAGGCCAGCACCGACGAAGCGGCGATGAGGAACATGATGACCCCCGTCATCGACACCGTGCGGGTCAGGATGCGGGCGATGTGCTCGAGACTGAGCGCGCGGTACACCAGGCGGTCGATCAACAGCGCATAGACCACCGCGACCACCGCCGCTTCGGTCGGCGTGAAGACGCCGCCGATGATGCCGGCGAAGATGATGGCCGGCATCAGCAGGGCCCAGCCGGCGTCGCGTGCAGCACGGGCCACCTCGCCGCGGCTGGCGCGCGGCTGCACCGGCAACTGCAGGCGACGCGCCTCCAGCCCCAGGTGCACGATCATCGCCACCGCGGTCACGAAGGCGGGCAGGAAGCCGGCCACGAACAGCGCGCCGATGGACACGTTGGCCATGCCGCCGTACAGCACCATCGAGATGGATGGCGGCACCAGGATCCCCATCGCGCACGCGCCGCAGACGATGCCCACGGCCTTGTCCCGCCGGTAGCCGCTGGACTCCATGGCCGGCACCATCGTGGAACCGATGGCGGCGGTGTCCGCGAGCACCGAGCCGGACACGCCCGACACCAGGTACTCGCTCAGCACCGCCACCATGCCGATGCCGCCCCGGCGGTGGGCCACCAGGGTGCGCGCCAGCTGGATGAGGCGCCCGGTGATGCCGGAGGTGTTCATCAGCTCGCCGGCCAGGATGAACAGCGGAATGGCCAGCAGCGTGAAGCTGTCCATGGTCCCGAAGAGGCGCTGGGGAACCAGGGACAGGGGCATGGCCTCCTGCTGCAGGGCCAGCACCGCGGCGGCCAGCAGGGCCATCGCGATGGGCGCTCCCGCCAGCAGCAGCAGCGTGAGCCCGACCAGCGTGGCGATGATCATGGCGCCGGGCTCCAGATCGCCACGAGGCGCGCCAGGTGGTGCCAGGCCATCACCCAGGCGCCGAGGGGAAGCGCCGCGTAGAACCAGACCATGCCCACCTGCAGCGACGCGCTGGTGTCGCGCGCCTCCAGCGCCATCTGCGTGCACAGGACCCCCAGCACCACCGACATCGCCACGCAGCCTGCCAGGACGGCGGCTTCCGCCCAGCGCCGCAGGTGGCTGTCCAGCCTTCGCAGCAACAGGTCGAAGCCGTAGTGCCCGCGCTCGTAGGTGGCCGTGGCGGCGCCGAGCATGGACAGCCAGATGAAGAGATAGGTCGCCAGTTCTTCCGACCAGACCAGCGGCTGGCGCAGCGCATAGCGCCACAGCACCTGGGACAAGGCCACCGCCACCACGGCGACCAGCGCGGTCACGCCGAGCGCCTGGCACAGGCGGTAGAGCGCCAGGTCGATGCGGGCCACGGCGGCCACCAGCCCTCGCACGGTGACGCCTACTTGATGCTGGCCACCTGTTCCATCACGTCGCGTGCGATGCGGCCTTCGAACTCCTTGTAGAGCCCGCGCGTGGACTGCACCCAGGGGCCGACCTCGATCGGGTTGAAGGTGGCGCCCATGGCACGCGCCTTGGCCATGAAGTCGTCACCGGCCTCCCACTCGATCTTGCGGTGGTACTGCCCGGCTTCCGCGGCGGCAGCGACGACCAGGGCGCGCTGCGCTGCGGGCAGGCGCTCCAGGGCCTTGGTGCTGGCCACGAAGATGCCCGGCCCGAGCACGTGGTTCGAGAAGTAGAAGTGCGGTGCCACCTCGTTGAACTTGTAGGCCACGTAGGCCGATACCGAGTTCTCGGCGCCGTCCACCACGCCTTGCTGCAGCGCGCTGTACATCTCTCCGAAGGCCAGGGGCGTGGGCAGCGCGCCCATGGCCTTGAACATGCCCACATAGAGCGGGCTGTTGGGCACGCGCAGCTTCAGCCCGGCCAGGTCTGCGGGGCCCTTGATGGGCTTGCGCAGCATCACCCCGCGGAAGCTCGCCTCGGTGAACGCCAGCCCCGTCAGGCCGATGCCCGCGAGCTTGCTCATCAGCAGCTTGCCGAAGCTGCCGTCCAGCAGGGGTCCCACTTGCTCCCGGCGGGACACCAGGTACGGCAGGTCGAGCACCGCGAAGTCGGGGGCGAAGTTCACCAGGTGGGTGGACGAGAAGAAGGCCAGCTCGATGGCGCCGGACTGCAGCCCCTGGACCACCTCGCGATGCTGACCCAGCTGGCCTCCGGGGAAGATGCGCGTGGCCACCTGACCGCCTGATCGGTCCGATGCCAGTTTGGCGAAGTGTTCGATGGCCTTGTGCGCCGGATCGGTGGCGGGCGCCGGACTGGCGAACTTCAGCGTGGTCTGCGCCAGGGCTCGGTGCATGGGCAATGCCGAAAGCAGGCCGGTGGCACCGGCGGCAGCCAGCAGTTGGCGGCGGGACGTCATGGGCATCTCCTGGAGCGGCGGCCGCCAAGGGGCGGGCCGTCGTCCTGGCCTCACGCGAGAACAGTGCCAGATGCCTGGTCGGTGAGTTGCCTTTTTGCGGTCGGTGCGTTGCGTTTTTGGCAACGGCAACGGCAACGGCAACGGCGTCGACAGGAGTACGTCGAGCTGACTGGGCTCGATGCAGCTTCAAGAGCGGTTCAAGGTCTCGGGTCCCCGGCTCGATCGAGCTGCGCTGGACGCGCTGCCTGCAGCGCAGGCGGCATCGTGCTGTGGGCCCTTCCCGCGCTGTTCGTCGCAGGCTTTCCCGCCCCCTCAGGCCCCGACGATCAACCTGATCGCCGGCAGCACCCGCTCCGACTCGCTGCGTCGCTCCAG
>LNFM01016997.1_pt1 | contig 15613 bp, 12 predicted proteins | sample 596031 | NCBI WGS metagenome assembly LNFM01 (sample SAMN04254537, study PRJNA301005) | activated carbon metagenome | isolation source: dual media filters at the Ann Arbor, Michigan drinking water treatment plant | place: USA: Ann Arbor | reverse complement strand
CAGCGCCTGGGCTGTTCGATCCGGGAGTTTTTCGAGCGGGAGGGGGAGGAGCGGTTCCGCGATATCGAGCAGGAAGAGCTGGACCGGCTGACGCTGGGTCCGGCCTGTGTGCTGTCGACCGGTGGTGGCTCGGTGCTGCGGCCGGCCAACCGGCAACATTTGCACCAGCGCGGGCTGGTGGTCTATTTGCGGTCCACGCCGGAAGAGGTGTTTCGCCGCTTGCGTCACGATCGCAACCGCCCGCTGCTGCAGGTGGCCGATCCGCTGCAGCGTTTGCGCGACCTGTACGCGGTGCGGGATCCTCTGTACCGGGAAACCGCCCATTTCGTGATCGAAACCGGGCGTCCGTCGGTGGCCACGCTGGTGAACATGATCGTGATGCAACTGGAGATGGACGGCATGGAGGTGGTGCCGTCCGCCGACGGGATCGGCCCCCGCCCTGGCTGAGACCGGCGCAGGCAGGCCCTAAACTCGGGGCCATGCCGACCACCAACCCTTCCCCCGCCGCCCAGCGCGTTGACATCGACCTGGGCGAACGCAGCTACCGCATCGACATCGGTGCCGCTTTGCTCGATGACGCACAGAGTTTTGCCGGCCTGCCCACGGCCAGCCATGCGCTGATCGTCAGCAACACCACGGTCGCGCCGCTGTATCTGGAGCGGCTGAAAGACGTGTTGTTGCCGACTTATTCGCGGGTGCACACGGTGTCCTTGCCAGACGGTGAGGCTTACAAAACCTGGGAATCGCTGAACCTGATTTTTGACGCCCTCCTGGAACACGGCTGCGACCGCAAGACGGTGCTGTTTGCCCTGGGCGGTGGCGTGGTCGGCGACATGACCGGGTTCGCTGCGGCGAGCTACATGCGTGGCGTGCCCTTTGTGCAGGTGCCCACCACGCTGCTCGCGCAGGTCGACTCGTCGGTCGGTGGCAAGACGGCCATCAACCACCCGCTGGGCAAGAACATGATCGGCGCGTTCTATCAGCCGCAACGTGTGATCTGCGACCTCGACACGCTCAAGACGCTGCCCCGGCGGGAACTGAGTGCCGGACTGGCCGAGGTGATCAAGTACGGCCCGATCGCCGACATGGTGTTTCTCGACTGGATCGAGGCCCACATGGACGAGCTGATGGACCGCGAACCTCGGGCGCTGGCGCATGCGGTCCAGCGCAGCTGCGAGATCAAGGCCCATGTGGTGGGGCAGGACGAGCGCGAGTCCGGCCTGCGCGCGATCCTGAATTTTGGCCACACCTTTGGTCATGCGATCGAGGCCGGCATGGGCTACGGCGCCTGGCTGCACGGCGAGGCGGTGGGCTGCGGCATGGTGATGGCGGCGCGGCTCTCGCAGCGGCTGGGCCTGGTCGACCAGGCCTTTGTGGACCGCCTCCAGCGCCTGGTGCAGCGGGCCGGTTTGCCGGTGGTCGCGCCGGTGCTGGACACCCGGGACAACACCGGGCGCTACCTGGCGCTGATGCGGGTGGACAAGAAGGCCGAAGCGGGCGAGATCAAGTTCGTGCTGATCGACGGTCCGGGCCGGGCGGTGGTGCGGGGTGCTCCCGATGCCCTGGTGGCCGAGGTGATCGCCGCGAGCTGCGGCACATGAACCAGGCAGCGCCCGGCGGCCATGCGTTGCTGGCGGCCTTTGCTTGCGACCCTGCCACCAGCCGGGGAAGGCGCTATGCCGAACCCGAAGCGCCGACCCGCACCGCGTACCAGCGCGACCGCGATCGCATCATCCACAGCACGGCATTTCGCCGCCTGGTCTACAAAACGCAGGTGTTCCTGAACCATGAAGGCGACCTGTTCCGCACCCGGTTGACGCATTCGCTCGAAGTGGCCCAGCTGGGGCGCAGCATTGCGCGTTCTTTGCGCCTGAACGAAGACCTGGTGGAAGCCATCGCCCTGGCACACGACCTCGGTCACACGCCCTTTGGCCATGCCGGGCAAGACGCATTGAACGCCTGCATGAAGGCGCTGAAACCCACGCAACCGGGTCAGGCCGAGGGCAGTGCCTGGGCCTTTGAGCACAACCTGCAAAGCCTGCGCGTGGTCGACGAACTGGAGGAACGTTACCCGGCGTTCGACGGACTGAACCTCACCTTCGAGACGCGCGAGGGCATCCTCAAGCACTGCTCGCGGGCCCATGCCGAGCGCCTGCAGGCGAACGACGCCAGCGGTGTGGCCTGGCGTTTTCTGCACGGCGGATCGCCTTCGCTGGAAGCGCAGCTGTGCAACCTGGCCGACGAGATCGCCTACAACGCACATGATATCGACGACGGCGTGCGCTCGGGCTTGCTCACCATGGAGCAACTGGCCGAGGTGCCGCTGTTTGAACGCTACCGCCAGCGGGCGCTGAACGCCCATCCCCAACTGGCCGGGCGGCGGCTGCTGTTTGAATCGATCCGCCTGATGCTGAGCGACCAGGTGTACGACGTGATCGACACCACCCGATTGCGCATTGCCGCCTCGGGCGTGGCCAGCGTGGATGGGGTGCGCGCGCAGGCGCCGCTGGTGGCCTTTTCTGAAGGCATGCGCGAACAGTCGCAGGTTCTCAAGCGCTTTCTGCTGAAGAACCTGTACCGGCACCCGCAGGTGGAAGAAACCACCGTGCGCGCGCGGCAGGTGGTGACGGAACTGTTTGCGCTCTACATGGCACGCCCGCAAGAACTGCCCGAAGCGCACGGCCGCCACCCGCAGCTGGCGCGCGCCGTGGCCGATTACATCGCCGGCATGACGGACCGCTTCGCCATCCGTGAACACCAGCGCCTGAGCGGCTCGGTGCTGTTTCCCTGAAGCGGCGATGAAAGCCGGTCCCGCCCCGACGCCGGCATCGGCACAGCAGGCCGTCCGCCTCGCGGCGCTGGTGGTGGCACTGGGCGTGAGCTCGGCCTTGCACATCGGCAAACTGCCGGTGGCCATTCCCTTGTTGCAGTCCGCGCTCGGCCTGTCGCTGCTGCAGGCCGGCTTCCTGCTCTCGCTGGTGCAAATGGCGGGCATGACGCTGGGTCTGGTGGTGGGCCTGGCGGCGGACCGGCTCGGCCCGCGGCGGGTGATGATGACCGGTTTGCTGTTGCTGGCGCTGGGCAGCGCGCTCGGGGCGATGGCGCCCGGGGTCGGGGCGCTGCTCTGGACGCGCGCACTGGAAGGCCTGGGTTTCCTGCTCGCGGTGCTGCCCGCGCCGGCCTTGCTGCGTCAGCGTGTGGCGCACCCGCCCACGCTGGCCCGCGCGCTGGGCTGGTGGGGCGCCTACATGCCGCTGGGCACGGCGCTGGCGCTGCTGCTGGGCGCCCCGCTGATGGCGCTGATCGACTGGCGCGGCGTCTGGTGGCTGCTGGCGGCCATCAGCCTGTTGGCGGCGGTGGTGCTGGGGCATCGCGTGTCACCCGACGGCGTCGGTATGGTGGCGAAGGCCGGGCAGGGCGGGCCGGCACTCCTGTGGCCCAGGTTGCAGCGCACCCTGGCGGCGCCTGGCCCCTGGCTGGTGGCGCTGGCTTTCTTCATGTATTCGGGGCAGTGGCTGGCCGTGGTCGGTTTCCTGCCCACCATTTACAGCCAGGCGGGTTTGAATGGTGTGTTGCTGGGCGGGCTCACGGCCCTGGCCGCGGGCATCAATATGCTGGGCAACATCGGAGCCGGTCGCTGGCTGGCACGCGGCACCCGGCCCGGGGTTTTGCTGGCCATCGGTTACACGGCCATGGGGCTGGGTGCGCTGGTGGCCTTTGGTGCCGTGGGCCATCCGGTCTGGCAATACCTGGCGGTGTTGCTGTTCTCGGGTTTCGGCGGGCTGATTCCCGGCACCCTGTTTGGCTTGGCGGTGGCGCTGGCGCCTGGGCAGGACTCGGTGTCGACCACCGTCGGCTGGATGCAGCAGTGGTCGTCGCTGGGTCAGTTCCTCGGGCCACCGGTCGTGGCCTGGGTCGCGACCCAGGCCGGTGGTTGGCAGTGGACCTGGGTGGTCACCGGGACTTGCTCGGTGCTCGGTCTGTGGCTGGCATGGCAGCTCCAGCAGGCCTGGATGCGGCAACGCTCATTGATCGGAACATAGCCGTGGACCTTGGGGCTAAACTGCTCCCCGGTGTTTTCGTTCACACACCGCCACGAAGAGGGCGGTCATTCAAGCCACAGGGAATTCCGCATGAGCTTTCTCAACCAGCTCAAACAACAGGCGCAATCGCTTCAAAACCAGCAGGGCGCTCAGGTCCAGGACCTGGAAGCCAACACCGCGGTGACCGAGGCCGCCTGCAAGACGGTGTGGCACTACTTTGCCGAGCTGCCGCGCCAGCTCAACGTGATCGAACCCGCTGCTGCGGCGCTGAGCCTGGACGGCAAGACGCCTTGGCCAGCCATGAAACAGACCGACTTCCGTTTCGATGCGCGCAAGAAGATGCTGCGCGACAAGGAGGTGTTCGACTACCTCGCGCTGGGCTGGCGGCTGGTGCCGCGTGACGGCACGTCGAACAAGGCCCGGGTGAAGGTGAACTTTCCGCCCGACCTGGAGCGGGTGGAGCGCCGTCTGCGTGCCGGGCATGTGCCTCATGAACGCCAGGAGCAGCGCCACCCAGAGACCAACGGCCTGCAGGCCATCGTGTTCGAACACGAAATGGCCGCGCGCGCCAGCGTGATGGTGACGGCCGATCACGACATCGCGGTGCTGCAGTTCCGGCTGGCCGGCGTCAACGGGCTGGAGATCGTGAACACCGCCTACCGGGCCGACCAGCTCAACACCGCCGCACTGGACGAACTGGCGAAGCTCATCGTGGGCGAGCCGAGCCGCTTCGTCTGACGCGGCGTGGCGCCGTTACCGGTGCCGAAAACCAGCAAAAGCGGCAAAATCGGGGTCAGATTCCAATTTCACCCCTCGCCGTCGATTGTTGCCTCACAGGCCCACCTCCCATGGCACGACTCCCCCGACTGACCGTTCCCGGCTATCCGCACCACGTGATCCAGCGCGGCAACAACCGCCAGCCCATCTTCGCGTCCGACAGCGACCGAGAGCGGATGTTGGCCCTGTTGGCAGAGCACGCCGCCGAATTCGGCGTGGCCATCCATGCCTACGTGCTGATGGGCAATCACATCCACCTGCTCGCAACCCCCTCCACCACCGAAGGCCTGCCCAAGATGATGCAGGCGGTGGGGCGACGCTATGTGAGGTACTTCAACGACCGCCAGGGTCGCAGCGGCACGCTGTGGGAAGGGCGCTACCGATCCACCTTGATCGAGACCGACCGCTACCTGCTGGCCTGCATGGCTTACATCGATCTCAACCCGGTTCGGGCGGGCATGGTCGCGCAGGCGAGGGATTACCTGTGGTCCAGTCACCTGCACTACATCGGTCAGCGGCAGGACAAACTGATCACGCCCCACCCATTGGTGTGGACCCTGGGAAACACGCCTTTCGCCCGGGAGGCAGCGTACGCCGAAATGGTGCATGCGGGGGTCAGCGCGGCGCAGCAGGCTGCGTTGACTGACGCTGCACTGCGGGGATGGGCGTTGGGTGGCCCGGAGTTCGTGGCGGAATTGCAGAAACAGACCGATCGCCGCCCCACTCAGAGGCGGGCTGGCAGGCCTCTGTCCCGTAACGGATCCAGCACACAGTGAATGTAAGTGCTTGAAATCATTGAACTTGCTCGTCTGAAATGATCTGTCCCTATTAAATCTGATACAGGTTCGTGTGGCAGTAAATTGGAATCTGACCCCGATTGATTGACTTGGCATTTTTGTTGCAATGCACTAAGCTCCGCACCCGCGAATTTGTTTTCATGCCCTCGAACCGAGAAGGATGCGCCATGACCACGGCAGCCGAACAGCAGCAACTCCAGCAACAAGGTCTGTACGACCCGGCCAACGAACACGATGCCTGTGGTGTCGGCTTCGTGGCCCACATCAAGGGCGAGAAGAGCCATGCCATCGTCCAGCAGGGCCTGAAGATCCTGGAGAACCTGGACCACCGGGGTGCCGTGGGTGCCGACGCGCTGATGGGCGACGGTGCCGGCATCCTGATCCAGCTGCCCGATGCGCTGTACCGCGAAGAGATGGCGGCCCAGGGTGTGACCCTGCCGGCCCCGGGCGAGTATGGCGTCGGCATGATCTTCATGCCCAAGGAACATGCCTCGCGCCTGGCCTGTGAACAGGAAATGGAGCGCGCCATCGCCGACGAAGGTCAGGTGCTGCTGGGCTGGCGCGACGTGCCGGTCAACAGGGACATGCCGATGTCACCGACCGTGCGCGCCAAGGAGCCCATCCTGCGCCAGGTCTTCATCGGCCGGGGCAACGACGTGATCGTGCAGGACGCGCTCGAGCGCAAGCTGTACGTGATCCGCAAGACCGCCAGCGCGCACATCCAGTCGCTCAAGCTCAAGCACAGCAAAGAGTATTACGTGGTGAGCATGAGCAGCCGCACCGTGATCTACAAGGGTCTGCTGCTGGCCGACCAGGTGGGCACTTACTACAAGGACCTGCAGGACACCCGCTGCGTCTCCGCCCTGGGACTGGTGCACCAGCGCTTCTCCACCAACACCTTCCCCGAGTGGCCGCTGGCCCACCCGTACCGCTACGTGGCCCACAACGGCGAGATCAACACGGTCAAGGGCAACTACAACTGGATGAAGGCGCGCGAAGGCGTGATGGCTTCGCCGGTGCTGGGCGCCGACCTGCAAAAGCTCTACCCGATCAGCTTCGCCGGCCAGTCCGACGCTGCTGACGATGGCGGGCTACCCGCTGGCGCAGGCCGTGATGATGATGATCCCCGAGCCCTGGGAGCAGCACACCACCATGGACGAGCGCCGCCGGGCTTTCTACGAATACCACGCGGCGATGATGGAGCCTTGGGATGGCCCGGCTTCCATCGTGTTCACCGATGGTCGCCAGATCGGCGCCACGCTGGACCGCAACGGCCTGCGCCCGTCTCGCTACTGCATCACCGACGACGACATGGTCATCATGGGCTCCGAGTCGGGCGTGCTGCCGGTGCCTGAAAACAAGATCGTGCGCAAGTGGCGCCTGCAGCCCGGAAAAATGTTCCTGATCGATCTGGAACAGGGCCGCATGATCGACGACGAGGAGCTCAAAGCCAACCTCGCCAACACCAAGCCCTACAAGCAGTGGATCGAAAACCTGCGCATCCGCCTGGACGATGTGGAAACGCCGGTGGCCGGGGAATCGGCGCAGGAGCTGCCGATCGGCCAGACGGAGCCGCAGTCCACCGGCAGCGAGCGCGCAGGAAGACCTCAAGTTCCTGATCAGCCCGATGGCGGCCAACGGCGAAGAAGGCATTGGCTCCATGGGCAACGACAGCCCGCTCGCGGTGCTGTCCGACAAGGACAAGCCGCTCTACAACTACTTCAAGCAGCTGTTTGCGCAGGTGACCAACCCGCCGATCGATCCGATCCGCGAAGCGATCGTCATGTCGCTGGTGTCCTTCATCGGCCCCAAGCCCAACCTGCTGGACATCAACCACGTCAACCCGCCGATGCGCCTGGAGGTCAGCCAGCCGGTGCTGGACGTGGCCGACATGGCCAAGTTGCGCGACATCGAAGGCCGGACGCAGGGCAAGTTCCGCAGCCACACGCTGGACATCACCTACCCGGTGTTCTGGGGCCGCGAAGGCGTGGAAGCCAAGCTGGCTTCGCTCTGCGCCGAAGCGGTGGACGCCATCAAGAGTGGACAGAACATCCTGATCATCAGCGACCGCAAGGTCAGTGCCACACAGGTGGCCATCCCTGCGCTGCTGGCGCTTTCGGCCATTCACCAGCACCTGGTGCGCGAAGGTCTGCGCACCTCGGTCGGTCTGGTGGTGGAGACCGGCAGCGCGCGCGAAGTGCACCACTTTGCGGTGCTCGCGGGCTACGGCGCCGAAGCCGTGCACCCCTACCTGGCCATGGAAACGCTGTCGGCGATCTGCAAAGACCTGCCGGGTGACCTGAGCGCCGAGAAGGCGATCTACAACTACGTCAAGGCCATCGGCAAGGGCCTGTCGAAGATCATGTCCAAGATGGGCGTGAGCACCTACATGTCGTACTGCGGCGCCCAGCTGTTCGAGGCCATCGGCCTGAACACTGAAACGGTGGACAAGTACTTCACCGGCACCGCCAGCCGGGTCGGCGGCATTGGCGTGTTCGAGATCGCCGAAGAAGGCATCCGCATGCACAAGGCGGCGTTCAGCGACAACCCGGTGCTCGCCACCATGCTGGAAACCGGCGGTGAATACGCCTGGCGTGCCCGTGGCGAAGAGCACATGTGGACGCCCGACGCCATCGCCAAGCTGCAGCACAGCACGCGCGCCAACAACTGGAACACGTACAAGGAGTACGCCCAGATCATCAACGACCAGAGCAAGCGCCACATGACGCTGCGCGGTCTGTTCGAGTTCAAGATCGATCCCTCCAAGGCCATCTCCATCGACGAAGTCGAACCGGCCAAAGAGATCGTCAAACGCTTCGCCACCGGCGCCATGTCGCTGGGTTCGATTTCCACCGAGGCGCACGCCACGCTGGCGGTGGCCATGAACCGCATCGGCGGCAAGAGCAACACCGGCGAAGGCGGCGAAGACGCTCTGCGTTACCGCAACGAACTCAAAGGCATCCCGATCAAGCAGGGTCAGACCATGTCCGACCTGCTGGGCAAGGACACCTTCGAGGTCGACTACGTGCTGCAAGAGGGCGACTCCATGCGCTCCAGGATCAAGCAGGTGGCGTCGGGCCGATTTGGTGTGACCGCTGAGTACCTCAACAGCGCCGACCAGATCCAGATCAAGATGGCCCAGGGCGCCAAGCCGGGCGAAGGCGGTCAGCTGCCCGGCGGCAAGGTGTCGGACTACATCGGCAAGCTGCGCCACAGCGTGCCGGGCGTGGGCCTCATCAGCCCGCCGCCGCACCACGACATCTATTCCATCGAAGACCTGGCCCAGCTGATCCACGATCTGAAGAACGTGGCGCCGCACAGCTCCATCAGCGTCAAGCTGGTGTCGGAAATCGGTGTCGGCACCATCGCCGCGGGTGTGGCCAAGTGCAAGGCCGACCACGTGGTGATTGCCGGTCACGACGGCGGCACCGGCGCTTCGCCCTGGTCGTCGATCAAGCACGCCGGTTCGCCATGGGAAATCGGCCTGGCCGAAACCCAGCAGACCCTGGTGCTCAACCGCCTGCGCAGCCGCGTGCGGGTGCAGGCCGACGGCCAGATGAAGACCGGCCGCGACGTCGTTATTGGCGGCCTGCTGGGCGCCGACGAGTTCGGCTTCGCCACCGCGCCGCTGGTGGTCGAGGGCTGCATCATGATGCGCAAGTGCCACCTGAACACCTGCCCGGTCGGCGTGGCCACACAAGACCCGGTGCTGCGCAAGAAATTCACCGGCAAACCCGAGCACGTCGTCAACTACTTCTTCTTCATCGCCGAAGAAGCGCGCCAGATCATGGCGCAGCTGGGCATCCGCAAGTTCGACGAGCTGATCGGCCGTGCGGATTTGCTGGACACCAAGCAAGGCATCGAGCACTGGAAGGCCAAGGGCCTGGACTTCAGCCGCCTGCTGGCCATGCCGGCGGTGCCGGCCGACGTGCCGCGCCTGCACACCCAGAGCCAGGACCACGGTTTGGAGAAGTCGCTCGACAACGTCCTGATCGCCAAGAGCCGTCCGGCCATCGACAAGGGCGAGAAGGTGCGCTTCATGGAAGCAGCGCGCAACGTCAACCGCTCGGTGGGCGCCATGCTCTCGGGCGCGGTGACCAAAGTGCACGCCGAAGGCCTGCCGGACGACACCATCCACATCCAGCTCGAAGGCACGGGCGGCCAGTCGTTCGGCGCCTTCCTGTGCAACGGCATCACGCTGTACCTGATCGGTGAAGCCAACGACTACACCGGCAAGGGCCTCTCCGGCGGCCGTGTGGTGGTGCGTCCGAGCCTGGACTTCCGCGGCGTGGCGACGCAGAACATCATCGTGGGCAACACCGTGATGTACGGCGCCACCAGCGGCGAGGCCTTCTTTGCCGGCGTGGCCGGCGAGCGCTTCGCGGTGCGCCTGTCGGGCGCCACCGCGGTGGTGGAGGGCACGGGCGACCACGGTTGCGAATACATGACCGGCGGCACCGTGGCGGTGCTGGGCAAGACCGGCCGCAACTTCGCCGCCGGCATGAGCGGCGGCCTGGCTTACGTGTACGACGAAGACGGCCAGTTCGCCAAGCGCTGCAACACCGCCATGGTCAGCATGGAAAAGGTGCTGAGCACGGCCGAGCAGGAAGCCACGATGGACAAGGCCATCTGGCACCGTGGCCTGAGCGACGAAGCGCAATTGAAGAAGCTGCTCGAAGAGCACAACCGCTGGACCGGCAGCAAGCGCGCGCGCGAACTGCTCGACACCTGGGTCGAGTCGCGTGGCAAGTTCGTGAAGGTGTTCCCGAACGAATACAAGCGCGCCCTGGGCGAGATCAACGCACGCAAGACGGCCGCCACCGCCACCACCAAAGCCCAGGGTTCGGCGAAGCAGGCCACCGCCGCCGTCAAGTAAGCCCGGAACGCACGCACACGAAGGACACACATCATGGGAAAAGTCACCGGCTTCATGGAATACGAGCGCCTGGAAGAGGGCTACAGGCCCGTGCCCGAGCGCCTGAAGCACTACAAGGAATTCGTCGTCGCTCTCGATGACAGCCAGGCCAAGGTGCAGGCGGCGCGCTGCATGGACTGCGGCACGCCGTTCTGCAACAGTGGCTGCCCGGTCAACAACATCATTCCGGACTTCAACGACCTGGTCTACGCGGGCGACTGGCAGAACGCCATCACCGTGCTGCACAGCACCAACAACTTCCCCGAGTTCACCGGCCGCATCTGCCCCGCGCCTTGCGAGGCGGCCTGCACGGTCAATGTGAATGGTGACGCGGTCGGCATCAAGTCGATCGAACACGCGATCATCGACAAGGCCTGGGCCGAGGGCTGGGTGCAGCCGATGCCGGCCAAGATCAAGACCGGCAAGAAGGTGGCTGTGGTCGGCTCCGGCCCCGCCGGCATGGCCGCGGCCCAGCAGCTGGCGCGCTCCGGTCACGACGTGACGGTGTTCGAGAAGAACAGCCGCATCGGCGGATTGCTGCGATACGGCATCCCCGACTTCAAGATGGAGAAGAGCCACATCGACCGGCGCGTGGCGCAAATGGAAGCCGAGGGCGTGGTGTTCAAGACCAGCACGCTGATCGGCACCCTGCCGGAGAGCCTCAAGGTCACCAACGACGCCAAGACGGTGATCAGCGCCGAAGACCTCAAGGCCCAGTTCGACGCGGTGCTGCTGACCGGTGGTTCCGAACAGAGTCGCGACCTGCCGGTGCCTGGCCGCGATCTGGACGGCATCCACTTCGCGATGGAATTCCTGCCGATGCAGAACAAGGTCAACGCGGGCGACAAGCTCAAGGGCCAGTTGCGCGCCGACGGCAAACACGTCGTCGTGATCGGTGGCGGTGACACCGGCAGCGACTGCGTGGGCACCAGCACCCGCCATGGCGCGGTCAGCGTGACCCAGTTCGAGGTCATGCCCCAGCCGCCCGAGCAAGAAAACAAGCCGCTGGTGTGGCCCTACTGGCCGCTCAAACTGCGCACCAGCTCCAGCCACGACGAAAGCGCCGAGAAGGGCATTCTGCAGCGCGAGTTCGCCATTTCCACCAAGGCGTTCAAGGGCGAGAAGGGCAAGGTCACCAGCCTGACCACCGTGCAGGTCGAGATGAAGGACGGCAAGCTGGTCGAAGTGGCCGGCACCGAAAAGGAATACAAGGCCGACCTGGTGCTGCTGGCCATGGGCTTCGTGAACCCGGTGGCCACCGTGCTCGATGCATTCGGCGTTGACAAGGACGCGCGAGGCAACGCGAAAGCGACCACCGAGTTCAGCGGCGGTTACGCCACCAACGTGCCCAAAGTGTTCGCCGCGGGCGACATGCGCCGGGGCCAGAGCCTGGTGGTCTGGGCGATCCGCGAGGGCCGCCAGGCCGCGCGCTCGGTGGACGAGTTCCTGATGGGCTTTTCCGACCTGCCGCGGTAAAAGACCCACCACCCCCGCCGCGCTGCGCGCGACCCCCTCCAGGGGGCAACGCGTGCGGCCCGGCGGAGCCGGTTCCGCCGCGTTCTGGGTGGGGCACGTCGCTCCGGGGCGTGATGTGATGCGCCGCTCCTGGTGTGGCAATAGGCCCGAAGTCCTAAGGGCTTACCCTCATGCGACAATTCGCGGTCCTATAGACCACCCATGAGCGATAAACCCTTCATCGAGATCGACCACGTCACCTTCGGCTACGACAGCCGGCGGACGATCCTCAACGACCTGTCGTTGACCTTCGCCCGCGGCAAGGTCACGGCGGTGCTGGGCGGCTCGGGCTGTGGCAAGACCACGCTGCTGCGCCTGATCGGTGGCGTGCACGCGGCCAACAGCGGTCGGGTCGTGTTCGATGGTGAAGTCGTCAACACCCACGACAAACCGCAGCTGTTTCGCCTGCGCCGTCGGCTGGGCATGCTGTTCCAGTTCGGCGCCTTGTTCACCGACCTCAATGTCTTCGACAACGTGGCCTTTCCGCTGCGCGAGATGACCGACCTCCCGGAGGTGCTGATCCGCGACATCGTGCTCATGAAGCTCAACGCGGTCGGTCTGCGCGGTGCGGCCAGCCTCAAGATCAGCGAGGTCTCGGGTGGCATGGCCCGGCGCGTCGCGCTGGCCCGCGCCATCGCGCTCGATCCGGAACTCATCATGTACGACGAGCCCTTTGCCGGTCTGGATCTGGTGTCCATGGGTGTGGCGGCCAAGCTGATCCGAACGCTGACCGATGTGACCGGTACGACCACGCTGCTGATTTCGCACGACGTGCCGCAATGCATGGCCATCAGCGACTGGGTGGTGCTGCTCGCCACCGGTGGGCGTGTCGTGGCGCAGGGCACGCCGGCCGAGCTGATGGCCAGCAACGAGCCCGAGGTGCGTCAGTTTGTGCGTGGCGAACCGGACGGTCCGGTCAAATTCCATTACCCGGCTCCCCCGGTGGCGCAAGACTTTGGGCTGAGGGCTTCGGCATGAGCACGGCACACGGCTGCTCCAGGCCGGTTCGAACCGCCATCCGCAGTGCGGAGTTCCAGCCATGAACGCGCTTCAATGGCTGGGCAGTCGCTCGCTGGCGGTCATGGCCAGCTGGGGCCATGGCGCCCTGTTTTTCCTGGACCTGCTGCGGGCTTTGCCGGCGGCAGCGGCGCGTCCTGGCCTGGTGATCGCCCAGATTCACGCGATCGGCAACCGCTCGCTGGTCATCATCCTGGCTTCTGGCCTGGCGGTGGGCTTCGTGCTCGCCCTGCAGATGTATTACGCCCTCACCACCTACGGTGCCGCCGAGTCGCTGGGCCTGATCGTCAACCTGGCGCTGGTGCGGGAACTCGGTCCCGTGGTGACCGCATTGCTGTTTGCCGGCCGTGCAGGCACCTCGCTCACCGCCGAGATCGGCCTCATGAAAGCGGGTGAGCAGATCGCCGCCATGGAGCTGATGGCCATCGACCCCAAGGCCCGTGTGCTCGCGCCGCGTTTTCTCGGCGGCATCGTGTCTATGCCCTTGCTGGCGGCGCTGTTTTCCGCCGTCGGCATCCTGGGTGCCTATGTGGTGGCGGTGCTGCTGATCGGCATCGATGCGGGCAACTTCTGGTCCATCCAGCAAAACGGTGTGGACGTCTGGCGCGACGTGGGCAATGGCGTGGTCAAAAGCGCGGTGTTCGGTGTCATCTGCACCGCTGTGGCGCTGTACCAGGGCTATGAAACCGAAGCCACTCCCGAGGGCGTGGCTTATGCCACCACCCGCACCGTCGTCACCGCGTCGCTCGGCGTGCTGGCGATGGATTTCATTCTCACCGCCCTGATGTTTTCGACCCCCTGATCCGCGAGCGGAGCCCCCATGAACAAGAAAAGCACCGAAGTCTTTGTTGGCCTGTTCGTCCTGATCGGCGCGCTGGCCCTGCTGTTTCTGGCGCTCAAGGCCGCCAACCTGGCCAGCTTCACCGACGGGGGAGATTCCTACACCGTCCAGGCGCGCTTCGACAACATCGGTGGGCTCAAAAGCCGCGCTCCGGTTCGGTCGGCGGGTGTGAACGTGGGGCGCGTGTCCAGCGTCGTCTTCGACTCCCAGACCTTCCAGGGTGTGGCGACCATGGAAATCCGCAAAGATGTCCTGTTTCCCAAAGATTCGTCGGCCAAAATCCTGACCTCGGGTCTGCTGGGTGATCAGTACATCGGCATCGAACCTGGCGGCGATACCCAGAACCTTGCCAGCGGTGACGTGATCACGCAGACGCAGTCGGCCGTGGTGCTGGAGAATCTGATCGGACAGTTCCTGTTCAACAAGGCGGCAGACGGTGGCAAGGCAGAACCCGCGGCGCAGTGAACTGACGGGACGACAGACAACAACAGGGCTTGAGGTCCCAAGGGGTGTGGACATGATCATTCAGAACAGGAAGAGGGCCGGTGCTGCCGCCATCGCGTTGGCCGCGCTGGTGTCGGGATGCGCCAGCGGGCCAGATGCCAATCCCCGCGATCCTCTGGAGCCGTTCAACCGTGAAGTGACCCGTTTCAACGATGTCGTGGACGGCCTGGTGCTCAAGCCCGTGGCCACGGTTTACCGTGATGTGACACCCGACCTGGTTCGCACCGGCGTGAACAACTTCTTCGAGAACCTGCGCGACGTCTGGTCTTTCGTCAACGCTTCGCTGCAGCTCAAACCACAAGCGGCCGCAGAAAACGGTCTGCGGGTCGGCGTCAACACCGTCCTCGGTCTGGGCGGTGTCCTGGACGTCGCCTCCGAGATGGGTATCGAACGCACCCGGCTGGATTTTGGCCAGACCTTGGGCCGCTGGGGTGTGCCACCCGGCCCGTACCTGGTTTTGCCGATCTTTGGTCCGTCGTCCATTCGCGATGCCGCCGGCTTCAGTGTGGAGACCAGCGGTGACCTGATCTCCGGAATCGACAGCATTTCCACCCGCAATTCGCTCTATGTGCTGCGGGCGGTGGAGACGCGCGCCAACCTCCTGCGCGCCACCACCATGCTCGAAGGCGCCGCGCTCGACAAATACAGCTTCACACGGGATTTCTACCTGCAGCGCAGGGAAACCCAGATCGAAGACCTCATCGATGAGGGGACCGGGCTGAACCACGGGAACGGCCGCAGCAACGGCACACTGCCCAAGTAGCGGTGTGTGGATACCTAACAATTACACAACCGAAACACAAGGCATGGAACCGGTGACGTACAGTCCCGGTCACAAACAGGGGAACGGGCAGACTGCCTGTCCTCGTGCCCACGAAAGGACTTTCACATGATTCACCGACGCCAATGGTTTTCCCGCTTGTTCGCCGTGCTGGCCCTGGCCAGTTCGCCACTGGTGTTCGCTGCGGACGAGGCACCCGATGTGCTGGTGCAGCGCATCTCGGGCGAAGTGATGGCCGCGGTCAAGGCCGACCCGGCGATCCAGAAGGGAGACGTCAACCGCATCGTGGCGCTGGTCGACAGCAAGATCATGCCCAGCGTGAATTTCTCCCGCATGACGTCTTCGGCCGTGGGGCGCTTCTGGCGCCAGGCCACGCCGGCCCAGCAGAAACAGCTGCAGGACGAGTTCAAGACCTTGCTGGTG
>LNFM01008412.1_pt1 | contig 15613 bp, 11 predicted proteins | sample 596031 | NCBI WGS metagenome assembly LNFM01 (sample SAMN04254537, study PRJNA301005) | activated carbon metagenome | isolation source: dual media filters at the Ann Arbor, Michigan drinking water treatment plant | place: USA: Ann Arbor | reverse complement strand
GCCCCGGGGGTGTCTTCGGCCGGCGGCGGCGGCGACGTCTCCGACGCCGCGACCTTGGTGTCGTGGTTGATGACGGAGCTGACGATGTAGCCGCTCGCGCCCGCGATGATGACGATGCTGGCGACGCCCGCGATGATCCAGCCGCGGTTGCTGCGCGTCCGGACGGTCATCTGCCCGGCCCCCTGCGAGACGCTGGATCCGGTCGGCGGCCAGCTGCGCGGGGTGAACTGGGCCGGCGCCTGCGGGACAGGGGTCGTGAGGCCGCCGCCCGCGGCGATGGCGAGGCCCTGCTGGCCGGTCATGCCGCTGCGCTGCTGGAGGATGCGCGCCGTCCGTGCGGCAGACTGGGCACCGGCGAGAGGGTCCGTCGCGTAGGGAGCGAGCATGCGGGCAAGCTCGGCCACATTCTGGATCCGGAACCGCGGGTCCTTCTCGAGGCAACGCAAGATGACCTCGCCGAAACCGGCGGGGAGCGTGACGTGCATCGGAGCCGGCGGCTCGCTGTTCACCTTGAGCACGAGCTCGGCGTAGGAGTCGCCGTGGAAGGGCGGGCGACCGTTCAGGAGCTGGTACATCACGACGCCCATCGACCAGATGTCGCTGCGGGGGCCGGTCTCCTTGCCGCTCTTCATCTGCTCGGGCGCCATGTACGTCGGCGTGCCGATGATGGTCTGGGTGCCCGTCAGCTCGCTGAGGTTGAGCTTGTTCGGCGACTTCGAGATCCCGAAGTCGAGGATCTTGAGGAGCATCGTCCCGTCGATGCGACGGGTGATGAAGAAGTTCGACGGCTTGATGTCGCGATGAACGATGCCGAGGGCGTGCGCTTCGGCGATGCCCTCGCAGGCCTGCAACATGAGGTCGCACACGACCTGCGGCTGCTGCGGGCCGTGATGACGTAGCACCTGGTTCAGGTCGTTCCCCTCGAGGAACTCCATGATGATGAACGGACAGCCGTCAGGGGCGGTGCCGACGTCGTAGACGCGTGCGATGTGCTCGCTGCGGAGCTTTACCGTCGACTGCGCTTCCTGGAGGAAGCGCGACACGGTGTTCGCGCTCTCCACCATCTCGGGCAGGAGGATCTTGATCGCGACGCTCTGCTGCAGATACAGGTGCGAGGCGCGCACGACACGGCCCATCCCGCCCGTACCGAGGACCTCGTCCACGCGGTACTTGCCGAGCAGGACAGTGCCTAGCCCCAGATCCACGAGCGAAATAGTAGCAGCTACCTAGTAGCCAAGCTCACAACTTCTGGGACGTGTTGTTCAGACGTACGCGAGCCAGTGGTCGTGCTTCGTGTCGGCGCCCTTGACCACCGAGAAGAACGACTCCTGGAGGCGGCGCGTCACGGGCCCCGCCTCACCGCGGCCGATCTTGCGGTGGTCGATGTCACGGACGGGCGTGATCTCCGCCGCAGTACCGGTCAGGAAGACCTCGTCGGCGATGTAGAGCTCGTCACGAGCGATCGGCTCCTCGCGGACGTCGACGCCCTGCTCGCGGAGGAGCGTGATCGCCGTGTCGCGCGTGATGCCGGACAGGATGGCGCCGGAGGTGGGCGGAGTGCGCACCACATCCTTCTTCACGACAAAGATGTTCTCGCCCGTCCCCTCGGCCACGTACCCCTGCGGGTCGAGCATGAGGGCCTCCTCGAAGCCGCTCTTGATCGCCATGCGCTTGGCGAGGACCGAGCTGACATACTGGCCGCAGATCTTGCCCTTGTTCATGGCGGCGTTCGAGTTGGCGCGCGAGTAGCCCGACACCATGCACTTGATGCCCTTGCGCAGGCCCTCGTCGCCCAGGTACGCGCCCCACTCGTAGCAGGCGACCATCGTGCGGACGGGAGGCTCGAAGGAGCCAAGACCGAGCGCGCCATAACCGAGATAGACCAGCGGGCGGAGATAGCAGGAGGCCATCTTGTTCGCCTTCACGAGGTCGATGCAGGCCTGCATGATCTGGTCGCGCGTGTACGGCACGTCCATCGTGCAGATCACGGACGAGTCGAGCAGGCGCTCGATGTGCTCGCGCAGGCGAAAGATCTGCGTGCGACCGTCCGCGCGCTGATAGGCACGGATGCCCTCGAACGCGCCGACGCCGTAATGCATCGTGTGCGCGAGGACGTGATCGGTCGCGGCGTCCCACGGGACGAGTTGACCGTCGACCCAGATCGACTCGACCTTCTTGATGCCCATATCGCGTTCGTACCAATGCGCGACTCGATCCACAAGCGCGGCGGAGAATTGCCGTCGATCTGTACTGGCTCGTGACGCGACGCAGTGCGAATTCGCTTACGCACCGTCGAGCCTGGTGCCCGCACCCGGCGCAGGCGGAGCGGATGGATCGAGCCTGCGCGGTGACAGGATCTCGAAGGCCGCCGCTCGAATGTCGCGCTGCCAGCGCTCGACGTGCTCGCGCAGCGTCTTGCCATCGGGGAACCCCGACCGGCGTGCGAGCTGGTCTAGCTCGGCTCGCGTGGTCGGCAAGCGATGGACCGGGCGGTCGTTCACGACGCGGAGCCGGTTCTCGATACCGCGCAGGAACCGATAGCCTTGCATGAGGAGCTCGAGCTCGTGTTCGGGGGCCACGCCGGCGACGGCCGCGGCGGCGAGGGCCTCGACGGTCGAGCGCGTGCGCAGCGCGGGATGGGCATGGCCATGAGCGAGCTGGAGGTACTGCGCGGCAAACTCCACGTCGACGACGCCCCCCGCGCCGGTCTTCAGATCATCGCCGCTCGACAGCTCGCGCTCCATGCGGCGGCGCATGCCGAGGATGTGGCCGGCGAGCTCGACGGGATCGGCGGGTGGAGCACCGTAGACGGTCTCCTGCGCATGCGCTTCGACCTCGGCCCCGAGCGCCGGATCTCCAGCGACGGCGCGAAGTTTTGTTAACGCCTGGCGCTCCCACGTGCGCGCGACCTCGGCGTGATAGCGCCGCCACGCGGGCAGGGAGCTGACGAGGAGTCCCTGCGTGCCCGACGGCCGGAGCCGGGTATCGACCTCGTAGAGCCGACCGCGCGGCGTGCGCAGGCGCAGGCCACCGAGGAGCCGCTGCGCGCACCGCGAGAACCAGTCGATGGTGGCCAGTGGTACCGGGCCGTCGGTCTCGGCGGCATCGTCGCCGTCGAACACGAACACGACGTCGAGGTCCGCGGCATACCCGAGCTCGCCGCCTCCGAGCTTGCCGAGTCCGAGCACCGCGAGCCGCGCCCCGCCCGGCGGTCGACCGTGGCGTACGGCGAGTCCGCGCTCGACGACGGCGAGGGCGCCGCGCAGACAGGCCTCAGCGATCGCCGTGAGCTCCTTGCAGACGGCGAGGGCGTCGAGCGCGCCGCCGAAGTCCGCCACCCCCACGCGCAGGGCGTTCGCGGCTTTCACCTCCGCGATGGCGCTCCACGCTTCCTCCGGATCGAGGACGTTGACGCGGGCGAGATGGGCGGCGAGGTCGCGATCGATCTGGGCGCTGCTCTTCGTGGGCGGTGCGCTGCCGATCTGGGCGAGCAGGTCGATGAGCTCGGGGGTATCGACGAGCGTGCGGGCCAGGTACTCGCTCGCCCCGAGCAGCGAGCCGAGGAGCCGCGTCATGGGTGGGTTCTCGGCGAGGAGCTTCCAGATCGACCAGGCTTCGCCTCGCTTCGCGATCAGATCGACGAGGAAGCGCAGCGCTTGATCCGGATCTGCCGAGGCCGCGATCGCTCGCAAGAGCCCGGCAGCACGCTGCGCATCATGGCGGCGGGCGCGGGCGAGCTCGGCCCGCGCCGCGACGATGTCCACGAAGCCCAGCCGGGCGAGCGCGGCGGTCTCGCCCGCCTCGTCGAGCTCACCCGACATGAGCGCGTCCGCGTCGGCCGCGACCCGATCGTCCTCGGTGTCATCTCCCAGCGTCGCGAACATGCGCGCGACGGCACCGGTGTGCGCGGCGAGCTCCGTCGCGAGGGCCTCGCCGCCCGCATATCCGAGCCGGCGGGCGAAGCGCTCGGCGGCGACGGAATCGCTCGGAATGGTCTGCGTCTGCAGCCCCGCCTCGAGCTGCAGCACGTGCTCGGCGTGACGCAGCCACCGATACGCCGCCGCGAGCTCGGCATGCTCGTCGTCGGTGACGAGCCCCGCGAACAGCAAGGCGTCCAGCGCGGGCAGGGTGCCGCGGACGCGCAGGGCCGGCTGCTTTCCCGAGTGGATGAGCTGCAGCGCCTGCACGAAGAACTCGATCTCGCGGATGCCGCCCTCGCCATTCTTGAGATCGAAGCCGAGCACGCGCGACGAGGCCGGCCGCACGAGCTCGCGCTTGATGCGACGGTTCAGCTCGCGGACGTCGTCGAGGACGGTCGGGCTCACGATGCGCGGGAAGACGAACGGCCGGAGCGTGGTCAGCGCCTCCGCGCCGAGGGCCAGGTCCCCCGCGCACGGTCGCGCCTTGATCCAGGCCTGCCGCTCCCACGGTCGACCGAACGTCTCGTAGTAGCGCTCCGTCTGCGCGAGCGACAGGGCGATGGAGCCACGCGCCCCCTCGGGGCGGAGCCGCAGGTCGACGCGAAACACCATGTCGTCCTCGGTGACCTCGGCGATCGCGGCCGTGACCTGCGTGCAGAGCTTCGCGAAGTACTCGTGCAGCGAGAGCTCGCCCGCGGAGCCATCCTCGGACGTGTAGATGTAGATGACGTCGACGTCCGACGAGAAGTTCAGCTCCTCGCCGCCGAGCTTGCCCATCCCGATGACGGTCAGCCGAGCCTCGCGTGGCGTGTCGCCGTCGCTGTAGAGCGGCACGCCGTAGCGATTTCGCAGCTCGCGGTCGTGAAAATCGATCGCCGCGTCGAAGCAGAGATCGGCCAGGCGCGCGAGCTCCCGGCCCACCTCGGTCGGGAGCCCCAGCTCGAGCTCGCGGACCCCGAGACGCACCAGCTCGTCGGCCCGAACGCGGCGCAGGGCCGCGCGCAGCTCCGCCGCCGTACGGGCCGGACCGACCTGGCTGGCCAGCTCCGCCGCCAGGACTTCGCGTGGCTTTTCCCGACGGAGATACGGGTCGGCCGCCACCCGCACGAGCCGGTACGGGTCCCGCCCGATCAGGGTGGCCAGGTAGGGCGCGGCCCCGCACGCGAGGGTCGCGATCCGGACCGCCGACTCGCCAAGCACGCCTGGCGACAGGCCAACCCCGGCGGCGGCCTCGAATAGCCGCTCCGCCCGGCGCAGTGCGTCGGCGGGGTCGGCGGCGTTCAGCGCGAGGTCAGCGGGCTCGAGCACGCTTGACACTCTACGCGCCGCGGCTTACCCAACGCTCTGATTTCCAAGCCATGCGCGATCTGTACGAAGTTCTCGGCGTCGAACGTTCGGCCAGCAGTGGCGAGCTCAAGAAGGCCTACTACAAGCTCGCGAAGCAGTACCACCCGGACCACAATCCGAACGACAAGGCGGCCGAGGACAAGTTCAAGGAAGCCTCGACCGCGTACCAGGTCCTCTCCGACGAGGAGCAGCGCGCCCGCTACGATCGCTTCGGCTTCGAGGGTCTGCGGGGCGGGGCGGGGCAGGGCGGTGGCTCTGGCTTCTCCAACGTCGAGGATATCTTCTCCGCGTTCGGCGACCTCTTCGGTGACTTCTTCGGTGGTCGTGGCGGCGGCGGCCGGCGGCAGGCCCGGGGCGCGGACCTCCGCGTCGACCTCACCCTCGCGTTCGCGGAGGCCGTGTGGGGCGTCACCAAGGATGTGAAGGTGACGCGCGAGCTCGCCTGCGGGACGTGCACCGGCACGGGCGCGGCCCCCGGGAGCAAGCCGGAAGTCTGCGAGACCTGCAAAGGTAAGGGCCAGGTGGTCCACGCCCAGGGCTTCTTCATGGTGCAGACCACCTGCCCGCAGTGCCGCGGCGCCGGAAAGCGCATCAAGGATCCCTGCCCCGATTGCCGCGGCCGCGGCACCAAGCCCGAGACCAGCACGCTCAGCGTCACGGTCCCCGCTGGCGTCGACGATGGCCAGACGCTGCGCCTCGCCGGCAAGGGTGAGGCGATTCCCAACGGCCAGACCGGCCACCTCTACGTCGTCCTCCACGTCCAGGGTGACGAGCGCTTCAAGCGCGAGGGCGCGGATGTCCTCACCGAGGTTCCCGTCAGCTTCGTGAAGGCCACGCTCGGCGGCGATCAGGAGATCTACACGCTCGACGACAACTGCACGGGCACCGCGACCATCAAGCTCGACCCGGGCACGCAGCCGGGTGAGGTCTTCGTCCGTCGGGGCCAGGGCATTCCGCGCGTCGGCGAGACCGGTCGCGGGGACCACGTCGTCCAGTTCGTCGTCGAGATTCCGACGAAGCTCACCGCTCGCCAGGAAGAGCTCATGCGCGAGCTCGCCAAAGAGATGGACGAGCCGGTTCGCGAGAAGCGCGGCTTGTTCGGCCGCAAGAAGAGCTGAGCGCCTCTCGCGTCCGCGCTTAGCGCGCGCTCAGCGGCACGTAGAGCTTGATCTCGACGCGGCGGTTCGCGAGGCGACCGCGCGGCTTGTCGTTGTCGGCCACCGGCTCCTCGGCGCCGCGGCCCTCGACGTCGATCTTGTTCGCGAGCGCACCGAGGCTGACCATGGCTTGCTTGACCGACTCGGCGCGGGCGCGCGACAGATCGAGCGACAGCGTGGCGAGGTCGGGGGGGGCCTGGCCCTCCACCGGCTCGGCGAACTGCTTCGCTTCCTGATCGTCGCTGTGACCGATCAAGACCACCTTGATCGACGGGTGCGCCTTCATGAGGTCGACGATCTTCTGGAGGTTGGGCTGCGCGGAGTCGCGCACGGCCGTTTCGCCGTCAGCATAGAGCAGCCCCTCGACGGTGCCGCGCAGGGCATCGACCTCGGGCGGCACGGTGTCGGGGCAGCCGTCGTCGTCCTCGAAGCCGTTGTAGGCCTCGGGGACACCGCTGCACTTGTCGGCCACATCGAGGACGCGGTCGAGATCGTTGTCGATGTCGGGGCAGCCGTCGAGATCCTCGTAGCCGTCGGCGTCCTCGGCGCGGTCGACGCACTTGTCGGTGGCGTCGGGGATGCCGTCGTCATCCTGATCGGCGGGCTTGGCCGCGACCAGCGTGCCCTTGCTCGTGGCCGGCTTCGCGCGTCCGAACTGGAGCTCGAGGCCGAACCCCACGTCGACCTCGACGGCGACCACCCGCTCGACGCCGGGCAGGAAGGCGACGCGGGCATCGGCGCGGATCGCGAAGCCCTTGCCCGTATCGAAGCGCACGCCTCCACCGACATAGCCATCGCCCGTGATGCCGGTACCGAACCGACCGGGGGCCGACGAGAGGGTGATCGGGGCGCCGCCGCCGATGACCAGGAACGGCAAGATGCGGCGGCCGGGGAACGGCTCGATGCGCAGGTGAATGCGCGGATTCATCCAGAAGACGTCGTCCGACATGGCGCCGCCGATCGGCTTCGTCTCGGTGGGCGCGACCGCGAGCTCGAACTCGGGGATGAGCCAGGGGAAGAACGGACGGGCCACGCGGAGGCCGAACGCCATGGAGTTATCGAGGGTCGGATGGAAGACCTCGTTCTCGAGATAGCCGAGCCGCGAGTCATCGGAGTAGACCCGCGGGCCGAGCCAGAAGCCGGCCTGGATTTCGTCGGCGGCCGCCTCGGTGGACGCGCCCGCCAGCAGGGCGAGCGCCACGAGCGCGCGTACTCCGGTTCCCATCGCGGGAAATACTATCACTGCATGAGGACACCATCGCCGGGGAGGCCCGTGAACTCGTCGCGCGGCAGGAGGTTCAGCCACGGGTCGGACTTCGGCGTGAAGAACACCGACTCGTAGACCATCGCATTCAGTGTCTCGAAGTCGACGGTGCCCGTGGAAGCGATGTACGAGCTGATCTGGGGGCGGAGGACGAGCTCGTTGATCGCGGTGTCGGCGACCATCGACTGCTCGTAGCGCGCCACGATGCCCATCAGCTCAGCCTTCGATGGCTTGCGCACACCCGCAGGCACCGCGGACTGGAGCGTCATGACGAGGGCGCGGCTCTGCTCGTCGAGGATCTGGGGTGGGCTCGTCGGCGTGCCCTCCAGCTTCCACACGGCCTGGCCGATCGCCGCCCACGCGGCGCGGTCGTCCCGAGCCGATTGGGTCGAGGCCACGCCGAGCGCCACGAAGTCGGGCACCTCGACGGCCGCCTTCGAGACGGTGACCCGCTGCGCCATCATCGCCGCCTTCTCGATCGCTCCCAGCGCAAGGAGTGAAGGGGAACCGGGGACGTAGGGCAGGCTGAGATTGGCGCTGCGCTTCGAGCGGTCCGCGGCGAGGAGTCGGTGGTGCTCGACGATGGCGACCGTGTCGACCTTGTCCATGCGCTGCTCCGGCGCGCCATGGGCAACTCTGCGCCACAGCGCTTCGGCGGTCTCGAGCTCGGCGCGGAATACGCTCGGTGCATAGAGGCCGGGCAGCACGTCGATGACCGTGCCCGACTGGTCGAGAACGTAGTGCGCGCTGTTGCCGGTCGTGGTGCGGACGATGCGGCGGCCATCCCCGAAGTCGAAGGTCACGCGCGGCACCGGGCGCTCGCTCGACCAGTAGAGGACGAAGTGGTCGCGCAGGTAGTCGCTCACGCCCGTGTTCGCGTAGAGCGCGGTGCGGAAGAAGCGGCTGTTCGCGCAGGAGAGCTCCTCGTCGAGGCGACCGAGCATGCGCAGAGCGAGGATCGGCTTGTCCTGCGCCTTGGCCGCGGCCTCGGCGGCGGCGAGATCCGTGTACCAGTAGAGGCGCGAGACGGTCGCGTAGCGCTGCCCGGCGATGGCGTCGATCTGCTTCTCCATCGCGATGCGCTCCTCGCCCGGCGGGAGCTCGTCATAGCGCTGGAGCATGTGCTCGAGGCCAACTGGCCCCTGGGCACGCACGGCCGCCAGCTCGGGTGTCATCCCGGTCGTGGTCGTGATGGCCGGGGCGATGCCGGGATTGCCGGCGCCGGTCCAGCCCGTGGTGGAGGGCATGGGGGTGGCCGACGCGGCGGCACAGCCTGCGAGGACCGAGAGCGAGAGGGGTAGCGATGAGCGCATGCGATCACTCTGCCGATGCCGACGGCACAGCGCTGTCAGGCCCTCGTAAGCACTGCTCTTACACGGCCCTTACATGCGGCCGCGACGGGCGTGGCACGATGATGGCGTGCGGGTCCTCGTGGTCGAAGACGAAGCCAGCCTCCGGGAGGGGATCGTCGACTTGTTGCAGGGCGACGGCCATGACGTGGTCGCCGTGGGTGATGGCGTCGCGGGCGTGGAGTCGGGGCTGCGCACGGCCTTCGATCTGGTGGTGCTCGACCTCATGCTGCCGCGTCTCGATGGCATGGAGGTGTGTCGCAAGCTCCGGGCCGCGCGGCCGGGCATGCCGATCCTGATGCTGACGGCCCGCGGCTCCGAGGACGACAAGGTGCGGGGCCTCATGGAGGGCGCCGACGACTATGTGACGAAGCCGTTCTCGGCCCGCGAGCTCCTGGCGCGGGTGCGCGTGCTCGGTCGTCGTAACGCGGGCGCCGGCGATGCGGTCGACAGCGTCGATGCGGACGGCGCGACGCTCGATCTCGCTCGCATGATGGTGGTACGCGGCGAGGCGCGGGTGGCCTTGACGCCGCGCGAGGTGGGCATCGTGCGCTGGCTGCACAAGCACAAGGATCGCGTGGTGACGCGCGCCGAGCTGCTCGAGCACGTGTTCGGTCAACGCGGCGATCTGCAGACGCGCGCCGTCGACATGGCCATCGCCGTGCTGCGCAAGAAGGTCGAGTCCGATCCCGCGCACCCGCGCGTGATCGTCTCGGTGAAGGGCGCGGGCTACGCCTGGGGCTCGGTGGCATGAAGTTGTCGCGGACCGTCACGGCCGGAGCGGCGCTGTCGCTCGTCGTGGGCGTGCTGCTCGTGGGCTTCTTCCTCGCGGGCTGGTCCGACGTGCGCGCGCAGCAGCGAGCGGTCCTGGCGGCGCCGGCGCGCGATGCCGAGCTGCGCGGAGCCGCGCTGGCGCATGCGCTGCGCGCCGAGCTGGCGCGGGTGATCACGCGCGAGAGCGAGCGCCCGTACTTCCACTACCAGAACCTGTTCCACGATCCGCGCGTCGGTGACATTCGGGCCGTGGCGCCGTCGCCGCTGGCGGCGCTGCCGGCGGAGCCGATCGTGCTCGGCTACTTCCAGATCGACGCGGCAGGGCGAACGACGACGCCGACGGTCAACGACGACGAGCCGTCGCTGTCGGAGCAATCAGCCCTCGCCGGCAACCAGCGGTTTCGCGCCGATGTCGCGACGCACCTCGCGGGCGTGCTCGCCGCACCGCAGACGCCGGTGGTGGTCGCCGCGGCCGATCCGGTCCCGGTCCCCAGCGACGATCGCGGGGCCACGACCCGGACGAGACCTCCTGTCGTGGCCAGCGTGGATCCGCGGCCCGCCCCCTCCGCGCAGGTCCCGGCCGAGCCGAGCCCCACGATCGTCGCGTCGAACGACCCACCGCAGCAGATCCAGCAGCAGATCCAGATCGATCCGTCGAGCTACGTGCAGAACAACATGCCGACCGAGATCTACCGCGAGCAGAACTCGCCGCAATCCCGCAGTCGGGTGGCACCACAGCAGCGCTCGGTGAAGGCGACGCGAGGTAAGGGCTCGTCGTCCTCGAACGAGGACGAGCTCCAGCAGCAGCAGCAATCGATCGGCGAGCGCCCGGACCCCGCACCACCGCCGCCGCTGCCGGAAGCGCCGGCCCATCCGCCGTCGTCCCCCGTGGCGGTCCTGCCGTCCGAGCAGCGGCGTCAGGAGGAGGAGACCGCGCAAGAGGCGGCCGCGCCGGCGGTCGTCGACACCACCGTCACCGAGCCCACCAAGCCTCGGAAGCGCGGGCGCCGCAAGCCACCGCCCGTCGAGCCCGTGGCCGAGGTGCCGGCCGCCCCCATCACCATCACCATCTCGCCCCTCGAGCTCTCGACGCACTCCTTCCGGGGCGAGCCGACGCTCGTCGCGCTGCGCCACGTCGAGACGCCCGACGGCACTCTCGCCCAGGGCTTCGTCATCGATCGCACGGCACTCGCCCGGTGGGTCGACGGCCGTGCGACGGATCTCGACGCGGCGCTGCGCCCGGGCGACGAGGCCGGGGCGACGGCGATCGCGCCGGGCTGGCACCTCGAGGTCGCGCCCGCGCCGCTCGCGATGACCACGGCCACGACCGCGGCCTCGGAGCTCGTGCGCGAGTTCACGTGGCGGTTTGCCGGACTCGCCGCGCTCGCGATGCTGGCCGCGGCGTTCGTCGTGTGGCTCGTGGCGCGGGCCGAGCAGCTGGCCCGCGAGCGTAGCTCGTTCGCTGCCGCCGCCGCCCACGAGCTCCGCACCCCGCTCGCTGGACTCCAGCTCTACGGTGACATGCTCGCCGACGACCTCGGTGACCCGAACAAGCTACGTGACTACGCCCGGCGCATGAGCGAGGAGGCCGCACGCCTCGGCCGCGTCGTCTCCAACGTCCTCGGGTTCTCGCAGCTCGAGCGCGGCAACCTCGCCATCGACGTGCGCGAAGCGTCGCTCGGCGATGCGCTCCAGGAGCTCGCCACTCGTGCCGAGCCGGCTCTCGATCGCGCCGGCGCCATGCTCGCTCTCGACATCCCGCCGAACATCACCGCGCGCTTCGATCGCGACGCGCTCGCTCGGATCGTGGGCAACCTCGTCGACAACGCCGAGAAGTACAGCCGCGGCGCCGAGGATCGCACCATCGAGCTCGCCGTCCGGGCAGCGGACAACGGTGCCGCCGAGATCAGCGTCTCGGACCATGGGCCCGGCATCACCGCCGCGGCCCGGACGCGCCTGTTTCGACCGTTCTCGCGCGGCGTCACCAGTGATGGTCCGGCCGGTCTGGGCCTCGGGCTCGCGCTATCGCGATCGCTGGCCCGCGCGATGGGCGGCGACCTCGAGCACCGGCCGACGGCGACCGGGACGACGTTCGTGCTGCGGCTCCCCGCGAAGGTCTGAGCGCCCGCGCCCGGCGCAGCGTCGGCCCACGGTGATCTCGCATGACGCCGGCACGACGTCTCGGGTCGCCGGGCCCGCGGGCTTAGAACGTGTCCTTCCACGCCCGGAGGGCGCGGAAGACCTCGTGCGGCTCGCGGGAGGCCGCGCCGTGGGCGAGCGCGGCCTCGATGACCGCGGGCTCGCTGCAGCGGAGGAACGGGTTGGTCGCGAGCTCGAGGTTCACGGTCGACGGTGTCGACGGCGCGGGGATCGCGGCGGCGCGGTCCGCCACCGCGCGGTTGGACGGCTCGACGGCGGCCGCGAACCGGAGATTGCTCTGCGTGTACTCGTGGCCGAAGTAGAGGCGCGTCTCGCCGGGGAGGGCGGCGAGCTTCATGAGCGAGGCGTGCATCATGGCCGGATCGCCTTCGAACATGCGGCCGCAGCCGGCGCCGAACAGCGTGTCTCCGGTGAAGACGGCATCGGCGATGCGAAAGCTGATCGCCCCGAGCGTGTGGCCGGGGTTATCGATCGCGTAGGCGCGGAGGTTGGCGGTCTCGGTCCACTCCTCGTCGGCGAGCCGCTGGGTGACTCCCTTGATCTTCTCGCTGTCCTTCGCGCTGGCGACGACCGGCAGGCCGGGACGGGCCGTGGTGAGGTCGGGCACGCCGCCGACGTGGTCCCAGTGGTGATGCGTGAGCCAGATCGCGGCCAGCTCGACCCCCGCGCGCTCCAGCGCAGCCTCGACCGGCGCGGCCGCGCTGGGATCGACCACCGCCGCCTGCGTGCCCTCGATAACGAGGTAGGCGAAGTTGTCTTTGAGGCACGGCACGGCGACGACGCGCATGGGACGAACGTACAGTCCAGGCATGGGAATGCAAGCGATGGTTCTCCGCGAGCACGGCGGTCCCGACGTGCTGCGCATGGAGACGCTCTCGATCCCCGAGCCCGGACCGGGTGAGGCGCGGGTACGCGTGCGAGCGGTCGCGCTGAACCACATCGACATCTGGGTGCGCAAAGGCGGACCGGCGTTTCATCTCGAGTACCCGCATCGACTCGGCGCGGATATCGCGGGGACGATCGATGCGGTGGGCCCCGGCGTGACCGCCGAGGTCGGCGCGCGGTGTGTCGTGCAGCCCGGCGTGTCGTGTGGCCGGTGCGCGTCGTGCCTCGGTGGTCACGACAACCTGTGCCGGTACTACAAGATCCTCGGCGAGAACGCGCAGGGCGGTTACGCGGAGTACATCGTCGTCCCGGCGGTGAACCTCGCGCCGTATCCCCACCCTGACTTCACCTTTCCGCAGGCCGCCTCCTGCCTCCTGCCGTTCCTCACCGCGTGGCAGATGGTGGTGCACAAGGCGCGCGTGCAGCCGGGCGACACCGTGCTGGTGCATGGCGCGGGCTCCGGCATCGGCGTGGCCGCGATCCAGATCGCGAAGCTGCACGGCGCCCGGGTCATCACGACGGCGAGCAGCGCCGAGAAGCTGGCGCAGGCACAGCTGCTCGGTGCCGATCACGTGATCGACTACACGCAGGTCGACTTCGCGGCAGAGTGCCGCACGTTGACCGGCAAGCGTGGCGTCGACGCCGTGATCGAGCATGTCGGGGGCGACGTGTTCGCGAGCAGCATCAAGGCCACACGCAACGGCGGTCGCATCGTCACGTGCGGCGCGACGGCCGGTTTTCATCCGAGCATCGACCTGCGGCACATCTTCTTCCGGCAGATCGAGATCCTCGGCTCGACGATGGGGAGCAAGGCGGATCTCCTCGCGGTGCTCGGGCACGTCGCCGCCGGGCGGCTCGCGCCGGTCGTCTACCGGCAGCTGCCGCTCGCGGCCGCCGCCGATGCGCATCGCATCCTCGAGGAGCGCCGCGGCTTCGGCAAGGTGGTGCTCGAGCCATGACGATGGCGCTCTCACTGCGGGGGCTCGGCAAGGACTACGGCGCCCGGAAGGCGGTCCACGCCCTCGATCTCGATGTGGAGCGCGGGGAGTGTCTCGGCCTCCTCGGCCCGAACGGCGCGGGCAAGACGACGACCATCTCGATGGCCTGCGGCGTCGTCACGCCGACGCGCGGCACGATCGCCATCGGCGGGATCGAGCTCGCGCGCGATCCCCACGGCGCGAAGCGAAAGCTCGGGCTCGTGCCGCAGCAGCTCGCCGTCTACGACGAGCTGTCGGCGCTCCAGAACCTGCGCTACTTCGGCGCGCTCTACGGCCTGCGCGGCGACGAGCTGGCTCACCGCATCGACTGGGCCCTCGGCGTCGTCGGTCTGCGCGAGCGCGCGACGGACATCGTGAAGACCTACTCGGGGGGCATGCAGCGTCGGCTGAATCTCGCGTCGGGCATCGTGCACAAGCCGGAGGTCCTCGTGCTCGACGAGCCGACCGTGGGCGTCGATCCACAGAGCCGCAATCACATCTTCGAGACGGTGAAGGCGCTGCAGGGCGACGGCATGACGATCGTCTATACGTCGCACTACATGGAGGAGGTCGAGGCCCTCTGCGACCGCGTGGCGATCATCGACGGCGGCGCCATCGTAGCCGTCGGGACGATCGCGGAGCTGGTCGCCGAGCACTCGCAGCGCGGGGTGGCCGTCGACCTCGCAGGCACGCCCGAGCAAGTGGCCGCGGCCGAAGCGGCGGCCGCCGCACACGGAGTGGTCGAGCGGGTCGACGGCGAGCTCCGCATCGTCCCCACCGCGGGGTTGGCCCCGGTGGTGGCGGCCCTCGAGAGTACGGGGGCCACCATCGAGCGCATCGAGTCGCACCGCGCGAGCCTCGAGACCGCGTTCCTCGCCCTCACGGGCAAGACGTTGCGAGACGACGCATGATCATCGCCTCCATTCGCAAGGACTGCTGGTTGCTGCTCCGCGATCGCGGCGCGCTGCTCTCGCTGTTCCTCCTGCCGATCGTGTTCATCCTGACCTTCGGCCTGATGTTCAGCGGCGGGGGTGGCGAACCGGGCAAGGGGCTGCCCATCACGAGCTTCCAGATCACGGTCCCCGGCAACGCGGTGCTGTTCGGCTTCTACATCGCGCTCACCGTCGCGGTCACGTTCGCCACCGAGCGTCGGACCGGCACGTGGCGCCGCCTGCTCGCCGCCCCGGTACCGCGTTCACACGCCTTGCTCGCCACGCTGGTGCCCTACTTCCTGATCGGCTGCGCTCAGCTCGCGTTCCTGTTCGGGCTGGGCGCCGGCGTGTTCGGCATGGAGGTGCGCGGCTCGGTGCTCGCGCTCGTCGTGCTGTCGCTGTGCGTGGTCCTGTGCGCCGTATGCCTGGGGCTGCTCTTCGCCGCCTTCGGCGGAACGGAACGGCAGCTCGGCGCGATGGGCTCGGTCACGCTGCTCGTGATGGGGCTCCTCGGCGGCTGCATGATGCCGCGGGTCGTCATGCCGGTAGCGATGCAGAAGGTCGGGCTGACCATGCCGCACGCGTGGGCGCTCGACGGCTACTACGCCGCCCTCGTCGAACCGTCGACGACGCTCATGGACGTGATGCCGTCGATCGGCGCGCTGCTCGGGTTCTCCGCGATCTTCGCGTTCGCCGGCCTCTCACTGTTCAAGTTCGAGCGCTAGCTCGCAACGCGCCGCAGGGCGTTGCCGCAGGACGTTGTCCACGCCGGTGCCGCACGCTGGTGCCCCAGGACGGTGCCGCACGCCGGTGCCCCAGATTCTCAACGCCAAGACGCCATAGATGCC
>LNFM01008411.1_pt1 | contig 15614 bp, 7 predicted proteins | sample 596031 | NCBI WGS metagenome assembly LNFM01 (sample SAMN04254537, study PRJNA301005) | activated carbon metagenome | isolation source: dual media filters at the Ann Arbor, Michigan drinking water treatment plant | place: USA: Ann Arbor | reverse complement strand
GGCGGCGGCCAGGGCGGCCAGCACGAGCGGCTGCTGGGTCAGGGCGGCAACACCCGCCCCGGCCAGTACCAGAGCCGGCCACCACGGCTGGCCACGGCGGGTCACGCAGGTGAGCAACAGGCGACCGGCAGCGGCCAGCCAGCCCACCCACGGGCGAACCGCGGGTTGCGGGGCGAGGGCCGCGGGCGGCGGTTCGTCTTCATCGCCGTCGTGTTCATCGTCGTCCCACGGGTCGTACTCGCGGTCGTTCCGAACGGGGCGAGTGTGCGAGCGTGGGCCGAGGAGCGTGCGGATCACCTCACTCAACGTGTCGCTGGCGATGCGGCTCAGCTCGCCGACTACGGCTTCGCGGACGCGGTCCTTCAACGTGTTCAGCGAATCGGTCAGGCGGGTCAGGTGGTCGGTCAGCACAAGTGCGGCGGACACGGTTACGTCCCCCCGCCGAGGGGCAACGCCCGCAGCGACCGCACGGCCTGCGTGATGGCCCGGTCGGCCTTGCGTTTGGCCTTCAACAGCTGCACCAGTTGGTTGGCCCGCTGGGCGGCCTCGGCCAAGAGGTCGCGGACGGCTTCGGCCTCGGCCAGCGGGTCGGGGGCGGGGTCGTCGTCCGGCGGCGGGCCGGTGCGGGTGGGTGGAATCGGCATCGGGGGCTCCGGGTTCGGGGGTTGGGAACGGAGAATGATTGGCGTAATTGCATCACCGACGGTGCGGACGGTGTCGTCGGGCGGGATGGCGGTGGACGGGTCGTGCCCGGCGGCGAGGTACAGGCGGTGGCGGTCGGTCATGGCCAGCGGGCGGTGAGCCCCGCACACCCTGAGGGTGCGGAACCCGAGGGCGAGGCCGCGGAGCAGGTACTGCCGGTCGAACGCGTACCGCACCGCCGGCCCCGTGCACCGGGAACCGGACAGGCGGAGTTCGTTCGGCGGCTGGTCGTCGCCGCACCGCCACCGCACCGCCACGCCGGCGTCGCACGCGTCGAGGGTGACGGCGTCGGTCTCGTCGTCGCCGCCTTGCACGGCACCGAGCCGGGTCAGGGCGAGCCGGGCGTCGTCCTCGCTCAGGTGGACCACCGTCGGCGTCTGGGCCTTCGGCACGATGGCGGTGGCGTCGGGAAACTTGCCCGACGGGTCGACGGTCAGTCCGAGCGTCCACGGGCCGACGGCGAACACCACGTGCGACTTCGTGCGGCCGACGCGAACCGCTTCCCGCTTCCACTCCTTCGAGCCGAACGCCGCCACCGCAGGCACCAGCACCGATTCGGTGAAGGGGAAGCGGAACCCGTCCCAGATGAGGGCCTGTTTGGTGTCGGTGCCGACGACGCGGCCGGCGTCCCCCTGAAGCTGAACCCGGTGCGAGGCCCAGCGGCCGGGGGAACGGTCGGCCGTGCGGCCGGCTTCGTGCAGGGCGGTCAGCAACAGCCCGTCGGCCTGCCCCCAGCGGTCAGGATTGTCCGGCCACGCGGGGCGGTTCGCCTTCACCAGCTCGAACTCCCGCTCGCCGCCGGGCCAGCGGACCCGCACGCGGGTCTTCCCGAGCGGGTGCAGCTCGAACGCCTCGGTGACGGTTTGCTCCGCGAGATCGAGGACGGCACCGGGCAGGCACCAGTCGAGGTCGTCGCCGCGGCGTTCGATGTCGCGGGTGTACCCGAACGTCACCTCGGGCGTGGTGCTCAAGAAGCGGAGCGAGGTGCCGGCCGCGGTCACGCGAAACAACTGGTTCGGGTCCGGGACACGGGTCGGGCGACAGCGGCGGAACACGGTGCGGAACGCGGTCAGGTCACGGCGGTGGAGGGTGAGCATCGCGGCATCCCTCCTTTACTTGGTGACGGTGACGGCGAGCGGGCGGAGGGCCGGCGTCTGCCGCACCACCTCGCGGACGGCGTGTTCGACCGCGGACTTCACCGCCGGGGCGTTCAGCTCGGCGTGCAGGCGGTCGGCGTCGACGGTGTCGGTGTTGGCGTGTTCGTTGTTCGGATCGAGGGTCCAGTGCAGGTGCCACTCGTCGAACAGGGTCGGGTCGTCGGGCATCGGTGGGAACTCCGGTAGGTGGATGAAAAGAACGCCGCCGACCACGAAGGCCGGCGGCGTGATGGTCGGATGGGATCAGGTGCCGATGCGGACGAGTTGCCCGAACGGCGGTTGGGTGGCAGAGTCGCCGACGACGGCCCACAGCACGGGCACGTCGGGCGGTTGGGCCGGGAAGCGGGTTTCCAAGTCGGTCAGGCAGACCACGCACGCGGGCGGCGTGTCGCACGCGGTCAGCCGCTCGAACACGCACAGGTGCGAGGTGCCGCCGCCCCCCACGGGCTCCAGCGTCAGCGGCCCGTCGGTGCTCCGCCACCGCTGCTCGCCTCGGACGGCGGTGTCGTGGTACAGCACCGTCACCGTGCAGTCGAACGCGTCGAGCACCCCTTGCACCTCGCGGGCGAACACCGCCAGTTCGTGTTCGCCGACCGAACCCGACGTGTCCACCGCGATCACGACCTCACCCAACTCCTCCGAGTGCAGGCCGGGCAGGTACAGGCCCTGCGGCAGGAGCCGCCGGTTCGGCCGCACCCACGAGAAGTCGTTGCGGGCGTTGGCGGTGAGGAACTCGCGGAGCAGCGTCCGCCAGTCGGCCGGCGGGTGCACCACCTCGTGAACCAACCGGGCCAACCCCGCGGGCAGGTCGCCGCGACCGCGGGCCGCCCGCTCGGCCTGGGCGACCGCCTGCACGCACTCCCGCTCGCTGCCGTTTGTGTCATCGGGTTTGGGATCTCGAACGCTCCCGCACCCGCCCGGATCGGACGGGGCTGGGTTCGGCGACGGTTCGTTCGGCGAAGATCCGTCCGGGGCCGGCGGTGCGTTCGGTTGGGGGTCGCCGAGCCGGGCGTAATACTCCTCGGCCGACAGCCCTTTGGCGAGGTGCGAGTACATCCCCTCGCCGGGCATCAGCCGCCCGTTGGGGAGCGTGAACCCGGCGTCGGTGAGGATCGGGTTGACGGCGAGGTCGCACGCCACGTTCCACTGCACCGGGTCACGCGGGCCGCGGCGGTGCGGGTGGGCGAGGGCGGTGTGCAACACCTCGTGGACCAGTACGCCGAGGCGTTCGTCGGGGCTGAGACCGCAAACGAACGCCGGGCTGTACCTGAGCGACACGCCGTCGGTTTCCAGCGTCTCGCAATCCCAGTCCGGGACGACTTTCAGTCGCAGGGCCAGTACGGCGAAGAACACGCTCTTGGCGTCGCGGCCGAGGATCAGCCGGCTGCGGGCGGCGGCCAGGTGCTTGACCGCCTCCGCTTCCAGCCGCTGCCGCTCGGCCGCCCGTTCCAACAGGGCGTACCCGTCCGGTGGCCGGTCGGCGGCCATGGACTTCTCCTTTCGAGTGGTGGTTGGGGAACGAATCAGCCGACGGGAACGGGCTGCTGGGAGGTGTGGTCGCTCGCGGTGCTCAGTAGCAGGGTGGCCGACGCCGCGGCCTGATCGGCCGCGTCGACGGCGTGGTGCAGGTCGTCGAGGCCGACGTGCAGCAGGTGCTCGTACAGCAGCACCTTGTCCCGCAGCTCGTGGGCCAGCCGCTGCCGCGTCTCCAACGCCCGCCCGCCCAACTCGCCCGACAGCACCTCGGCCCGGATGCGGGTGGCTTCCGTCTGGACTTCCGCGACGACGGCGTCCCGCACGGCCCGCACCGCGTCCGGGTCGATGCGGTGCCGCAGCAGGTACACGGCCGACGGCTTGCCCTCGCTCGCACCTTCGACCGCGGTAGCCACGTCGGCCCAGTCCGCGACGCGGTGGCCGGGCACCCAGTACACCGCCCCGGTCGGCCGCAGCCGGGTGCCGCCCAGCGACTCCACCACCTTCACCAGACACGCCGACAGTTGGGCGGCCGGGACGCGGCCCCGGTGCTTGTCGAAGGCCCGCTGCACGTCGGCGGTGAGCAGCGAGTGCGGATCGAAGTGCAGCCGCGGCGGGGTGCCGGACACGCGGGCCACGAGCAGCGTGGTGTAGCTGTTGGCCGTGCTACCGCGGTCCTCCTTCACCACCGCGAACCCGTCGCGGTCGGCCAGCGGGCGGACCAGCACCCGCGGCCCGCCGCACACCTCCTCCAACGCCTCCCGCAGCACCGCCGAATCGGGCCGCGGGTCGGGCACGTACGGCCCGAGGCCCAGCCCGTCGAACGCCGCTTGCAGGCGGACGCGGTCGGTGAACTCGGCGGCGGTCCAGAACACCACCGCCCCGCCCACCTCCATCGACCCCTCGATCATCGGACACCTCTTTCTTGCGAATTGGGAATTGGAACTGAGAACTGGGAACAAGGAACGCGATGCCGCTCAGGCGGCGAGGAACAGCCCCTTGCCGCGGGCCGACGCGATCCACTGCTGCACGCCGGGCAGCGACACCATCTTCGGTTGGATGGCGAGGGCGTCCCGCAGGGCCAAGAGGGCGAATTCGTCGGGCAGGCGGGTGGCGTACTTGACGAAGCTGGCGAGCGGGGCGTGGTCCCGCCGGCACACCTCCACCAACGCCCCCACCAAGGCGTACAGCACCGCCGGCTCCCGCGGCACCGGCGTCGTCTCCGGCTGGGCCAACGCCACCTCCACGTCGGGCAGCTCGCGGTACAACCGCCAGAACCCGACGAACTCCGCGGCGGCCCCGTCCCCCACGCACCCGGCCACCACCGCCGACACGGACTCGGCCGGGGAGCGGTTCAGCACGTCGGACACGAACTGCCACGACCGCGGGGTGGGGAACGCCCGCGGGTTCGCGGCCGGGTCGAACTGGAACAGCAGGTTGGGGCGGAACCGCAGGAACGCCCGCACCTCGGCGGCCACGTTCGCGGCCACCGCCCACTGCTGCCAGTCGTCGGTCGACACCTCCAGATCGAGGTGGACGAAGCGGTTCAGGAGCGGCGAGATGAGGCGGTGGGTGCCGGCCCGGTCCTCGCTCCGGTTGGACGCCGCGATCACGTGCCAGCCGTCGGGCAACTGGTACTCGCCCAGCTTGCGGTCGAGCACCAGTTGCAGACACGCGGCCTGCACCATGGGGACGGCCTGGGCCAGCTCGTCGAGGAAGAGGATGCCCGAACCGGCCTGCGGCAGGAACGCGGGCGGGCACCACGCCGCCGTTTCGCCGCTGAGTTTGGGTAGCCCCCGCAGGTCGACCGGGTCGAGCAGCGTGGCCCGCAGGTCGATCAGCGGCAGCTTGAGGGCGTCGGCGGCCTGCTTGACGACGCTCGACTTGCCGCACCCCGGCGGCCCCCACACGTACACGGGACGGTTGGCCGGCAGCAGGGCGACCAGCGACTTGGACACCTCCGACGGACGCATCGAACACCTCCCGAAACGAGACCGGCCCCGGCCGCACCGCTCCCACGAGCGAGCCACCGGGGCCGAAGGACGAGTGCCGAGTGGTAAGCCCGGCCCTCACATGTTGTGACGCATCCGGGCCAGGAATTTAGGCTGGCGAACCCGTCATTACAGTGGCGGGAGGTCACGCCGCAGGGGATATTTCAAAAAGTGGTTTTTGATTTGTATGCGTCCACTCGGAAGCCCGTTGCGGAGTGTCGTGCGGACGGACCGGATCGCGTGGCCGGCGACAATTTGTGAGTGACACCCCCGTCGCGGCCGTAGGAAGTGCGGAATACGCGGGCGACTCGGGCGGCGAGGCGTCATTCCCCGGTCCGAACGCTGGCCCGTGACCCGTCACCGACGTTACAATGACCGCCCAGCAGACGCGGGATGACGACCGCCGTCTCGTTGGTCGCTTGCCGGGCGGGACCGCCCGCACCGGGGAACGCCCGCATGGACATCTTCGACTTCCGCGGCCGGCTGATCGACAACTACTCGGCGTACACCCGCAGCTTCCTCGCCGTCCGCGAGCCCCGCCTGCGGGAGTTCGTCCGCGAGCAGCTCGACGCCGGCGTCCTGTGGCCCGAACCGCTCATCCAGTTGAACCCGTCGTTCGAGCCCGGCGAGGGCGTGGACGACTTGGTCGCCCAGGGCGTCCTCCACCCCGAGTGCCGGCACGTGTTCCGGGCGAAGTCCGAGACCGACCCGCTCGGTCGCCCGCTCCGCCTGCACCGGCACCAGTCGGAGGCCGTCCGTGTCGCCCGCACCGGGTTCCCGTACGTCCTGACCACCGGCACCGGGTCCGGCAAGAGCCTGTCGTACATCATCCCGGTCGTCGACCACGTGCTGCGGAATGGGACCGGCAAGGGGATCCGGGCGTTCATCGTCTACCCGATGAACGCCCTGGCCAACAGCCAGCTCGGCGAGTTGGAGAAGTTCCTCTGCCTCGGCTACCCCGACCGCAAGGGGCCGGTCACCTTCGCCCGGTACACCGGGCAGGAGAAGGCCGAGGAGCGGGAGCGGATCCTGTCCCGCCCGCCGGACATCCTGCTCACCAACTACGTGATGCTGGAGCTGATCCTCACCCGCCCCCGCGACCGCCAGCTGGTGCGGGCGGCCCACGGCCTCCAGTTCCTCGTGTTCGACGAGATGCACACCTACCGCGGCCGGCAGGGGGCGGACGTGGCCATGCTGATCCGCCGCGTGCGGGAGGCGACGGCGGCCACGCGGCTCCAGTGCGTCGGCACCTCGGCCACCCTCAGCACCGAGGGCGGGCTGGACGACCAGCGGAAGGAAGTTTCCAAGGTGGCCGGGCTGCTGTTCGGCACCGAGGTGCGGCCGGAGCACGTGATCGGCGAGACCCTCCGTCGCGTCACCCCGGTGCCGAACCCGACCGACGCGGCGTTCCGGGCGGCGTTGTCGGCCCGCGTCCGCGACGAGGGGCGGAACGCCCCGGCCGACCACGCCGGGTTCGTCGCCGACCCCCTGTCGGCGTGGATCGAGTCCACCTTCGGCGTGACCCCGGCCGCCGACGGCGGGCGACTGGTGCGGGTCCGCCCGTCGGCCATCGGCGGGGCCACCGGGGCCGCCGCCAAGCTGAGCGAGCTGACCGGACTGCCGGCGGACACCTGCACGGCCGCCATCCGGGCCGGGTTGCAGGCCAGCTACCTGTGCGAGCCGCACCCGGAGACCCGCCGCCCGCCGTTCGCCTTCCGCCTGCACCAGTTCATCAGCCGCGGGGACAGCGTGTACGCGTCCCTGGAGCCCGAGGCCGACCGGCACCTGACCGTCCAGGGGCAGCGGTACGTCCCCGGCGACCGCGACCGTGCCCTGCTGCCGCTCGTCTTCTGCCGCGAGTGCGGGCAGGAGTATTACGCCGTCCGCCTGGCCGACGAGGGGGGCTTCGTCGTCCCCCGCGACCTCACCGACCGGAGCGAGGAGGGGGGCGAGCCGGGGTATCTGCACCTGAGTTCGCAACAGCCTTGGCCCAGCGACGACGCGGCCCAACGGCTGGACCGCGTCCCCGACGACTGGGTGGAGGACCACCCGCGGCTCGGGGTGCGGGTGAAGAAGAGCCAGGAGGACAACCTGCCGCGGCGGGTGTGCGTCGCCGCCGACGGCCGGGTGACGGGCGAAGGCGAGGGGCTGCTCGCCCACTTCGTCCCCAGCCCGTTCCGCTTCTGCCTGTGCTGCGGCGTGGCGTACAACGCCCGCCAGACCTCCGACTTCGGCAAGCTGACCGCCCTCGGGTCGGAGGGCCGCAGCACGGCCACCTCCATCCTCAGCCTGGCCGCCGTCCGGCAGCTGCGGGCGAGCGACCTGCCGGCGACCGCCCGCAAGCTGCTCAGCTTCACCGACAACCGTCAGGACGCCTCGCTCCAGGCCGGGCACTTCAACGACTTCGTGGAAATCGGCCTGCTCCGCGGGGCGTTGTACGCCGCCGCCGCCAAGGCCGGGCCGGACGGGCTGCGGCACGAGGTGCTCACCCAGCGGGTGTTCGACGCGTTGAAGCTCCCGGTCGCCGCGTACGCCAGCAACGCGGAGGTCAAGTTCCAGGCCAAGCAGGACACCGACAAGGCGTTGCGGGGCGTACTCGGATACCGCCTGTACCGCGACCTGAAGCGGGGCTGGCGGGTGACCTCGCCCAACCTGGAGCAGTGCGGGCTGCTGGAGATCGGCTACCCCGCCCTCGACGAACTGTGTGCCGCCGACGACGAGTGGGCGGGGACGAACCCGCACCTCCGGGCGGCGTCGCCCGACGACCGCAAGCGGCTGGCCAAGGTGCTGCTCGACTACATGCGGCGGGAGCTGGCGATCAAGGTCGACTACCTGACCCCCGCGTACCAGGAGTCGCTGGTCCAGCAGAGCAGCCAGCGGCTGATCGAGCCGTGGGCGGTCGACGAGAACGAGACCGGGGCGATGGAGCACGCGTCGGTCGTGTTCCCCCGGTCGGTGGCCGAGGGCGACTACCGGGGGCACGTGTACCTGTCCTGGCGGAGTGCGTTCGGCCAGTTCGCGGGCAAGTTCTTCGGCCCCGGCCGGCGGCTCACCCCGGACGACAAGCAGCAGGTGATCGCCGACCTGCTGCGGCTGCTCGCGGTCGGCGGCGTGGTCGAGGCGGTGGTGCCGAAACGCACCCCGGACGACGTGCCGGGCTACCAGATCGTGGCCGACGCCATGGTGTGGTCGGCCGGCGACGGCACCCGCCCGTTCCACGACCCGATCCGGGTGCCGCGTCCGTCGAGCGAGGGCGGGCGGACGAACCCGTTCTTCGTCGACTTCTACCGCACGACGGCCAACACGCTGCTTGGCATGACCGCCAAGGAGCACACCGCTCAGGTGCCGTACGCCGAGCGGGAGGAGCGGGAGCAGAAGTTCCGGGCCGGCGACCTGCCCGTCCTGTACTGTTCGCCGACGATGGAACTGGGGATCGACATCGCCGACCTGAACGTGGTCGGCCTGCGGAACGTCCCCCCGACCCCGGCCAACTACGCCCAGCGGAGCGGGCGGGCCGGGCGGAGCGGGCAGCCGGCCATCGTGGTCACCTACTGTTCGACCGGCAGCCCGCACGACCAGTGGTTCTTCCGCCGGCCGCACCTGATGGTGGCGGGGGCGGTGTCCCCGCCCCGGCTGGACGTGGCCAACGAGGACCTGGTCCGTGCCCACGTGCAGGCCGTGTGGCTGGCCGAGACCGATCTCGACCTCAAGCGGTCGCTCGGCGACCTGCTCGGCCTGAAGGACGGGAACAACCCCGGCCTCGCCATCCCCGAGGGGGTCCGCAGCCAGACCGAAGACCCGGCCGCTCGGGAGCGTGCCCGCGTGCGGGCCGAGCGGATCCTGGCCGACGTGCGGGGCGAGTGCGTGCGGGCCGGGTGGTTCGGCGACACGTGGCTGGACGACGTGCTCAACCAGGCCCCGCGGCAGTTCGACGAGGCGTGCAACCGCTGGCGGGGCCTGTACCGGGCCGCCCTCGACCAGCAGGCGAAGCAGAACGAGGTGATCCGCGACGCCGCCCGCCCGGCCCCGCACAAGCAGCAGGCCGAGCGGTTGCGGCGGGAGGCCGAGCAGCAGCTCCGGCTGCTCACCGAGACCGAGGACTTCTCCCAGAGCGACTTCTACAGCTACCGCTACTTCGCCAGCGAGGGGTTCCTGCCCGGCTACAACTTCCCGCGGCTGCCGCTGTCGGCGTTCATCCCGGCCCGCCGCACCAAGCAGCGGGAGGAGTACCTGAGCCGCCCGCGGTTCCTGGCCATCTCCGAGTTCGGCCCGCGGTCGGTCGTGTACCATGAGGGCTCCCGCTACCTGATCAACCGCGTCATCCTGTCGGTCCAAGAGGACGAACTGATGACCACGCGGGCCAAGAAGTGCGACGAGTGCGGCTACCTGCACCCGATCGCCCACGGCCCCGGCCCGGACCTGTGCGAGCGGTGCCGGGCCAAGCTGCCCGCCGCCTTCGAGAACCTGCTGCGGTTGCAGAACGTGGCCACCAAGCGGAAGGACAAGATCAACTGCGACGAGGAGGAGCGGCTGCGGCTCGGGTACGAGATCCGCACGGCGGTGCGGTTCGCCGAGCGGGCCGGGGTGCCCGTGCGGGCCACCGCACGGGTGGCCGACGGGGCGGACACGCTGGCGACCCTCACGTACGGCCGGGCGGCCACCCTGTGGCGGATCAACATGGGCTGGCGGCAGCGGAAGAAGGACTCCAACCCCGGCTTCGTGCTGGACGAGGAGCGGGGGTACTGGGCGACGAGCGAGGAGGAGGAGGACGCGAAGACGGCCGACGCCATGTCGCCGAAGACGCGACGGGTCATCCCGTACGTGGAGGACCGCCGCAACTGCCTGCTGCTCCAGCCGGAAGGCAATTGGGAGGCCGGCCCGATGGTGTCGCTGGAGGCCGCCCTCAAGCAGGCCATCCAGGTGCGATACCAACTGGAGGACAACGAGCTGGCGACCGAGCTGCTGCCGGCCGGCGACGCCCCGCGGGTGATCCTGCTGTACGAGTCGGCCGAGGGCGGGGCCGGGGTGCTGCGGCGGCTGCTCGACGACCCGCTGGCGTTCGCGGACGTGGCCAAGCAGGCCCTCACGATCTGCCACTTCGACCCGGCCACGGGCGAGGACCGGCGGCGGGCGGAGCGGGCGACGGAGGACTGCGAGGCGGCGTGCTACGACTGCCTGATGCACTACGCCAACCAGCCGGCCCACCGCATCCTCGACCGGCAGACGATCCGGGACGCCCTGCTGCGGATGAGCCGGTCGCGGACCGAGACGGCACCGGGGCCGGACACCCGCGACGACCACCTGGCCGCCCTCGGGCGGCTGGCCGGGTCCGACCTCGAACGCCGCTGGCTCGCCCGCCTGGACGCCCGCGGGCTGCGGCTCCCGACGCACGCCCAGCGGTTCGTCGAGGTGTGCCGCACGACGCCGGACTTCTTTTACGCCGACTACCAGGCGGCGGTCTACGTCGACGGCCCGCCCCACGACTTCCCCGACCGGCAGAAGCGGGACGCCGAGCTGACCGAGGCGATGGAGGACGCCGGGTTCACCGTCGTCCGGTTCCACCACCAGGACGACTGGGACGCGATCCTCGCCAAGTACCCGCACGTGTTCGGGAGGCCGTCATGAGCTTCGCCGTCGGTTCGCTCGTGAAGGCCCGCGGGCGGGAGTGGGTGGTCCTCCCGGAGTCCTCGCCGGACACGGTCGTCGCCCGCCCGCTCGGCGGCGGGGACGACGAGGTGGCCGGGTTCTACCTGCCCGTGGAGCCGGTGGAGCCCGCCACCTTCCAGCTCCCCGACCCGGCCTCGCTCGGGGACCACCGCTCGGGGCGGCTGCTGCGGGACGCCCTCCGACTGGGCTTCCGGTCGAGTGCCGGCCCGTTCCGCTCGTTCGCCCGGCTGGGCGTCGAGCCGCGGCCGTACCAGCTCGTCCCGCTGCTGATGGCCCTCAAGCTCGACCCGGTGCGGCTGCTCATCGCGGACGACGTGGGCATCGGCAAGACGGTCGAGGCCGGGCTGATCGCCCGCGAGCTGATCGACCGCGGGGAGGTGCGGCGGATGGCCGTCCTGTGCCCGCCGCAGATCGCCGAGCAGTGGCAGGCGGAGCTGCACGCCAAGTTCCACCTCGACGCCGAACTCGTCCTCCCCGGCACGGTGTCGCGGCTGGAGCGGGCGTGCCGCATGAACCAGTCGGTGTTCGACCGCTTCCCGTTCGTGATCGTGTCCACCGACTTCATCAAGAGCGACCGCCGCCGCGACGACTTCGTCCGCGACTGCCCCGAGCTGGTGATCGTCGACGAGGCCCACGCGTGTGCGAGGGCCGGGGACGGCCGCGGGGCACGGCACCAACGCCACCAGCTCGTCCGGCAACTCGCGGGCAACAAGGACCGCCACCTGCTGCTGGTCACGGCCACCCCGCACAGCGGGAACGAGGAGGCGTTCCGGTCGCTCCTGGCCCTGCTCGACCCGGCGTTCGCCCACCTGCCGGCCGACCTGGGCGGGGACAAGAACCGGGCCGTCCGCGAGCGGATCGCCGAGCACTTCGTCCAACGCCGCCGCGGCGACATCCGCCACTTCCTCCAGACCGACACCCCGTTCCCCGACCGCGAGGAGAAGGAGGAGACGTACAAGCTGCACGCGGAGTACCTGAAGCTGTTCAAGCAGGTGCTGGAGTACGCCAAGGAGTCGGTGTCCGACGCCACGCTCAACCGGCAGCGGCAGCGGATCCGGTGGTGGTCGGCCCTCGCCCTCCTGCGGTCGATGGCCTCCAGCCCGGCGGCGGCCGTGGCCACCCTGCGGACGCGGGCGGTCGAGGCGAACACCCCCGAGGAGGCCGACGACCACGGGCGGGCGGCCGTGATGGACCTGGTCGAGGACGACTCGGCCGAGGGGACCGACGTGGCCCCGGCGGGCGACGCCGACGGGCCGGGCGGGGCCACCGAGGCGTCCCGCCGGCTGATGGCCATGGCCGCGGCGGCCGAGGCCCTGCACGGGGCCAAGGACAACAAGCTGAAGAAGGCCGTCGCCCTCGTCGAGGAGTTGCTCAAGGACGGGCACCGGCCGATCCTGTTCTGCCGGTTCATCCCGACCGCCGAGTACGTGGCGGCCGAACTCCGCAAGAAGCTGAAGGGCGTGACCGTCGAGGCGGTGACCGGCACCCTGCCGCCCAAGGAGCGGGAGGACCGGGTGGTCGCGTTGGGCGAGTGCGAGAAGCGGGTGCTCGTCTGCACCGACTGCCTGAGCGAGGGGATCAACCTCCAGCACCTGTTCGACGCCGTCGTCCACTACGACCTGTCCTGGAACCCCACCCGGCACGAGCAGCGGGAGGGACGGGTGGACCGCTACGGGCAGCCCAACCCGCGGGTGCGTGCCCTCACGTACTACGGCATCGACAACCAGATCGACGGGGTGGTACTCGACGTGCTGCTCCGCAAGCACAAGGCGATCCGCACTTCATTGGGGGTGTCGGTGCCGCTGCCGACGGACAGCGAGCGGGTGCTCCAGGCGGTGTTCGAGGGGATGCTGCTCAAGGGGAAGAAGCGGGACACCGGCCCCGGCCTGTTCGACGACCTGGACACGGCCGAGGTCGACGAGCAGTGGAAGTCGGCGACCGAGCGGGAGAAGCAGTCCCGCACCGTGTTCGCCCAGCAGACGCTCAAGGTGGACGAGGTGGTCCAGGAGCTGAAGGCGTCCCAGTCGGCCGTCGGCAGCGGGGTGGACGTGGCCGCGTTCGTCACCACCGCCCTGACCGCGTGCAAGGGGCTGGTGAGCGGCACCGGCACGATCCGCGTCGACCTGTCCGAGTGCCCGCGGGCGATGAAGGACCAACTGCTGCCGCCGCTCGGGCTGAAGGCCGGCAAGGAGACCTTCGCCGCCCGGTTCGAGCTGCCCGTCGCCGACGGCCAGGTGCTGCTCTCCCGCTCCTCGCCGGCGGTCGAAACGCTGGCCAACTTCGTGCTGAACGCGGCCCTCGACCCGCACCTCGACGGCCCGGCCCGCCGGTGCGGCGTCATCCGCACCACGAAGGTGAGCAAGCGGACCACCTTGCTCCTGCTCCGACACCGCTTCCACATCGTCACGCGAATCGACGATGCCGAACACCCCCTCCTGGCCGAAGATAGCGAACTCGTCGCCTTCGCCGGTTCCCCGCAGAACGCCGAGTGGCTGCCGGCGGAGGTCGCCGAGACCCTCCTGGCCGCCGAGCCGGAGGCGAACGTCGCACCCGAACAGGCCCGCGACTTCCTCCAGAAGGTGACCGACGGCATCGACCACCTGCGGCCGAAGCTGGCCGAGTTCGCCCAGGCCCGCGGCGACCTGCTCCTCGACGCCCACACCCGCGTCCGCCGGGCGAGCAAGGCCAAGCGGGTGCGGCACCGGGTCGAAGCCCAGGAAGTGCCCGACGTTTTGGGCGTGTTCGTCTACCTGCCGAAGATGTGACCGCCCATGAAGACCGACACGTTCACCTGCGTCCGCGTCGAAGGTTCGATCCTTCCCACCGACCTCCTCCAACTGGTGGCGGCCGGCGACGCCAGGCTCGACGGCCTGCGGACCGAGGACTACGGCCTCGTCGGCGAGAAGGTCAACGAGGCCACCAACCACGCCTGGAACCGGCTGTCGGCCGCGTGGGAGGCGTTCCGGGCCGCCCGCGGCACGCTCCCGCCGTCCGACTCCGGGCACCGGCTCACCGTCGAGAAGTGGCTGCTGCCCCTGTGGAAGGTGCTCGGGTACGGCACCCTGACGCCCATCGCCCGGCCGTTCGTCATCGACGAGAAGGCGTACCCCGTCTCGCACACCGCCCACCACAGCCCGTTCCACCTGGTCGGCTTCCGGCACGACCTCGACAAGCGTACCGACACCGACGGCAAGCAGTTCAGCCCGCACGGCCTGGTGCAGGAGTTCCTGAACCGCTCCGAAACGCACCTGTGGGGGTTCGTCTCCAACGGGCTCAAGCTCCGCGTCCTGCGGGACAACATCCGCCTCACCCGGCAGGCGTTCGTCGAGTTCGACCTCCAGGCGATGTTCGACGGCAAGCAGTACGCCGACTTCGCCCTGCTGTGGCGGCTGTGCCACGAGTCCCGCGTCACCGGCGAGAAGCCGGAGCAGTGCTGGCTCGAACGCTGGTCGAAGGTGGCCGCCGAACAGGGGCTGCGGGCACTCGACCAGCTCCGCACCGGCGTCGAGAACGCGGTCAAGGCCCTCGGCCGCGGGTTCCTGGCGTGCCCGGCGAACGCCGACCTGAAGGACGCCCTCCGCCACAACCGCCTCGCCCCGCTCGACTACTACCGGCAACTGCTCCGGCTGGTGTACCGCCTGCTGTTCGTGTTCGTGGCCGAGGACCGGGAGTTGCTGTGCGACCCGGCGGCCGGCGACGACGCGAAAGCCCGGTACGCGAAGTTCTACTCGTCCGCCCGCCTCCGCCGCATCGCCGAGCGGCTCCGCGGCACCCCGCACACCGACCTGTACGAGGGGCTGTCGCTCGTCTTCGCCAAGATGGGCAACGGCGGTTGCCCGGAGCTGGCACTGCCCGCCCTCGGCGGGCTGTTCGACCCGGATCGGACGGCGAACCTGACCGGCTGCCGGCTGGCGAACGCCGACCTGCTCGAAGCGGTCCGTGCCCTGTCCGTCATCAATGACGGGACCGCCCGCCGCAGCGTCGACTACCGCAACCTCGGGGCGGAGGAACTCGGCAGTGTGTACGAGTCGCTGCTCGAACTCCAGCCGCGGTTCGACCCGGACGCCATCGCCTTCACCCTCGAATCGGCCAGCGGCAACGAGCGGAAGACGACCGGCAGCTACTACACCCCGACCTCGCTCATCACCTGCCTGCTCGACTCGGCCCTCGACCCGGTGCTGGCCGAGGCCGCCGCGAAGCCGAACGCCGAGGCCGCCATCCTCGCCCTCAAGGTGTGCGACCCGGCGTGCGGTTCCGGCCACTTCCTCATCGCCGCCGCCCACCGCATCGCCAAGAAGCTGGCGTCCGTCCGCACGCACGAGGAAGAGCCGGCCCCGGCCGAAGTGCGGCACGCCCTGCGGGACGTGATCGGCCGGTGCATCTTCGGCGTGGACATCAACCCGATGGCAGTGGAGTTGTGCCAGGTGGCCTTGTGGATGGAGGCCCTGGAGCCGGGCAAGCCGCTGTCGTTCCTCGACCACCACGTCCAGTGCGGCAACAGCCTGCTCGGCACCACCCCGGCCCTGCTCAAGGCCGGCATCCCGGACGAGGCGTTCGAGCCGATCGAGGGGGACGACAAGCGTGTCTGTTCCGGGCTGAAGCGGCAGAACAAGGACGAACGCCG
>LNFM01008410.1_pt1 | contig 15614 bp, 10 predicted proteins | sample 596031 | NCBI WGS metagenome assembly LNFM01 (sample SAMN04254537, study PRJNA301005) | activated carbon metagenome | isolation source: dual media filters at the Ann Arbor, Michigan drinking water treatment plant | place: USA: Ann Arbor | reverse complement strand
GTGATCTTATCGGAAGGCATTACTAAGTTAGCAAGAACATTTATCACTTAATTTCAAAAACAAAAATGAACATTTATGTAGCCAACATTCCCTGGAAGGCATCCGAGGAACAATTGAAGCAGTTATTTGCCGAGTACGGTGAAGTAAGCTCTGCGAAAATCATCATGGACAAAGTAACACAGCGCAGCCGTGGCTTTGGATTTATTGAAATGGCCGATGACACCGCTGGCCGTAATGCTATCAATGAATTGAACGGATTCGATTTCCTTGGAAAGAACCTGGTTGTTAACGAAGCTCGCCCTCGTGAAGAAGGTAGTGGCGGTGGTGGCAGCCGTGGTGGAAACCGCGGTGGTGGCGGTGGCTTCCGCAGAGGTGATTTCAACAAAGATTATTAATCGGATTGAAATAAGAATTTGTAATGCTCCTCGATTTGATCGGGGAGCATTTTTGTTTTTAGGGGTAATGGCGTATGACTTTTCTTACTTTAAAAGATCACTTAAATTTATAGAGAAGTATCTAACCGATCCTCTTTGATAAGATGGACTATCTCATTTTTGGATTAATAGGCATCATAATAGTAATTCTTGTTATCCATCATGCTAACAAGAACAGGACTAAAAAGAAAATTGAAGAAATTCGAGCTGCCTGGGGTAAACCTAAAAATGAATCATTTAATTTTGATAGCATCTGCCATTATGCAAACACAGTAAACGAAAACAAGTTTCACAGACTGACTGAGCAAACAATTGAAGACATTGACTTCCACGGGCTCTTTGCATTTATTGATAGAACTACCAGCAAAGTGGGCCAGCAATTCCTCTATAAAAAGCTACTAGAACCCACCAATAACACTAGTGACCCATCAGAAAGGCTTGTTAACATATTCTCCAAAGACGAACGACTGAGAGAAGAATTTCAGTTAGACCTTCTCAAACTTAATAACACCGGAGCCTACTACATTACTTCCTTAATGAAGGATAAACTATTGGAGAAACCAAAATGGTTTAACCTTCTCCTATTGGATATTTTTATCGTTGCCTGTTTAGTAATGCTATCATTTAAATTTCCAGTAATGCTGATAGTTCTCATTATTCCCGTAGCACTAAATATGTTTCTACATTACTGGAATAAGAATAATACCTTTCAATTTCTCAGGTCATTTCCCCAATTAAACAATCTGATTAACGTATCAAAAGTGTTGATTAAAAAGGGTGACTCATTCTATGACAAATCCGTTGATGATAGTATCTCAAGTCTGAAGTCATTTCAGCAAAAAGTAATCCTTATAAACTTTGACAATGGCAGCGGGATTCAAGGAGAATTAAGCATTATAGGAACCTATCTGACAGAACTGTTAAAGGCCATTTTTCTAATAGAGGTATTTACCCTCTATAGGGTAACACAAGAGTTAGAAGATAAAAAATTCTCAATTCAAGCCCTTTTCGACTATGTTGGAAATATTGATAGTTCAATTTCAATAGCCTCGTTACGAGCGGGAAAGGAAACGACTTGTATCCCAATTTTTGTTCCGACATCAAAACAATTACATACTCGAAACATCTATCATCCGCTGATTAATGATTGTGTAAAAAATGACCTTTCAATAAATTACAAGAGCATTTTGATAACAGGCTCCAACATGTCGGGCAAGTCTACTTTTTTAAGAACCCTGGCTATAAATTCAATACTGGCACAAACAATCTACACTTGCTTTGCGGATGAATATAATACACCTATAGTAAAACAGTTTTCATCAATACGAATTGATGATAATTTATTTGAAGGCAAAAGCTATTATTTTCAAGAGGTACATACAATGGGATCTTTGATAACAGAGGTGCAGCAAGCGAATCAAAATTTATTTGTATTAGACGAAGTATTTAAAGGCACTAATACCGTGGAACGAATTTCAGCCGCCAAAGCAATTCTCTCCTATTTAAATCGCGATAACAATATGGTAATTGTATCCACGCACGACATTGAGTTGGCAGATATGCTTGAGAGTGAATATGATTTATACCACTTTACAGAAACCATTGAAAATGATGAACTGTATTTTGACCATAAAATTAAATCCGGTCAACTGAAAACAAGAAACGCAATTAAACTATTGGAGCTGTCAAATTATCCGTCTGAAATTATTAATGAAGCCCGACACATAAGTGCGGTATTAGGGCCTTCCAAGATCATAAAAGAGAAATAAAATGACTGAAAGAATAGTTAAATTAACACTGTAATACCTGAAAAAATTGAAAAGCAAAATTTTAAATGTCCTATCAATAGTTACTTCATTACTCGGATATTTAGAATGGGGTAAGGACAATGAATCATTTCTCTTCGAAGCAGAAATGGAAATAATGTTGAAATTATTTACCATCCCGCAATCTGTTATTCATCCCTTTACATTACTCCCATTAATTGGGCAACTTCTATTGCTCATTACCTTGTTTCAAAAGAGGCCCAATAAAGTTCTAACTTATATAGGCCTGCTGGGGATTGGAATATTGCTGGCTTTTATGTTCGTTATAGGATTACTAAGCGTCAACTACAAAATAGTACTATCCACTATACCATTTTTGGTAACTGGATTTATAACCATACTGCATCACAGAAATAAAAACAAAGGTCAATAAACCTGTAGAACTATATCGGACCCGCTAAGGGTAAGCTTACCATTATTTATTGTTGTGTTATCCATTTCTTTCCTATTCACTATAAGTTTGGTGGCAGTTGCAACGTTAAATTTTATGGTCCAATCCGATTGTGTTTGTTGAATACGGTATTCAATATGATCTTCTTTTTGAATAACCTTCAAACTAAGGGAGTTATTACCCACCTTAACTCGTTCTATGGCCGCCTCTTTCCACGAGGAAGGCATCGTTGGCGAAATAAAAATAGTCTTGTTATAGGCCTGCGGTTCAATGCCAAAAAAATGTTGAATGATAGGCACGGCCACCCCGTAAATATTCCAGGCTTGAGTTACCATGCCAAAGTCGGGCGAGACTTCATACATAGAACCCGGCAACGCATAACTAAATGATTGTTGCAGTTTTTGTATATAGCCTAACGACTCGTCCGGAGTTCCATATTTTGCCGCAGCTATTGCCTGTACACCCGTAGGCAAGGTCATCACCGCACCTGTATAGGAAAAAGTTTTCTTCCGCGACTTTAGCACTACGCTGTCAACTTCCTCGGTTCGGTCAATACCCGTAACATACACACCAAACGGGTTCTCATATTTTTTCGCTGTTTCCAATGCGGCCTTACCCTTTTCCAGATCAGCTACTCCGGTTTCCATGGGTGTATTCACTACCCAATTATGATACACCACAAACGGTACATGCTGACTGGCCCCATACCGGGAAAGATTCTTTTGTGTTGCTTTTAACTCGGCTACTGCCCATGGTTTGCCCAAGGTATCGGCACGAATAAGGGCCGCTGCCAGAATCGGTTTTGCTTCGGCTACCGTACCTCTAAAATCCCCAAACGATTCATCCTGTTCATTCCACCATTCAGTATTAATTTTTGTTTTCAACTCATCTGCTGATTTTTGATATTGTTTAGCCAACACACTATCACCTACTATACTGGCCAACGTTGATGCACTGGCCAGAGCCTGTTGAGTATACACGGCCACATCCACCATTTCTGTATCCAGTCCGGGTATCTCCATCATACCATTTCCATTTGGATATCCATTGCCATCAGGATCCATTTCATCAACCAGCCAGGTAATTCCCTTTTTTACTTCGGGAAAAAGTTGTTTAATCAATTCGGTATCACCAGTCCAATCCACATAAAATTTTAAAAGTGTAATATATTGTGCAGTTTCATTTACGTTCCCGGGGTTAAACACAGCCCCATTAGTAGAAACTTCGTGGATGATGCGTCCATTACCATTTGTTTTTTGTGAGATCGAACTTAACAATTGAATTGAACTTTTGGCAAGTGTGTGATCCCCTGTTGCCAACACCCCTTGCAAGGTATACACCATGTCACCACCAAACCACCAGGGATAATCAGGCAATCCAGCAGACACGCCCCGCCCCTGTTCTGGAACATTGCGTACAAGCCAATCGGTATTATACTTTAACCACGTATACATCTCTTCAAGATATTTATCAGCAACGATGAGCGTAGACACGTTATCAATTTCTTTGAAGCGCTTAACTTTAGCTATAAGTTGAGCTACGCTTTCATTTTTCAACTGAGCGTAAGTGGCTCGCAACGCAGCTTCAGATTGATAAGATCCTGCTATGTAAATCGGAATTATCTTTTCTTCTTTTGCTTTTAAACTCAAAGAAAACGTAAGTGTGCCGTTCTTGCCTAACCCTTTGCGGGATGACGGTGTGCAAACATTCGGGGCATCAGTAAATTCAACCGGTAAGGTTGAGCCGAAGGCCGTGTACCAGGGATTATTTTTGTCTTTGGCTATAACCGCTGACAACGTAGAATCATAAAATATTTCATCTTCACTATCTAACATTTTAGTGCGTTCACCTAGCCACGTGGGTCGAAGGTCGGTCATGCCGGTGAAGGCAAACACAATTTCTTTAAGCTCTGTTGATTCATTTACTATGCGGAACTCAATAACCATTCCCTCAATGCCATCAGGCACAAACTGAAACCGGTCAATGCCAATGCTCTCCTCATTCCAGGTGTAATTATGCCGATTGCCCACAGGATAATTGGTGAAGATATCGGCTTTGTCAAGGCAATAGGGTTTGTCATTTCGTTTACTGGTAAGCGCCACCGAGAAACCATCCATCAATTTGATGGGATGATCCCAGATTCCGCCCATTTCTCCGGTTACATGCCAACCTAAATCGGGAAAAGAGCCATCCTGATGGCCTACAAGATAAACGCGATCTCCAGCCGTAACGAAAGGCGTTGCCAGGTATTCGGGTTTCCCATCAATGGCGGGAAGTCCGGATGTTTGTGAGTATAAACCCGCGCCTCGTTCTTGTTCAGACGTTGAACAGGCAAAAAGTAAAAGTAGTGCAAGGAAGAATAGTGGTAGAGCTAACTTCATGGTTAAGGTGATTCGAAGTCCAAGTTAGCACTTTGTTTTTAAACTATTTGGTGATCCATGAATGTGTTATTTAACCGGCAAATGATAATGAACCCATTCGCTTAGAAAGCGAACATATCGGGTACAAAATAGCTTAGTGATTTGAAAATTTAGTTATGAGCCTACGCAAACCGCTCTGGAGTAAATGCATCCAATGAAATAGATGTTTGATTCCCACCTACTATTTCTGAAATCAATTTACCCGTGCCCGGCCCCAGGCTTAATCCCATCATAGAATGGCCCGTTGCATAAATCAGATTTGAAATTTTTTTCGAACGCCCGATATAAGGTAAACCATCGGGTGAACAAGGCCGCAAGCCATGCCAGATCTCTTCTAGCTTTGGCAACGCTACTTTCATTTCTGGATAATAACGTGGGATAGAATCGACAATACCCTTCACCCGATTCATACTGATGCCATGATCCACTCCGGTAATTTCCATGGTGCCGCCAAAACGAAGTGTTGTACCCATAGGTGTAATTGCTACCCTTGCTTCCAGAAAAATGGAAGGGATACGAATATTCTTTTCCACATTCTGTAGCGTAAAACTATACCCTTTGCCGGCTTGCATAGGCAAGGAGATTTTCAATTTAGATGCCACCTGTCCTGACCAGGAACCGGTGGCAATTATTACTTCATCAAAAGTATGTTCACCCGAACTCGTTCGAACTGATTTTATTTTTCCATGTTCAACATCAAAATCCGTAACTGTTGTATTTGTAAGAAATGGGACGCCTTTGTCTTTCAGATATTTTATCAATTGAGTTACCAAGGCTTGTGGCGTGATGTGTGCATCGCCTGGAAAATAAACTCCACCCCGAACATTTACTTTAACATCTGGCTCCAGCTTTTGTACTTCCTCCGGTGATAAAATCCGAGCTTCAATTCCATGATCGTTCGCAATGACCGCAGTTTCGGCTTCTTCGTGCTCTGTTTCTTTAGTTTGATAGAGCATTAAAAGTCCCCGCTGATGATAGCCAAACTCAAAAGGAAGTTCTTTGGCGAGTTGCTGATAATGAGCTTTGCTTAACAAACTCAACTCCTTTAGCGCAGGAATTGATTTGTTTACATGTTCCTTGGTAGCATGTTTATAAAACTGATAGCCCCATGTAATCAAATCGCCACTGAATCGAGGCTTCACATAAAACGGACTCGTTGAATCAAACATCCAGCGAATACCTTTGGAAATCATACCGGGTGCTGCCAATGGAATGATATGACTCGGCACAATCATACCTGCGTTGCCAAACGAGCAACCGTCTTTTAAATCACTTTGATCGATGATTGTCACCTGATGCCCGGCCTGTGTTAAATAATATGCAGAGCTTAGTCCGATGATGCCTCCACCTATGATTGCTACTTTCATGTTTCTGATTTCTGGTTTCTAGTTACTAGTCGCTGGTAGTTAGAGTTTAATTTCAGCTCTCGACTGCTTTATTAAAGTTATTAAACTTTCTTCCTAATCGCTGTAGTCGCTCGTGAATGTCGTTATAAACAGCTTGATCAGTGTTTGATTTCGTTTCAAATAGCGTCTCCAGATGATCAATGGTTTCATCATTGGATGCCTGCGCTATAATCAAGAAGCGGATATACTCAGCTACATACTTTCTTCTTCCATATCCCTCCACAATATTTGATCGTACTGATTTTGCTGATCTCCTGATTTGTTGTCCCTCCTCAAACTGCTCAAACCTTGGCAATTTAAAACTCATATCATGAATGAGTATCGATACTTCTCTTGCCTCCTGCCAAATCTGTAGATTTTTATAACTCATATGCTATAATTATAACCAATCTCACAAGCAACTAGAAACCAGTAACGAGTAACGATTTAGATTACCTGAAACCCATACGCATACGGATCATCTTCCGGATCGATCTTGATTGTGTTATAGCCATAGATCTTCGCCCAACCTTCTACACTGGGTATGATAGCTGGTTTGCCGTTTAATTCAGTCACCTCTTCGATACGACCGATGAACTTTGATCCAATAATACTTTCGTGAATAAACTCCTGACCAGGCTTTAATTTTCCTTTGGTATACCATTGTGCCAGTCGCGCTGATGTTCCTGTGCCGCAAGGAGAACGGTCGATGGCTTTATCACCATAGAAAACTGCATTGCGCGCGGTAGAGGTTGGATCAATCACTTTGCCAGCCCAGAGAATATGACTACAACCGTTGATGGTTGGATTTTCAGGATGAACGAATTGATATTTCAGATTAATATTTTTTCTGAGCTCACGGCTCCAACCTATCAATTGATCAGCCGTGTAATTTTCAAGTCCCGGAAAATTTGGTTGAGGATCAACGATGGTATAAAAATTTCCACCATAAGAAACATCTAATCTTAATTCACCAAGGTCAGGGCAATCCGCTGTGATATTCTCTGCAGCGAGATAGGCTTTTACATTGGTGATCTTTACTGATTTTACTTTTTTTTCCTCCTGTATGTATTCAACACGAACTAATCCGGCAGGAACCTCCAGATTTAAAACACCATGAGTTTTCGGAATTACCAGACCTTCTTCGATAGCAATGGTCACTGTACCAATCGTGCCGTGGCCGCACATGGGTAAGCAACCACTGGTTTCTATAAACAGAATACCCATATCGTTAGCAGGATCAGAAGGTGGATACAAAATGCTTCCACTCATCATATCATGACCACGTGGTTCAAACATCAGCCCTTTGCGTATCCAATCATATTCACGCAAAAAATGCTGACGCTTCTCACTCATGTTTTTACCTTCCAATGGAGGACCACCCTCCGCAACAACGCGCACGGGATTGCCGCAGGTGTGGGCATCGATGCACTTGAACGTTCCTGATTTATTCACTGTTTATAAAATACAATTTGTTGCACTCAAAATTCTCGTTACTGGTCACTGGCTTCTGGTTGCTAGTGACCAGCGATACTAGAAACCAGCAACTACTTTCTAAATTCACTATTAAACATCCTCCATATTCCCAGTGGATTTGCAGTCTTCAGTTCCTCCGGTAAGAGTGATTCAGGAAAATTCTGAAACGAAACGGGTCTTGCAAATCGTTTGATGGCATCCGTACCAACGGCAGAGAAACGTGAATCTGTAGTAGCCGGATACGGTCCGCCATGTTGCATGGAAGGACAAACTTCAACACCCGTTGGAACTCCATTCACAACCAGACGTCCGACTTTCTCAACTAATGTATTAATCAGACTGGAGTACTTCGCAAGCTCAGCCTCTTCAGCAATGATAGTAGCTGTTAATTGGCCATGAGTGCGATTGACTACAGCATGTAACTCATCATTGTTTTTGCAACGAACAATGAGTGAGAATGGGCCAAACACCTCTTCAGCCAATGTTGGATTTTTCATAAACTCTTCACCCGTTACGGAAGCCACATGCGGTCGGCCTTGAGAAGAATTTCCTTCTGCAGAAGATTGCCCTTCAACCTTCACTCCTTTTTGTGCAAGAGTCTGTGTTAATTTTTTTGAATAATTATCTGCAATACCCTGATGCAGCATAGTGCCCGGCATTCCTTTTTCAAATTCATTAGATAACGCTCTTATAAACCGATTTAATCCATCCCCCTCTACAGCTATGATCAACCCTGGGTTGGTACAAAACTGTCCGACACCAAGTGTTATTGAACCTGCTAGACTTACGGCTGTTTTTTCTGCATCTCTATGTAATGTTTCAGGCAAGAGAATCACCGGATTGATGCTGCTCATCTCAGCAAAAACCGGAATTGGTTCGGAACGTTGATTCGCCAAATCAAACAAGGCCTTCCCTCCTGCTAATGATCCAGTGAATCCAACTGCTTTGGTAAATGAATGCTTTACCAAGGCTTGTCCCACTTCAAAACTCGCGCCATGCACATGTTGAAATACACCTTGAGGCATGCCGGTTTTTTCGATGGCTTTATAAATAGCACCTGCAATAAGTTCTGACGTCTCGGCATGGGCTGGATGTGCTTTCACAATAACGGGACAACCTGCAGCAAGTGCAGAGGCTGTATCGCCACCAGCGGTTGAATATGCCAATGGAAAATTAGCAGCTCCAAATACAACAACGGGCCCGATGGGCACAAGCATTTTACGAATGTCAGGTTTAGGTGCAGGCGCACGGTCGGGAATAGCTGTATCAACTCGTGCCTCTACCCACGATCCATTCTCTACTAAATCCGCAAACATGCGACAATGACCGGTTGTGCGACCACGCTCATTAATAATGCGTGCCTCTGGCAAATGCGTTTCGCGCATAGCAGTCGACACCAGTTGTTGATCCAGTGCTTCGATCTCGTCAGCTATGGCGCGAAGAAATTCTGCTTTCTTCTTTCCACTGAAATTTTTGAAGGATAAAAAAGCGACCTGAGCTTCTTTCAAAGCCTGATTGACTTCATGAATGGTGGCGTCTTTGAACATCGGATTGGGAATAAATCTACAGCAAGTAAACTCATTTTCATTTAAATGTGAACTATTTTAAATTGCAGTTTCGATGTGAAATTATGAGAGGTGTTATTCTGTTCTGTTTTCTTTCAATTTCGATAACCACAGTTTTAGGTCAACCTTTATTTGAAACCCTTCTGTTCAAAGAAGCCCTTGAAAAAGCGAGGGGTCAAAATCGCCTGGTCCTGGTGATTTTAGATTCTAAAGAATGTCAGCAATGCAATGAGGTGGCATCCAAAGGCCTGGAAAATTCACAAGTCAAAAAACGTTTAGTAAAGGATTATGTATGCATTAGACCCGAACCATCGGGTGAAGACTGGAATGATTTACTGCAGAAATACAGTAGTACTGATGCCTTTGGAATCATGTTTTTTACACCGAAAGGCCAATTTCTCAATCAAGCTAACTCATCCTCTTCGCGAGCAGAATTTTATCTTGAACAAATTGACCTGGCTGAGTCTAATCTGAAGGAAGCTAAACAAATTGATAGACTTACGCGAACCCTAAGCAGCGGAAACCCAGATTTAAAATCATTGGAACAGCTCATCATAAAAAGACAAAAATTGAGGATGCCAAATGATTCTCTGATCGATCAGTTCGTTCTTCAATTGCCTCCGGATTCATTGAAATCAAAAAGAGTTTTGAAACTACTGGTGCGACAATGTCCGGATCTTACTAGCGAAACTTTTAAATTGATTCGTAAGGATTTTGATCTGTTCAATCAAGCTTGGTATACCATTGATTTGAAGGAGCGGGTAGCTATCAACAATTCGATTATTAATAAAACCCGTAAAATAGCGGTTGATTCAAAAGATGAACGGTTAGCCTTGCAGGTAGCTAATTTTGCGGCAAGTATACAGTATGATGTAACAGCTAAGAGACGGGCGCAGTTATGGAATATGATGGAATTCAGTCGCGAAATTAAAGACACAACAAATTTCCTGAACCTCGCCTACTCGTATTATAATCGGTTTTATATGCAGATTTCAGTAGACTCGATTAAGAAAATTGATTCAATAGGAATGGCAAATCTACTGGCCCAGGCACGGGAGAAAAACAAAAACCAATCCGGAACTTATAAAATAACTTATTCATTAAAAGCTCAACGAATTGCCCAGGAAATAAAAATGGGTGCATGGAATATGTACACGTTTAAACCAACTGGTGAACGGTTAGCTAATGCATTGGAATTTTCAGAGCGGGCTAATAAGTTCCATCAAAGTCCTGAAACGTTAGACACCTATGCACGTTTGCTTTACAAGAGCGGGCGTCCTGATGAAGCCATTGAAACAGAAACAAAAGCTATTCTGCAAAAAAGGACGCTAGGCTATCCAACCAGTGAATTGGAGGCAATACTTGATAAAATGAAAACTGGCGATATGAATATCGACAACTATTAAAGGAGCGTAGGCCGGTTTGTTATTCCTTTTCGGATTATTAATAATATCCGCTCTCTCTCTTCGCCAGTTAATGTTAACCTTGGCGCACGTACATTTTCTGAACCTATGCCCACCTCCTGTTCGGCCAGTTTAATGTATTGAACCAGCTTGGGATGAATGTCCAATTCCAACAGTGGCAAAAACCATCGGTAAATTTTTAGCGCCTCTGCAATCTTATTCGACTTCGTTAATTTATAAACAGCCACAGTCTCTTTCGGAAACGCACACACCAATCCAGCCACCCAGCCATCAGCGCCAAGCATCAGTTCTTCCATGGCTATCGTATCCACTCCACAAAGAATTTTGAAACGATCGCCAAATCGATTGATCATACGTGTAACATTACTCACATCGCGAGTAGATTCCTTTACGGCCTGGATATTTTTATTGTCCGCCAGTTCCGCAAACATATCCAGCGTAACCTCAATTTTATAATCAATTGGATTATTGTAGATCATAATTGGCAAACTGCTAGACTCCGTCACCGCTTTGAAATACGCTACCGTTTCCCGATGATCGGATTTGTATCGCATGGGTGGTAACATCATTAAACCTTTAGCGCCACACTTCTCTGCTTCAGCTGCCAACTTCAAGGCTTCACGTGTGCTGCCTTCTGCAATATTCATCACAACAGGTACTTTGTCTGCTACTTTGTCAACCGTAAATTTTACAAGATCGAACTTCTCTTCGTTGCTTAGCACACTGGCTTCACCGAGTGTACCACCGAGAATCACTCCTTCAACACCAGCATCAAGTTGTGCACTGAGATTTTTTTCGAAAAGGGGAAAATCAAGTTTATCATCAGAAGTAAACTTGGTGGTAAGTGCCGGGAAAACTCCCTTCCATTGAATTGCCATATTAAATATTTTGAGGTTATAATTCAAAATTACGGCTTTGAAACCATGTTAGTGTAAGCAACGCATATAAAATGTGGATAGAGAAGAGAAAAAGTCGTCAAGAAATTTGATAAGACTTGGCTTCGAAAACTTCTAGGTTATTCCTTTAGAAACTCAAGCACGTTTCAATTCCAGAATGGTAAGTTCCGGTGGCATGCCCACGCGGCCAGGGTAACCCAAATAGCCAAAGCCACGATTGACGTATAGATTCTGATTATCCTGCTGGTATAATCCCGCCCATTGTTTATAAGCATATTGTGACGGGCTCCACTTGAAATCACCAATCTCTACTCCAAATTGAAAACCGTGTGTATGACCCGAAAACATCAAATCAATGTCCTTGTAGTTAGGCCGCACCTGTGCATCCCAATGACTTGGATCATGAGAGAGTAAAATTTTAACTGGTGCTTCTGTGCCAGCATGAGCCAGATCCAGTTTTCCGTATTTCGCAAATCTACCTGCGCCCCAGTTTTCAATACCGAGAATAGCTAATCTCTCCCCTCCTTGCTCTATATAACGATGTTCATTCATCAATAAATCAAAACCCAGTAAGCGATGTGCTTCGATTAGATCTTTGAAGTTTTGTTCTTTAGCTTCTTTAGAGGCCCAGTTTTTATAATCTCCGTAATCGTGATTGCCAGTTACAGAATACACACCTAACGGTGCGCGTAGTTTATTAAACACATCAATGTATTCTTTCACTTCCTCGGCTTCATTATTTACCAGGTCGCCTGTGAAAAAAATCAAATTGGGTTTTTCTTTCATCACCATTTCCACTCCACCCTTCACCGCTGTCTTATTGAAAAAACTACCACTATGAATATCGGAGACTTGTGCGATTTTAATTCCATCAAAGGAAGACGGCAGATTAGGCAACTTAAGCGATACCCGTTTTATCCTATAGTCATGAGCACCTGATACAATTCCAAAGACCATCGTACCAAAGGGAATAGCAGAGGCAATCAAGGCAGTTTGTGTAAGGAACTGTGATCGTGAAATTACTTCACCTGCTGCGGGGCTGGCATCCTTCTTACTAAACGCTTGTGCAATCCATCGCACCAATCGTTGAACATCATCAATAAGTAGAAAGAATACACCGAATAGTTTTGAAAAATAAGTAGCAAACAAAGCTGTTAATATCCAATTGCGCATACCCGAACCCACTTTGTAGGGATCGGCAGCCGTCCACCACAACAAGGCAGCAATGCACAAAACAGTTGGAATCCAAAATCCATAACGCGCAACAGACTTCCAGAGCGGTGTCCAACTTTTGCTAACAGATAAAACTGCCTGAAAGACATAGATGTCAATCAGGAGAAAGGCAATTACAAAAAATAAAAGTGTCATAATTCGGTACTTCATAAGCAAACCATCCAACAACCGTAGTCGTTGGATGGTTCAATTTATTGTAAATGCTATTGGGAACTTTAAGAAATCTGCACCTTAGGTCTATTCTTAAATACTCGTGCTTTCAATCTGGCAACCAGTAAGTACATCACGGGCACCAGAAATAAAGTAAGGAAGGTTCCAAAGATTAATCCAAAAATCATGGTCCAGGAAAGCGGTCCCCAGAAAGCCACATTATCACCACCAAAGAAAATATGTGGATTAAATTCCGTAAACAACGTTACAAAGTCGATATTCAATCCAACGGCAAGTGGAATTAATCCTAACGTAGCTGCCATAGCAGTCAGAAGTACGGGAGTCATCCTCGTTTTGGCCGCTTCTATAATCGCTTCTTTCAACTCAACACCTTGAGAAATTAACAAGTCCGTAAATTCAACAAGCAGAATTCCATTTCGTACTACAATACCGGCCAACGCCATAATCCCAACCCCAGACATTACAATGGAAATCTCCATTTTAAATAACGAGAAGCCGATCAGTACTCCAATCACACTAAATAAGATTTCAGAGAGAATGATCAACGGCTTGCTGGTAGAGTTAAATTGTGTAACCAGAATCATGAATATCAAACCAAACGCAAGCAAAAAGGCAACTCCAAGAAACGCTGATGTCTCAGCCTGGTCTTCCTGCTCACCGGTCATCGAAACCGTAACACCATCAGGGGTGCTGAATGAACTGAGTTTAGACTCAATGTCAGCAACCACTTCGTTAGCGTTGTAATCGCCTAGCACGTTGGATGAAAGCGTAACCACCCGTTTCTGATCAATGCGGTTAATACCGGCATAACTATTTGCATACTCAATCTTAGCAATGGCGGACAACGGAACCTGGCGCACCATACCCCCACTAGCCATATCGCGATACGTCAATGGTAAATTCATTAATGTATTAATGTCATTACGCACCGCATCATTTAACCTAAGTGTAATGTCATAATCATCGTTATCATCTCTGAATTTAGAAATCTCCCGTCCGTTGATCGCTGCATTTAAGGCCGAACCTATTTGCAACGTAGAAATACCTTCGCGGTTAGCTTTCTCACGATCTATAGAAACTATTATCTCTGGTTTGTCGCTTTGAAAATCGGACTTCAATTCTTCAACTCCTGGCACGGACAACGAATCGAGGTATCGTTTGATATTGTTTGCGGTAGACACGAGTAAATCAAAATTCTCAGCAGCAATTTCAATGTTGATGGGCTTACCTGTAGGAGGACCATTAGCTTCTTGGTTCACGGAAATTTCTGCTCCCTTTACACCTTTCACGGCCTCGCGGATTTTATCAAGATACTCACTGGTGGATTGGCCATCGCGCTCAGCAAATGTTACAAACGCAACACTTACTTTACCTAAATGAGGTTGTGCATTAGTGCCGGCAAACTGATCTTCAGCCGCGCCCACAGCTACGTTTGAAATAATTGATTTAACAATTTTATTATCCTTCCCTACTACTTTCACAACCCGTTCTTCAACAATTCTTGTAATCGAATCAGTCACCGACTGGTCGGTACCAATCGGCATTCGGATATAGGCAAAAATAAAGTTGGGATCACCGGAAGGGAAAAATACTACCGGAGGTTGTCTTACACTTGTAAACCAAATTGAGAAGAAAAACAAAACCACTACACCTACAATAACTCCAGCTGAATGCCAACCTTCCAAGCACCAGGCAACCATTTTCTTATAGCCATTCTGAACTTTGGGCCAGCCAATGGTTTGGAAATCTGAGATTACCCGAGACAGATAGAAGTGATGCAGAGCATAAATTCCAAACAAGAAGATTGTAAAATTGCCCAGTCCAAAAATTCCGGTTACATAAGCCATCAGCGCAAGCGAAGCAAAAACAACCACTGTAACTTTAAATCCTTTGGTGAATTTAGATTCGGAATGATCATGGTTATGAGGCTTCATAAAATCAGCGGCAAAGACAGGGTTCATGATGTAGGCCACGATCAACGATGCCAGCAAAGCAACAATCAAAGTGATAGGTAAGAAGAACATAAACTTACCAATTACACCGGGCCAAAAGGCAAGGGGTACAAACGGAGCAAGTACAACCAACGTTCCTGACAACACGGGCATGAATACTTCACCGGCAGCTATCTTAGCAGCCTTACGAATCGGAACTTTACCATTGTCAAAAACCCGGTGTGTATTTTCAACCACCACAATCGCATCATCCACCACAATACCCAATGCGAGCAAGAAGGAGAAGAGCGTCATGAGGTTAAGTGTAAAACCTATAGACGGGAAAACCAGGAATGCAATAAAACTTGAAAGCGGTACCGACAAGCCAACGAAGATGGCATTTGTCGCACCCATGAAGAACATTAATATAACCGTAACCAGAATAAACCCGATGATAATGGT
>LNFM01017798.1_pt1 | contig 15616 bp, 11 predicted proteins | sample 596031 | NCBI WGS metagenome assembly LNFM01 (sample SAMN04254537, study PRJNA301005) | activated carbon metagenome | isolation source: dual media filters at the Ann Arbor, Michigan drinking water treatment plant | place: USA: Ann Arbor | reverse complement strand
GCCAGCACCACCGCCAAACCAAACAAGGTTCCCGGCACCAGTCCGCCGATGCCCGAGAAAGCCAGCACGGCCAGGTACTGAGCGAGCGGGTAACCCCCTGCGGTGAAGGCGATCACCGAGCCGAGTCCCATGGCGCAAAAGCCGACGCCCAGCAGCGCGCCGGGCGGCACACCGCGCGCCAACAACCGCCCCGCGCCAATGTTGCCCGACATGTTGATTCCCGCCGCCAGCGCACTCAAGGCGCCCACCGCCACGGCGCCGTAACCGGCTTGCGCATAGATGGTGGGCAGAAAGCCGATCACGGCCAACCACTGGCCTGAGTAAAGGAAGAACGCCAGTGCCACCCACCAAGGGCCCGGCGCTTCCAGCGTTCGCCGGAGTCTGGGGCGCCAGGCGACGGCTGGCGGGCTCGGACTGTCCGCGCGCTTGTCGTCGGACACACAGCGCAAGAGCACGGCCGCCGCGCACAGCGACAGCAACGCCAGGCACACCCATGCCCACCGCCAACCGATCACGCCCATGAGCGGCGCACCCAACAGCAGGGCCAGCGCAGTACCCAGCGGCATGTAGGCACCCCACCAGCCCAGTGCGCGCGACAGGGTGGGTGCATGCAGCACACGTTGGCGCAGAAGGCCAGGCGCGGGCAACACCGCGAGCAGGAATCCCATGCCCTCGACCACGCGGGAGAACAACAGCAACGCCGTCCCGGGCGCCATTGCACCGAGTGCACTGCCCGACGCCAGCAGCACCAACCCGGCCACCATCACCCGCCTCGGACCCAGCCGATCTGCAGCAAGGCCGACCACCAGCCCCAGCGTCATGCCGGCGAGCTGCACCAGCGACAACAGAAAACCGGCCTGAACCAAGGTCAGACCCAAAGCGTCGCGCAACACGGGGATGGCCACCGGCAGTTTGCCCACATGCAGGGCACATGTGACGCCCACCGCAAACACGATGGCAGCCGTTCGCCGGGAAGCCGAATCGTCTCGGGCTGTCATGCGGCGGTGGACTCGGCTCCTCGCGAATGGCGAAGCGGTCGGTCATGCCCGCGATGTAGTCGGCAACAGTGCGCGCATGGTGCCGGCTCCGGCTGTGGGCGTCGGGCAATTCCTGCGGTGCGCTCATGTAGCGCTCAAACAGGTCGCTGACCACACGGCGTGCGCGGTTCGTGGTCTCCATCACCTGAGGGTGGCGGTAAAGGTTGCGAAGCAGAAAGGTCTTGAGCAGCTGTGATTGATCGCGCATGGTCGGGGAAAACGCCACCAAAGGCGGCAGGCGGCGCACGTCGTCCACACTGTTCAGCGCATGCCCGTCCATGAGCAGTCGGGTGTGGTCGATCACGTCGTACACCTGATCGCTGAGCATGAGGCGAATGGACTCGAACAGGAGACGCCGGCCGGCCAGCGCAGGATGTGCCTTCAGCGCCTGCTGCCGGTGGTGATCGAACAAAGGCACCTCGCCCAGTTGCTCCAGCGTCAGCAAACCCGAGCGCACGCCGTCATCGATGTCGTGCGCGTTGTAGGCGATCTCGTCGGCCAGGTTGCACAGCTGCGCCTCCAGGCTGGGAGAGCCGCCGTTGAGGAACCGAGCGGCCACGCCGTTGGGTTCCAGGCGTTCGAGCCGCTGCGCGTTGTTGCGCGAACAATGTTTGAGGATGCCCTCGCGGGTCTCGAAGCACAGGTTCAAACCGTCAAACGCCGGGTATCGCTCCTCCAGTTCGTCCACCACGCGCAAGCTCTGCAGGTTGTGCTCGAAACCCCACCCGTCTTCGGCGTTTGGGTTGGGTGCGAGCGACTGCATGCAGGCGTTCAGCGCGTCCTGGCCCGCATGCCCGAATGGCGTATGGCCCAGGTCGTGCGCCAGCGCAATCGCCTCGACCAGATCTTCATTGAGCTGCAAGGACCTCGCGATGCTGCGCCCCAGCTGCGCCACCTCGAGCGAGTGCGTCAGACGCGTGCGGAAAAGATCGCCTTCATGGTTCAGAAATACCTGGGTTTTGTAAACCAGCCGGCGAAACGCGGTGGAGTGGATCACGCGGTCCCGATCACGCTGGAAGGCCGTGCGCGTGGGAGCTTCAGCCTCCGGGTACCGGCGTCCTTGACTCTGCGCAGGGTCACTGGCGTATGGCGCCAGCGTTTGCACGGATCGTTGCGGCGCTCGCTCCATCAGGCGCGCACACTCGCCTCGATCACCTGCGCCACGAGCGCATCGGGCGCCGATCGCACCACGGCGCTGCCGGGCCGATCGATCACCACGAACTTGATCTCGCCCGCTTCCGATTTCTTGTCGACCCGCATCAGGGTGAGGTAGCGGCCCACGTTGTCGTGCACGTCCAGCACGGGCGCCACGGTGGGCAGCCCCGCCGCTTGCACCAGGCGCGTGAGACGTTCGACAAACGCGGCATCGACACCACCCAGAGCCTGCGAGAGCCGCGCCGCCATCACCAGCCCGCAACCCACGGCCTCGCCGTGCAGCCATGCGCCGTAGCCCATGCCCGCCTCGATCGCATGTCCGAAGGTGTGGCCAAAATTGAGAATGGCGCGCAGGCCTGATTCGCGCTCGTCCTGCCCCACCACCCAGGCCTTGATCTCGCAACTGCGTTTGACTGCATGCGCCAAGGCCTCGGGATCGCGCGCCATGAGCCGGGGCATGTGCTCCTCGATCCAGTCGAGAAAGGCCATGTCGGCGATGGGTCCGTATTTGATGACCTCGGCCAGACCGGCGCTGAGTTCGCGCACCGGCAAGGTATTGAGGGTGTCGAGGTCGCACACCACACGCCGAGGCTGGTAGAAAGCCCCGATCATGTTCTTGCCCAGCGGATGGTTGATCGCCGTCTTGCCGCCCACTGAAGAGTCCACCTGTGCCAGCAAGGTGGTGGGTACCTGCACGAATGGCACGCCACGCATGTAGCTTGCTGCGGCAAAGCCGGTCATGTCGCCCACCACACCACCGCCGAGCGCGAAAAGAACCGTCTTGCGATCACACGCGTGCGAGAGCAGTGCGTCAAAAATCAGGTTGAGCGATTCCCAGGTCTTGTAAGACTCGCCATCGGGCAGACTCACCATGTGGACGTGGGCGTAGCGCGATGTGAGCACCTGCTTCAGACGCTCGGCGTACAGCGGCTCCACCGTTTCGTTGGTGACGATCATCGCGCTTCGGGCGGCGGGAAGGTCGCGGTAGCTGTCCTGGGAATCTAGCAAACCAGCACCGATGTCGATGGCGTAGCTGCGATCGCCAAGACCGATGTTGACCTGCTGGTGAGAGGAAAAAGTGGCTTGGAGCGTCATGGGGCCCAAGTTTATGCCCACATCGAACCACAGGCCCAAGCCAGCGAATCAGCGAACAGACCGGGAACCCGTTGATGGTTGAGGGCCAGACGCATCAGGCTCGACAGGCACCTCCTGTGTGGCTGCCCCACCCAACTCCAGTTGCATCACGATCATGTTCACCAACATGGCCACCGAGGGCCGCCCCGTTTCAATCACAAAATGCGCTGTCTGGCGGTACAGCGGGTCGCGCTCGGCGTACAAATCCTTCAGACGCTGCTGAGGATCTGCCACCTGCAGCAACGGACGGTTGCGATCGTGCCGCAAGCGACGAAAGACCTCCTCAGGCGTGGAGCGCAAATAGACCACGGTGCCCCGCTGGTTCAACCGCTCGCGATTTTCTGGCCGCAGCACGGAGCCACCGCCGGTGGACACCACGCAGGTGGGCCCCGCCGTCAGCTCGTCGATGACAGACGCTTCAAGATCGCGGAATCGCTCCTCACCCTCGCGCTCAAAAAACTCACGGATCGAACACCCCAAGCGGTGTTCGATCACGTGATCCGAGTCAAAGAAAGGGAGTGCAATGCGGCGCGCCAACTGGCGACCCACCGTCGACTTGCCCGAGTGATGGCGGATCGACCCAACACGCGAGGTGTGATGAAGATGAGCAGCTCGGATTTGTTGTTGGTGCGTTCGCGCGACTTGAACAAATTGCCCACTCCAGGCAGGTCACCCAGCAGAGGCACCTTGTTCACGGTGTCGCGCTGCGTCTGTTCGAAGATGCCGCCGATCACCACCGTTCCGCCGTTCTCCACCAGCACTTGCGTCTGAACGTGCTTGGTGTTGATGGCCACGCCGTCTGGCGTGTCTACACCCCTGCTGTCCTTGTTGATGTCCAGGTCCAGGATGATGTTGCCTTCAGGCGTGATCTGAGGCGTCACTTCCAGCTTCAGGTTGGCCTTGCGGAAGGCAATCGCCGTCGCGCCGCTGGATGTTGCCGTCTGGTAAGGGAACTCGGTGCCTTGTTCGATCAGTGCCTTGACGCCGTCGGCCGTCACGACACGGGGGCTGGCCACAATGCGTCCCTTCGAATCCGATTCCAGCGCAGAGATTTCCAGACTCAGGAAGCGCGAGGCATTGGGACTGAACAGCGACAGCGCGTAAGACGCAGCCAGGGCGGTTCCCGGGTTGGCCGGCAAGCTCACAAACGGAGCAGAGGTCGGCGTTGGACCCGTCGATACCGCGCCGTAGGTCGAGCCGAAGTTGCCTTGCACCTGATTGCCGTTGATGGAGCCGGCACCAAAACCACGCACGCCACCGCCCAGTCGAACACCCAGCGACTTGCCGAACGTATCGTCGGCCTCAACGATGCGGGCCTCGATGATCACTTGGCGGATCGGAATGTCCAGCTTGGCGATCAGGTCCTGAACCTGTTGCAGCTTGGATGGGATGTCGGTGACAAACAGCTGGTTGGTTCGCGGCTCGGAAATCACGCTGCCACGCTCAGACAGGATTCGGGCGTTGCTTCCACCCGTCGCACCGGCACCACCGCCTGTCGAAGTCAGCTGGGAGGCAATGTCGACCGCCTTGGCGTAGTTCATCTGAAAACCTTGTGTGCGCAGCGCCTCCAGGCTTTCTGTTGATGCGCGCGCCTCCAGGTCTTGCTTTTCACGCGCAGCGATCTCGTCCTTGGGCGCGATCCACAACACATTGCCCGACTTGCGCATACCCAGGCCTTTGGCCTGAAGAATGATGTCCAGCGCCTGGTCCCAAGGCACATCCTTGAGCCGCAGTGTCACCGAGCCTGTCACAGAGTCTGACGTCACCACGTTGAAGTTGGTGAAATCGGCGATCACCTGCAACAACGACCGAACTTCGATGTTCTGGAAGTTCAAAGAAAGCTTCTCGCCGTTGTAGCCAGGCCCTTGCGTGAGCTTGCTGGAATCGATTTTCTGCTCCCGGATCTCCAGAACGAACTGGTTGTCGCTCTGATATGCAGAGTGCTCCCAGTTGCCGGTGGGCGCGACGACCATGCGCACCCGGTCACCCGTCTGGGACGTGGTGACGCTCTGCACAGGCGTACCAAAATCACTCACATCCAGCCGGCGGCGCAAGCCTTCGGGCAGGGATGTCTTCAAAAACTCCACCACCAGGTTTTGCCCTTGCTGGCGAATATCAACACCCACCTGGTTGTTGGCCAGCTCCACCACCACACGACCGGCGTTGCCCACGCCTCGGCGGAAGTCGATATCGCGAAGCGATGACACGTCGCGGTTGCGGTTTTCAGCAAAAGAGGCCGGCGGCGCTGTGACGGCCGTCACCACCTCGGAGCGCTGCAATATGACCAGAAGCGAGTTGCCTTCGATCTTGGTTTCGTAAGAAGCGGTCTGCTTCAGGTTGATCACCACGCGCGTGCGGTCACCAGCCTGAACCACATTGGCCGAGCGCAGGTTGCCTTCATTGATTTCAACGGTGCTGCGACCGATTGCGTTGGCAACGCCAGGGAAGTCAAGTGCAATACGGGCCGGCGACTGGATGGTGAACCCGGTCGGCACAGCGGCAAGCGGTTGAGCCGTGTTGATGCGAATGACCTCCACACCTCCTTGCACACCCCCTGTCAACGACTGAATCGTGTTTTGAGCCTGAGCCCACACAGTGGTTGCCGCCATGCAGGCAAAGACTGCGCCCCTGAGCACACCCCGTTGCACAGCTGACACCACGGACGCCTTGATTGGCTTGTTCATTTAGAAGCTTCCTCTTGTAACTGCAACGCTGCGGGGCGCTCCGTCCACTCGCCGCCGGAGTCCTGCACGATTTCGCGCATGACCACCTCGGTTTCTGAAATTTTGGTCACACGTCCGTAGTTCTGTCCCAGATAGCTGCCTGGGCGAACCTGATACAGCAGGTTGTCGACCTTCACGAGTGCAACCAGTTGCCCATCCCGATTCAAGCTGCCCACCATGGACATGGTGTCAAGCGGGTACGCCTCGAGTGGCTGCTTGCGCCGATTGAGTTCTGGCTCGATCAAGGCAGCGTTGACCACCGGCGTCGACTGGTTTCCGATCAAAGCGCTGGTGAGCTTTTCGATGCTGAAAGGCGGTGTCAAACGCTCTCCAGCGTAGGCCTGCGGCTCAAATTTGGTAGGGGAGGGTATCGGCTGAACAGAAGGTTTGATGCTGTTGCGTTCGTTTTGCATCCACGCCTGCAACTCGTCTTGACCAGAAGAGGTGCAAGCCGACAAAACCGAAGCGAGCAACAACACAGACGCAATATTGACAAGTCTCAAGGAAGTCACTTCTTTGCTCCCTGTGCTTTTTGCTGAAGTGCGATTTCTTCCTGATCCAGGTAACGGAAGGTTTTGGCGATGCAGTCCATCGTCAGAACGCCTTCACGGCCTGCCACCGGCGTCAAGGACAGGTTGTTCAAGGTGACGATGCGCGACAGGTTCGCGATGTCGGCCGCGAACAATCCGATGTCGTGGTAAGTGCCCGTCACCCGCACCGTGATGGGCAGTTCAGCGTAGTACTCCTTCACGCTGACCGCTCCGGGGCGGAACAACTCGAATTGCAGACTTCGCCCCAGACCTGCCTGGTTGATGTCTGACAGCAAGGCGTCCATTTCGGCTTTGCTGGGCAGTTGCTTCTCAAGCTGGGTGACGTATTGCTGCACTTGCTCCAGTTGCTTGCGAAGGGCATCGAGGTTGACCGCTTGGACTGCTTTCTTTTTGTAGTCGTCGCGAAGTTGCTGCTCTCGGGCTTTCTCGGCAATCAATTCCTCATCGGAATCTTTCAGCCAGGCAAACCACAAACCGGCAATGACTGCCAGGCACACCGCCACGAACAACAGGTTGCGCGGCAGACCCGGCCATTGCGAGGGGTCATTGGGATCGAGGCCCGTGAACTGGCTGCGAAGTTTGTCCTGGACTGCCTTGAAGTCCACGTTGATGCTGGGCGTTTTTGCCATGGTGCGTGCCCTGTGATCAGACTTTGCCTGCAGCGGCTGGGGCACCGGCCGGGGCCGCCCCAGCTTCCGCAGCAGGGCGTTTGAGTGAAACGCGAATGGAGAAGTTGAAGACGCGTCGCTGCTCTCGGCTGGCAAGAGCCACGCTGGAAGACACAATCTCGATCAAATCCGGCCGTCCCAGCCACTGGCTGTTGTTGGACAGGTTGCGCAACAGGTCAGACACCCGCTCCTGAGATTGCGCCACCCCGTTCAGCAGCACACTCTGGTTCTCATGCTTCATGGACCGCAGGTAGATGCCATCTGGCAACTGCGTGACCAACTCGTCCAACAAATGCACAGGAATATTGCGGTCGCTCTGCAAATCCTCCACGGCGGTTTGCCTGGCGCGCAGGGATGCAATTTCCCTCTGCAAACCAGCAATGTCCTTGATCTCGGCATCGAGTCGGGTGATCTCGGCTTGCAAGAACGCGTTTCGTTCCTGCTGGGAGGCTATCTGCCCCTGATACCACGTGAACACGGCACCACAAACGATGCCGCCCAACAACGCCGACAGGCCCAGTTGGGTAAAGAATTGTTCCTTCTGACGCTTTCGGGCCGCCTCTCTGTGAGGCAGCAGGTTGATCAAGATCATTGGTAGAACCTCCGCAGGGCCAACCCGGTTGACGTCAGGTACGAAGGTGCTTCTCGCGAAATCTTGCGGGCCTGAATGGAGGCTGCCATTTCCATGGCGTCGAAGGGATTGATGACCATGCAGGCAAAAGACGTCTGGTGCGTGACGGCTTCTGTCAGACCGGGCAGTGCGGCACTGCCGCCAGCCAGCAAGATGTGATCAACCTTGTTGTAAGGCGTGCTGGTGAAGAAGAACTGCAACGCACGGCCAACCTCTTGTGCCATGCTTTCAATGAAGGGGTCCAGAACCGCCGCGCGGTAGTCGTCGGGCAAATCACCTGAGCGCTTCTTGGCTTCTGCTTCGTCGGCAGAAAAGCCGTATTGCCGAACAATCAGTTGCGTGAGCTGTGCTCCGCCAAACGCCTGATCCCGCTCATACAGGACGTCGTCATTGCGCATGACCTGCATGCTGGTCGTCAGTGCACCCACTTCAAAAAGCGCCACCAGCGAATCGATGCCTTGGTTGGGCAGCGTTTCAATGACCCGCCCCGCCGCCATGCGCGAAGCGTAGGACTCCACATCCATGACAACTGGCTTGAGCCCGGCTGCCTCGGCCAGGCCTTGCCGGTCAGACACTTTTTCCTTGCGCGACGCGGCGATCAAAACCTCCACATCCCCCACCGAATTGGCGCTGGGACCAATCACGCAAAAGTCCAGACTGACTTCGTCGAGTGAGAAGGGGATGTACTGGTTGGCTTCGGATTCGACCTGCGCCTCAAGCTCTTTGTCGGACAAGCCACCTGGCAGGATGATTTTTTTGGTGATCACCGCCGAAGCCGGCAGCGCCAACGCGACGTTCTTGGTCTTGCTGCCACTCTTGCGAACGACTCGCCGAACGGCTTCGGCCACCTCATCGAATTTCTCGATGTTGCCATCGGTGATCCAGCCACGCTCGAGCGGCTCCATGGCGCAACGCTCCAGCACCAGATCACCCGATCGGTTGCGGGACAGTTCAACCAGTTTGACGCTCGACGAGCTCACGTCAATGCCCAACAAGGGCGCCGGTTCCCGGCTGAATAACGATCCCAATGAGATCAAGGTGACCCCCAGATATGATGACGCCGCAGTGCGTCAGACTTAAGAATTCACTTGAATGCTAGCAGCAAGACCTTTGTCCAGCAAAGAAATTTTGCCTTTGAGACAAGTCGAAACGTTGTCAAAACCATACGTGTTCCTGCTTCGCTGTCGACCCTTTGACGGGGCTTTGATCTTCGACATGTACAACGACTCACAATATGTGGACCGCGCCAACCAAGGCCGCCAAGCGCCATTTTTATAATCAGGGTTTGAGGCCTTGATCGACTGCATGCCCAACCAAGATACCCCCACCCCTTCCACAACTTCCGAGCCAGTATCTGCGGGCCGCACAGCACTGATCTGGATGGGACGCTTGGTGGTGGCTGTGGCCGGACTGGCGGCTGCGGGTGTTGTAAGTGTGTTGATGGCCGTGGGCATCGCGTTGGCTGTGGCTTACCCGAACCTCCCCGATGTGACCGGTCTCGCCGATTACCGACCCAAGCTGCCGCTTCGCGTGTTGACCGCTGAAGGTCAGTTGATCGGTGAGTTTGGCGAAGAGCGCCGCAACCTGCTCACGATCAACGAGATCCCCGAGGTCATGAAGAACGCGGTGCTGGCCATTGAGGACGCGCGCTTCTTCGAACACAGCGGTGTGGACTACCGAGGCATGATCCGGGCGGCGCTGGCCAATCTGCGTCAGGCCAAAAGCCAGGGTGCTTCGACGATCACCATGCAGGTCGCACGCAACGTGTACCTGTCTGCAGAGAAGAGCTACACGCGCAAGATCTACGAGGTGCTGCTGACGTTCAAGCTTGAGCACATGCTCACCAAGGAGCAGATCCTCGAGATCTACATGAACCAGATCTTCCTGGGACAGCGAGCCTATGGGTTCTCGTCGGCAGCCCAGATTTACTTCGGCAAGGCGCTCAAGGATGTGACTGTGGCCGAGGCGGCCATGCTGGCGGGATTGCCCCAAGCGCCTTCCGCCTACAACCCGATCCGCAATCCGCGCCGCGCCCGTGCGCGGCAGCTGCACATCATCGACCGCATGGTCGAGAACCGCTTCATCACGGCCGAGCAGGCCGAGGAGGCCAAGTCCGAGGAGTTGAAGCTGCGTCCAGTGGGCAGCGCCACCCAGGTTCATGCCGAGTTTGTGGCCGAAATGGTTCGCCAGTCCATCGTGTCGCAATACGGCGAAGAGGCCTACACTCGTGGACTGGTGGTCACGACCTCCCTCAAGCAAGCGGAGCAGCTGGCGGCCTACCGGGCTGTGCGCCAGGGCGTGCTGGATTACGAGCGTCGCCAGATCTACCGGGGACCTGAGTTGTTCATCGACCTGCCATCTGACAAAGCCGCGCTCGACGAAGCCGTGGACGATGCGCTAACGGAGCGCCCCGACAACGACGACCTGCTCTCTGCCGTCGTTCTGGAAGCAGGGCCCAAGCGTGTTGTTGCGGTCCGCCAGGACGGTGAGCCTTTCGAGATCACGGGCGAGGGTCTCAAACCGGTGCAATCCGGCTTGTCCGACAAGGCCGGGCCCAACATCAAGATTCGCCCCGGAGCGGTGATCCGGGTGGTGCAGACCAGCAACAAGGCATGGCGCATCACGCAGTTGCCCGACGTTGAGTCGGCCTTTGTCGCCATGGACCCACGCACCGGCAAGGTGATTGCGTTGGTCGGTGGCTTCGATTTTCAGAAGAGCAAGTTCAACCACGTGACCCAGGCCTGGCGCCAACCCGGGTCCAGCTTCAAGCCTTTCATTTATTCGGCTGCGCTGGAAAAAGGGCTCACGCCCATGACCGTGGTCAACGACGCACCGCTGTTCTACAGCGCAGACGCGACCGGAGGCAAGCCGTGGGAGCCCAAGAACTACGACGGGCAGTTCGAGGGACCGATGTCGGTGCGCCGCGCACTGGCCAAGTCCAAAAACATGGTGTCGATCCGTGTGCTTCAGTTGGTCGGCACCCAAAGCGCTCAGCAGTGGGTGGGGCGTTTCGGTTTCGACATCGACAAACACCCGCCCTACCTCACCATGGCCCTCGGTGCGGGCTCGGTCACGCCCATGCAGATGGCGGTGGGTTACGGGGTGTTTGCCAACGGTGGCTACCGGGTGTCCCCGACGCTGATCACCCGGGTCGCCGATCACAAGGGCAAGGTGATTTACGAGGCGCCCGAGCCGACGCTCACCGAAAGCCAGCGCGCCATCGAACCGCGCAACGCTTTCATCATGAACAGCCTGCTGCAGGAAATCACCCGAACGGGCACAGCGGCGAGGGCACAGGCCACCCTGAAGCGAACCGATGTGTTTGGCAAAACCGGCACCACCAACGATTCCGTCGACGCGTGGTTCGTGGGCTACCAGCCCACGCTGGTGGCGGCCGCCTGGGTGGGCTACGACACGCCGCGCAACCTGGGCAGTCGGGAAACAGGCGGTGGTTTGAGCTTGCCGATCTGGATTTCCTTCATGTCACAGGCGCTCAAAGACGTGCCTGTGGCGTCATACGCACCTCCGCCCGGCGTGATCAACGTCGGCGGTGAGTGGTACTTCGAGGAGTTTGGTCCAGGCAACGGCGTTCATGGCCTGGGCTTGCAAGATCCCTGGCCCGGCGCGGCCCCCGTCGCAATCGATCCAACCGTTTCGCAGCCCGCACCGACACCCATACCGCCGGTTGAAGACCGGCGCGGCATCCTCGATCTGTTCAGGAACTGAAGCTCAGCGCCTGGCCGGATTGTTCTGATGCGAAACGGGAAAGGTGGGCGAAAAACTCACCCTGGCCTTTGGTGTCCATCCAGGCCACTCCATCGTGGCGGTAGTGAAAACCGCCAGCGCGGGCGGCCAGCCAGACTTCCTGCAACGGTTTTTGCAGGTTGACGATGATCTGACTGCCGTTGGCAAACGTCATCGTGATCATGCCGCCCACGCGCTGGTTGTCGACACAATCGACCTCAGCAGCGATTCCGCCAGGTCTTGGTACTCGGTGTCGGTCATTACAATGGGTGCATGTTGAGAACGACACGCATTCTAGGCCGCGCCCCTTCAAACACCCGGGTTGTGGGCATGGTGCTGAGCCTGTTGTTGCTGTCGGCTTGTGGTCAAAAGGGGCCTCTGTACCTGCCCACGTCAAACACAACGCCAGCCAACGCAAACACCACCCAGAACGCACCGCTGCCCAACGCGCCTGCACCGCGCTGAGCCACAACACTGGCTCTGCTGCCGGCAGGTGCGCTACCTCCAACCGATTCCCAGCACCAGCATGACCACCCTGCCCGGCCAGCCGCCCATGAACCTGCCCCCCTTCATTTCGCACCAGGCGGGCGAGCTCGTGATGGAAGGCGTGTCCCTTCAACAGCTGGCCAAACAACACGGAACGCCGCTGTTCGTCTACAGCCGCGCCGCCATGCTGGACGCGCTGGCCGCCTACCAGCGCGGGCTGGCTGGGCGATCGCACCAGATCTGCTACGCCATGAAGGCCAACTCCACGCTGGGCATCCTTCAGACGCTGGTGCGCGCGGGTTGCGGGCTCGACATCGTCTCGGGTGGCGAACTTGAACGCGCGCTGGCCGCGGGTGTCGAGCCAGCCAAGATAATCTTCTCCGGCGTGGGCAAGACGCGCGCTGAAATGAAACGCGCGCTGGAAGTGGGCATCGGGTGCTTCAACGTGGAGAGCCGCGCCGAGCTGGACGTGCTTGACGACGTGGCCCGCAGCATGGGTTTGCGCGCGCCGGTGAGCGTGCGCGTGAATCCCAACGTGGACGCACAGACCCACCCCTACATTTCCACCGGCCTCAAGGGCAACAAGTTCGGCATTGCACACGAAGACGTGGTGGCCACTTACCGGCACGCCGCTGCGTGCGCCGGCCTGCGCGTGGTCGGCATCGACTGTCACATCGGCTCGCAGATCACGCAGACCGGGCCCTACCTCGACGCCATGGACCGGGTCATCGACTTGGTGCAGAGCATCGAAGCCGCGGGCGTGCCGATCGAGCACATCGACTTCGGTGGCGGCCTGGGCATCGACTACCACGGTGACACGCCGCCACAAGCCGACGCGCTCTGGCAACAACTGCTGCAGCGCCTGGACGAACGCGGTTTTGGCGACCGCAAGATCGTCATCGAGCCCGGGCGCTCACTGGTGGGCAACGCAGGCGTGTGCCTCACCGAAGTGCTTTACCAGAAGCCAGGCGAGCAAAAGAATTTTTTGATTGTGGACGCGGCCATGAACGACCTGCCGCGTCCCGCCATGTACCAGGCCTTCCACCGCATCGTGGAGGTGACGCCTCGCGCCGATGCGCCCACCACCTGGGATGTGGTGGGACCGGTGTGCGAAAGCGGCGACTGGCTGGGCCGCGACCGCGCGCTGGCCGCACAAGCAGGCGATGTGTTGGCGGTGCTCTCGGCCGGCGCCTATTGCATGAGCATGGCCAGCAACTACAACACGCGGGGTCGGGCAGCCGAGCTGCTGGTGGATGGAAGCACCGCCACGTTGATCCGGGCGCGCGAGTCGGCTGCCGATCAGCTGCGCCTGGAGACCCTGCTGCCGCCGGTCTGAACGACCGAGTCAGGCGGTGCGCGGTTTTGAGAGCCGCCGCCAGAGGCGCCAGCCCAGCAACGCTGCAAACAGCGCCGCATACACCGCCACCTCGGCAAAGTCGTTCTTGCCGCTTCGCATCCAGAAAAAGTGCAGCACGGCCAGGCCAGCGATGGCGTACACCGAGCGATGCAGCATCTGCCAGCGCTGGGCGCCCATGGCCCGAATGGCCCGGTTGAACGAGGTGGCGGCCAGCGCCAGCAACAGCAGCCAGCCCAGAAAGCCCACCAGGATGAAGGGGCGTTTGATCACGTCGTCCACGATGCCCGGCACGCTGAACTCCATGTCGAACCAGGCGTAGGCCAGCAGGTGCATGCAGGCGTAGAAAAACACGAACAAGCCCACCATGCGGCGCAGCCGCGCCAGCGCCACCCAGCCGGTCACCGTGCGCAGCGGCGTGATGGCCAGCACCAGCACGAGAAAGCGGATGGTCCAGTCGCCCAGCGATCGGATCAGCGCCTCGGCCGGGTTGGCGCCGAGCTGGTTGGCAAACGCCGCCCAGACCAGCCAGGCAAACGGCAGCAAGGCCAGCACAAACCCCATGGGCTTCGCCGCGCGGTGACCGAGCCAGCGGTTGATGCGCGAGCCCGCCGGACGCGATCCGGCCGGCAGCCCTGGCGCGCGGATGGCCTCCATCAGAAGAACTTGCGCAGGTCCATGCCCGCGTAGAGCTGACCCACCTGCGGCTCGTAGCCGTTGAACATCTGCGTCTGGCGGCGCTTGGCGAACAGGCCACCCTCTTCGCCGATGCGGCGCTCGGTGGCCTGGCTCCAGCGCGGGTGGGACACCTGCGGGTTCACGTTCGAATAGAAGCCGTACTCCTGCGGCGCGGCGCGGTTCCAGGCGGTGCGCGGCTCCTTGTCGGTGAAGCGGATCTTCACGATCGACTTGCCGCTCTTGAAACCGTATTTCCACGGCACGACCAGACGCACCGGCGCGCCGTTCTGGTTGGGCAAGACCTCGCCGTACATGCCGAAAGCCAGCAGCGTGAGCGGGTGCATGGCTTCGTCCAGCCGCAAGCCTTCCACATAAGGCCAGTCCAGCACATTGGCGTTCAAGCCCGGCATCTGCTTGTTGTCGGCCAGCGTCACGAACTCCACAAACTTCGCGCTGCCCTGCGGCTGCACTTGCTTGATGAGCTCGGCCATCGAATAGCCGACCCAGGGCACCACCATCGACCAGCCCTCCACACAGCGCAGGCGGTAGATGCGTTCTTCCATCGGGCTGAGCTTGAGCAAAGCATCCAGGTCCAAGGTGCCGGGTTTGTTCACGAGGCCTTCCACCGCCACCGTCCAGGGGCGTGGCTTGAGCGTCTTGGCGGTGACCACTGGATCGGCCTTGTCGGTACCGAACTCGTAGTAGTTGTTGTAGCTGCTGGCGTCCTCGTACGAAGTCAGCTTCTCCACCGTGGTGGCACCCGGCACCGCCGACAGCTTGCCCGGCAGCGCTGCCAGCTTGCCGGGTTTGGGGGTGGGACCCGCAGCCTGCGCCCAGGCGTCGGGTGTTGCCAGAGAAGCCGCGCCACCCAGTGCCGCTGCGGTGAACGCGCTGCGCTGCAGCCACTGCCGGCGGTTCTGGTAGGCCGCCTTGGGCGTGATGTCGCTCGGGAAGGGATGGTTGAAGCCGTCTTGGGAAGTGCGGATGAGCATGGGGCAGTCCTGGCTGGTGCAACGCCCTGCGCAAAGGATGCCGCGCAGGACTTGCCGTGAGTCGTCGGACCGCCGCGATTCTTACAAAGTTCCGGGGCAGGCCGCACCGACCTACCCACTTGACCCCGCCTCAGGGATCAAAGTTCGCCGTAGCTGTGCAGGCCCGAGAGGAACATGTTCACACCCAGGAAGGCAAAGGTCGTGACCGCCAGACCCACCAGCGCCCACCAAGCCGCCACGGTGCCGCGCAGGCCTTTCATGAGGCGCATGTGCAGCCAGGCCGCGTAGTTCAGCCACACGATCAGCGCCCAAGTTTCTTTCGGGTCCCAGCTCCAGTAACCACCCCAGGCCTCGGCCGCCCACAGCGCGCCCAGCACGGTGGCGATGGTGAAGAAGGCAAAGCCCACGGCGATGGCCTTGTACATCACGTCGTCCAGCACCTCGAAGCTGGGCAGGCGCTCGG
>LNFM01008408.1_pt1 | contig 15616 bp, 12 predicted proteins | sample 596031 | NCBI WGS metagenome assembly LNFM01 (sample SAMN04254537, study PRJNA301005) | activated carbon metagenome | isolation source: dual media filters at the Ann Arbor, Michigan drinking water treatment plant | place: USA: Ann Arbor | reverse complement strand
GCGCCGGGGCGACAAGTAAGTGAGCCGGTGGAGCTCTTCGCCGCATCGAATCAGGCCCTTGCCCTCACACCCCGTCGTCCCCGCAAAGGCGGGGACCCAGCGGCTTTGGGCTGCTCGTTGAATCAATCCGATCCGCTCTGCACTTGCCGTGGCGGCAGGCTTACCGCCCGTTGGCAAAGCTGATCCGACACTGGGTCCCCGCCTGCGCGGGGACGACGAGAAGCTTCGGTCGCCGCGTCGCTGCGCGACCGGGCGGCTGAGACTGACCGCAGGGCATCCGCGTTGCGCGCAGTTCCTTCACCGCAGCGTCGCTCACTCCACCTCGTGAACCGCACCGCACTCCGTCGCCCCGGCGCAGGCCGGGGCCCAATTTCACTCGTCGTTCAGGGATCAACTTGGGCCCCGGCCTGCGCCGGGGCGACGGCTCGGAGGATGCGAGGTTGCTGTGGTAGTGAGGTCGGCGTTCGTACACTCCCCATGTGTCTCCGCGCAGGCGGGGACCCAGCGGCTTGTCTCCCGACTTCTACGCGGCGAAATCGACGTCACGACACCGCCGCGCGCGGTGCTTCACTCCTTACCCAAAGTCACTGGGTCCCCGCCTGCGCGGGGACGACGGTGGGAGCTTGCGTCAGCACACTACGCGGCGTGACTCTCGGCACCAGCGGGGACTCATTCGGGTCAGCTCACAACCGCTCGACCGCGCCGATATCCCCTGGCGCGCCCGCCGGCCGCGGCGTGCCGAGTTGGTCGGCAGCGCCACGCTGGACCGTCAGACGCGCACGCGTATCGACCGCCACCGTGATCGCGGCGTTCTCGGTCAGCGCGCCGGACGTGAACAACGCACGCCACGCGGCGTCGTTCAAGCCCGGCTGGCCCAGCGCGGCGGCCGGCTGGGCCGCGAGCGCGTCGTCGAGCCGATGCCAGAACTCCACATACGGCTGGTTGCTCGCTTCGCGCGGCCAGGTGGCGGCGGGGCCGAAGAAGTGGGTGTTGGCCAGCGTGAGGATCGGCGTGCCCTGCGGCGTCGTGTACGGCTGCACGCCGGCGGTGGCGGCATCGGTATCCACGCTCTGCAGCCAGGCCTCGAAGTCAGCACTGAAGCTGGCCGCGAAACCCGTCAGCGCATGGCGGCTTTCCAGCCGACTCAGCATGATCGACAGAAAGTTGTCGGTGCCGCCCGGTGCCACGCGGTACTGCGCCCAGGTTTCGAGCACGGAGTAGGTCGCCGCAGGCACCTGGCCGAGCGCACTACCAACCGGTGAGTAGTAGCGCAGCGCCGGCTGGCCGGCACCGACGCCCACCGAATTGATGCCGGTCGCCGGCACCGGAGCGGCCAGATCGAGGACATCGGCCACGGCGATGCCATCCTGATCGCCGGCCTGCGGAAAGTGGCGGCGGCTCAACGACTGCCAGTCCCACTCGCCCACCGGCACCAGCATCTGGCTGTAGTCGACCGTGCCGAAGCGGTTGTAGCCGGCGCTGCGGAAGTACACGAGCGAGCCGGTGAAGATGTCGTGCGCGTAGCGGGCGCCGCCCACCTCCTGCACCGTGTTTCCGGCCACCACCGAGTGGCCGATGATCATGTGCTCGACCGCGTGCGCGTCGCCCACGGTGGCGGCGATGCCACCGGCCAGATTGCGCCGGCCGCGGCTGTCGGTGCGCGGCAGCCCCTGCGTCTCGTTCTCCGCCACCGTGCTCGCCATCAGTTCGAGCATGCCGTTGGAGACATAGATGCCGGCGCCGCGGAAGTAGCCCTGCGCAGTCAGCACCTGCGCCGGGATGCCCGGCGGCAGCGCCACCAGGTTGCGTGCGATGGTGCTGCGCGTGATCGCCAATGTCTTCGCGTTGCCGATGCCGCCGCCATCGGAGTACACCCCGGCGCCGTAGGCGAACAGGCCGCGGATGCGGTTGCCGCTGATCGACGAGCGCGTGATGGTCGACACGTTGAGCGCGCTGCCCGCCCCGCCCACCGAGTACACGCCGCCGCCGGCCGCCCCGCCACCAAGCACGTCGTTGCCGGCGACGATGCAGTTGTCCATCTGCACGATGTCGGCATACACCGCGCCGCCGAAGGCGCCGCGGTCGCGCGAGGGATCGAAGTCGCCCTGCACGCGGTTGCCATGCAGCCGGCAGTTGGTCAGGCGTGCCACGCCCCACACCGCGACCGCACCACCGCGCGCCAGCGTCCACGGCTGCGGATAGGTGCCCACCGCCGGGATCGCCGAGGTGATGCTGCGACCGCCGGTGATCGTCACGTTGGTCAGCGTGAGGTCGCCCGCCACCGCGAGCACGCGCGCACCAGGCGAGTCACCGCCGGCCCACGCGAGCGTGATGCCGTCGGGCAGGTCGGACGCGTCGATGACGACGTGCTTGCGCGCCACCAGCGCCGAGCGCCCGTAGTCGCGGTCGAAGTAGCCGACCAGGTACGACACCGGGCCGGACGGCTCGGTGCGAATGCCCATCACCTCGCCCTTGAGCTGCGTGTGCTCGTCGGCCACCTGCGTGAGCGCGATGGTGCCGCCGTTCAAACGCGCATCGAAGCGGATCGGCTGCCCCGACGCTGCACTGGCCAGCGCCGAGCGCAGCGTGACCGTGCCGGCTGCTGGCGTGGCGTTGTCGTCGAGGCTGTTGACGACGATGGCGGGCAGCGGCGGCGGCGCGGAGCCACCATCGCCGCCACCGCAAGACACCAGCGTGGCTGCCGCCATCAGCAGCAGCGCCTTGACCCAGGTTCCGATCACGACCGCTCTCCTTCCCGACGCATCGCGCGCGCACACCGCGCGCGCCTGACCTGACGTTGCCGTATTGCTGCCTACTTCTTCGCACCCGGCTTGGCCGGCGCTTGCGGCTTCTTCTGGTCGCCCAGCACGCCCTTGAGCGGGCAGATCTTGAACGCGGGGCAGGCCTTGCAGCCGGCGGCGATGGCAATTGGACACAGTGTCATTGTTGTTCTCCCCGTTGACCCGCGACCAGCGCCGCAGGCACGGTTCAGCATAGTCCGCAGCCGCCACGGGCGCGCCCGTCCATCCGTGGGATGCCGCGCATCCCACGGCGGGCCGCGTGCCATTGCCGCCACACGCGCGCTGATATCGGCGCCCCTTTGATGCAGGGACACGGTGCCTTCCGTGCGCGGCGCATGCTGAAAGCCGGTCCCTGACCATGAGGTGCGCGATGTCGACGCTTACCGTCTCGCACGACCTGGGCGCGGGCTTCTGGCGCCTGGCCGATCCCAAGATCACCCTGGCCTCGATGTCGTCGATCCTGCTCGGCGCCGCCGCGGCCTTTCACAGCGGCGCCCACGCATGGGGCTGGCTGGCGGTGGTGGTGCTCGGCATCTTTGCCCTCGAATGGGCGAAGAATGCCTCCGGCGAGATCTTCGACTTCGCCTCCGGCACCGACCAGGCGGTGCAGGCGCCGGACCGCAGTCCGTTTTCCGGCGGCAAGCGCGTGCTGGTCGATGGCCTGCTCACCGAACGCGAGACCTGGGCGATTGCCATCGCCGGCTATGCAATCTGCATCGCCGCCGGGCTCGTCATCGTGTTCGCACGCGAGCCGGCGGTGCTGTGGCTTGGCTTTGCCGGCGTGGCGCTGGCGTTCTGCTATCACGCACCGCCACTGCAGTTGAGCTATCGAGGTTGGGGCGAGGCCGCCGTGTTCGTCGCCTACGGCCCGCTGATCTGCGCCGGCACCTACCTCGTGCTGATGCAGTCGCTGCCGCTGTGGGTGCTGTGGCTGGCGCTGCCGCTGGGCGTGCTGATCGCCGCGTTCCTGTGGATCAACGAGTTCCCGGACTACCGCGCCGATGCCGGCGCCGGCAAGCGCACGCTGGTCGTGCGGCTCGGCCGCGTGCGTGCCGCGCGCGTGTTCGCGCTGCTGGTTGCTTCTGCGTTCGTGCTGCTGCTGCTGTCGCTCGCCTTCGGCGTCCCACGCGGTGCACTCGGCGGACTGATCGCGCTGGTGCCCGCCACGGCCGCCACACGCACGCTGCTCGCCGCGCCGGAAGACACGCAGCGCATCGTGCCGGCCCAGGCCAAGACGCTGCTCGCCTTCGTCACTTACGCGGCGGGCGCGGGCCTGGGGCTGATGCTGAGCTGACGCTCACGGCGGCCGAGCATCGTGGCGCATCCGATGCGCAGAGCATGCCGTCCGCGGTTCAGCGCCTGCACTCAGCTGCACTCCGCCTGGCGATGACCCCGCGCGACGGCCGGGTCTGCGCCCAGTTCTGCGTAGTCCGCAAACGTCGTCGCTGTGTCCAACGTGCTCGGTCCGCCGTACCCGCCCGCAAACAGCAGGCAGGCAACGTCCGCCGCTTGCGCGCACGCCAGGTCGACCGCGCTGTCGCCCACCAGCACCGCATCATCGGGGGCGCCGCCTGCCAGCTCGATCGCGCGCAGCAGGGGCGCCGGGTGCGGCTTGGCGTATTCGCAACTGTCGCCGCCGACCAGCGCATCGAAGTAGTGGTGCAGGTCGAGCGCCTGCAGCAACCCCGCGGCGGCAGCCGCTGACTTGTTGGTGCAGACGGCCAGCCGTGCGCCGCGGCTTCTCTGCTGCGCCAGAACGTTGCAGACGCCCGGAAAAACGCGCGAGCGCGCGGTGCCGTCGTGCGCATAGTGGGCCACATAGCGCGAGAGCAGCTGACCGCGAAGCGTCGGGTCGGCCCGCTGCCAGCGCAGTGCGGCGTCGACACTTGCCGCCATGCCGCCGTGCAGCGACGCGAGCACCAGCGCGCGCGGGACCGCGCGCATCGACAGGTCGAACAACGCGCGTTGCAGTGCGTCGGTGAGATCGTCCAGCGTATCGACCAGCGTGCCGTCCAGATCGAAGACGAGCGTCTGGCGCGACCAGAGCAACGCCGCGGCGGTCACCGCGAGAGCGCCTGCTCGGCCACCAGCGTCTCCAGCGTGGGCCGTGCCTCGAGTGCGCTGGCCTGAGAGCTGTCCATCGCCGCCGCCACCGAGCTCGGCTCGGCCCGGTACAGCGCTTCTTCGGTGGCTGCGGTCACCTCGGCCGGCGCGCCGTCAAACACCACCGCACCTTGCCGCAGTCCGACCAGGCGATCAGCGAACTGCCGCGCCAGCCCCACCTGATGCAGGCTGCACAACACGCCGATGCCGTGCTCGCGCGCGATGCCCAGCAGCGTGGCCAGCACCTGGCGTGCGGACTCCGGATCCAGGCTGGCCACCGGTTCGTCGGCGAGCAGCACGCTGCCGCGCTGGGCAAGCACGCGCGCAATCGCCACGCGCTGCTGCTGGCCGCCCGACAGTGCATCGGCGCGCACATACGCTTTGTCCAGCAGGCCGACGCGATCGAGGCTCGCCAGCGCAAGCTGGCGGTCGGCGGCGCGAAAGCGCCCGGTCAGCACGCGCCAGGTTGGGGTCGCCTCCAATCGGCCAGTCAGCACGTTGTCGAGCGCCGACAAACGGCCGATCAGGTTGTGCTGCTGAAACACGAGGCCGATGCGCCGCCGCGCATTGCGCAGCGCCCACCCAGAGAGCGCGTCGACCCGCTCGCCATGCAAGAACGTGGCGCCGCTGTCGGGCCGGGTGAGGGCGGTGAGGCAACGAAAGGCGGTCGATTTGCCGGCACCGCTCGGGCCCAGTAGAGCGACGAACTCGCCCGGCGCCACGCGCAAGCTGACGTCGCGCAGCGCCTGCACGCCCGCGTAGGACTTGCTCACGCGCTCCAGCGCAACGGCGGCACTCATACGAGGCGGCGCCGCAGCCAGGCGCTGAACTGGTCGATCACGGTGACCATGATCAGCACCGCCACCGTCAGCGTGAACAGGCGCTGGAAGTCGAGCAGGTCGATCGCCGCCTTGATCTCGATACCGATGCCACCGGCACCGACGATGCCGAGCACCGTCGAGGTGCGCACATTGGCCTCCCACACGTACAGCGAGACCGACGTCAGGTTCGGCAGCACCGCCGGCAGCACCGCATGCGCCATCACCTTCGGATGGCTGGCGCCGGTCATCGTCGCCGCCTCCAGCGGCGCGCGCGGCAGGGTCTCGATCGCCTCGCTGTTGAGCTTGGTGATCACGCCGATCGAGTGGACGATCATGCCGAGCACGCCGGCAAACGGCCCCAGCCCGACCGCCGCCACGAACAGGATGGCGAACACCACGGTGTCGATGCCGCGACAGGCATTGGCGAGCCAGCGGATCGGCAACGCCACGCGCGGCGACGGCGTCACGTTGCCCGCCACCAGCATCGACAAGGGCGCGGCCACCAGCGCCGCGATCAGCGTGCCGACGGTAGCCATCGCCACCGTCTCGAAGGCCCGGTAGGCGATCGTGTCGAGCTCCTGCATGTACGGCGGCCACGCGGTGGCCGCCCACTGCAGCAGGCGCGGAATGCCGCGCAACAGCGCGGCCAGGTCCACCTTCGCCACCACGAAGCAGGTGGCGAGGAACGCGGCCACCGCCAGCCCGCCCAGCAGCTTCATCCACAGCGCCGGGGCACGCCAGTCCAGCGGCGGCTCGGCGTAGCGGCCGGGGGCCAACCGCTGCGGGAGGCGAAGGTCCATCGGCCTCAGCCCTTCAGCACGCCGACGTCACGCCCCATCTTCTCCAGCACCGCGTACGGCTCGTGCGTCGTCGGCACGAAGCCGGTGTATGGCCACGGCAGCAGTTCCTTGGCCTTGGCTTCCGGCAGCCCGGCAAGCGCGGCCTGCAGCTTGCGCGCCAGCTCCGGATCGAAGCCCCGCCGCACCACCACCGGCTCGTTCGGCAGCGGCTCGCTCTCCCACACCACCTTGTTGGCGTCGGGCTTGAGCTGGCCGTTGCGCAGCATCGTGTTGCGGTGGGTGTCCCAGCCGGTGGCGAGGTCCACCTGCCCGCCCACCGTGGCCATCTGCGCCGCCGCCGCCGATGCGCCCTCGGCGTACTTGCCGAAGTGCGTCTTCGGGTCGATGCCGCGGCTGCGCATGAAGTGCGTCGGCACCAGCCAGCCGGAGGTGGAGCCGACGTCGAGCATCTGCATCGACATGCCCTTGGCATCTTCCGGGAAGCGGCGCACCTCGATCCCCGGGCGGGCGACCACGATCGCCTTGTAGTAGTTGCGGCCCTGGATCAGCATCATCGCGATCGCCTGCGCGTCGCCCTTCTGCTTGGCCAGCACATAGCCCCAGGGCCCCATTTGTGCCACGTCCAGTTGCTGGCTGGCCAGCGCCACCGAGATGCCGGCCCAGTCGTTGGCGACGGTCAGATCCAGGTCCGCGCCGATCTGGTCGCACACGAGCTTGTAGACCGGCTCCCAGACGCGCTTGGTGTCGGCCTGGGTCGGCTGCTGCGGCCCGAGCCCGACCTTGATCACGGGCCGGCGGTTGGCGCGTGCCAGCGCCGGGGCGCACAGCGCAACAGCGCCCAGCGCCTGGGTCTTGAGGAAGGTGCGGCGGGTGTTGCTCATCGAGGCTCTCCTGGTGGTCGTGCCAGCTGGGCCGAACGGCCAGCCGATGGAGAGCCACTGTGAGCGCGCGACCTGACAGGCCAGTTAACGAAGCTGTCATCAGAGCCGCCCAACATATCGGCCATGCCGATGGATAGCTCCGCTGCCGAGTTGCGCGCGTTCGACGCCACCGCCCGACTGGGCAGCATGTCGGCGGCCGCGCGCCAGCTCGGCCTGTCGCAACCCACGGTGTCGGGCCACATTGCCGGGCTGGAACGGCGCTTCGGTGTCGAGCTCTTTTTCCGGCGCGGGCGACGCGTCGAGCTGACCGGGTTCGGCCGCGTGCTGCAGGAGAGCACGCACCGCATGTTCCGGGCCGAGCTGGACGCGCTCGCCTCGTTGCGCGAGGCGCGCAGCCAGTACCTCGGCCACCTGCACGTGTGCGCGGTTGGCCCGTACAACGTGACGCCGATGCTCAAGCGCTTTCGCGAACGCTGGCCGGCGGTCCATCTGACCGTCAGCGTCGGCGACTCCACCGACATCGTCGAGCGCGTGATCGACTACCGCGGCGACCTCGGCGTCCTGGTGCATGCGGTGAGCGATCCGCGCATCCATTGCGTGCCGTTTCGCCGCCAGACGCTGATCGTCCTGGCGCCTCGGTCGCACCCGGTGGCCGGTCGCGGCTCGGTCTCGCTGGCCGACCTGCGTAACCAGGAGTTCGTGATGCGTGAGGTCGGGTCCACCACGCGCAGCGTGTTCGAGCACGGCCTGACCCAGGCCGGCGTGCAGATACGCGTCACCCTGGAAATCGGCAGCCGCGAATCGGTCAAGGAAGCCGTCGCGCAGGGGCTCGGACTCGGCGTCGTCGCCGACGCCGCATTCACGCCCGATCCGCGCATCGTCGCGTTGCCGATCACTGGCGTGCAACTGCACACACACTCGCATGTGATCTGCCGTGTCGAGCGCCGCCCGGCGCGCCTGATCGCCTGCTTTCTGTCGGTGGTCGACGAACTGCGGCCCGCGGCGGGCGCCGCCTAGCAACGTCAGCGCAGCAGCAGCACCCGCCCGAACGGCGCCGTCACCGCCACACCGGTGTCGGGCACCGCCCACAGCACCGGCGCGCGCGGCACGTGGCGCGCCGGACCGTCCAGATCGGTGAGCACGACGATCATGTCGGGCGCGTGGGCGTCGGCCTCGGCCAGCAACGGCGTGAAGTCGGTGCCGCCGCCACCGGTGAACTGCAGGCGGCGCAGATCCACCGTGCCCGGCGCGCAGTTCTCGACGCCGCGCACCGCGTTGTCGCCGATCACCAGCACCACGGGCGCTTCGAGCCGGCGCGTGATCGCCGCGACCTCGGCCGACATGCGCGCCAGCAGCGGCGCGTCGATCGAGCCCGACACATCGACCACCAGCGCCAGCCGCGGCACGGTGCGCGCGGTGGTGGTGCCCGGCTCCCACGGCATGCGGCGGCCGCTGCGGGTGCGGCCCTGGTTGGCGAGATACGAGCGCGCCGGCCGCGACCAGGAGATGCCGGGCTGTCGCGTCAGTCCGCGCGCCAGAAGCCGGCGCAGCACCATCTCCCACGGTGTACGGGTGCGCGGCAGATCGGCCGGCAGGGTACGCAGCAACGACAGCGGACCATCGCCGGCGTGTGCGCGCAGCAGGCGCTCGTGCCAGTCGCGCGCGAGTTCGGCTTCCGCTTCCGGCGCCGCGGCGGCGGCGCGCCCGGCGGCGCTGTCCGGCAGGAGATCAGTTGCGGTGGCCAGGCCGAGCACGCGCAGCCGCACCGCGCGCGGACCATCGCCGCGCGCAACGGACGCGCGTTGGCTGTCGGCGTCCGACGGTTCGCGCCCGCCGCCGCCGGCCCGGTCTGGATCGCCATCGCCCTCGCCGCCACGCGCACCCCGCTGGGCGGCGCGCCCATCTCCCGGCGCCCGGCGATCGTCGACCGCGCGATACAGCCGCTCCACGTCCCACTGCGCCAGCGCCGCATCCGGCGCGCCGACCGCCACGCCGAGCACCTCGTCGAGCACGCGTTCCAGCGTGACCGCGCCGGTCGGCAGCGTGAGCCAGGTCAGATGCGACAGCGCACTGTTGACGATGGCATCCGCGCACAGGTTGAAGAGCTGCGCGTCGACGTCGCCGAGCGTGGCGCGCAGCGCGTGCAGGCGCGGCACGTGGCGCAACGCGATGTGCAGCACGCCATGCGCGACGCAGCCGGCCTGCTGCGCCAGCGGCAGCTCGGCAAAGGCGGGCGCGTAGAAGAGATGCGTGCCGTCGGTGGTCACGACGGCGCGGGCCGCAGTCAGTCCCTGGCCCCCGCGACTGACCGCTGGCGCACCCGCGGCAGCCGCAGAGAAATCGGTCAGATCCTCTGCCGGCAGATCACGGTGCTGCACCCACAGCGCCAGGCTGCCGCTGGCCGGCGCGTACTCGAGCATGCGTTCGACCGCCGGCACCGCACGGTGCCAATGCTGCGCGGCCGGTGGCGTGCCCACGGGTGGCGGCGACGATGCCGTGGCCGTCATGCGCCGCGCTCTCGAGTCGACGCTTGCAGCATGTGCATCACGGTCCGGCCAAGCGACAAGCCGCGCTCAGCGCGCCGCCGATTCCGCCTGCCGGCGCGCGGCGTAGCGCTGGTAGGCGGGGCTGCCGAGCACCGCGCCCTCCAGCCCGCGCTCGAGCGCGCGACCGAGCAGGAGCTCCATCGTCAGCGTCTGCACCTCGCGGATCGGCAGCGGCTGCGCGGCGCGCAACTCGGGCAGCTGCTCGATGATCTCCAGCGCGCGCGTCATCGCGGGCGCGGTGTCAGCCGCGGCGAGCAGGCCGTAGACGAGGCCGTAGAGCCCATCGAGCGTGCGCGGCAGCAGCGCCACGGTGGCGGGGCCGGGCTCGGCGGCGAGCAGCGCCACCACGTCCGCGCCCGACTGGATCTCGCGCAGCACGCCGAAGAACTCGGCAGCGTTGGCCGCCCCGATGCGCCCCTGCACGAACAGACGCTGCGCGTTCTCGCCGATGCCGGACTTCAGCACGTTGGACACATCTTCCCAGCCGCGCGGGCTGGCGCCCACCAGGTGATCGGCGGCCAGTTGTGCGGCGGTGTCGTCGAGCCGGTCGGGCCGCACGCGCAGGTAGGCCAGCACCGCCGGCGCCAGTGCCTGCGCCACGCCGTAGTCGAGAAATGCGTCGATCGCGGTCTGCACGTTGAAATGGAACATGCGGTCGGCGAGCGCGGTGCCCATCTCGTGGCTCACCGCGCCATGAAAGCTCGCATTGCCGGCCGCGATCACCTGCCAGCCATCAGGCAGCGCGTAGTGGCCGACGCGGCGGTCGAGAATCAGCGAGTAGGCGGAAATCTGCAGCCGCTGGTCGGCGGCGGTCAGCTCGTCGAGGAACAGGATGCCCTCGGGCTGCTGCGCGCCGGGCAGGAACTCGGGTGGAAACCACACGGTCTGGCCGCGCGCGTCGTCGGCGTAGATGGCGCCGCGAATGTCCACCGGCTCGATCGTGGTCAGGCGCAGGTCGATCAGCGGCACCCCAAACTGTTCGGCCACCTGGCGCACGATCGAGCTCTTGCCGACGCCGCGCGTGCCCCACAGCATGGTGGCGCGTCGGCGCAGCACCGGGTCGCGGTACTGCTCGATCAGCGCGCTCTTGGCCGCGGCGATCGACACCGGTGGCACGTTCATCGGATTGCCCAGCATCGTCATCGTCTCCGGTCAGTCCACCCGCCAGGCATCGGCGCGCACGCGCCGCGGCCAGCGCGGCAGGCCGATGCGCGGGGTTTCGCGGCGCAGGAAAAGCGCCACCAGCAGCAGCGGTGGCACCACGTTGGCAAGCAGCGCAAGCTGCGAGTCCGCGGCCGCGCCGCGCGCCTGCAGCGAGATGCCGACTGCGAGCACGCCGCCGGCCACCGCCACCGGCCAGGTGCTGTGCAACGCGATCAGCCAACGCGCCAGCCGATGGCGCCGATGGAACTCGCGCGGCGGCGCCGCCAGCGTGCGTGCAAGATGCGCGGCCATCTGCGTCAGGCGCTTCTCGGCATCGTCACCGCGGCGCGCGTCGGCACCGCGCAGTTCGACCCGGCTGGCCCAGCCGCGCGCGTTGGGCACCAGCCGGTGAAAGGCAAACCCCAGCACCTCGAGCAGATCGGCCGGCAGCTGCGCGATGCGCGCGCCGTCGCGCTCCAGCGCGATCTCGGCCGAGTAGCCCTGCACCGGCGACAGCCGCATCTGCAGCACCAGCCCCGGCAGCTGCGCGCGCGCCGCCCTGAGCATCAGCGCGGGTGTCGGATCGACACTGCGTAGAAGCCGGTGCTGCAACGGCACTGCCACGCCTTCAACCTGCACGAACTGGCGCGCCGGCGGCACCTGCGCGCAGGCCGCCAGCAGCGCAGCGATGTCTGCACCCTCGCCTTCGAGCGTGGCGCGCAGGCCCTGCGCGGTGTCGAACGTGCGTAACAGCGCGTGGTGGGTGCTGCCGCAGGTGAGCGTGATCTGCTCGCGCAGCGGCTGCCACGCGGCCGGCAGCGCGGCGTCGTTCACCTCGCGGGGGCGGAACACCAGCCGCCGCGCCGGGCGATCGGTCGCCGCGAGGTCGACCTGGTAGCCGGCCTGCGCAAACGGCGCGACCAGCGTGAAAATCTCGTGGTGGGTGAGCGGCGGCAGGGAGCTCATAGGAAGCGCGTGGCGCAATGGCGCAGGCCGATTCTGCCGAACCCGGCGCGATCAGGGGTCGCCGGCCGCTCCGCCTTCGGGTCGTCGCACCGACCGTGGGGCGCCGCTACCGTGAAGGCCGCAACCTGGCGGCGTGATTGAAGCGGCCGCCTTGACCGCGCATGCTTGACGCGCTTGACCCTGCTCCCGGATGACCGTGCTCCTGCTCCTCCTCGGCGCGCCGACGATCGCGATCGACGGCGCCGTGCAGCCGCTGCCCTTCGAGCGGCGCACGCAGCTGCTCGCCCATCTGGCGCTGAAGCGGCGCTGGATCGCGCGCGATGAAATCGCCGCGCTGCTGTGGCCGGAGCAGGATACGCGGCTGGCGCAGGCGAACCTGCGCAAGGCGCTGTTCCGGCTGCAGGCACTGGCGGGCGCAGATCGCCTCGAAACGCAAGGCCGCTCGCTGCGCATCGACGTGCCGACCGACATCGTGCAGTTCGACCAGGCGCTGCGCGAGGGCCGCATCGCCGACGCGCTGGCGCTGCGGCGCGGCCCGTTGCTGGCCGGCTTCGACGACCACGGCAACGAGCCGTGGACCGCGTGGCTGAGCTTCGAGCGCGAGCGCGAACGCAACGCGTGGCGCGGCGCACTGCAGCAGCACCTGCGTGGCGAGGTTCCGGCGGCACAGGCAATCGAACTGGCGCAACAGCTGCTCGACGACGATCCGCTGGACGAGGACGCGCTGCGCCTTTACATGGACCGGCTGACGCGCGCCGGCCACGCGGCCAGGGCGCGCCAGGCCGGTCGTGAGTTCAGTGCGCGGCTGCGCGATGAACTCGGCATCGAGCCGAGCGCCGAGCTGCGCACGCTGCTTGCGGCACTCGCCGCCGCGCCCGCCGCGACCACGCAGCCGGCGGCGCTGCGCGACGCCGCGGCAGCGGGCAGCTTCATCGGCCGCACGGTGGAGCTGCGGCGCATCGGCAGCTTGCTTGCGCAGGACGACTGCCGTCTGCTGTGCCTGACCGGTCCAGGCGGGGTCGGCAAGACGAGTCTCGCGCGCCAGGCGATGCAGGCGTGCGCCGGGCAGTTCGCCGAGGGCGCGCGCTTCGTCGCGCTGGAGGAGGTCGCATCGACCGAAGGCATCGGCACCCGCATCGCCCACGAGATCGACCTCAAGCTGACCGGCCGGGCCGAGACGATGCAGCAGGTGATCGACTTCCTGCTCCCGCGCGAAATGCTGCTGGTGCTCGACAACTTCGAGCATCTGGTCGACGGCGCGCGCCAGCTCGAGCCGCTGCTGACGCAGTGCCCGCGCGTGAAGCTGCTGGTCACCTCGCGCGTGCGCCTGGCGCTGCCGCAGGAGTGGCTTCTGCCGCTCGATGGCCTGCCGTGTCCCGATGACGAGGACGAAGACCATCTTGAGGCCTTCGACGCCGCGCGCCTGTTTGTGCGCGCCGCCCAGCGTGTCGCGCCCGGGCTGGTGCCGGCCGCCGAGGCGCCGGCGATCGTCGACATCTGCCGCCAGCTCGGCGGCCTGCCGCTCGCCCTGGAACTGGCCGCCGCCTGGACCCGCGTGCTGACGTGCGCCGAGATCGCCGCCGAATTACGGCACGGCACCGAACTGCTCCACACCGCCGACGCCACGCGACCGGCCCGACATGCCAGCCTCGACGTGGTCTTCGACAAGTCATGGCAGTTGCTGACGCCGGTCGAGCGCGCTGCACTGGCGCGGCTGTCGGTGTTCCGCGGCGGCTTTACCGCGGAGGCGGCGCGTGCCGTCGCCCAAGCGCCGTTGCCGGTGCTGGCCGCGCTTACCGACAAGTCGCTGCTGCGCAAGGACGACGCGCGCCTGCACCTGCATCCGCTGGTGCAGCAGCTGGCCGCCGGTCGGCTCGGCGCCGGGCCCGAGCGCGACGCCACCCATGCCGCGCATGCCGCGCACTATCTGCGGCTGCTGACGCAGTTGCGCAACCCGCTCGCGGCCGGCGACGGAGCGGCGCTGCGCGTGGTCGACGACGAATTCGACAACTGCCGGCGCGCGTGGACCGCGGCGATTCAGGCCGGCGCTGCATCAGGTGCAGCGCAAGCGGCCAAGGCGCTGCTCGACCTGTGCGACTTCCGTGGCCGCCAGGCCGAGGGACTGACGCTGTTCTCGCTCGCGGTCGACTCGCCGCTGGCACAGGCCGACCCGGCGTTCGGCGCGCAGATGCGCAGCCAGCTCGCCCACGTGCTGTATCGGCTCGACCGCTATCCCGAGGCCGAAGCGAACGCGCAGCTGGCACTGCAGGCTGCGCGAAAAGACGCGCGCGACACGCGCCGTCAAGCCTTCAACGTGCTTGCCACCTGCGCATTGCGGCTTGGCCGGCTGGCCCAGGCGCGCGAGTACTTCCAGCAAGCGCTCGATGAGACGACGGCAGAGAGCCAGGCGCGACACTTCGCCGCCACACTCGATCACCTGGCGCTGGTCGAAAAGGGCATGGGCAACTTCGACGAGGCGCTCCGACTCGGGCTGCAGGCGCTGACGCAGCACCGCAACAACGGCGATGCCGCCGCGGAAGCGCTGTGCCTGAGCAACCTCGGCTCGCTGCGCCTGGCCCGGCAGGAACACGCCGCTGCCGTCGAGTGCCTGGCGACCGCGCTCGCCATCTGCGAGCGCGAGGGCCTGGTCAGCACCCAGCAGTACGTCCTGTCGAACCTCACCGAAGCCACCATGCACTTGGGTGATCTCGTGGCCGCCGAGGCCCATGTGCGGCGGTTGCTCGCCAGTGCGCTCGCCACCCATCACCGTGCACTGGTTGGCTCGGCGCGCCTGAGTCTGGCCCGCATCGCGCGGCGGCGCGGCAACCTGGATGCGGCGCGCGCCGCCCTGGCCGAGGGCGCCGCAGCGGTATTGCCGCTGGGCGTTCCGATCCTCAAGTTCGACGCTCTCGCCTGCCTGGCCGAACTCCTGCGAGCGCAGGGCGAGGGCGCCTGTGCGCGCCGCGTGCTGGCCTACGCCACCCGCCATCCGGACGCCACGCCCGGTGCGCGCGCTCAGCTGCAACAACTGCTCGACGAGGACGCCGGCGCCCCCGGCGCCGATGACCGCTGGCCAGCGCTCGAACTCGACGATCTGTTGATGCGGATCGTCGACGAGAGCCAGCGCGCCTTCGCGCCACTGATCGGCACGCTGCGCGCCGCCTGACAGCGCCCGCGCTGCGGCCGGCCGGCCGGCCACGCACGGCGCGCGCAACGCGAGGAACGCTCGCGGAACGCACCCCTGCTTACGGTTCGCCTCCTCAACAGGAGACGACACCATGCACCTGCTTCAATTGATCCAGCAGCCCGGCGACACCGCGCCGGATGAGCAGTTCGGCCGCATTGCGCGGACCCTCCCGGCGCAGCAGTCGCTGACAACTGCGGCGGCCGACAGCGCCAACGATGCGCACGTGTGTGCCATCGAAGACGACGCGCTCAAGGCCGTCGTGCGGCGCACGCTGGGCGCCAGCGGCTTCGGCGATGCCGCGCTCGACAGCGTGACGCTGCACGCGGCCGCTCGCCGCCACGGCGCGCGCGCCACCGGCGATCTCCTTA
>LNFM01008407.1_pt1 | contig 15622 bp, 14 predicted proteins | sample 596031 | NCBI WGS metagenome assembly LNFM01 (sample SAMN04254537, study PRJNA301005) | activated carbon metagenome | isolation source: dual media filters at the Ann Arbor, Michigan drinking water treatment plant | place: USA: Ann Arbor | reverse complement strand
AGTTGACGGCGGCCATCCTTGCCGAGGTCAACGCGCACCTGAGCGAGCGAGGCCTGCTGATGCGCCAGGGCACGGTGGTGGACGCCACCATCATCGCCGCACCGAGCTCTACCAAAAACGAAGAAGGCAAGCGCGACCCCGAGATGCACCAGGCCAAGAAGGGGGAGCAGTGGCACTTCGGCATGAAGGTGCACCACGGCGTGGACGCGCAGTCCGGGCTCATCCACAGCGTGGTGTGCACGGCAGCCAACGAAGCCGACGTCGTGCATGCCCACGAACTGCTGCACGGCCAGGAGACGCAGGTCCACGGGGACAGCGGCTACACCGGTATGGACAAGCGGGCGGAGATCACCGAAGCCCAGGCCGAAGGCCGCCTGCAGCCGGACATTGACTGGCGCATTGCCATGAAGCGGGGCCAGCTCAAGGCCATGCCGGAAGGCCCACGCAAGGCCATGTTCGAGTGGTACGAACGCCGCAAGGCGCAGGTGCGGGCCATCGTCGAGCACCCGTTCCACGTCATCAAGAACCTGTTCGGATACCGCAAGGTCAGCTACCGTGGCATTGCCAAGAATCAGGCTCGCGCGCGAATGCAAGCTGCACTGGCCAACCTGTACCTGGCCAGGCGCCGCTTGATGGCCCAAGGGGTCAGTGCGTCTGCTGGTTGAAGATAGGCAGAAAGGCGGCTGATTTGGGCCGCGAAATGGCCTTCGGGACACCCGTCGTGCGCCTCAGCCGCCCTGATCGTCAGCAACGACGAGGTGCAACTGCTCGGAAAGCGAGTTGATCAGCGATTCCTTAGCGGCGGTACCCCGCCATATGTCGTCCAACTGCAGACTTCGCCAACCAAGGGCGTGAATCTACTTACCCCTTCACCCTTCGACACTACAGTGATCTTTGAAATCACCAAAGACGCTGCCCCCGGCATGGTGCCGGTGGTTGTGATGGATGCGACTAAGCCGCCGCGAGCGCTGACGGTGTCGGTCGAGATCCTCCCCAACCCTGCAAAGACGTTCGGCGATCCAAAGGCGGACGATGGTCCCGCAAGCCCACAGTCCAGTGCGGCTACAAACCTGGAAGTCTTGGCCAAACAGATTGATGCCCGAAGGGCCTTCAAGGTTCGCGACGATCTTGAGCTCAGCGTGGTGATGCGGCCGGTCTTCGCGCTGGACCTGAAGAAGATCAGTTTCAGCCTTACCTGTAAACCCAAGCCAACCGCCTGCTTGAGCCAGGACACCGCCAAGCTCGCAGTGCTCTCTGCTGTGGGGGCTAGGGCCAGCATGGCGTCCGCGCTGAACCTCGCGCCGACAGCAGGCTGTGTTTGCGCCAAGTGACACAAAGAATCGGAGGCCACTGAATGGCCACTACCAGGACATCGCGCCGGGCCTGGTCTCGTCGCGTCGAAGCAGCATCGCTTTCCAGCCGTGAGGCGGTGCCGGCCGGCGCGGTGCGTCAATTCGACCGCGACCTGACCGCGGCGGAGCAGATGCAACTCGTGCGGGAGATTGTCGATACCCGCGCTGCAGAACTCACGCTCGCCTTCCGTAACGTTGTCATGGTGCTGGCAGGTCACAAGCTGCGTTCACGCTGCGATGGACGCGAACAGCTGTTGCGCAAGCCCTGCGTCGTGCTGGTCGTGAGGGACAAGTGGGACAGGACTCGCGATGCGTCAGCGGGCGCGCAGCTGATTCCCCGGCGCCTACTGACCTACGCGACGGTGTCCGGCCGTCGGGTGCTTTGCGCGGTGCCAACTGACGTCCAGCGCGAGCAAGGCTTCTACGGTGCTTCGCCGCAGTCGGAACGGGCGATCTATGCGGATGATCCCGCGGATGAGTTCGGCACTCTGACTTGTGCTGTTAAGGTCGGCCAACGTCGCATGCTGCTGACCTGTCGCCATGTGCTGAGCCCTTTGCCCGAGATCAGCGGCGGGGTCGTCGGTGGTACGCGGTTTGTCCAATTCACTGTGCCAGGTCAGCCACCGGCCGGACCCGCGCTGGGCATCAGCGCTGCCTTGGGCGGTGCGCTGCGCGAGCACCCCGAGATCAGCCTTGACGCCCAGCTAGCCACCGTCGCACCAGGCATGGGCCCGAAGCTGAATGCGCTTCTGGCGGATATGCCGCTCTCATCCACGGAACCGTTTCTTGAATCGCCCGAACGCTTCGACGAGGTTGTGGCCGAGCGTGCCTTCGAATTCCTTGTGCCCGACAACAATCCCAAAGCGGTGAAGCGCCCACGTCCGACATATGGCGCCCGCTTCGAATCCTTACTGCGTCGCGAATTCCACATTGATTATTTTGTGCGAGTCAACGGCACGTCACGGATGTGCAGTGTGAGCCACAGGGAGCTTCTGAAATTCAAGCTGCTCGGCGAACACACCACGCTGCCTGGAGACAGCGGATCACCTGTGGTGGCGTGGAATGCCGACGGCAGTTGCACGTTGGTAGCGATGCATATAGCGGGCATCAAGGGACTTCCGTACTCGTTCGCCATTCCAAGCTGGCAACTTTTCGCTGCGGGTAACTACGCCGGACTGTCCGCCACAACCAAAATGGTGCCCGTCAGAGTCTGAATTGAAACACTGTTGACGCCGAAACAGATCTGACGTCGGTCGTGCGGTGCTGCCTGTCACTTACGATGGCGAGGTGCCCGGAATTTTCTAAGCTCACAACAGCGGGCGTCAAGGTCCGCGGGGGGAGTCATATGAGCACGCTCATCACGTACGGCATCGTCGAGGATCGCGGTGGCAAGCTGGAGGCCGCTGCACGCATGGCGTGCAATTTCTGGAATCACTACATTGAGCCCGAGACCTCGATCGTGATCCATATCGACCTGTTCTGGTCACCCTTTCGCTACATTGCGCGCTCGTATGAGCCTGAGCTGAAGGGCGCTGTGACCCATGGTGGCATCCGTTTCAACTCGGTCTACGTGAGGCAGTACACCGATCTGCAGCTTGCGATCACGATGGTGCATGAACTCGGTCACACGCTGGGTTTCGGCTGGGACAACTGGATGGGGTTGTTCGACAGTACGACAGGTCGATTCACCGAAGCCGCGATCAAGCGCCTGCCCTCGTTGGCAGACATGCACGTGGAAACCGACGGCGGCGCTGCAACGCAATACATGCATTGGGATGAGAAGAATCACGGCAGCGAGTTGATGACGGGGTTCGAGAACAAGGAAGAGTATGTGCTGCCGGTCACGATTGACATCATGGAACTGCTGGGACACAAGCCCGTGCGGCGGCTCGAAGGCAGGACGCGGATCAAGACCTTGCTGACCCAGTTGCGAGACAAGCCCTTCACCCGCAAGGACGACGCCAGGCATCTGGCGGCCGTAGAGTTCAAGCCCAGCCGCATCTTGGAGCGGATCTTCGAGTACCTGCCTGGGACCACCACACCGAGACAGCCTCCTGCCCCACCAAAAGCCGGGCGCCCACACAAAGGCAAGCGATCCTGACAGGCTGAGCCCTGGCCGCCCACGGCGCACGTTCTCGACGGGGCTGGACGAGCGGCACCATGCTGTTAGGCCGGGTACGGGCGAACGATCTTCGCATCCAATCGGTCGCTCTTCTGGCACTGGAAGCGCAGACGGCGCCTGATCGAACGACCGCAACGCGGTGCAAGCAGACGGTCGCAGGGTCGGCCTCGACTCAATCTGAATGCCTTCTCCTGGCCGAAACCGGGTTTACCCTGAGATCGCCGTAAGCTGACTTTGCTGCCACCCTGTCCCGCTGCAGCGCAGGTCAGCTTACGGGCACGTCCGCGAATCGCAGGTCCCGGCCAGCAGCGGGTACTCACGACCGGCCGCTGTAGGCGTCTGAACCTGCAACTCGCCATTTCTGCGAGGTATCTGCAGAAAGCGGCTGAGTTGGATGCTTTAGCGTCCACGCCAAAGTGAAGGCATCAGACATCGTGAAGTCGACACCCCGAGCCTGATCAGGTTCCGTTGCCCGAAGAGCCCACAGGCAGGGGGTTCGCTGGGCGGGTGGCACGTGATACAAGGGGGCGGGACTCTCGGAGCAAACGCCACAATGAAGAAGTTGCCCTGTCGAGACAACAGTGCCGGGATAGCTGTGTTCGAGGAAGACTGGAGATCTGACGGCGGTCATCCGACGTCTCGACTGCGCTGCCTGCGCGACAGTAGCCTTTGGGTCAAACCGGTCCGGGGTGCGGTCAATCCAGCGACGGCACCAACCGCAGCCCCTGTCAAGTGCACAGTGCACCGCCTCACGAGCCGGGCCCGCGTTCACCCCCTTTGCCGAGACTTTGCAGTCTGCACTGGAAGTCCTCGCCCCCGCGGTGTCCGGTGGCGCCTAACCGTTGACACAGGTCAATAGGGCGAGCCGGTCGAAAGCCAGAATTCATTGCTCTGACGTCCTCCCTCGACATTGTTCTATTCACTCGATTAAGAGAGTGAGAGTAGCGAGTCCGTTTACTCAATTTCAGACGCGTTGATACTGCGGCGAAGTGATTCGTGCCCCTGAGGCGCTAACAGTTCATCTCGCCGGTCCTTTGTAGCTTCTTGGAGACTATAAATGTCAAGACCATTTTCGGTTTCGCTCCTCTCCCTGTTTGCAGTCGGAGCCTTATCGGGCTGCCTCTCGCTCCCCCAACGCGTGAGTTCTCAGGCCCCAGCCGCGGGCACTGTCGCTGGCGCCGGCTCAGTTTCGGCAACCCGAACCGAAGTTTCCACTCCGACTGTCGCCGAGCGTGAGGCAGCTCGGCGCGAGGAGCTTTCAAAGAACGACGCACGCGTGAATTTCCGGGTGTCGTGTGAAGGACTCTTCATTCCGCAAGTCACCAAGACCATGTTCCAGAACGTCATACCGGTGTGGTCGATGAGGGTCATCAATAATAGCCAGAATCGCTATGTTGTGAAGTACGACCTGACATTACGCCAGCGAACGCGAAATGTCATCACAAATTCGGTCTCACAGTTTACGGAAGAGCGGGAATTCATCGTTCGAGCTGGGCAGTATGTTGGTTTTGATCTCGCTAAGCAGGGGTCCAGCACAGGGGTTAGCATCGAGGATGTGGCGAAGATTGAGGTGTTGAGTTGCACGAAGAGTTAAGCCCTTTAGGCTAGGGTGACGATGGTCAATCCTCCACACCATTCATATAGGTGGGAGTGATGGCATTTCGCATCCGTTGGGGCCGTATTCGGCACCGCAGTGCATGAGAGCCTGCCTCTACTCGTCTACAAGTGCAAACAGGTTGACTTGGCGAATCGCATTGCAGTAGCCTCCTTGGTCGCGCTGATGTGATGTGCGATGGGTTCCTCTGTTAATAGACACGTCAAGTCTTGTGTGTATGACGATCGATTAGGCAACCAGAACTCCGAAATGCACCGCAGTCTCACCTACTTAAGCCTGGATATCAGGCGAGCAACCCTGATTTCGGGCTTAGTGCTCTTGCTCACGGCCTGTGGCGGCTCGGGTTCAGGAGGCGAGACTGCGGCACCGTCTCCGCCTGTTGCCACGGCCCTGGGTGATGTGACCTTTACCTACAGCGCCTCGCCAGCGCTGGGCGAGAGGACAAACCTTGCGCTGTCTTCGGACCAAACCCTCGGCAATATCACCTGGGAGGTCGTAGAGAAGCCTAGCGGTGCGGCGCTTAGCCTAACCCCAACCTCGGACCAGAAGTCTGTCGATTTTACGGTGACTTCGCCTGGCAGGTATGTGATTGAAGCCAGATCTGCAGGGAATGGCAGTACCAAGCGGACAGGCTTCGTGGTGCTTCCGACATTTCCGTTCGACGCCGCCAAGGTCGAGGGGTTGTCGGACGTTTCCAATATCGAAAGTGTTATTGGCAAAATAAGAAATCAATCATGGGTCCGCTCAGCGAGCCTGTCTGAGGCTGCTCTCCGCGCTTTGGTGGCGCAATACAGCCAGCTGGCGCCAATTGGTTACGAGGGCGACCTCGGCCTCCTTGTGCAGTTTGACGACAGCGATCCTATTGCGCCAGATCGCCTTGCAAAATTGGCGTTCGCCCCTGGAGTGTCCGGTGTGTTTCCCCGTATCCACCAAGGATCGGATGTTCAGCGGACCACAGCATTACCTGTCAATTTCAGTGCTTCCCATTTCAGTGACGGTGGCGACAACTGGCATCTCGAGCGGATCAATGCCATTGAGGCCTGGGACTATACTGTGGGAGATTCTTCCGTCTTTATCGGCATCATCGATGAATGGAGACTTGCCGGTCGCATTAGTTCACACCCCGAGATGCTCGGGCGCGTCGAAACCGAAATGAAAGGGCATACGGCGTTCAACGACCATGGATTCAGCGTGGCGGGCGCCTTGGCCGCGAACGCGTATGATGGTACGGGTATAACTGGCATAAATTGGCGCTCTAAGCTGATTGCTCGAACGAATCTTCCCGGACTTTTCTGGTCGATGAAACTTTTGGCGGACGGCCAACCTGCACCGAACGTTATCAATGCATCAATGGCCTTGTCGGGTCATCTGCCTCAAAGCTTTGATCCTTCCAGTGGGCCCATATCCACTAATCGCCTTCGGGAGGTCCTTGAAGTCAGTCGAGAATTCCGTACTCTTGCTAAAAACAGGCCGAATACGCTATTCGTCTTGGCGGCTGGAAATGGCATAGGTAACGGAAGCTGCAATGCGACAGGGACGGTTTGTGGCGTTGATGCAAAGTATGAGAACGGCGCAGTCCATCTCGATGACACGGGCGCTCTCAGTAAGTTGTCGAATGTCATCACCGTTGGAGCAATGTTCAGCGGTGATGTTTTGGCTCCATCCAGTGCTCACGGTGAAACGATCGACATTGCGGCGCCAACTTCGTACAAGAGCATCATTGGCGAAGGCATTGACACCCCAGCAGGTTACACAGCCGTCCCTTCCGATTTCGACTATGGTGTAGGGGCAAGTTTTGGGGGAACATCAGCTGCAGCGCCTGTAGTCGCCGGAGTCGCATCACTCGTTTATTCCATTTTCCCAGGCTTCACAGCTGCTGAGGTCAAAGAGATTTTACTGACCAGTGCCAGCACAGCCTCACCGGCAGTAATTGAGCGTTGGAGCCATTGGGACTTGGATGTAGCGAGTGGTAAGTACAGGCCTAAGCTGAAGGCTCCACTTAACCCCAGCATCCCGGTGATAAACGCAGCCGCCGCTGTTCGTCTCGCCAAGCAGCGCCTCGATGAAAAGGTTCGTGCTGCTGTTGAATTGCCGGATCCTTTTGATGCCCGTGCTCGAATTGTTTTTTCCTCGATGGATACCGATCTCGTCGTTAACGGCGTTGACTATGGTGCTAGTGCATCGACGGATGGGGGATCAAACTGGGTCGATCTACCGGGCGCGTCGGTGCTAGGGTCTAGTCTTAGCGTGCCGCTCGGTGCCTCAGGGAACATTTACAGACTAACTGCCACGATAAGTCTGACGCGCCGCTCCACGGGCGAGAAAAGCACAGTCCGGCGCGTGGAGACTTTCGGCGTGGCCAGGGTCAATGTGATCGCCCAGGACGCGGGCACGCTCGCCCCTTTGGGCGGCGTGTCAGTGTCTTTTGAAGACGGCTGGGGCAATCGACTCACCGGCACTCAAGTGACCGGAATAGACGGTCGCATCCTGGCTTACACCAAGCCTGTGTCGTACAGGGTGCGCGGGACGTCGGCAGGGTATCGAGACGCCGTTTCGGCGCCATTCGTGGGAACTGCTGGTGCGACTGAGCTACGACTGAAGTTGTCTCCGCTGTCCGCGGGCCCGGCCGGCTCGTTCAGCGGGCTGGTGAGCGATGTCGCCGGGCGACCGATCATTGGCGCCACGGTGCGGATTTCCGGTCGGACACAGACGGGTGGCTACTACAGGTCTGCGACAACCGATGCGCTTGGCCGCTACGAATTGGCCGACGTCGCGCTGACCGGCAACGACGGCAGTCCGATTTACGGCTTCGACTTCGAGGCCTCAGCGCCAGGGTATGCGGTGACGGCAAAGCGGGCCATGCTGGTCACAGGCGCTGTCTACCCCTTGAACTTCATGTTGGTTCCCGGGGTGTCGCCGCCACTGCCTCCGCCGCCGGCAATCGGTCCGGATCTGAGCGTGCAGGGAATCAACATTGCGCCGACCGGCGTGACCACGGGTGGCCCAACGACCGTGTCCTTCCGCATTGTGAACAACGGCGATGCCGCTGCCGCCGCTTCCAGGGTAGCGGTGCGGTTCAATCAGTCTGCGACGAGTTCGGCGGGTTCCAACGCCGACCAACTCGACGTGCCTGCGCTGGCCGCTGGGGCTGGGTTCGATCTCACCACGACGGTGGCGGCCCCGACGTCGGTGGGTACCTACCGGATCTGGATACTGGGGGACAACACCCGCAGCGCTGGCCAGACTGCGACTGCTGAAGCCGATGACATTGTGTTGGCGGCGACCACACTGACGGTGACCCAAGCGGTCGCCAGTACGCCTGACCTGGTGCTCCAGAACATCAGCTTCGCACCGACGAGTGTGGCTGCCGGCGCGCAGATCGCGGTCTCGTTCACGTTGGCGAACGTGGGTGCCGCTGCAGCCGCGCCGTCAGCGGCAGTCATACGCATAAACCAATCCACCACCTCGGCGGGCCCAATCAACAACCTGCAGACGGTAGCCATGCCAAACCTTGCGTCGGGCACGTCGACGGCAGGCAGTGCCATGGTCACCGTGCCGAGCGTCCCGGGGTCTTATTACGTTTGGGTCATCGCCGACAACGATAGATCGGCAGGGCAGAGTGCCGCGGCGGAAGCCAACGACATTGTGTTGGCGTCGGGCTCGCTTAACGTTGTCAGCGCGCCAACAAGCGGGGGGGACTTGGTTCCGCGGCTCGTCAGCTTCTTCCCGATAACGGTCGTGGGGGGCGGTCGTATGAGCGTGTCGTTCCGCGTGACAAATGCCGGGCTCGCGCCGACCAGTCCGTCGACCGCCGCGATTCGCATTAATCAAGTTGCGCAGTCGCCGATTGGAGCAGACCTTGCCCTTGTCAACGTTCCGGCTTTGGCTCCGGGTGCGGAGGCTTCGTTTACTGCACCCGTGCTTGTGCCCGTTGTGCCCGGAGCACATCGTGTGTGGATGGTCGTAGACGAAGGCAGAACGGCAGGTCAAACCGGTGCGGCTTTGTCGAACGACAGTATTGTGGCGGCGGTGACGATCGACGTAATCGATGGGGCATCTGGCGGCCCAGATCTCGTCGTGCAGGACTTTTCGTTCGATCCTGCCAACGTTACGGCCGGGGGATGGGTCGTTGCGACGTTCTCTGTAGCCAATATCGGCTCTGGCACATCGAAAAGTTCCTACGCACAACTTGAGATCAGTCCTACGACTGCATCGCCAAGCAATTCGGGCTATACCTTGGTCTCCGTTCCTTTGATAGGGGCAGGAGGAAAGGCCGTGCTTTCTGCTGGGATGCGCGCGCCGACCGCAGTTGGAAGTTATACCCTCTGGGCGCTTGCAGATAGTACGGGTCGAGCTGGCCAGACAAATACTGCTGCGTTTGCAAACGATCTTGCGAAAGCTTCGGCATCCCTAACAGTTGCGGATCGTGTGGTGTCGATCGCCAACCCTACGGAGGGGGTTTATGGAGGCGCCCTCGTTGGTAGCGTCTCGCGAGCGTTCCGAATGTTGATACTTGAAAACGGTGAGTTCTGGACAATCTACGGCGCCTCTTCCTCTGGCAACATCCAAGCCTACGGTTTTCTCCAGGGTAACGTGACGTCATCCAATGGAGCGCTTGTTTCATCGGATATTCGAGACTTTGGTGTCTTCCCAGTGGCCACAGGTTCAGCGACCGGGTCATATGATGCTGCAGCAGGGACGATCTCCGGTAGTGCGCAGTTCTCCTCTGGGGCCGTTACCTTCAATGGATCGCCAATAACGAACCTGGCTTATGAGTACACCCAACCCGCGTCGCTCAGTGCAATTACCGGTACCTGGGGAATGACGGCGAGTACCGGGGACCGATTCGCCTTGAATGTCTCTGCGAGCGGTCAATTCACGGCAACATCTCAAGCAGGATGCAGTTTTGCGGGCCAGGTGGCGCCGCGGCCGTCGGGGAAGAACGTCTACGACGTATCGCTGATGTTTGGCGCGAGCCCGTGCCTGCTTCCCAGTCAGTCGATGCGGGGGGTCGCCCTTCTTACTCGGCAGTCTGATGGGCGAGTACAAATGTCGTTTGCTGGGATGAACTCAAGTCGGTCTGCTGGGTTATCGGCATCTGGATATAGATGATCGATGCAGCGACTTCTCTTGTCTCGGTTCTTGCAACAGCATTTGGTTCACATCGACCGTCTCAAACTCGAAAATGGATCTGTGCCCAGACAGATTCCGTGTATTTCGGGCCGCGTAGCCCAAACTGAGATCAACGGGTTTGACATGGCAAACCAGCAGAGAGTGAATCGAGTGAGAGCTCGGATGCACTGGGTAGTATCACTGATAAACGCCTAACCTCGAACCATCGAAGGGTGACAGCTATGATTGGTCGAAAACTGCTTTGCGCGTCAGTCTTGACATTTGCCCTGCCGATCGCATGGGCGGGGCAGCCGGCTCAAGTTCTTACAGTCGTTCAAACGGGTGAAAACGCGCCCGAATCGATTGTTCGGGTCTTGTCTACGAAGGAAATTGCGCTTGGAAAACATCAAGTCAATGTCGCGGGCGGCCCCTGCCAAAGCGAGAGCTCGGCGCGGTTTGTTTTCGTAATTTTAACCAATGAGACGATTAAGAAAGGTGATCTTTTCTTCATGGTCTCCGACAACGAATTGCGACGCGCGGGGTCAAAGGAAATGGCTCAATATGCGAAATGCAATTGGCGTTGAGTAGGCGCTGAATTCTCAGAGCTTGATGGGCTGGTTGGATACTTTGGCAGTGCGCGGCTTGCCGGCATCGGTGAAGCGCGGGACACTGGCTACTTCGTCTACTAGGAAATGCCGCTTGCCGACCGAAAGGCCGGTATCACCGGTCGTGGTCTGGATGCCGCAACCGATTCCGTGTTGAAAGTGTCGGGCGTCTGACGGCGGGCTATCCCGCCCGGTGACCTGTCAACGAGCCGGAAACAAAACGGCATTTGGGCGCCCTGGGGCCACGGCAGCGGCATCGACGTCGGACGACCGCTTCAGTGCGCCGAATCTTGCCGATCGGATACCCGCTGCGGGTCGCGAAGAGCCGTTCGCCGTGCAGGGGAGGAGTCGTTCGGCCCTTCGTCTTGCCCATCGCTGTTGAGTGGCCGCTGCTGAAGGTGCAGCGGTCGGTCGCATCGCGGGACGACGAATTGCAGGTTCCGGCGGCGGCTGTCATTGGGCCGCAAAACCTGACCGGCTGCAGTCAGTCTTGAGCCGGCTCTGAGTCAGTGGCGATCAGCAGCAATATCGTGACCGGCCGGCCTCGCGGTTCGACAGCCCACGCGTAGGGCTGGGGATGACTTGGCGCAGCCGGTTAGCAACCGCCGGTGGGTCATTCCAGGCAAGTACACCGAGGTCGACCGGAGGCATGCGCTGATCGCCCCGCCGAACGCCGACCGACACTTTTGAGCCCAAAGTCATCGTTTCCGGGCACACCTGCAGCGCCTAGAGTTCTCCTTAGACGCAGCCCAGGAGCCGCCTGATGAGCCAGACGCAGACCGAGTCGAAACCGCCCGCGGCCGATGTGCAGCCCGCAGTGTTCATCCGCATGGCTGCCGTCGTGCGCATGACCGGCCTCGGTCGGTCGACGATCTATCGGCTGATGGCCGAGAACAAGTTTCCGTCGCCCGTCCGCCTAGCCAAGCGCGCCGTCGCGTGGCGCCGAATCGACCTCGACCAGTGGAGCGCCGGTCGCCCCACGGTTTCGCACTGATGCAGTCGCTGTGCGCAGCGCGCTGACGAACGCGCCGGGCTACGCCGACATCGAAAGCTTCAACACCGAGCCGATCACCAGCATCGACGCCAGCACCTTGCCCCAGCGCCAAGTCGTAAACCAATAGCGATGGTTGACCCAAAGAGCGCAGTGCAGGCGCCCGAGGCCAAAGAGCACGGCGAGCGCGGTGACGAAGGGGCCGACCAAGCCCGCCGGTCCCGGCACTTGCCGGATCAGCAGCACCCACATCAGCGGCCACGCGACTGCATCGACGGCCGCGAGCAAGCGCCGGCCGGGCCAGTCAGGCGCGTCCGGCCGGGGTTCGCGAGCAACCAGCAGCCACATGACTCCTCCGATCCGGATCGCGCGGGCGGGTTCACTCCGCCCGCGCGCTCCGTTCAGCTTCGCGATCGGCGCAGCAGCTCGGGCAGCCAGCGCGTGCCGGCCAGCCGCGATGCCGCTGCGGTCACCAGCGCTTCCTTCTTCATCGCCTCGACGCCACCGCCGGTCAGTTCGGGACCGGCCTCGTTCAGCGCGGCGATGATCTGCGCCTTCGGCACGTGGTTCAGGTAGGCCTCGGCAGTCGGCTCCCACCAATCGGCCATGTCCAGACCGAGCGCCGCCGCGATGACGTTCGAACTGCCCGCCGCGCCAGCACTCGGCAGCGCGTTCATCGTCAACGCGCCGCACAGCGCAAGCAGGTCGATCAGTTCGCCTTGGGGAAGGCCGATCAGCCAGCCGAGCCATTCGCCCTGGTCCTCGGGCAGGCGGGCACACCACGCTTCCCTCGCCTGATGCACCACTTGCCATGCCCGGCTGGCCTTGAGGTCGTCGGCCATGGCTTCCAGCGCGAACGCCGACAGCTGCGGCGTTACCTGCAACGCCGACGTTTCACGCGGGTAGTCGGCACCGAAGGTGCGCAGCACGAAAACATGCGCCACCGTAGCCAGGGCCACTGTCGTGTTCTGCGCCAGCATCGCCTGCAGCGCCATCGTCCGATGCGCCGCGAGCCGCTTAGTCAAGGCATCACTGCACCCCCGTGCCCGGCGCTCCGGCGCCGCCGACAGCGACGATGCGCCTTCGTCCTCGTCGCGCGCGTCGTCGGCGCCGCGATGCTCTGCCGCGCCCTTCGAGCGCACCGCAGCCGCGATGGCCTTGCGATCCTCGTCGCGCACCAGCCCGCGCATCACCTCGACATCGCCGTCGCGGTCGATGGTGACGATGACGCCAGCATGGGCTTTCTGCTCCGGCGTCCAGGTCTTGAGGGCTTCGTGGATGGCCTTGCGCCGCGCCGCGATGTCCTGCTCTTCCAGGTCGATCATCTCGGCCTCGTCGGGCGACCACTCGGGCGCATCGTCGAGCGCCTGGGCCTGCTGTTCCAGTTCGGCACCACGCCGCTCCAGGGCACCGAGTTCCTCCTGCTCAGCGGCCGTGGGCTTGCGATTGACGTACGCACAGGGCGCGAACTGCCGCAGGGCCTGCGAGTCCACGCTGAGCCGCCCCTCGACCCACTTCCAACCATCGCGCACGGTGCCGGCCAGCGCTTCCAGCTTCTCGGTCGCCATCCGATCCAGCAGCGCCGGGTCCGACAGGAAGCGGCTCTGCTCGTCGTCGAACAGATCGCGCCGCACGACACCGCCCGCCGCCTCGTAGGCCTCGATGCCAACGAAGCGCACCAGCGCGCTGCCGGCGGCCTCGACCTCGCCGACCGTCAGCCGACGCCGCAGCACAGCCGGCGTGCGATCCCACGGCTGCGCGTCGAACCAGGTGCGCTCCTGCATCGCATGGTCGTCGCTCAGCGTGAGCGCCATCAGCTGGTCCAGGTTGATGCCGTCCTCGCAGTACAGCGCCAGCAGCTTCGGCGACAGCGCCGACAGCTTCAAGCGGCGCTGCACCGTCAGCACCGACACGCCGAAGCGCGCCGCCACGTCCTCCACGCCCTTGCCCTCGTCGATCAGCGCCTTGAAGGCCTCGAACTCGTCGGCCGGGTGCATGGCCTCGCGCCCGCTGTTCTCGGCGAGGCTGACCTCCAGCGCGCGCTCGGGCGGCACCAGTTCGCACAGCACCTCGTGTTTCTTCGGCAGCCGCCCGCGCTGCTGCAACAACAGCATCGCCCGGCGGCGCCGCTCGCCGGCCGCGACCGCGAACTTCAGCTTGCGCGACTTGCCCCGGCCGACCTCCTGCTCGGTGACCACCAGGTTGTGCAGCAGGCCCTGCGCCTCGATCAGCGCCGCCAGTTCCTCGACCTGTCCGACCGAGTGACGGCGGACGTTGAACCGCGACGGCACCAGGCTGGCCAGCGGCACCCAGAGCAGCTCCTTCGTGTGTTCCATGATGATGAACTCCTTGCGTTGAAGACGATTCAGCAGACCTTCGACGACCAGCCTCACGGAGGAACGCCAGGCCAAGGCAGCGCGTAGCGGCCGAAGCGCACGGCAACGGTTCGTAAGAACTGTCGTCCCGCCTCGCGCCACTGGATGTCGCCCCGCATCGCCACGTCGTCGCCCCTTTCCACTTGGCCAAACCGCCTGCCCTAATTTCCGAGGGAGCCGCTTCCTTGTCTGGAAGGGGTGTCGATCCCTCGGCGTCAGGTGTGCTGTCGAGCTTTGTCTGCCCCGCATTCGTCGGTCGCCGTGCGAGACCGACAGCGCCGCGATCAAGCGCGGGTGCCAGGGCACCGTGGAATAAATGGAAGGGGCCCACAGGCGCGCAGCGCCTGTGGGAAGGCGGCCGTTTATGCCGCGCAAGGCCCTGGCGGCTGCGCGCGCGGCGCTACGGTTCGCACCAAGGGCGATCGACGGGTGCGGGCTGCCAAGACGCGCCGACGAGGCGATCGAACACCAGCAAGGAATCAACCCGAACGGGGACCATCCCGGAGTACTGCGACGACGCGCTGCAGCGGAACTTTCGCGGTTCGGCGTAGACAGAGCCTGCTGTAACGACTCAACGATTCGATACGCAGGCGCACTTGACAGTGCGCTCGGCGAAAAATCGAATGCGGATATTCGATGGAGTGCGATGGTGCAGTCGACGGAGCACACCTCATGCTGGATCGCGATCAATTGGAGACGTTCGCCACCGTCGCCGAAGTGCACAGCTTCGAGCGCGCGGCCAGCGTCCTGAACATCACGCGCGGTGCCGTGTCCCAGCGCATCAGGTCGCTGGAGGAGTCGCTGGCCACGGTCCTGCTGATGCGCGACAAACCGATCGTGCCCACACCTGCGGGCGAGGTGATGCTGCGCCACGTGAAGGCGCTTCGCCTTCTTGAAGGTGCTGCGATGCAGGAGATCCTGCCGTCCGCCGGCCCACGTGCTCCCGTGCCGCTGGCAATCGCCGTCAACGCCGACTCATTGGCGACCTGGTTTCCCACCGTGCTGCAGGACCTGCTGCTGCAGCGCCACGTGGCGCTCGAAGTGGTGACCGATGACCAGGACCACACCGCCGGCCGGCTCGCCCGCGGCGAAGTCATCGGCTGCATCTCGACCGAGGCCAAGCCGGCCACTGGGTTTCTCGCCGAGCAGCTCGGCGCCATGGAGTACCGCTGCTACGCGACCCCAGGCTTCGTCAGCGAGTTCTTCTCCCAGGGGCTCAGCGTTCCGGCGGTGTTGGCTGCGCCGGCGGTGCTCTTCAACCGCAAGGACTCGCTGCACGACGACTTCCTGGCGCGCTGCTTCGGGTTCACGGTGGATCGGTACGCCAAGCACTACCTGCCGTCGCCGCTCGCCCTGCTGGAGGGCATTGCGATGGGCGCAGGCTACGGGCTCGTGCCCAGTTCGCAGGCGCAGCCCATGGTTCAAAGCGGGCAGCTCGTTGATGTCTCGC
>LNFM01024702.1_pt1 | contig 15623 bp, 14 predicted proteins | sample 596031 | NCBI WGS metagenome assembly LNFM01 (sample SAMN04254537, study PRJNA301005) | activated carbon metagenome | isolation source: dual media filters at the Ann Arbor, Michigan drinking water treatment plant | place: USA: Ann Arbor | reverse complement strand
CGTGCAGGCGGCGGGTGAAGAGCTGCAGGTCGAACTCGGCCGTCACGCCGATGGCGCCGTGCACCGCGTGCGCGATGGCCGCCACCAGCGCCGCGGCCTCGCTGCTGCGCGCCTTGGCGGCCGCCGCACGCAGGGGCTCGGGCCAGAAGCCGTCGGCCGCACACCCGATGGCCGCCGCCATGTGCGCGGCCTGCACGTGCTCGGCCATCACCGCCAGCTGGTGCTGGATGGCCTGGAACTTGCCGATCGAGCGGCCGAACTGCACGCGCTGGTTGGCGAAGTCCAGCGTGGCCTGCAGCACCGTCTGCAGCGTGCCGGCCAGCAGGGCGGCAGTGACGGCAGCACCTGTCTCGAGCCAGGCTGCGCTGCCCACCCCCTGCCCGGCGCCGACGGCGTCTCCCGGCCACTGCAGGTCGGCACGCTGGCTGCCCTTCACGCCGCTGGGCGTGACGCGCGCCGCCGCCGTGGGCAGCAGCCTCCAGCCGCCGGGCGTGCTGGCCACCACCCAGGGGGCGACGGCCGCGTACGGCGTGCGCGTGCAGCTCAGCGAGCCATCGGTCGATAGCAGCGTGGTCGGTGCGATCGTGATGGCGCCCTGCGGCGCGGCGAGGCCCTGCGCCGACAGCGCCGCGCGCACCAGCATCGTGTGCGCCAGCGGCACCGGCAGGGCACGGCGGCCCTCCTCGACGAAGAGCGGAAAGGCCTGCGCCAACGTGAGCCCGCCGCCACCGGCCGCTTCGGGCACCAGCGCATCGGCAAAGCCCGAGGCTTCGATCGGCGCCCACATCGCGGCAGCGGCGGCGGGATCGCGCTCGACACCTCGAAGCGCGGCGGGCGTGGCGAGGTCGGCCAGCAGCCGCTGCAGGCCGTCGAGCAGGGACGCGCCGATGTCGTGCGTCATCGCAGTCCCAGCCCGCGCGCGATCATGCCGCGCAGGATCTCGCGCGTGCCGCCGCGCAGGGAAAAAGTGGGCGCCATGTGGGTGATGTAGGCCAGCGTGCGCAGGAAGGTGGGCGGCAGCGGGCGGCCCGAGAGGTCGGCCAGGCGGTCGGCGATGGCGGTGGGGATGAACTGTTCGAGCTCGGTGGCCAGGTCCTTCACCAGCGCGGCTTCGGTGGCGGGGCTGTCCCCGGCCACGATGCGCTGAGTGACCGAGGCCGACATCGCGCGCAGCGCCGCCTTGTGCGCCACCACGCGGCCGGCCAGGGCCAGCGAGGCCTCGTCGGTCGTCCGGCCCTCGCGTGCATCGTCACGCAGCTGCTGCAGCCAGGCATCGAACAGCACGATGCTGGAGTACAGGCGTTCGGGGCCGCTGCGCTCGTAGGCCAGCTCGGCCGTGACCTGCGCCCAGCCCGAGCCTTCTTCGCCGATCAGTGCGTCTTGAGGCAACTGAACCTGGTCGAAGAAGACTTCGTTGAAGTGGTGGCCGCCGGTCAGGTCCTCGATGGGCCGCACCGTGACGCCAGGTGTCTTCAGGTCGATGACCAGCTGCGACAGCCCGGCGTGGCGGTCTTCGGTGCGGCCCGAGGTACGGACCAGCGCGATCATGTAGTGCGAGCGGTGCGCGTTGGTGGTCCACACCTTCTGGCCCGACAGCGACCAGCCGTCGGCCGTGGGCAGGGCGCGCGTGGTGATGCCGGCCAGGTCGGAGCCGGCCTGCGGTTCGCTCATGCCGATGCAGAAGAAGGCCTCGCCACGGCACACGGCCGGCACGTAGCGCTGCTTCTGCGCCTCGGTGCCGTAGCGCAGGATCATCGGTGCGCTCTGGCGCTCGGCGATCCAGTGCGCCGACACCGGCGCGCCGCGGCACAGCAGTTCCTCCACCAGCACGAAGCGCGCGAAGGCGTCGCGCCCGCCGCCGCCGTAGGCCCTGGGCAGGCCCAGGCCGACCCAGCCCTTCGCGGCCAGTGCCCGGCTGAAGCCTTCGTCGTAGCCCAGCCACGACTGCGCGCGCACATCGGACGGCATGTCCTTCAGCGCGACGTCGAGGAAGCGCCGCACCTCGCCGCGCAAGGCCTCGGCCTCGCGCGGAATGCTGACCAGCGGCAGGGCGGCGATCACGGGCGTGCTACTTCAAGCCGCTCTTGAAGGCATTGAGGACTTCGGTGCCCGACCTGCCGCGCCGGTCCAGGTTGTCGGCCCAGTCCTTGGCCACGTCCTGCATCACGGTGGCCGCGGCGGCCTTGTCGGCGGCCGACAGCGTGAAGAGCTTGACGCCGGCGGCCTTGACCTTCTCGATGTCGCCGGCCTCGTCCTTCTCGACCTGCGTGCAGGCGGCCTTGGTGAGCTGTTCGCCCATCGCGGTGAGGTCCTGCTGCACGGCCGGCGGCAGCGTGGCCCAGCGCTTCTCGCTGATCACCCAGTTGGCCACGAAGGTGCCGAAGTTCTCGCCGATGGTGCCGGTCTTCGACAGCTTGTGGATGTCGTACGGGGCCAGGCTGTTGAAGGGGAACAGCACGCCGTCGATGGTGCCGCGCGACAGCGACTCGTAGACGTCGGGCGTGGGCATCAGCACCGGCGTGGCCTTGAGCTTCTTCAGCACCAGCTCCTTCGCCGAGCCCGAGGCGCGGATCTTCATGCCCTCGATCTCCTTCAGCGAGGCGAAGGGCTTGCGCGTGATGATCTGGTACGGCGGCAGCACGATGGTGAAGAGCAGCCGCACGCCGTTGGGCTCGAACTCCTTCTTGGCCAGCAGGCCGCCCGGCTTGGCCAGGTTCCAGTAGGCCATGGTGCCCTGGCAGGAGCCGCTGAAGTCCAGCGGCAGCTCGGCCACCACCGACAGCGGCATCTTGTCGGACACGAAGCCCGGGGCCACGTAGGCGATGTCGATCACCCCCGACTGCACCAGCGACAGGAAATCCTTGGCCTTGCCCATCTGCTCGGCCGGGTAGTACTCGAACTCGAAGCCCTTGGCCGCCGGGTTGGCCTTCAGCCTTTCGATCATCGGGTTGGTGATGTACTTGGGCAGGTAGTGGCCGACAGGGAAGGAATCGGCGATCTTGATCTTCACCGGCGCCTGCGCGTGCACGGCCGACGTGGCACCGAAGGTGGTGGCCAGCACCACGGAAGCAATCTGGAAGCGAGCGTTCATGTCCGACCTTTCGAAGGCTTGGAAGAGGACGATGTCACCTTGTCTCAGGGCGACATCTGGGCGGGAAGCCAGAGGATGATGGAAGGGAAGGCCACCAGCACCGCCAGCAGCAGCAGATGGCTGAAGACGTGGGGCCAGACGCCGGCGAAGATCTCCTGCAGCGGCCGCTTCGCATAGCGCGACACCACGAAGACGTTCAGGCCGACGGGCGGCGTGACGAGGCCGACCTCGGCCACCACGATGACGATGACGCCGAACCACACCGGGTCGAAGCCCAGCGCCTTGATGAGCGGCAGCACGATGGGCACGGTCAGGATGAGGATGGCGATCTGGTCCATCAGGCAGCCCAGCACCAGGTAGCCGAAGAGGATGATCGTCAGCACCACCCAGGGCGAGACGTCGAGCGAACCGACCCACTTCACGATGGCCTGCGTGCTCTGCGTGAGGGTGATGAAGTAGCCGAAGATCTTGGCGCAGACGACGATCATGATGATCATGCAGGCGGCGTGCGCGGCGTGGGTCAGCGCCTTGGTCAGCGTGGCGCGGTTGACCTTGCCTTCGCGCACGGCCAGCAGGAAGGCGCCGAAGGCGCCCAGGCCCGAGGCCTCGGTGGGCGTGGCGATGCCGGTGTAGATCACGCCGGTGACCGACATGAACAGCAGCAGCATGGGCCCGACCACCTTCAGCGAACGGACCTTCTCGCCCAGCGAGTAGGCGTTGCCGGCCGGCGCCTTGGACGGATCGAGCAGCACCAGCACCCACACCGTGGCCATGATGGTCAGCGTGACCAGGATGCCGGGGATGACGCCGCCGATCAGCAGCTGGCCGATGCTGACGTCGGCGATGATGCCGTAGAGCACCAGCGCGATGCTGGGCGGGATCAGCATCGCCAGCGTGCCCGAGATGGCCACCACCCCGGCGGCCAGGCTGGGTTCGTAGCCCTGCTTGAGCATGGCCGGCATGGTGGTGGACGACAGCGTGGCGGCCGAGGCCGTGCTCGAGCCCGAGATGGCACCGAAGCCCGCGCCCGCGATCGCCGTGGCCATCGCCAGCCCGCCGGGCGTTCGGCCGACCCAGGTGGCCGCGGCCTTGAAGAGGTTGTCGGCCACGCCGCTGAGGATCACGAACTCGGCCATCAGGATGAACATCGGCACCGAGATCAGTTCGTAGCTGCCCGCCGTCGACAAGGGCGCGGTGGTGATGACGCCGGCCAGCACGTCCAGGCCGCCGACCAGGTACAGGCCCGTGCTGCCCGCCACGGCGAGCGAGAAGGCCACCGGCATGCCCAGCGTCAGCAGCAGGAACAGCAGCGCCGTGACGCCCACGGCGATCATGGCGTGAGCTCTTCCGTGCCCGAGATGGGCGGCAGCGGTGCGGCCTCGCGGCCGCTGGCCAGCGTGGCGAAGTAGCCCAGCGCGTTGAGCGCCAGGCGCAGCGTGAGCATGCCGAAACCCAGCGGCAGCAGCACGCTCACCGTCCAGGTCGGGATGGCCAGGCCGCTGGTGGACACGGCCGCGGTGGCGAAGTCCTTCCAGGTGTGCTGGGCCGAGACCACCGTGCACAGCGCGAAGACGGGCAGCGCGGTCAGGCTGGTGATCAGCTCCAGCCCGTAGCGCGTCTTGCGGCCGATGTAGTTGTGCAGGATGTCCACCGCCACGTGGCCGTTGGCCTTCAGCGTGTGCGACACCGCCAGGAAGAACAGCCCCGGCATCAGGTAGCTGGAGATCACCTGGTAGGACCACTGCAGCGGCGCGTTGAACAGGTAGCGCAGCGACACGTCGGCCACCACCACGCACATCAGCGAGAACAGCATCAGGCAGCCCAGCGCCATGAGGCCGTTGTCGAGCAGGTCGATGGCGCGGCGCAGTGCGCTGAACCGGTGAGCGGGAGCGGCGCTCGGCGTGCTCATCAACGGCCCTTCCACTGCGGCGCGCGCTTCTCGCGGAAGGCGCGCGGGCCTTCCTGGGCGTCCTCGCTGCGGTAGACGCTGTCGAACAGGTGCTCCGCGGCCCGCAGCGCGGCGCTGCGCCCCATCTCGGTGGACAGGTACACCAGCTCGCGCGCAGCGCGCACGGTCAGCGGCGCGTTGGCTGCGATGCGTTCGGCCAGGGTGAAGCAGGTGGGCAGCAGGTCGGCGGCCGGCACCACGCGGTTGACGAAGCCGATCTGCAGGGCACGCTGCGCGTCGATGGCATCGCCGGTGAGCAGCAGCTCCATCATCGCGCGCTGCTGCACCATGTGCACCAGCGGCGGCGCCCAGGGCATGCCGCGGCCGACACGCGCTTCGGTGATGCCGAAGCTCGCGTGCTCGGCGGCCACGCACAGGTCGCACATCTGCGCGAACAGCCAGCCGCCGGCGAAGGCCACGCCGTTGACGGCAGCGATCGTCGGCTTGCTCACCGTCACGCCCTGGCCGATCACCGGCAGGAAGCCGCGCGGCGGCACGGCCAGGCCGGTGGCGGCGGCTTCCTTCAGGTCCATGCCGGCGCAGAAGGCCTTGGGGCCGCTGCCGGTGAGGATGGCCACGCGCGCCGCCGCATCGGCCTCGAAGCGGGCGAAGGCGTCGAACAGCCCCTGGCGCAGGCCCGCGTTGATGGCGTTCAGCTGCGCCGGCCGGTTCATCGTGATGAGCACCACCGCGCCGCGGTTCTCGTAGAGCACCTCGTCCATGGTCGTCGTGCTCAATAGGAGCTCGGCGATGTAGCACAGCACCAGCTGCGGGCTGATGGGCGCGATGCGCGGGATCATCACCTCGCGCAGGTAGCGTTCGACGTGGTACTCCTTCGCGTAGCCGAAGCCGCCGTGCGTCATCACGGCCTGCTGGCAGGCGTTGAAGCCGGCCTCGCCGGCCAGGTACTTGGCGGCGTTGGCGGCGGCACCGCAGTCCAGGCCGTTGTCGTACTGCCAGGCCGCCTGCATGACCATCAGGTTCGCGGCTTCCAGCTCCATCCAGTTCTGCGCCAGCGGGTGCTGGATGGACTGGTTCTGCCCGATCGGCCGGTTGAAGACCACGCGGTCCTTGGCGTAGGCCACGGCGCGCGACAAGGCCAGGCGGCCGATGCCCACCGCCTCGGCCGCGATCAGCACGCGCTCGGGGTTCATGCCGTGCAGGATGTAGCGGAAGCCGTCGCCTTCCTCGCCGATGCGGTCCTCGACGGGAATCTCGTAGTCCTCGAAGAACAGCTCGTTGCTGTCCACGCACTTGCGACCCATCTTCTCGATCTCGTGCACCGTCACGCGGCTGCGGTCGAAGCGCGTGTAGAACAGGCTCAGGCCCTGCGTGGGCTTGCTCACGTCTTCCAGCGGCGTGGTGCGCGCCAGCAGCAGGATGTGGTCGGCCACCTGTGCGGTGCTGATCCACACCTTCTGGCCGTTGACCAGGTAGCGGTCGCCGTGGCGCACGGCGCGCGTCTTCAGCTGCGTGGTGTTCAGACCGGTGTTGGGTTCGGTCACGCCGAAGCAGCTCTTCACCTGGCCGCGCGCCACCGGCGGCAACATGCGCCGGCGCTGTTCGTGATTGCCGAACACGGCCACCGGGTTCAGGCCGAAGAGGTTGATGTGCACCGACGACGCCGCCGACATGCCGCCGCCCGACTGCGCGATGGTCTGCATCATCACCGCCGCCTCGCTCACGCCCAGGCCGGCGCCGCCGAACTCGGGGGCGATGCACATGCCCAGCCAGCCGTCGTCGGCCAGGGCGCGGTAGAAGGCCTCGGGGAAGGCGCCGTCGTGGTCGCGTTCGAACCAGTAGTCGTCGCCGAAGCGCGCGCAGATGCGGCCCACGGCCTCGCGGATGCGTTCGTGCTGTTCGACCGGAGCGAAGTTCATGGCGTGGCCTCGGCGGGCAGTGCGGCGGCGGGGTGGGCCACGCCGGCCGCGCCCACGGCGCCGTCGGCCACCAGCGCGTCGATCTCGGCATCGCCGAAGCCGGCCTGCTGCAGCACTTCGCGGCTGTGCTCGCCCAGGCGCGGCGCCGGGCGCGGTGCGTCGGGGCTGCTGTCGGACCATTGCATGGACATGCGCATCTGTCGAAGCTGGCCTTCGCTGGGGTGGTCGGTCATCGTGAAGAAGCCGGTGGCGGCCAGGTGCGGATCGGCCAGCACGCCGGGCAGGTCGTTCATGGGCATGAAGGGGATGTCGGCGGTTTCCAGCAGCACCATCCAGTCGGACGTGCTGCGCTCTTCGAAGATGCGGCCGAGCTCGGCGTAGACGTGGTCGATGTGGCGCGAGCGTTGCGCGAAGGTGGCGAAGCGCTCGTCGGCCAGCAGGGCCTCGCGGCCCACGGCGCTCAGGAAGCTGTGCCACTGCTTGTCGTTGTAGACCAGCGCGCAGACATGGCCGTCGCGCGTCTTGTAGGGCTTGCGCTGCGGCGAGAGCTGCCGCGCATAGCCGCCTTCGAAGCTCAGGCCGCCGAGGTGGTCGCCCAGGATGAAGCCGGCCATGGTCTCGAACATCGGCACGTCCAGCCGCTGGCCGCGGCCGCTGCGCTCGCGCGCCAGCAGGCTGGCCAGGATGCCGCCCACGGCGGTCAGGCCCACGATGCGGTCGGCCATCGCACTGGGCACGTAGCGCGGGGTGCCGTCGCCAGAGCGCGCGATGAGGTGCGACAGGCCCACGCCGCCCTGGATCAGGTCGTCGTACGCCGGACGCGCGGCGTAGGGGCCGTCCTGCCCGAAGCCGAAGAGGCCGGCGTACACCAGCCGCGGGTTGAGGGCGCTGACGGCCTCGAAGCCCAGCCCCAGCCGCTCCATGGCCTGCGGGCGCACGTTGTAGACCAGCACGTCGGCGTCGGCCAGCAGGCGCTTGAGGACGGTGAGGCCCGCAGGCTTCTTGAGGTCGAGGCAGACGCTGCGCTTGTTGCGGTTGGTGTTGAGGAAGATCGGGCCCATGTCGGCATGGCGGCCGGGGCCGATCTGCCGCACCAGGTCGCCCGCGGGAGCCTCGACCTTGATGACGTCGGCCCCCATGTCGCCCAGCGACAGCGTGGCGAACGGGCCCATCAGCACCGACGTCATGTCGATCACCTTGATGCCGTGCAGCGGACCCATGGGCTGGCCTGTCGAACCCTTCGGACTCGTGTGGTCGACCGGGCGGGCCCGTTCAGCGGGCACAGGACGCGGGATCGATCGGTGCAGTGTTCATCATCGTGGACGAATCCGCCACCTAGGGAAACCGACTACCCCCTCCGAGGACCACCGCAGCGCGTCCTGTCGCCGTGCAGGCGAGGGAAAACACCGGCCCGGCCAGGCGCCGCCCGGAGACCTTCGACGTGTTCAGGGGGAAGTACATTGCATGCGTGCACAAGAACATCAGCGCCGATCCGCTGCCCCTGCCGCCTGCCGCCATGCCGCTGCTGGTGCTGGCGCTGTGTTTCCTGTTCAACCTGGCCGGCCGCGGCGTGGGCGACACCTACATGGTGTTCCTGCTGCCGCTGGGCACCGAGTTCGGCTGGCACCGCTCGCAGATGACCAGCGTCTACTCGGCGCTGATGGTCGTCAACGGGCTGGCCGCGCCGCTGGCCGGCATGGTCTTCGAGCGCTTCGGGCCACGCGTGCTGTACGCCGGCGGCCTCGCGCTGCTGGCCAGTGCCAACCTGCTGGCCGGGCAGCTGCACCAGCTGTGGCAGTTCTACCTGGCCATCGGCGTGCTCGGCGGCCTGGGGGCGTCGGCGCTGGGCATGGTGCCGGCCTCGGCGCTCATCAGCCGCTGGTTCCAGGGCCGGCTGAGCACGGCCATCGGCCTGGCTTACGCCGGCTTCGGCGTGGGCTCGCTGCTGCTGGTGCCGCTGGCGCAGTGGCTCATCGAGCACCACGGCTGGCGCGAGGCCTACCGCACGCTGGGCACGGGCGTGCTGTGCCTGCTGCCGCTGGCGCTGCTCGGGCCCTGGCGCAGCATCCGCGCCGGCCATCCGGCCACGTCGGCACGGCGCACGCCCAAGGGCGGCAGCGCGCTGGGCCCGCTGCGCGAGGCGCTGCGCCACCGGCCGTTCTGGATGCTGGTGCAGGTGATGTTCTTCACCGCCGTGGGCATGTACCTGATCATCGTGCAGTCGGTGGCCTACCTCATCGACATCGGCTTCGCGCCGCTGAAGGCGGCCAGCGCCTTCGGGGCAGCGGCCATGCTGTCGGTGGTGGGGGTCACCACCGCCGGCTGGATGGCCGACCGCTTCGGCTACAAGCGCGCCGCCACGGCCAGCTTCACCGGCACCTTCGTCGGCGCGGTGCTGCTGCTGGCGCTGTCGTTCTGGCCCTCGCACGGCCTGCTGGTGGCCTACGTGCTGCTGTTCGGCATCTGCCAGGGCGCACGCGGGCCCATCACGGCCAGCCTCAGCACGCGGCTCTTCCCGGGCCCCGGCCTGGCCCCCATCTACGGCACCATCTACGCCTGCATGTCGATCGGCGCGGGCCTCGGCGCGCTGCTGTCCGGCGTGCTGCACGACCTGACCGACGGCTACCGGGCCAGCTTCGTGCTGTCGATGGTGTGCATCGGCTTCGCCGTCGCGCCTTTCTGGACCACCAACGCCCTCGTGCCTCGGCCGGCCGAGCCTTCTGGAGGTGCTGCCCCGTGAACGTCAAGCAAGCCGCCAACGTGCTCGAGCTCATCGAGTTCTTCGCCCAGCACCAGCGCCCGGCCACGCTGGCCGACGTGGCGCGCCACTTCGACTGGCCGCGTTCCAGCACCTTCAACCTGCTGGGCACGCTGGCCAGCCGGGGCTACCTGTACGAGCCCCGCGCACGGGGCGGCTACTACCCGTCGCCGCTGTGGATGTCGCTGCTGCGCCAGGTCGAGCAGGCCGACCCCATCCCCGAGCCGCTGCGCGAACTGCTGCGCAGCCTGGCGCAGAAGACCGGCGAGACGGCGGTGCTGGCGGCCACCAGCGGCAGCCAGGCGTTGTTCATCGACGCCGTGGAGTCGCCGCACGCCATCCGCTACATCGCGGCGGCCGGCAAGACCATCCCGCTGCACGTCACCGCCACGGGCCGCGCGCTGCTGTCGCAGCTGGCGCCGGCGGACCGCGCCAGCGTGCTGCGCCGCGCGGTGTTCGAGCGCTACACGCCGACCACGCTGATGAGCGTGGCGGCGGTCGAGGCCGAGATCCAGCGCTCGCTGCAGCGCGGCTGGTTCGAAGGCAACGCGGAGTACACCACCGACCTCGGCGGCGTGGCCTTGCCGATGCCGCTGCCGCACCGCCGCTTCGCGCTGTTGGTGGCCGGGCCGATGTTCCGGCTGACGGGGCGCAGCGCCGAACTGGCGCAGACGCTGCGCAGCGAGATGCAACGGTGTCTTGCCGCCTTGGCGCTGAACGAGACCTTGCGCGACGGCGAAGCGGCGCCGGCCCCTCGACGGGCTGCGCGTTAGGGCGCAGCGCCGACAGGGCCTGCAGGCGGGCGGGCGCTGCCTGCGCCGGCGGCGCGCCGCGTGCCGGGGTTCTCCGGGACCCGTTGACAGCACTCAATGGGCGCTGTCGGCCACCCGCTATGTTCTCAGGCGTGCCGACACCGCCGGCACGGTGAACCTGGAGGACGCCTCGCGATGACCACCCTGACCAAGCTTGCCCTCGGCCTGATGGGTCAGGTCCGGCCGCGTCCCGCCGTCGGTCAGTCGGCGCTCAGGTCCTCGCTGCCGCCACCCGTGATGGACGGCGGGATGCCCTTGATGGAGGCGCTGCGACGCCGCCAATCCCGGCGCGAGTTCTCGGTCGCCCCCCTGGGCCAGCAGGACTTGTCCGGTGTCCTGTGGGCCGCTGCGGGCATCAACCGTCCCGAGCTCGGCGGTCGTACCGCGCCGAGCGCGATGAATGGCCAGGAGGTGCGCGTCTATGTCGCCTTGCCCACCGGCCTGTTCCTCTACGAGCCGCAGGCGCATGCGTTGCAGCGGGTGGTGGCCAGCGACGTGCGGCCGGTCACCGGATACCAGGACTTCGTCGACGACGCAGCGCTGGACCTCATCTACGTGGCCGACCATGCGTCCATGAAGCTGGTGCCTGCCTCCCGGCGGGAGGCCTACGCCTTCGCCTCAGCAGGCGCCATGGCACAGAACGTCTATCTCTATTGCGCTTCGGCGGGCTTGGCGACGGTCGTCCGGGCCTGGTTCGACCGACATGCCCTGTCCGAAGTGATGGGCCTGGGCAGCGACGAGCAGATCCTGCTGACGCAGACGGTCGGTGCCCTGGCGACCGCCGCAGAGGGGCCGCAGGGCGCCCCGATGGCGGCGCCGGCTGTGGAGACGCCGGCCGTGCCCGGCGCCGAGGCGCGCTGAGCCGTCGGGCGCACCGATCCGGTGCTCGTGGCGGAAGACGCGGATGCTGCGGCTCTGCGGCGATCTTCAGCACGTTCACGTCCGAGCATCGATACTCGGCCATCGCGTCTTCGATGCGAGATCAGGCCCCGAGGGCACCCCATGCAGTTCCGCGTCGGTTTCGAGATCGCCTACCAATGCCCGCAGCCGACGCCGATGATCCTGGCGTTGAGCATCCATTACTCGCGCGCGTCCGACCTCGTCCGGCCGGATCACCTGCTGACCTCCCCGCCGGTCCCGGTGACGGCCTACCGCGACCTCTTCGGCAACTGGTGCTCGCGACTCGTGGCGCCGGCGGGCCGCTTCGTGCTGAGCACCGATGCGGTGGTGAACGACAGCGGCCTGCCCGACGTCGTGGCACCCTGGGCCCAGCAGGTGCCGGTGGAACTGCTGCCCGAGTCGACCCTGGTCTACCTGCTGGGCAGCCGCTACTGCGAGACCGACCAGCTCTCCGAAGTCGCCTGGCAGCTCTTCGGCAACGGCCCCACCGGCTGGGGGCGCGTGCAGGCCATCTGCGACTTCGTGCACCAGCGCATCGAGTTCGGCTACCAGCACGCGCGGCGCACGCGCACGGCCTGGGAAGCCTACAAGGAAGGGCAGGGCGTGTGCCGCGACTACGCGCACCTGGCCATCGCCCTGTGCCGCTGCATGAACATCCCGGCGCGCTACTGCACCGGCTACCTGGGCGACTACGGCACGCCGCCGCCCTGGGGCACGATGGACTTCGCCGGCTGGTCGACCGCTGGTACACCTTCGACGCGCGCAACAACACGCCGCGCATCGGCCGCGTGCTGATGGCGCGCGGCCGCGACGCCTGCGACGTGGCGCTGAGCAGCACCTTCGGCCCCAACACGATGGACGGCTTCAAGGTCTGGGCCGACGAAGTCCGCGCGCCCTGAGCGGGGCGCGCCGGGCGGCTCACGCCGCCGGCCAGCCGCCGCCGCGCTTCAATGCTTCCCGCACCGCAGGCCCGTGTTCGTCGAGTTGCGGCGGCGCCTGCTCGGCCACCGGCCGCTGACCGTCGAAGCGCATCGGCGTGCCCACCATGGGCATCGTGCCGTGCGCCACCTGCATGCCCCGATGCACGACCTGCGGGTGGCGGAAGACGTCGGGCAGCTCGAGGATGGGCGCGCAGGGCACGCCGTTGGGTTCCAGCAGCGCTGTCCACTCGGCCGTGGTGCGCGTCAGCATCCAGTCGGCCAGCAGCGGGATCAGCTCGCCGCGGTGGCCGATGCGCTGCGCGTTGGTGACGAAGCGCGGGTCGGTGGCCACCTCGGGACGGCCGTTCAGCGCACAGAACTTGCCGAACTGGTGGTCGTTGCCGACCGCCAGCACGATGTGGCCGTCCTTCGTGGCGAAGACCTGGTAGGGCACGACGTTGGCGTGCGCGTTGCCCATGCGCTTGGGCGTCTTGCCGCCCACCAGGTAGTTGCTGCCCTGGTTGGCCAACATGGCCACCTGCGTGTCGAGCAGCGCGGCGTCGATGTGGCGGCCCGTGCCGGTGCGGCCGCGTTCGATCAGCGCGGCCAGGATGGCGGTGGTGGCGTAGACGCCCGTCATCAGGTCGGCCACGGCCACGCCCACCTTCTGCGGTTCGCTGCCGGGCGTGCCGTCCTTCTCGCCGGTCACGCTCATCAGGCCGCCGGTGGCCTGGATCGCGAAGTCGTAGCCGGCGTTCGGCGCGTAGGGCCCGTCCTGGCCGTAGCCGGTGATCGAGCAATACACCAGGCGCGGGTTGAGGGCCTTCAGGCTCGGGTAGTCGAGCCCGTACTTGGCCAGCTGGCCGACCTTGTAGTTCTCCAGCAGCACGTCGGCCTGGGCCGCGAGCTGCCGCACCAGCAGCGCGCCTTCGGGGCTGGCGATGTCGATGGCGATGCTGCGCTTGCCGCGGTTGGCGCTGAGGTAGTAGGCCGCCATGCGCTCGGCCGGGTCGCCCCAGTAGGGCGGGCCCCAGGCGCGCGTGTCGTCGCCGAGTCCGGGCCGTTCGACCTTGATGACGTCGGCGCCGTAGTCGGCCAGCAGCTGGCCGCACCAGGGGCCGGCGAGCACGCGCGACAGATCGAGGACCCGCGTGCCTTCGAGCAACCGGGGACCGCTCATTGGAAAGCCTGGATCCCCGTGATCGCCCGCCCCAGGATCAGCGCGTGGATGTCGTGCGTGCCCTCGTAGGTGTTCACCACCTCCAGGTTCACCACGTGGCGGATCACGCCGTACTCGTCGCTGATGCCGTTGCCGCCCAGCATGTCGCGCGCCATGCGCGCGATGTCCAGCGCCTTGCCGCAGCTGTTGCGCTTCATGATGCTGGTGGCCTCGACCGACGCCGTGCCCGCGTCCTTCATGCGGCCCAGCTGCAGGCATCCCTGCAGGCCCAGGCTGATCTCGGTCAGCATGTCGGCCAGCTTCTTCTGGATCAGCTGGTTGGCGGCCAGCGGACGGCCGAACTGCTGGCGGTCCATCGTGTACTGGCGGGCGCGGTGGAAGCAGTCCTCGGCCGCGCCCAGGGCGCCCCAGGCGATGCCGTAGCGCGCGCTGTTCAGGCAGGTGAAGGGCCCCTTCAGGCCGCGCACGTCGGGGAAGGCGTTCTCCTCGGGGCAGAACACGCCGTCCATCACGATCTCGCCGGTGATGCTGGCACGCAGGCCCACCTTGCTGTGGATGGCCGGGGCGCTCAGGCCCTTCATGCCCTTTTCCAGGATGAAGCCGCGGATCTGCCCGCCGTCGTCCTTGGCCCACACCACGAAGACATCGGCCACCGGGCTGTTGGTGATCCACATCTTGCTGCCGCTGAGGCTGTAGCCGCCGTCGACCTTCTTCGCCCTCGTGACCATGCTGCCGGGGTCGCTGCCGTGGTTGGGCTCGGTCAGGCCGAAGCAGCCGATCCACTCGCCCCGGGCCAGCTTGGGCAGGTACTTCTGCTTCTGCGCCTCGCTGCCGAACTCGTTGATGGGCACCATCACCAGGCTGCTCTGCACACTCATCATGCTGCGGTAGCCGGAGTCGACGCGTTCGACCTCGCGCGCCACCAGGCCGTAGCAGACGTAGTTCAGGCCGGCGCCGCCGTAGGCCTCGGGGATGGTGGCGCCCAGCAGGCCCAGCTCGCCCATCTCGCGGAAGATGGCCAGGTCGGTCTTCTCGTGGCGGAAGGCCTCCTGCACGCGGGGCGCCAGGCGCTCCTGGCAGTAGGCGTGGGCGGCGTCGCGCACGGCGCGCTCGTCGTCGGTGAGCTGCTGGTCGAGCAGCAGCGGGTCGTCCCAGGAAAACTTGGCGTGGCTGGCCATGACTGGCTCCTTTCGATCAGCCTCGCACGATACCAAGAAGCCATCCCGGCACGGGGCCCCGGTAGAATCAGGCCCCTCCGACCCACCCTTCCGGGCCGTTTTCCATGAGCACGCAGACGATCGGCCTGTTCGAGGCCCAGACGCAGCTGACGGCCCGCGGCGGCCGATCCACCCCCGACGGGATCGTCGCGGCCAGTGGATGCAGGGCGTCGTTGAACGCGTCATCGGGCACTTCGCCAGGCCGTTCCGGGCAGCGCCAGCGCCCCGGGCCCCATCCAGGCGCCCGCGGGGCCGAAGCCGCCCCGGCCACCGACCGAGCCGGGGTGGCGGTGCTCGACTGACACCGCCCAGAACCCCGAACCCCTCCTGCCGCCCCGTGTCCCGGGGCGCGATCCGGCCGGCCCCGCCGCCGACTGCTCCTCCATTCTTCGAACCGACGACGCCATGAAAGCTTCCGACATCCGCTCCACCTTCCTGAAGTTCTTCGAATCGAAGGGCCACACCGCCGTGGCCAGCAGCCCGGTGGTGCCGGGCGACGATCCGACGCTGCTGTTCACCAACGCCGGCATGAACCAGTTCAAGGACGTCTTCCTGGGCTTCGACAAGCGCGCCTACACGCGTGCCGCGACGGCGCAGAAGTGCATCCGCGCCGGCGGCAAGCACAACGACCTCGAGAACGTGGGCTACACCGCGCGCCACCACACCTTCTTCGAGATGCTGGGCAACTTCAGCTTCGGCGACTACTTCAAGAAGGACGCCATCGCCTACGCGTGGGAACTGCTCACGGTGCACTTCAAGCTGCCCAAGGACAAGCTCTGGGCCACCGTGTACGCCGAGGACGACGAGGCCTACGACATCTGGCTGAAGGACATCGGCCTGCCCGCCGAGCGCATCGTGCGCATCGGCGACAACAAGGGCGGCCGCTACATGTCCGACAACTTCTGGATGATGGGCGA
>LNFM01010081.1_pt1 | contig 15626 bp, 18 predicted proteins | sample 596031 | NCBI WGS metagenome assembly LNFM01 (sample SAMN04254537, study PRJNA301005) | activated carbon metagenome | isolation source: dual media filters at the Ann Arbor, Michigan drinking water treatment plant | place: USA: Ann Arbor | reverse complement strand
TTGTTTTTATGGCGCCCTTCCTGCTATTGTCCGTCGGCGCGCGCCGTGCGCGTTCAAATCCGGGAGTATTGGCAACATGGCAGTTTTTGAACCGGTCGGGCATGTGCGCAGCAACCGCAACCAGATGTCGGAAGGGCACTGGGCGCAGGTCGAATCGCGGATCGAACTTGATCCCCGCTACGCCGGCGGGCTGGCCGGGCTCGGCGAGTTTTCGCATGTGGTCGTGGTGTTCCACCTCGACCGCATTCCGGCTTTCGATCCGGCGAAACAGCTGGCGCGCAATCCGCGCGGCATGGAGGACCTCGCGCCGGTGGGCGTGTTCGCCCAGCGCACCAAGTTCCGTCCCAACCCGATCGGCGTAACGGCCGTGGAATTGGTGCGGGTCGATGCCGATGGCATTGTCGTGCGCGGACTCGACGCCCTCGACGGTACGCCGGTGCTCGACATCAAGCCCTATATCCCGGCATTCGAGCGCAAGGAAGATGTTCGCCTGCCGTCCTGGGTCGACCGGATGATGGACGGTTATTTCTGAAGTCCAGGGCATAGTAAGTTTCCCGCAAGACGGCGTAAGGCTGCAGCAAGCTCCGCCACCCAGCATTGCCGGCAGAAATCCACCCACTGCCGATGAGGGGCCTGTAATGCACAAACCGATTGCCGGAATATTTTCCGTACTGATGGCGCTGCCTGCGTTCGCCGACGATGCACCCCCGGTGGCTGCGCCGCCGGTTGATGCCGATCCCACTGCGCTGATCCTGTTCGCAGTGTTGTTCGTGGCGATGATCGGCGGATTTGCCGGTTATATCTGGCTGAAGGAACGGGCCAAGAAAAAAGATACCGCAAACCAGGCGGGCTGATCCCGGGCTGCCTTGCAGCCACAAAAAAGCGCTCCGCGGAGCGCTTTTTCCTTTGCGCGCTTCAGCGCGGCCGGAACACGAGGGTGATGCGGTTGCCTTCCGGCAATGCGCTGTAATGCGCCTGCTCGGTCAGTCGCAGGATCAGCGGCACGCCGAGACCGCCGATGCCGCGTTTGCTGATGTCCGGATTGGTATGTGCGGTCGAGACCTCGGCGAAGGGATCGTAGCGCGGCGCCCGGTCTTCGTAGGTCAGTGCAATCGACCGGTCCGCGGCCGGAACGATGCCCAGATAGACATGGTTGTCGGCACCGGCGGGCATCCCGTATTTCACCGAATTCGTGAACAGTTCCTCCAGGACCAGGGTGCAGCGATGGATGTCGGCCGCCTTCCAGTCCAGTCCGAGGACGCTGGCTTCAAGCCGCTCGCGGATGGCCCCGAAGGCCTCCATGCGGGCGGGAAATCGGTGCAGCGGCGGCTCGGACATGCGAAGGAGGGCAGCCGGGCATGCCGGCCGTCAACAAGGGGAACCCGCGGATTATAATCATCCCGTCATTGCGTTCCGGGTCCGGACGCGGATTCCCAACTTTGCAGGGGGGGCAGAGCCATGCGGAAAAGTTTCCTGGCAGGCGCGCTGGTGGTGGCAGTCCAGTTGACGGCATTGCCGGCAGTGGCCGCGGAAGACGCCGGCCAGATCAAGGTGGTCAACGGCACGGTATCCCTTGAGCGTGAAGGCCGCAGCCTGCCGGCCGCGATCGGCACGCGGGTGCTGCAGTCCGACACGCTGCGCACCGGTGCCGGTTCCTCGGTCGGCGTCACCCTGCTTGACAACACGCTGCTGTCGGCGGGCCCCAACAGCGTGCTGGTCATCGAGCGCTTCGCATTCAACTCGACGACCCACCAGGGGCGGCTGGACGCCGGCCTCCGGCGCGGCACCCTGTCGATGGTGTCGGGCAAGCTGGCCAAACAGTCCCCCGATGCGGTGCGTGTCGTGACGCCCACATCGGTGCTGGGCGCACGCGGCACCGAGTTTCACGTCCGAGTCAGCGAATAAGGCCGGGGTCGCGTGATGGCATCCACCGCCCTGCGCTCCGCCACAGTCATCGTCACCGCGGCCCTGGCCGCTTGTGCCGCGCCGCCGCCTCCGCCGGTCGCAGCGCAACCCGAAACGCTGGTCGTGCTGGTGCCGGATGCCGGCGGCAGGGTTGGTGCGGTCAGCGTCAGTTCGGCGCAGGGCGATGTGGTGATCGACAGCGCCTATGCCTCCGCCGTGACGACCGGCAAGGCGGCGCCGGTGACCGGCACTTCCAGCGCGGCGCAGGTGCGGGAGGTTTTTGGCGGAAGCTCCGCTGCACTGCCGCCGCCGCCGGTGTCCTATACCCTGCATTTCCTCGAAGGACGTGACGAATACACTCCGGAATCGCGGCAGACGATCGAAACGGTGCTGCGCGAGCTGGCGCGGCGGCCGGCTGCCGAAATCGCGGTGATCGGTCACACCGACCGCGTCGGTGCGGTCGAGTACAACGACAAGCTGTCGCTGCAGCGCGCGGAACGTGTGCGCGCCGATTTCCTCAAGCGCGGTGTTGCGGAGGGGGCGGTCAGCGTGGCCGGGCGCGGCGAACGTGAACCGCTGGTCGCGACGCCCGACGAAACTCCGGAAGCGCGCAACCGCCGCGTCGAAATCAATATCCGCTAGGCCGCCGGTTCAGGACGGCAGTGCCGGCCCCTTCCAGCGCAGCACAAGCAGCGTGATGTCGTCGGCCAGGTGCTCGACGGCGCCGAAGCGCTGCAGGTCTTCGCGCACGGCGGCCACAACTCCTGCACAGGATGTCCCGGCCGGCAACTGCTCCAGCACCGCAAGGAGGCGCCCGCGGCCGTACAGCCGGTGCCCCGCGTCCATCGCCTCGGTGACGCCGTCGGTGTACAGCAGCACCGCATCGCCCGCGGCGAGGGTGTGGCGCGCTTCGACATATTCGAAGGCCTCGAACATGCACAGCGGCGGTCCGCCTGCGCGGTCCAGCCGGAGGAGGCCGCTGTTTTTGCCGATCACCACCGGCGCGTCATGGCCGGCATTGGCATAGTGCAGTTCACCCGTGCGCAGGTCGAGGCCGCACAACACGGCAGTGACGAACATGGTTTCCGGATTGTCGCGGGCGATTTCGGCGTTGGCTTCGCTCAATGCGCGTCCCGCGGAGATGCCGGTGCGCAGTGCCGCGCTTTTGCACAGCGCCTTGCTGATCGCCATGAACAGGCTCGCCGGCAGTCCCTTGCCGGAGACGTCGCCGGCGAGGAAGGTCACGCGATCCGCCGATGGCTTGAAAAAATCGTAAAGGTCGCCGCCGACTTCCCGCGCCGGCGCCATCCACGCCGCGACCTCGCAGCGCGGCTCGACGGCAGCCAGCGCGGCGGGCTCCGGCAGCAGGCCGGTCTGCACGCGGCGGGCAGCCTCCAGTTCGCCGGCGACACGCGCCGCGGCTTCACGCTCGGCCTGCAGCGTTTCACGCAGCCTGCGGCGCAGCCGTTCGCTGTCCGCCAGCTTGCCGGCCATCGTGGTCATGAACACCAGCAGCAGTGCGGCGGCCGGCGAGGCCACATCAAGCAGCAGCCCGCCGGAACGGAAGGCCCAGGCGCCGGCACCGGCGAACGCCGCGATCAGCAGCACGGCGCCGCTGATCGACTGCCAGGGGCGCGCCAACGGCGTCAGCAGCACGAACAGCGCGCCGCAGAGCGCGAGTGCGAGCAATTCCGCGCCGCGCGCCCATTGCGGCCGCCGGAGGTGGTCGCCGTCGAAAATGTTCTCGATCAGCTGGGCATGGATTTCCGCGCCGGGCACGGTGGCGTCGACCGGCGTTGCGGGGTAGTCGACCAGCGCCAGTCCGGTCAGCCCCACCAGCACCAGCTTGCCGGTGATCTGCGCGGCATCGACACGGCCTTCCAGCAGGTCGGCGGCGGAAATGAAACGTCCCGGATCATGGCGGCTGAAACGGATCCAGGCTCTGCCGCCGGTGTCGGCGGGAACCGCAATGTCGCCGACGCCGGCTGAAAGCAGTCCGCGGGCGTTTGCGCGCAGGCGCAGCGCCGTTTCGCCGGCGGCAACCCGGATCATCTCCAGGGCCAGTGTCGGTGCGATGGCGTCCTGCACGGCCACCGCCAGCGGGATGCTGCGGATGATGCCGCCGTGCGTGTCGGCGCTGATGATGCCGTGTCCGGCCGCGGCGCGATCGAGCAGGGGCGTGCTGCGGATCACCGAACGGAACTGTGGCAGCAGCGGCAGCACCAGCAGCGGGTCGGAGCCTTCGATCAGCGTCGGCGGAAAACCCTGGTCGGAGTCCTTGCCTTCAGCGACGGTGCCGGCGATCGCCAGCACCGCCCGGCTGTCGCGCAGCGCCGCGGCGAACAGCAGGTCGTTGCCGACACCGCCGGGCGCGGTTTCCGGACCCGCGTGGCGATCGGGCTCCGGAAACAGCAGGTCGATGCCGATCACCGCCGGCTGCAGGGCGGCAATTGCCCTGACCAGCCGCGCCAGTTCGCTGCGCGGCCAGGGCCACTGGCCGTAACGCGCAAGGCTGGTCTCGTCGATGGCGACGATGACCGCGGGGGCGCTTTGCCGCTCGCGCGGCCACAGTTTCTGGTAGGCATCGAACAGCGCGAACTGCAGGCTGCGGTGGGCCGGCGTGTATGCGGCGTGCAGCGCCAGCAGCAGGCCGAGCACGGCGAAGCCTGCGATCCAGATCGGCCAGCGCCGTGAACTGAAGGCGGTGGACTCGTCGCCGCTCAAAGTTCGATCACCAGGCCGTCCCAGGCGCTGATGATTTCCAGCGGCGCGCCGTCGCGGGTGATTTCCTCGAGCCGCCGGGTCTGGCGCAGGATGTCCTCGAGCTGCGCATCGCCGAACACCGGCTCATGGTGGAACAGGCACAGGCGTTTCGCGCCGGCAAGCTGGCACAGCTCGACGCCGATGACATTGCTCGAATGGCCCCAGTCCTCCTTGACCGATACCGCATCGGCCAGCGAATACATGGCGTCGAAAATGACGAGGTCGGCATTGCGGAAAAACGCCGCGAAGGTTTCGGTTTCCTCCGACTGTTCAGTGCGGTGTTCGGAGTCCGTGGAATACACCACGCACTTGCCGTTTTTCTCGAAACGGTAACCGTAGGAGTCGCCGGCATGGCGCTGCAGCAGCGGCGTGACCCGGTAACCGGCGATGCCGGTTGTGACGCCGGGCTGCAACTGCACGAACTCGATGGCTGCAGGCAGCTGGCTGAAATCGACCGGGAATGAAGGCGCGCCGTGCTGGCGCCGGAACGCGGCCTCGACGCCGGAATGGCAGCTGTGGATCAGGATGCGGTTGCCGGGGATGAAGGCGGGCGGGAAAAACGGGAATCCCATGATGTGATCCCAGTGCAGATGGGACATGAACACATGGTAGGTCCGCGGCTGTTTCGGACCGTGACGGCGGAGCATTTCGATGCCGTAGCGCCGCGCCCCGGAACCCAGGTCACACAACACATGGTTGTCCTCGCCGTCGATGATTTCGACGCAGGAGGAGTCGCCACCAAAGGTCCCGCTGACGCTGAACGGCAGACCCGAAATGAAATCATCGATGGCTGCCGGCGTCTCCAGCTTCACGTTTTGCGCCGCAGCCAGCGCCGCCGCAAGCTTGGCGCGGATGGCGTCGGTGGTCAGCGGTGCCGGCAATGAACCGCGGGTACCCCAGAAACGGATTTGCATGGTGAAATCGCTGATGGCTCAGGCGCCGGCGGTTTCCGCGTGGCGTCCGATTGCGGTGGCAGCCTCGTCGGTGGTGGCGAAAATTTCGTAGACCAGGTGGAAATGGCTGATTTCGAAAATTTCCTGCACCAGCGCCTGCATTTGCGCGACTGCGATGCGTCCGCCCTGGGCGCGGGCCTGTTTCGCGGCCATCATGAAGATGCGCAGCCCGGCGCTGCTGATGTAGTCCAGTCCGGCGAGGTCGAGCACGATGCCGTCGCCGTCGCCGCGGCATTGCTGCAGGTGGGGGATCAACTGCTCGTGGAAGGCGGACGCGTTCAGATGGTCAATGCGGCCCTTGACCGCGATGATTCTGGCATTTCCCCTGCGTTCAACGCCCAATTCCATTCCCGGTCCTCCACATCCCCAGCTCCCCAGGCAGTATGCCCAGTGTAAACCAAAGTGGCCGCCAGCCCGGATGCCGTGGTGCCGGTTTCAAGTCCTTGCGGTTAATTGAAGATTCCGGCCTGCGCTGCATTGTCGGTCATCGGTCAGGCGGCTAAGATGCGCGCTTGCCGTTGCCGGAACACAGCCAGCCATGATCGAATTTTCCACACGCCTGTCGAGGATCAACCTGTCGCCGAGCACCATGGCGGCGCAGAAAGTCCGGGAATTGCGCGCTGCCGGCCGCGACATCGTGGGCCTGACGATAGGCGAGCCGGATTTCGAAACGCCTGCCCATGTCAAACACGCGGTGATGGCTGCGCTGGATCGCAACGAAACAAAATATCCGCCGATTTTCGGCATCCCGCAATTACGGGAGGCGGTGCGCCGCAAGTTCAGCCGCGACAACGGCCTTGATTTTTCCATCGACCAGATCATGGTCGGCACGGGCAGCAAGCAGATTCTCTACAACACGCTGCAGGCCACCCTCAATCCCGGCGACGAAGTGATCATTCCCGCCCCGTACTGGATTTCATACCTGGACATGACGCTGGTGGCGGACGGCAGGCCGGTCGTCGTCGAATGCGGGCTCGAGAGCGGTTTCAAGATCACGCCATCCCGGCTCGAGGCGGCGATCACCCCGCGCACCAAATGGCTGATGATCAACTCGCCGGGCAATCCCAGCGGAGCAGTCTACAGCCGCGCCGAGCTGCTGGCGCTGGCGGAGGTGCTGCGCCGCCATCCTCAGGTCTGGGTGCTGTCCGACGACATTTACGAACACCTGCGGTTTGACGGCGTCGAGTTCTGCACCATGGCGCAGGTTGCCCCCGACCTTGCCGACCGCACATTGACGGTCAATGGTGTGTCCAAAGCCTATGCCATGACCGGTTTTCGCCTGGGTTACGCCGCAGGACCGCGCGAATTGATCAATGCCATGGTCAAGCTGCAATCGCAGAGCACCGCCGGCGTCAATTCCATAAGCCAGTGGGCTGCAGTCGCGGCGCTGGACGGGCCGCAGGAATTCATCGCCGAGCGGGCCGCTGCTTTCCGGCAACGGCGGGACGGCCTGCTTGACATCCTTGGTCGGGTGCCGGGCATCACCTGCGACAGGCCGCAGGGCGCCTTCTACCTGTTTCCCCGCATCGAAGGCCTGATCGGGCGTCGTACGCCGGATGGGAAAGTGCTGGCGCAGGAGCAGGATGTGGTGCTCTACCTGCTGGAGCATGCCGGTGTGGCGGTGGTGCAGGGCGCCGCGTACGGGATCAGTCCGCACATGCGGATATCGATCGCCTACGCCCTCGACAGCGTGCTCGAGGGCGGCCGGCGGATTGCCCGCGCCGTTGATGAATTGCGCTAAATCGGCTCAGCGTAAACGCAGCAAGGCTTGCTCAAGATCGGCGATCAGATCCGCCGGATCCTCGAGCCCGATGTGCAGGCGGATCACCGGTCCGCCGGGATTCCATTGCGTTGCGCTGCGCACCTTCTCCGGCTGCGGCGCAGTGACCAGGCTTTCGTAGCCACCCCAGCTCGATCCGATGCCGAACAGCTTCAGTGTATTCACGAAAGCCTTCACTTTTTCGCGCGTCGCCGGCCGCAGCACCACGCCGAACAGCGAAGCCGCGCCGTCGAAATCGCGCTTCCAGATGGCATGGCCGGGGTCGTCCTCCAGCGCGGGGTAGAGTACGCGCCGCACCTGCGGATGGCGCTGCAGCCAGCGTGCCACCTCGAGGGCATTCGCCATCTGTTGTTTCATCCGCACGCCGATGGTGCGCAGGCCGCGAAGCGCGAGGTAACAGTCGTCGGGGCTGACGCAGAAACCGAAATTGGCCACCGCGCGGCGCAGCGGCAGCCAGCATTTTTCATTGGTGACGACGATGCCCATCAGCACGTCGGAATGGCCGACGATGTACTTGGTCGCGGCATGGATCGACACATCGACGCCGCGTTCGAAGGAACGGAAGAAATAGGGCGTGCCCCAGGTGTTGTCCGACAGCACCGGGATGCCGCGGGCATGCGCCGCCGCGGCGATCGCCGGGATGTCCTGCATTTCGAAGGTCAGCGAGCCCGGCGGTTCGCAGAACACGGCTTTGGTGTTCGGCCGCAGCAGTTTTGCGATGCCGGCGCCGGTCAGCGGGTCGTAGTACTCGACCTCGACGCCGTTCGGCCGCAGCTGTCGTTCGCAGAACATCCGTGTCGGCGCATAGGCGCTGTCGGTCACCAGCAGGTGGTCGCCGTTTTTGCAGAAGGCGGCCAGCGCGACGGTGATTGCCGCCAGCCCCGAAGGTAGCGCCACCGCCTGGTAGCCGCCTTCCATTTTCGCCACCGCTTCCTCGAGGGCCCAGGCCGTCGGCGTGCCGTGGATGCCGTAACGCATGCTCTTGTAGTCATCGGGATCGCGGGTCTCGTAACTCTCGAGATCGGGGAAAACCACGGTCGAGGTGCGGTAGACCGGCGTGTTGACGGTGCCGCGGGACTGCGCGGGATCGCGCCCGACGTGGGTCAGCAGGGTGTCTTTTTTCATGCGGGGCGGGAAGTTACGAGGGCTGTGTACGATATGGACTGCGTTCACTGCATTGTGCGCGAGCATGCGCGGGGGTGCAACAGCAAGACCAGCCGCAGCGGCTCATTTTTTCCCGCATTTGCGTTATCCTAGCCGCTATTCCAAACGAGGAGCGAGAGCGCCGCTGCTGGCGTCCAGCATGCGGTGCCCGGGACAGTCATGGACACACATCATTCACATCTGTTTGAAGTCGGCGGCGCGAAGCTCGCCCGCCTCGAGGACCTGCGCCTGATCAAGGGCGAGGGCCGTTATGCCGCGGACTGGAGCCTGCCCAACCAGGCGCATGGCGCCTTCCTGCGCTCCGACCGTGCCCACGCGAAGATTCTGTCGGTGAACACGGATGCCGCGCGCAAGGCCAAGGGCGTGCTCGCGGTGCTGACCGGCGAGGATGCCGTCAAGGCCGGCTACATCAAGCCGCTGAGCATGCTGACCTTTGCCGGCAAGGACGGCAGGAAAGCGACCATTCCCGAGCGCCCGGTGCTGGCCCACGGCCGCGTGCGTTTCGTCGGCGACCTGGTGGCGCTGGTGATTGCCGAAACCGCGCTGCAGGCGCAGGACGCCACCGAACTGATCGAAGTTGACTATGAGGACCTGCCGGCGGTGGTGTCGCCGCGGGCCACGCTGGAGCCGGGCGCACCGCAGCTGCATGACAACGTGCCCGGCAACCTCTGCTTCGAGCAGGAGGCCGGCGACGCGGCGGCGGTGGAGGCCGCGTTTGCAAAAGCGGCCCATGTCACCAAACTGCGCCTCGATGTCACCCGCGTCGCGCCGAACCCGATGGAACCGCGTGCCTGCGCGGTGGCCTTCGACGCCGCCAGCGGCAAATTCACGGTGCATTCGCCGGTGCAGGGTATCAACATGATGCGCATGCAGCTGGCGGCCTACACCGGCGTGGCTGACGACAAGATCGAGGTCATTGCCCGCGATGTCGGCGGCGGTTTCGGCCAGCGCAGCATCGGCTACCCCGAATACGTCGCGCTGATGCTCGGCGCGAAGACGCTGGGCCGCCCGGTGAAATGGGTGTCCTCGCGCAGCGAGGGTTTCCTCTCCGATTCCCACGGCCGCGCCAACTATATTGACGGCGAACTCGCGCTCGACAAGGACGGTACTTTCCTCGGCATGCGCATCGACTGGATCGCCGACCTCGGTGCCTATCTGCATCCCGCCGGCCCGGTGAGCCCGATGCGCAATCCGGTGACCTGCCTCAACGGCGTCTACAAGACCCAGGCCCTGTACGGCCGCTGGCGCGTCGCGCTGACCAACACTGCACCGGTCTCGGCCTACCGCGGCGCCGCGCGCCCCGAAATCGCCTTCGCCATCGAGCGCCTGGTCGACGAGGCCGCCGCGCAGATGAAGATCGATCCGGCGGAAATCCGCCGCCGCAACTTCATCCCGGCCGATGCCTTCCCCTACAAGACACCGACCGGTTCGGTCTACGACATCGCCGATTTCCACGGCGTGCTCGACAAGGCGATGAAACTCGCCGACGTCGCCGGTTTCCCCAAGCGCCGCGCCGAAGCCGAAAAACGCGGCATGATCCGCGGCCTCGGTTTCTCGACGGTAATCGAGAATTCCGGCGCCGGCATGTTCCCGAAGGATGAAGTGCGGCTGGAAGTGCATGCCGACGGCAGCATCACCGCCTACTCGGTGTCGCATTCCCAGGGCCAGGGTCATGAAACCACCTTTGCCCAGATCATCGGCGACGGTCTCGGCATTCCGGCCGAGCGCATCAGGCTGCGCCAGGGCATCGGCGAGCAGGGCCTGATCGGCAATCACACCGGCGGCTCGCGCACCATTGTCGGTGCCGGCACGGTCTGCCACATCGCGGCGAAAAAGCTGATCGAGGTCGCCACGCCGCTGGCGGCGGAGCAGCTCGGTGTTGAACCCTCGCAGGTGGCCTACGACCACGGCGAGTTCAAGTCGACCGCGTCAAACAAAAAAATCTCGCTGGGTGATCTGGCCGCGAAAAAACCTCTGGTGGTCACCGGCGAGGGCAAGTTCGGCTCGACCTTCCCCAATGGCTGCCATGTCGCAGAGCTCGAGATCGATCCGCAGACCGGCGTCACCGAGGTCGTCTCCTATGTCACCGTCGATGACTGCGGCACGGTGATCAACCACACCATCGTCGAAGGCCAGATGCACGGCGCGGTGGCCCAGGGCTGGGGGCAGATTTTCGGCGAGAACATCGTCTACGACCCCGAAACCGGGCAGATGCTGACCGGCAGCTTCATGGATTACACGATGCCCAAGGCCGGCTGGATCAAGGACATCACCATCGCCGAACACACCACCTTCGGCACCATCAGCCCGCTGGGCGTCAAGGGCATGGGCGAGTCGGGCTGCACCGCATCGCTCGCCGCACTGACCAACGCCATGATGAACGCGCTGCGCCCGCTGGGCGTGCCGCCGCTCGACATGCCGCTGACCGCGCACAAGGTCTGGCAGGCGATCACCGCCGCGAAGAAAGGCAAATAACCATGTACTCATTCCAGTATCGCAAGGCGAAATCGCTGGCCGAAGCCGGTGAAGTGCTGGCGAAGGACGACGAAGCCAGGCCGCTGTCCGGCGGCATGACCCTGATCCCGACGCTGAAGCAGCGCCTGGCCCAGCCGACGCAGCTGGTTGACATCGCCGGCCTGCCCGAACTCGCCGGCATCGACAACAAGAACGGCGTGCTGACCATCGGTGCGGCGACCCGCCATGCCGATGTCGCCGGATCAAAGGTCGTGCAGGACGCGATTCCGGCACTGGCTTGCCTGGCCGCCGGCATCGGCGACCCGCAGGTCCGCAACCGCGGCACGCTGGGCGGCTCGGTCGCCAACAATGATCCGGCGGCGGATTACCCCGCGGCGGTGCTGGCGCTGAACGCGAAGGTGGTCACCAACAAACGCGAGATCGCCGCCGCCGACTTTTTCCAGGGCATGTTCACCACCGCGCTGGAGCCGGGCGAGCTGATCGTCAAAATCGCCTTCCCGCTGCCGAAGGCCGCGGCCTACTGCAAGTTCCCGCATCCGGCCTCGGGTTACGCGATGGCCGGCGTGTTCATTGCCCAGACCGGTGACGGCGTGCGTGTGGCGGTGACCGGTGCCGGTGCTTCCGGCGTGTTCCGCTGGACGGAAGCCGAGCAGGCTCTGGCCAGGGGCATCAGCGCCGCGGCGATCGAAAAACTCACGCTCGCCGCCGACGACATCAACGAGGACATCCACGGCACGCGCGAATACCGCGCGCAGCTGGTCAAGGTCATGGCGACGCGCGCCGCGGCCGCACTTTCGGGGAAGAAATAACATGGCCAAGATCACATTGACCGTCAACGGCGAAAAACGCAGCGCCGAGGTCGAAGACCGCACGCTGCTGGCGAACTTCCTGCGTGACGAACTGAAACTCACCGGCACCCATGTCGGCTGCGACACCAGCCAGTGCGGCGCCTGCACCGTCCACGTCGACGGCCGCGCGGTGAAATCCTGCACCATGCTCGCGGCCCAGGCCGAGGGCTGCGAAGTGGTCACGATTGAAGGCCTCGCCAAAAACGGCAAGCTGCACCCGGCCCAGGCCGCTTTCACCGAATGCCATGCGTTGCAGTGCGGCTTCTGCACCCCCGGCATGATCATGACCACCGCGGCGCTGATCAAGCAGCATCCGCAGCCCACGGATGAGCAGATCGTCCACGGCCTTGAAGGCAACCTCTGCCGCTGCACGGGTTACCTCAACATCGTCAAGGCGGTTAAACACGCGGCCGAGCTGCAGAAGGCCAAGTAACTTCCGCCCCGCGGTATCCTTCGGGTTCACCGGAGGACACCGCGCCATGGCAACACCATCCCCATCCGCCGCCGGCCCGCTGGCCGGCGTGCGTGTCATCGAACTCGGCCAGCTGATTGCCGGCCCCTTCTGCGGCAAGACCCTCGCCGACTTCGGCGCCGAGGTCATCAAGATCGAGCCGCCGGGCAAGGGTGATCCGCTGCGCAAGTGGCGGCTGCTGAAAAACGGCAACTCGGTGTGGTGGGAAGTGCAGTCGCGCAACAAGCAGTCGGTGACGCTCGACCTGACGCAGCCCGAGGGCCAGGATCTGCTGCGCGCGCTGGTGAAAGAGGCCGACGTGCTGATCGAGAATTTCCGCCCCGGCAAGATGGAGGAATGGGGCCTCGGTTACGAAGACCTGAAAAAAATAAACCCGAAACTGGTGATGGCACGCATCTCCGGTTATGGCCAGGACGGCCCTTACCGCGACCGCCCCGGTTTCGGCATCATTGCCGAGTCGATGGGCGGCCTGCGTTACCTCAGCGGCGAGCCGGGGCGCGTGCCGGTGCGTGTCGGTGTGTCGATCGGTGACACGCTGGCCGCGCTGCACGGCGTGATCGGCATCCTGATGGCGTTGTATCACCGCGACCGGGACGGCAAAACAGCAGGCGGCGAAGGCCAGGTGATCGACATCGCGCTCTACGAGAGCGTGTTCAACTGCATGGAAAGCCTGCTGCCCGAATACAGCGCCTTCGGCGTCGTCCGTGAAGCGGCCGGCAGTGCGCTGCCCGGCATCGTGCCTTCCAACGCCTACCCCTGCAGGGATGGCTGGATCCTGATCGGCGGCAACGGTGACGGCATTTTCAAACGATTGATGAAAGCCATCGGCCGTGACGACTATGCCGCGTCGCCGGAGATGGGAAGCAACGACGGCCGCGTCAAACGTGTTGCCGACATTGACGGCGCGATCACCGCCTGGACAAAAACACGGGACAAGGCTGCAGCCCTGACAGTGCTGGCGGAGCACGACGTACCCTCGGGTGCGATCTAACAGGGCGCGCGACATGATCCTCAACATCGAGACCCGCGACGGCTACACCGTCGATGTGCCCGGCATCGTGCCCAAACTTTCGGCCACGCCCGGCCGCATCCGCAGCAGCGCGCCGCGGCTGGGTGAAGACACTGTCGCCGTGTTGGAGCAGGCGGGTCTCAAACCCGAAACCATCGCCGATTTGCGGGCGAAGGGCGTGATCTGAAAATATCAATAAAAACAAAAACCTATGATTAATCGTCATTCCGGACGTGCGCAGCACGATCCGGAATCCGGCAACGGACCGCAGCAAACCCCTGGATTCCGGCTTTCGCCGGAATGACGGCAAAGGAATGGAAGTGAAACATGATCGACCGCCTCGACCACTTCGTTCTCACGACTGCGCAGCCGGATGAAATCATCCGCTTCTACACCGAAGTGCTGGGCATGACGCTCGAAACCTTCCGCAACGGCCGGCGGATGGCGCTCAAGTTCGGCCGTTCGAAGATCAATATCCACGTGAAGGGCGGGGAATACGACCCCAAAGCGCACGCGCCGGGTATCGGCACGCTGGATTTCTGTTTCATCGCATCAGTGCCGCTGGAGCAGGTGATTGCGAGTCTGGAGAAACACCGGGTCGCGATCATTGAAGGACCCTGCATCAAGACCGGGGCGATGGGGGAGATCCGCTCGGTTTATTTCAGGGATCCGGATTTGAATCTGGTGGAGGTTTCGGAATACGTCTGATCCGACGCTGGTGCCTTTGGTTTGCGTCATTCAAACCGGGTCGCCTTGGGCTCGCGCGGCAGCTTTGCCCCGCACCGTGCACAGAACTTGTCCCTGGCGCCGACGGGTTGTCCGCAATCCTGGCAGCGCCGAAGCTCGAAAATCATGTACCCCGTCATTTCTTCAGCCTGTTTCCAAATAAGCCGGCCGCTTTTTTGCGTCAGGTCCTTCAGCAATGCACCGCTGCACATTGCGTGAAGGCCATGTTGTGAACTGTTGCCGGTTGCCGCAAATCCACGATAGGGAGGGTTCCTGAGGCTGTCAATTACCGAGGGGCCTTCTGCTAAAATCTCCGCTTGCAAAAGCCCGGAAGTCCAAAAGCCGCAAGTACACCGACATCATTTACGAGGTGAAGGACCAGGTCGCCTGGATCACCATCAACCGCGAGAAAGTGCTCAACGCCTTCCGCGAGCAGTCGCTGGACGAAATGATCGACGCGCTGAAATCGACCCGCGAAGACCCGTCGATCGTCTGCGCCGTCATCACCGGCAAGGGCAACCGCTCCTTCTCCGCCGGCGGCGACTTCTACGCGATGAAGCGCCTGAACTTCACCAATGCCTACATGTGGAACGACCGCATGCTCGGCCTGGCGATGACCATCCGCGGCCTGCCGATCCCGGTGATCGCGATGGTCAACGGCTGGTGCATGGGCGGGGGCCATGAACTCGCGCTGTGGTGCGACCTGGTGATCGCTTCCGAAAACGCGGTGCTCGGCCAGACCGGCGCAAAAGTCGGCGCCTGTCCGACCGTCGGTGCGACCCAGTACCTGCCGCGCATCATCGGCGAGCGCCTGGCGCGCGAGATGATTTTCTGCGCCCGCCGTTTCCCGGCGAAGGAAGCCGTCGAAGTCGGCCTGATCAACAAAAACGCTCAAGTGGTGTGAAACCATGAAGGGCCACAGCGCGCTGACGCTGCGCATGACCAAGAAGTCGCTGAACTTCGAATCCGACAACCTGTATTCGTCCTGGCAGCACGGCATGGAACTGCTGGCCCATGTCTGGGGCTCGCCCGAGGCCAACGAAGGCATGGACGCCTTCCTCGCCGGCCGCAAGCCGAACTTCCAGCAGTTCCGGATGAAGGCGAAGAAGGAACTGGAGAAATACGTTGACGGCTGCGAGCGCAACCTCAATGCACCGCCTTCGATGCGGAAAAAGCGGTAATTGGTGATTGGTAAGTCGTAATTGGTGGCGGTCACAGATAAGTCGGCCGTCACCAGCGCCCACTAGCCACGAATCTCCATTCACCCATTACCACCCGGACCCATGCCTCAAGCAGAACCCCAGGGCGCCCTCGCGGGCGTCCGTGTCCTTGACCTGACCCGCATCCTCGCCGGTCCGCTGTGCACGATGATGCTCGGCGACATGGGCGCCGACGTGATCAAGGTCGAGCCGCCGGGCGCGGGTGATGACACCCGCAGCTGGGGGCCGCCTTTTGCCGAGGGTGAATCGGCCTATTACCTCGGCGTCAACCGCAACAAGCGTTCGATCACGCTGAACATGGCGATGAAGTC
>LNFM01008406.1_pt1 | contig 15626 bp, 13 predicted proteins | sample 596031 | NCBI WGS metagenome assembly LNFM01 (sample SAMN04254537, study PRJNA301005) | activated carbon metagenome | isolation source: dual media filters at the Ann Arbor, Michigan drinking water treatment plant | place: USA: Ann Arbor | reverse complement strand
ACACGAGCGGCGGGCCCGAACACGCCGACGAGAGCGCCGCCACAGCAGCGACAGAGAGAACCCAACCCGACCGACTCGATGCAGTCTCCACGATGAAGCCTCCAAGCGATGCGCAGTGAAATCACTGCCAACCGTCCGCACGGCGGATGATTCGCCGTGACGCCACCCGAGCCCCTCGAACCACTCGAGAGCCCCTTGTTGCGTGGGGGGCCCTATCTGTCGCCCCCCCCCCAAACGTTGCGTGTGAACGAAAGAAAAAAGTGTTGTCAGGCTAACCGCACCCCTTCGCGGCCGTCAACAACCTGCCTATGTGCCATCACAAACCAGTCCTACCGCGCACACGAAAACAAGCGTCGCCTTCGCCCCTCGGGAAGCGGCGGCGGGACGCTCTGATCCCCTTGCACCACCACGGTGGTCACCCGCGGGCTCGAGCCCTCGCGCGGCGTGCACTGCACGCGGCGAAACAGCGTCGGATCCTCGAAGTGATCGCCGTTGGGAAACGTGTACGCGTTGATCGACGTGAACTCTTGCTTGTCTCCGTCGAGCAGCCCCGTGAAGTTGTCGAGCGCGTACTCACCGCCGGGCCTTCCGCAGTGCGTGCGCTCGAGACGCCAGCTCGTCGCGTTGAAGCGCACGGTTGTTCCCCGCGCGTCGCGGGTGACCGCGCCCGTCGCGGGCTCGCTCCACTCGGCGTCGCGAAGCCCTGGGCGGCACGGGGGCGGCTCGCTCTCCTCTGGGCGCCCCGTCCAACCGCGGAGCAAGATGGTCCCGGTGAGCGCGTCGCCCGTGCGCGCGATGCGTAGCTCGTAGCGGTACCAATCGCGCAATCGCGAGTAGTACACGTGCGCGCGCCAGACGCCCGAGACCTCGTCGGCGCACGCGTTGGGGTCCGGCGGCGGCGGGAGGCGCGCGCGCTGATCCTCGATCGACGCAGGCAGATCCCTCGGCCACAGCGCGAGCGACGCGACGCACGCGACGCCCAAGATCAATCGAGAGCGGACCGCTCGCTTGTTCTTCGACACGACGGGCTCGAGTCTATCGCAGAGAGAACGCTGCTGCTCGCGCGAGCCGGGGGTGTATCCTCGCCGGTCGCACAACATGGCCGAGGCGCAGTCGCTGCTGAAATCGTTGTTCTTCGGGGCGATCCCCGAATCGATGGTGTTTCCTTACCCCGAGGTGTCTCGCGAAGAGCGCGAACACACGGCGCTCTTGCTCGAGTCCGTTCGAAAGTTTGTGCTCAAAGAGGTCGACAGCCCACGGATCGACCGCGAGGCGAAGATCCCCGAGTCCGTGATGAAGGGATTGGCCGCGCAGGGGTTGTTCGGGCTGAGAGTTCCCGCGCGATTCGGGGGAAAAGGCCTGTCGACCACGAGCTACGCCCGCGTCCTCGAAGAGCTATCGTCCCTCGACGGATCGATCGCCCTCACCGTCGGCGCCCACGGAACGCTCGGCCTCGGCCCGCTCTTGCTCTTCGGAACCGAAGGTCAACAGCGCAAGCACCTGCCTCGCCTCGCCTCGGGCGAGCACCTCGCCTCGTTTGCGCTCACCGAAATCGGCGCCGGCTCCGACGCCGCAGGGATCACCACCCGCGCTCGCGTCGTCGGCGATGGGATCACCGTGCAAATCGACGGCGAAAAATGCTGGATCGCCAACGCGCCGGTCGCTGATGTCTTCACCGTCTTCGCCCGCACCACCGACGACGAGGGCGCGAGGCCCAGGCTCACCGCGTACCTGATCGACCGCTCGAAATCCGTCAAGACAGGTCCCCCGGAGCCGACGCTCGGCGTCCGCGGGCTCGCGCTAGGGTCCGTCACGCTCGACGGCGTTCGCGTCGCGGCGGACAACGTCCTCGGCGAAGTGGGCCGCGGTCACCGCGTCGCCGTCGAAGTGCTCAACGACGCCAGGATCACCCTCAGCGCGAGCTGCGTCGGAGCCTGCAAGCGACTGGTCCGGCTCACCGTCGAGCGCAGCCAGAAGCGCAAGGCGTTCGGGCGCGCGATCGGCGAGTTCGGGCTCATCAAAGACAAGGTCGCCCGCATGATGACGGACCTCTACGCGCTCGAGTCGATGACGTACCTCACCGCCGGCCTCGCCGACGGGCGAAGCGTCGACTACTCGATCGAGAGCGCGATCTGCAAGGTGTTCGCGAGCGAGACGCTCTGGCGCGTCGCGCACGAGGCGATGCAGGTCGCAGGCGGTCAAGGCTTCGTACAAAAGCAGCCGTGGGAGCGGCTCCTGCGCGACGCGCGCGCGATGCTCGTGTTCGAAGGCACCAACGAGATCCTTCGAGCCTTCATCGCCCTCGCTGGAATGCAGGGCCCCGGTCAGCGCATCACCGAAGTCGCCCGCGCGATCCGCGAGCCGATCAAGGGCTTCGGGCTGCTCAGCGATTTCGCGCTGCAAAGAGCGCGCAGCGCCCTCGGCCGCGACAAGCTCGACAAGGCGCACGCGGCGCTTCGTCGAGAGACCGTGCTCTTCGAGCAGTACACCGACCAGCTCTCGCGCCAGGTCGACAAGGTGCTCAGGCGACACGGCACCGAGATCGCCGAGATGCAGTACACCCAGCGTCGCGTCGCGGACCTCGCGATCGACCTGTTCGGCGTCGCTGCCACGGTCTCGCGCACAACGAGGGCCCTCGAGAAGAAGGGCGAAGAGGGCGCGCGCCGCGAGATGGAGCTCTGCTCGGCCTTCGCCAACGCCGCCGAGAAGCGCATGAAGGGCATCGTCGCCAGCTTCGACGAGAACGACGACGAGCTGCTCAAGGGCATCGCGACGCGCGCCTACGGCGACGGAGGATACCCGTTCGACGCGGTGATTTGAATACGTCGCGTATATTCAAGGCACCAGCAGCGACGCGACGTGGTCGAGCACGCGCGGGTCGGTGATCATCCACCGGTGCATCTTGACCGGGATCACCCGCTCCGACCGCGCGCCAGGCAATTTGCTCGATCGCGCCGGCAGGATCATCAGGTCGTACGGCGTCCAGACGGTGTGCACTTCGACCGGGCCCCACGGGTCTGGATCCGACGCGAGGTCTCGCAAGAGCTCGCTTCCGGGGCGCATCTGTCGGACGCCGGCGAACGGCAGCGCGAGCGCGTTGATGGTCCCTGCGTGCGGTCCCGAAATCGAGACGAAGCGACGGACGCGAGACTTTCCGCCGCCGCGCTGGAGGTAATAGCGCGTGACGAGCGCGCCCATCGAGAAGCCGACCACATCCACGCGCGGGTCGTCGCCGTCGATGCTCGCGATCGCCTCGTCCACCGCGTGCGCGACCTGCGCTGCGAGCACCGGGACGATCGCGCGACCGTCGTTGGGCAGAAGGTCGATCGCGATGGCCTTGGACACCCCTCGCGCGACGAGCCCCGCGCGCAGCGGCTCGAGGCGACTCGACGAGTCCCAGATTCCATGAACGAGTACGACTGGTCGCAAGAGTGACTCGATCGAGAAGACCGGCGCGCGTGTCGCGCAGAGGGGCTCCCTCGTCGAGAAGGATCGCAGCGTCCACCAGTCTCACCAGGGGCATCGGTAGCCTCACAGGCTGGCCGGGCGCACGGGCCCGAATTCACCGGACTCTCGCTCGGTACAGAGAGCGACGTTCCGCGAGTCCGGTGAATTCGGGCCCGTGCGCCCGAAGCCAGCCAAGAACAGGCTACCCTGCGCGGAACGTTGCACTACTGTGGCCCGCCCGACGCGACATCGGGCGTGTGCTCGAGGCACAAAGGCTGAACGCTGCGATCCCTCTCGACGAGGGAGCTATCCGAGAGTGCACCACAGGTGCGCGTCCGTGTCGACCCGCGATCAGCGACGGATGGCCTCGAGAGCGTCACGGAGCGCGTCGCTCGCCCGCCAACGATCACGCGTCGCGGCGAGCGACTTGTTCGCAGCAATGACCGCATCGAACAAGCGGTTGGTGAAGCGGTCGGCGAGGGCGTCGTTCGCGGTGTCGCCCACACAAACGGCAGACTTCACTTGTGGGACCTCGTCGAGGAGCCCTCGATCTGCAGCCCACTCCTCGCAGCGAGCCTCGCAGTCTGCGAGCGCGGAGCCGCCAGCGTTGCGCGCCGCACATGCCTCGCGCAGCGAGTCTGTGTTTTGAAAGAGCCACGCTTCGATCGAGTAGTGCGGGACCACTGGTAGCAAACGAGACAGCATCCGATCGACACGCTCGACGAGCTCGCTCTCTGAGACTCCGTGCCGCCGTAGCAGCGTGCCCAACTCATGACGAAGTCGGCTTCTCACGATTGAGTCGAACCTCTCGTCGGCGGTGCTTTCGCCGCGCCTCGACCAGGTCGAATCGCCGTCATAGTGAAACGAGCAAAACTGGTTCGGCAATGCGATTTGCGTAGCGATCGCGCGGAGCAACGCACGGAAGGCCTCGGCTGTCGGAGCGTCGGGCTTCTGCGCTCTCCAGCGGTTCGCACGGGCAGCGAAGAGCCCTTTCTCGTCGGAGATGGGGTCGAACCGAACGCGCTCGAGGTCCGCGTCGGGATCGATCGAGCGCAAGAGCAGCCGTGCGAATCGCTGCTGCACCGCCGGCCAGTGCTTCCCCGAGTCCTCGGACACCAACAAGAACTTCAAGTCCCCCCGCGGCTCGCTCATCGTAGATCACCACCACCCATGAAAGCGCATGATCTCGCTCGTGCTCTGCAAGCCAACGGTGCGCGCGTCCCAAAGTCGCTGCGCTTCGTCGCGCGTGAGGTTGCGAAGGCGACGCACCAACGCTCCATCCACAGCCTCGGCAGCGTCGCACAAAACGAACGCACTGCTGATCTGCTCGATCGAGCGAAGCTCGATGAAGTCGACGAGGATCGGGTTCTGGCTCGTGAAGAAGCACTGCCGATCGCCGATCTCGCGCAAACACAGCTCGATCCACTCGTGGTGCATGCCGTTGACGAGCTCGTCCGCCACGACGTAGTCGGGGTTCGCTGCCAGATAGAGCGCGAACGCGACGAGGCGCTTCTGGCCCCAGCTCCAGCTCGTGTGCTTGAGGATGTCGCCGTTCTTTCGCTTCATGAAGAACGCGAGCGACGAGAGGCGCACCTCGGTGACTGTCCCTAACCGCTCGACCTCGGGCAGACCGAAGCTGGCGTCGATGGACGTCGCGCCCAACGAGTCGAGCATCGCGCGACCTACGCCAAGCTGATCAAACGACAGTCGCACTGGTACGTCTGGCTGGCTTGCGATGTCCTTCGGTTTCAGAAACGTGGTCCAACGCAGCGAGAACTTCGACGCAGTCGTCCGCCACGAATCCTGATCTTCCTCGAACCACATGCGTATCCCCCGCTCTTCGCCGCGCTGAAACAAGAACCCTCGGAAGACGTCGAGCCCCTCGTCGAAGCGCAGTAAGTCTGGTGCCGACCGGCACGGCGCCATGATCAAACTCTGCTTGTTGGACAAGGGGTCGTCGCCGCGCACGCTGACCACAAAGCTCGCGTGCAGTCCCATGTCGTACTCGAACTCGCCGCGTTGGCCGTTGATCGTTCGGCGCAGCGTTCGATCTTCCGCTTCGATATGCAGCTCGAACTCCTCGAACTGCGCGTGCAGCTCGATCGTCCAGCGAAGCTTCGGCCTTCCGTCTGGACCGCTTCCGTTTCGCAGGTTCTTCACGCGGACGTTCCAAAACCACTCGCCGAGCTCGTAGCGGTACTCGACGTCGAACTCCCGCTCGCCCCACGCCGCGAAGTCCCACGACAGACAGCGCACAAGGATCTCGAGAAGCGTGGTTTTTCCCACGCCGTTCTTCCCGAGCACGACGTTGATCCCGCGGTCGAACCGCACGCGCTGGTCGCGGATCTCAGCCAGCGAGTGCACGTGCAGCCACGCCAGCCGCGCCTTGCCGAGGCGGCCCGCCTGCTCCCGCCGCTCGATGATCGTCGACAAGCCCAAGGGCTCGACTGTCGGTAGCTCGCTCATTCGTAGCCCCCGAACACTACCGCGTTTCTCGCGCCCCGCTCACACCGTGACGCGGCGGTGGTAGCTCAGCCACTCGAGCACCACGATCGCCAGCGCGCCCGCCAGGAGATACAGCCACAGCTCTCTTCGCACACCCACACGTCCCGCGATGGGGGGCGTGGCGCGCGTTCCGTTGAGCTCGGTGAACGGGCGCGGGGCCATGCGGGACTCGTCGGGGTCCGTCAGGTTGCCCGCGACGATCTGCGCGTCGGTGCCCGCGCGAACGCGATAGAAGCCCGCGCGCATCCCGCGCAGCACCGCGCGCCCTTCGATCACCGGGACCGTCCATCGCTTCGCGTCCGGCCCCTCGATCTCCGCGCGCTCGACGCCAGCCGGAACAGGCACGCGCCAGCTCTCGCCCGTCTTGAAGCTCGACAGATACGCAGGGTCCTCGCCGTGGATCCAGTCGATCGTGTTGATGAGCAGCACCGGCCACGACACGCGCAACGGAAGATCGCTCGCGCGCAAATCGAACGCGACCGCCACGAAACGCGCCGCCGCGCGCTGCCCCACCACGATGAGCGGCCCCTGCGCGCTCGCGGCCACCGCCCGATCTCCGTCGCGCAATCGGTAGCGCGTCGCGACGCCCACGTTGGTGTCCTCGAGGTCCGACATGAACCGCATCAGCGGGTGCCGCGCGTCGATGCGCTCGAAGAAGGGCCTGCGCATCTCGCTGGCCTCGGGCGTCGCTCCCTCGATTTGCAAGGGCGAGTCCGTGCCCGTCGGATGGATGTAGAGCACGGGCGTCCCTGGCGGAGACGGCACCGTCACGCCGTCCATCACCACCAGGTCGTACCGCCCTTCGCGCATCTTCTGGGGCGCTTCGGCGACGGTGGCCTCTTCGCTCTCGATGTACTCGTCCAGCAACAGAGCAGCTTGCACGTAGAGGTTGCCCTCGCTCACGAGCAAAACGCGCGAGCGCCTGCGCGCTGGGAGCGTCGCGTACGCGCGGTCGTCCGCCGGCAAATCATCGCGCGTTCGATCGGCGAACTGCACGCGGGCTTCGAGCGTCTGGTTGGCGCCCGACTGATCACGAAGGACGCGCTGCTGCATTCCGTTGGGCTCGAGCTCGAGCCGCGTGACCTCGAGCGGCGAGTCATCCGCGTAGAGCGACAGCTCGATCGCCTCGCGTCGATCGCTGTAGTTGCGGACCTCGACGAGCACTTCGTACCGTGTTTTGTCGAGCGGATAGCGCCTCGCGCTGAACGCCGAGATCCCCACGTTGCGACCCGAGCGCCCCACGGCGACGTGCCTCAACGCGACGCCCTCGGGCAATCGCACTTCGCCGGCGCCGTCGCGAGCCGCGCCGTAGCCGCCGTCACCGACGATGATCACTTCGCTGCGCTCGAGGCCGCGGATCGCGTCGATCGCGAAGCGAGTAGCCCGCGAGAAATCGAGCCCGGTGTCCCGCGGCGCGTAGTCCTTGAGCGCGTTTTCGAGGGACGCGACGTCGTCGGTCATCGGCGAGAGCGCGGTGACCTCGCCGTCCATCTGCGCGAGGAGCATCCTGTCGGCCGACCCCATCTCGCGGATCATCCGGCGAACCGCCTCGCGCGCCGCCCCTGCTCGTCCGCCGGGAACATCCGTGGCCTGCATGCTCGCGCTTCCGTCCACGAGCACGACGAGGTTGCGTCCTGCGCGAGAGATCCCCTTGAAGCGCGGGTCGGCGAGGGCGAAGACCATGAGCCCCAGCAAGAGCAGCTGGAGCAGCAGCGACAGAAGGCGCTTGAGGTGTTGAAACAGCGCGCTCGTGGGCCGCTCGACGAGCACCCGCTTCCACAGGCGCGCGAACGGCACGGGCACCTGCCGGCGCCGGAGCTTCAAGATGTACAGCACCACGACGGCCGCGCCGACGCCCAGATAGAGCGTCGTGAGCTGCGCCGCGGTCAGGCCGAAGAACTCCATCGATCCCTCTCACTCGACGATGGCGAGACGTCGAAACAGGTAGAGCACCTGCTCTTCGAACGGCTTGGTGATGTCCGCCGCGACGTACGGAACCATCCGCGTCTTGCAGAAGTCATCGATCTCTTTGCGCCACTTTTCGTGCTCTTCTTTGTAAGCCTTGACCATTCCGTCCGTGAGCGTGATCTCGCGGGTCTCGTCGGTCTCGACGTCGACGAGCGTGACGTCTCCGCGCGCGCCCGGGTCCGCCTCGCGCGGGTCGATCACGTGGATCACCATGGGCTCGTATTTTCGGTAGCGAATCGCGTTGATCCCGCGCTCGAAGCCGGCCGGATCGTAGAGGTCCGTGATGATGATCGCGATGCCTCGGCGCTTCTGCTGCGTGGTGAACTGCCGCGCGGCGTCCGCGAGCGCGGTCTCTCCTGCGGCGCGAACACCCCGAAGAAAATCGAAGATCTTGAAAATGCGCCCCTTGCCTCGGGTCGACGGCAGGGTCTTGTCGACCTTCGTGCTGATCGCCAAGAGCGCGACGCGGTCGAGGTTGGCGAGGCCCACGTAGGCCATGGCCGCGGCGAGCTTGCGCGCGTGGTCGAACTTCGGCGGATCGCCGTAGGCCATCGACTCGCTGCAGTCGATGAGGACGTAGATCGAGAGGTCCTCTTCTTCTTCGTACAGCTTGAGCAGCATGCGCTCGCTGCGGCCGTAGACCTTCCAGTCGAGGTAGCGCAGGTCGTCGCCTGCTGTGTACTCGCGGTGGTCGGCGAACTCGATGCCCGAGCCGGTCTTCTTCGTGCGTCGCTCTGCGCGCAGTCGCCCGGCGAACAATCGGCGGGAGATCACGGCGAGATAATCGAGCTTGCGCTGAAACTCGTCGTCGAAGATGTCGTCCTTCGGCGGCGGCGGCGCGAGCGACTTGCGAAAGAAGTCCGTCAGGCCCATGCGCTCACTTGCTCGCCTTCTGCACGGTCTCGATCACTTTTTCGAGCACCGCGTCGGCGCGAACGCCCTCGGCCTCTCCCTCGAAGTTCATGATCACTCGGTGCCTGAGCGCGGGGATCGCCGTCGCCTTCACGTCGTCTTCGCTCGGCGCGAAGCGGCCGTCCATGAGCGCGCGGATCTTGGAGGCCATCAAGATGGACTGCACGCCGCGCGGCGAGCTGCCGAAGCGCACGAACTGCTTGACCATCTCGGGGCGCCCTGGTCCGTCGGGGTGCGTCGCCTGCAGCACACGGATGGCGAAGTCCTGAACGTTGCGCGCGACGGACACCTCGCGAGCGAGCCAGCGAAGCTCCAAGATGCGCTGCCGGGTCATGACCGGGCGCACCTCGGCGTTGTCCGTCCCCGTGGTGCGATCCAAAATCGAGTGCAGCTCTTCTCGGTCCGGAAAGTCCACGTTGAGCTTGAAGAAGAACCGATCGAGCTGCGCCTCGGGCAACGGGTAGGTGCCCTCCATCTCGAGCGGGTTCTGCGTGGCCAGCACGAAGAAGGGCTGCTCGAGCTTGTAGGTCTGCTTTCCGACGGTGACCGAGCCTTCTTGCATGGCTTCGAGCAAGGCGGACTGGGTCTTCGGCGTGGCGCGGTTGATTTCGTCGGCGAGAATCATGTGCGCGAACACCGGTCCGCGCTGAAAGTCGAAGCGCTTGTGGCCGCCCTCTTCGACGAGCACCGTGGTGCCGAGGATGTCCGCGGGCATCAGGTCCGGCGTGAACTGCACGCGCGAGAACGTGAGGTCGAGCGCGCGGGCCAGCGTCCGAACGAGCATGGTCTTGCCCAGCCCCGGGACGCCTTCGAGCAGCACGTGACCGCCGGCGATCATCGCCATGAGCACGCCGTCGACGATCTCGTCGTTGCCGACGATCACCTTGCCGACTTCTTTCTTCACCACGTCGATGTCGCGACGAAACGCGTCCATCGCCTCCTTCGGCGGAGGTGCGGGGGCTTTGTTCGCCTGCGCGGCAGACGGTGCAGACTGCGTCATTCGTGGATCCCTTTCACACTCTTGATTACTGCTCGTCCCGCGGACGGATGAGCTGAAAATACCGTCGCACGTACGAGCGATACCCCGGCGGAACGTCTCCCGCGTGGATCACCTCGCGCGCGTGGTCCCAGTACTCCTGGTGCACCTGGCGATACGCCGCCGTCGTGAATCCCTCTTGGGACGCAGTGCGGATCACCTGCGAGCGCGTCGGTCCCTGGCCGCCTTGCTGGCCGTTGACGTTGACCTGCTGCGTGCGCCCCGCGGCGGCCGTGGCGGCGCCGCGGTGGTTGTCGTCGTGCTCGGTTCCATAGCCCTGCCCGCCGGGCTGCTGGCCCTGACCGCCGTTTTGACCCTGGCCCTGCCCTTGGCCCTGACCCTGGCCCTGGCCCTGGCCCGGTTGATTTCCGCCCGAGCCGCCGCGCTGCAAGCGCATCAGCCCCGGCCGATTGCCCTGGCCCTGCCCCGGCTGCATCCCGCCTGGCTGAACGCCGCCGCGGGCGCGCTGCGCGAAGCGCTGCAGTCGCTGGCGCTGCTGCTGGCCGCCCTGCCCGTTTTGCTGGCGCATACGCTGGCGAAGCTCTTCGAGCTGCTGACGAAGCTCGGCGACCTGCTGCTCGGTGAGCTGCTGCTGCTGCATCCGATTGAGGTCCTGCGCGCCCTCTTCCATGTTCTGGGCGGCCTGCTGCAGGTCTCGTTGGAGGTTTTGCATCGCGCGGGACATCGCGCGCTCGAGGCGCTCGAGCTGCCTGCGGCGCTGCTGCTGTTGCTGCTGCTGACGCTCGAGTCGCTCGAGCTCTCGCTGCCTTTGGCGCAGCATGCGCTGCTCGTTTTGCGCGAGGTTTCTCTCGCGCTGCTGGCGGAGCATCCGGTCGATCTCTTGCCGGAGCTGCTGCATCTGCTGCTGCATCTGCTGCGACTCGCGCTCGCGGCGCTGCTGCGCGTTCTGCATGGCGTTTTGCAGGTTTTCGCGCTGCTGTTGGCTCATGCGATTCTCGCGCATCTGCCGCGCGAGCTCGCGCATCTGCTCGGCCGCCCGCTGCGCGTCGGCGTTTTGCAGGGCGTTGGAGAGCTCGCGGGTCGCCGGGTCGTTGCGCTCGCTCTGCATGTCGCGACCGAGCTGGCGCAGCGCCTCGCGCAAGGACTCGCGGTCGCTCTCGCGGCCGGCCTCCATCTCTTGCTGCAGCTCTTGGAGGCGACGAAACGCCTCTTCGCGATCGAGCCTTCGATTGGCGATCTGATCGACGAACTGCCGAAAGCGCTCGGCCGCCTGCCGCGCCTCGGGGGTGTCTGCGCGCTGCTCGTTTTGCCGAGCGACCTCGCGAAACGCGTCGATGTCGTCGTCGGCGAGCTCGAGCGGATCGCGCGGCCCGGCCGCGACCGGAGCCGGAAGAAACACTCGCGTGCGAAGCTCGACGGCGCCCACGACGCCGAGGACGGCCAGCAATACGCCCGCATATCCCGCCTCGGCGGGCCACTTGAATGCGAGAGCCTTCTTCGGGTCGAGCGCGTTGTCGCGCGCCTTCTGGTCAGCGTCCTCGATGGCCGCGTCCATGAAGCGCGTTCGCTCACCGGTCGGAACGGCGCTGAACTCGACCGCGTTGGACAAGCGGTCTTTCAGCGCAAACGCGCGATCGAGCTGCTTGGCCGCCGTCAGTCGACTGACCCCTCGAAGCGCCCCCACCAGCGCTCCTACGAGCGGAAAGAGCAGCGACGCGAGCAGCATCCACCGCCCCGCGCGGTCGCTCACGCGCCCGACCTTCACGAGCGTCATCGCGACGACGGCGAACCCCGCGCCGAACATCGACAGCTCGAGCCCGCCGCGCAGCGCGCGCACGAGCCGGACACGCGAGCGCATCTTCGCGATCGCCTGATCCGCCGCTGGCGACGGGGGCAGGCTGCTCGACAGGGCGTGCGGGGGCGGCGGGGCGACGCTCGGTGTCAAAGATTCAGTAGATTTGCTCATCGAGGGCTCGTTCGGGTCGTCGGAGTGAAGGGGCGCCACGGTGAAGAACGTCCATCCAACGTCGTGACAGCGTGAGGTGCTTCCGGGCTCCGAAACCTTTGCCGGGGCAGGGAGTGTAGTCCCAGCTCAGGGGTCTCGGACACAGCGTGACGCGAGTCATGTCGCCACGGCGGCCCGAGCTGTGACTCTGGCGCAGAAGCAGACGCGCGACGAGGGTAGAAGGTTCCCCAGGCGCGAGAGATTTGTGAGAGGACTGTGAAATTTCGGCCCCGATCCACAGGAGAGACCGCCGCGGATTGCCGCTTTGGATCAGACGGTGCTACACCTCGCTTCATCCGCCATGGGTCCATTCGGCGCTACCGAGCTGATCGTCGTCCTCGTCATCGTCTTGCTCTTGTTCGGCGCGAACAAGATTCCGCAGCTCATGACGGGGCTCGGACAAGGCATCAAGAACTTCAAGAAGGGCCTGAAAGACGACGACGACGGCCCTCGTCCGCGCCTGCCAGAGAAGACCGACGACAAGGTCGCCTGACACTTCGAGGTCGCGCGACGCGACGTCGATCGCGTCGAGCCTCTGTACGCTCGTCGCGCAAGCAAAGAGAGAGAGCGGACGACCGATCGGTGAACACCGTGGGTATTGCCGGTCGAATCGCGCGAGGGCGTACGAGGCGCTTCCTGTGGGGGTAGAGCAACGGTAGTCTCCGGCGCGACCAGCTGTTGGTCCGCAGCACGAGCGCCGATCACCTATGGATCAGACCGCACCCGCGTCATCGAAGTACACGATCGTGATCGCCACAGATTTCAGCGACCACTCTCGGGTGGCGCTCGAAGAGGCGCTCGCGATCGCCACCCTTCGCGCCCCCTCCGAGCTCGTGCTCTTGCACATCATGGATCTCGCCTCGGGCACCACGCTCGACGCGATGGCCGAGAGCGAGAAGGTAGCCAACAGCATGCTCGCCGAGGTCGAGAGGATCCGGCCCATCAAGGACTTGCCCGCCAACGTCAAGCTCCACTGCCACGTGGTCCGCGGCGCCCCGGCAGACTGCATCGTCGACGAGGCCACCTCGCACAACTGCGACCTCGTCGTCGTCGGAACGCACGGCCGCACAGGGCTCGGTCGCCTCGTGCTCGGCAGCGTCGCCGAGACCGTCGTGCGCCTCGCGCCATGCAACGTCCTCACGGTGAAGAAGCGCAAGCCTTCTTGAATCAACGCACACTCAATCGAATCAACTACGATGCCACTCACGCTCTCCAAGCGGCTCGACGCCGTAGTCCCCTCGGCCACTCTCGCCATCAACGCCCGCGCGCAAGCGCTTCGGGCGCAGGGCGTCGACGTGATCTCGTTCGGCGCAGGGGAGCCGGACTTCGACACCCCGTCCAACGTTCGCGAGGCAGCGAAATCCGCGATCGATCAGGGTCGCACGCGATACACGGCCGTCTCGGGCATCCCCGAGCTGCGCAAGGCGATCGCGCGCAACAACGAGCAAGAGCGCGGCGTTCCCACGGCGGCCGAGAACGTCGTGGTGAGCGTCGGAGCCAAGAGCGCGCTGTTCAATTTTGCCCTCGCCGCGCTCGAAGCGGGCGACGAGGTCGTCATCCCCGCCCCGTATTGGGTTAGCTACCCCGAGCAGGTGCGCATCGCCGGCGCGACGCCGATCCACGTCCCCAGCACCCTCGAGAGCGGCTGGAAGATCACCCCCGAGGCCCTTCGCGAGGTCATGTCCTCGCGCACCAAAGCCGTGGTGTTGTGCTCGCCGTCCAACCCGACGGGCGCTGCCTACTCGGCGACCGAGCTCGCGGCCTTCGCAGAGGTCCTTCGCAAGTTCGACTGCTGGATCGTCTGCGACGAGATCTACTCGAAGCTCGTGTACGACGGCTTCGAGCAACGCTCGCTCTTGCAGGTGGCACCGGATTTCAAGGACCGCACCGTCATCATCGACGGCGTGTCCAAGACCTACGCGATGACCGGCTGGCGCATCGGCTGGTCCATCGCGCCGGTCGCGATCTCCAAGGCCATGGACACGATCCAGGGGCAGGGAACGTCCAGCGCCACCACGCCCGCGCAGTACGCGGCGCTCGAAGCGATCACTCAGCCCGCGAACGAGCTCGAGCACATGCGCGCGATCTTCACCGAGCGACGCAACAAGCTCGTGCACGGGCTGCGCGCGTTGCCGGGCGTTCGCTGCGCGATGCCCGAAGGGGCGTTCTATGCGTTTTGTGACGTGAGCGCGTGGCTCGGAAAGAGCACCGGCGAACGCACGCTCGAGACCGACGACGACGTGGCGCGATGGCTGCTCGACGCTGCGCGCGTGGCCGTCGTTCCGGGAGGAGCGTTCGGCGCGCCGGGGCACCTGCGATTGAGCTACGCGGTCTCGTCGGGGCAGATCGAAGACGCCCTCGCGCGCATCGCCACCGCGGTGTCGTCGCTGAAGTAGCGCCCCCCCCCGCTACTCGCGCGGCAGCTCGAGCTCCACGCACGATCGATCGCGATCGAGCACCACCCGCGCCGCGCGTCCCGCGAGCGCGCGTGTCGCCTCGGGCGTCCACCACGCCCGATACGCAGGCAGAAACCGCTCGACGTACGCCCTCGCGCCCTCGTCGCTCAGCCCTCGCCCATCGCGCGCGCGGCGCGCTCGCTCAGAGTCCACCCGCCACTCGAGCACGTACTCGACCTCGCGGCCCTCCATGAGCAGCCAGTGATCGACGCGCGATCTCCATGGAGCATACCCGCGCAACAGCTCGTTGCACTCCGCCAGGGATCGATCACCAGCGAGCACACTTGATTGTGTGGGCTCGAACGCCAGCATCCACCCTTCGAACAACACCACATCGAGCGGCCCTTCGAGCTCGCTCCAGCTCGCCTCGGGCGCGCGATCGCCCGCGCCTTCGAAGGCGCCCTTGTCGTAGGTCGGGACGCGCACGACGCGGCCCTTCTCGGCGCGGACGAGGGCGTCGATCACCGCGGTTGCCAGGGGGATGTCGTGCGTTCCGGGGTAGCCGCGGACCTCGAGGTAGCGGTTGCCTGGATGCGTGTCGGAGAGGGCGATTTGCTCGGAGCGCGTCAGGTAGAAGTCGTCGATCGACACGGACGCGGCGCGAAGCCAAGACCCGCCGAGCAGCGCGCACAGACGCGAACAGAGGGTGCTCTTACCCGCCCCTTGCGGAGCGCACACGCCGAGGACCATCGCGCGGTTGTGCGCCGCGCGAAACCCCGTAGCCCGCGCCGCGATCCACTGCGCGAGCGCCCGTTCGAGCTGGTCGCGATCGTGCGGACCGCTCACGGAGACACCCTCTTGGGCGGCGTGGTCGCGAGCCACACGAGCGCGCCCGGAATCACGATCGCGCCCAACACCGTCGCGACCGCGGCGTCCGAGTACCGCTCGCGCGCGAGGCCGATCAACGGGTTGGCGATCACGTACGCGACCGACTGCGACGCCGCGGTGATTCCGCTCGCCGTCGAGACCTTCGTCGGCGCGACGCGCGACAGCATGTCCTCGGTGATCAACGCGAACATCGCGCCTCCGCCGGCGATGGCGACGCTCACCGCCGCCACGAAGCTCCATGGCGTCGTGGCCCGACCGATGAGCGCGCCTCCCACGACCGCGAGCCCCGCAGCGACCGCGAAGAGCAGCTTCGGTGAGGCGTCCACGGTCCCGTGTCGGTGCCTGCGAGACGAGAGCCATCCGAACGCGATCGACGCGAAGTCGAACAGCACCGGAGGAACCCACAGGTATTTACCCACGTGCAGCGGCGCGACGTGCGCTCGCGCGACGAGGATCTTCGACGACCAGAGAAAGCAGAGCGCCATGATCGGCGAGGTGAAGAGGACAG
>LNFM01008404.1_pt1 | contig 15626 bp, 14 predicted proteins | sample 596031 | NCBI WGS metagenome assembly LNFM01 (sample SAMN04254537, study PRJNA301005) | activated carbon metagenome | isolation source: dual media filters at the Ann Arbor, Michigan drinking water treatment plant | place: USA: Ann Arbor | reverse complement strand
GCTGCCGCAGCGTGGGCGTATAGCTCAGTGGTAGAGCACTGTGTTGACATCGCAGGGGTCGCAAGTTCAATCCTTGCTACGCCCACCATTTTCCGAAAATCCCCAATATGTCAGGCCGCGCATTCATGCCCTGCTCGGCGCAATTCCGTACCATCTCTTATAAGCGCGGGTAAAAGCGCTAAGATCGCTATAGCCGAGCAGCAGAGCAATTTCGCTCAGATTCCTTTTGTCTTCGAGCACATATAGCGCGCATAAATCCTGTCGCACCCGGTCGAGCAAATCGCGAAACGCCAATCCTTCATCGGCCAATTTGCGGCGCAACGTCCGCTCGCTCATGCCAAACGCGGCGGCCATCCGGTCAAGCGTCGGCGGTGTCTTATCCAGCGCGTTCGTCAGGTAAAAATAGCTATTGGCAAGATGCTGGCTGCCATTTTCCATCCAGTCTGATGGCTGCCGAAACCTGATAGACGCTGCCGCAAGTAAGGCCGGATCGGCATGCGGAGACGGCCGGAAAAGCTGGCGCGCCGCAATATCCATACGCGTTTGCGGCATGTAAAAACGCACCGGGCAACCAAATGCCTTTTCATATTTGTCAACGGCATAGCGCGGCGCATGCTGGAAATCGAGCGCGCGCAGCAGCGCCGGTTCCCCCAAAATCTGGCGCGACAGCCGCGCATAGGTTGCAGCCGACAGTTCGATAAATGGCGCGTACGCATCGACAAATTGCGGATGGCATTGCCAGATAAGGCGCGGGGGCTTTGCCGTAAGATCGATTGACGTTGCGAACATCGTCTGACGCAATTTCTGGATATCGATGTTTGCGGTGATTACCGATGCAAGATTGGCTTCGAGCCGGGTTGCATAACCAAAATCGGAAAAATTCTGCATCTCGGCCATGTCACCAACGTGCAATAATATCGCCGGATCGCCGAAATGCTGTTCAATGGCTGCCAGGAACCGCAACGCCAGTTGCGCGGAAAACCGGCCTAGCGGGTTTCTTAAGGCCCGCTCGTCGATCCCGGTCGCCAATAGAATAGCACGTTGGTCTCCACCTAACGCAACCGCACCGCGCAGCAGCCGGACAAGAAGGTTTGCCGCCACCGTGTCTTCGGCGGCTGCTCTGCCGCCCTTCAGCAATCTCTCCACCCAGTCGCTAATCCGCTTTCTCCCCTTCTGTAGCCTCTGTTCATCATGGCAGCGGACAATGCGCAAGCCGGATTTTGTGCGGGTTGCCGCCGCAAATAAGTGACGCTAAGCCAATGTGATGAACCTTGCAGACATACTTTCCGGTTTTGATGCCGGTGCCGCCAGCCACCATATCTCAATTCCGCCAAGCTGGCATCAAGGCCGCACCAGCTATGGCGGGCTCAGTTCGGTGCTCGCCTATCAGGCCGCGAAAATGGCAGGCGATGATTTACCGCCTTTGCAATCGGCGCAGATTGCATTTGTCGGGCCGCTATCAGGCGAAGTCGAAGTGACCGCCAAGGTTCTACGGCGCGGTAAAAATACCGCGTTTGTTAAATCGGAAATCACAGGTGCCGACGGTGTTGGGCTGTCATGCACGTTTATCTTTATGAACCGGCGGCATAGTCATCTCGATTATGAAGGCCTGCAGCGGCCCGAGTTTCCGGCCATTCCAACATCTGAAAACGCGCGCAGCGGGCCGCCAGAATTTTTCACCGGGCATATGCAATATCCCGACAAGCGCCTTGAACTCGGCCTTGCCACCAACCGCCTCGCCAGCTGGCACCGGTTTACCGAACATGAGGGGCTCGATCATATCGCCGAATTGCTGTGCATCGGCGATGCGCTGCCACCTTCGGCAATGGGGTTGATGACCGAAAAGGGCATGGTCAGCTCGATGAACTGGCAGGTCAATATGCTAACCGAAAGTCCGTCGACGAACGAAGGCTGGTGGTTTCTGGAAAGCGAAACGCACCACGCCGCCAACGGCGCAAGCAGCCAATATATGACCGCTTGGAACAGCGACGGCCAGCCGGTGCTGACCGGCATGCAGTCAGTCGCGATCTTCGTTTAGCGCCAGCAACTCGCGTTCCGTTTCTGCGATATAATCGCGCGTTATCGGCAGGCTGCGGCGGTTGCGGACATATTGAATCTGGTAATTGCACATCCCGCCCGATTCGAATGCCGCGGTCGCCCCCGCCAAATAGAATATCCACATTCGGTAAAATCGTTCGCCATTTTGGGTGATGATCGCTTCGCGATTGGCGCGGACGCGGGCGTACCATTCGCGCAAGGTGAGCGCATAATGCAGCCGCAGATTTTCGATGTCGCTGTGGATCAGCTTGACCTTCTCGCTGGCGGCCAGCGTCTCGGATAGCGCCGGGATGTAACCGCCGGGAAATATATATTTGCGCGTGAACGCGTCGGTCGCGCCGGGCTTGCCCATCCGGCCGATGGTGTGGAGCAGCATGACGCCGTCGTCCTTGAGCAGATTGGCGCAGGCGCGAAAGAAGGTGTCGAATTGCGGCACGCCGACATGTTCGAACATGCCGACCGACACGATCCGGTCAAATGTACCCGGCTCGCGTTGCGCCAGGACGCGATAGTCGATAAGCTCAAACTTCACCTTGTCCGAAACGCCCGCAGCTTCCGCACGCTCGCGCGCCAGTTTCAGCTGCTCCTTGCTGAGCGTAATTCCCAGCACATCCACGCCCGCGACTTTGTTCAGGTAAAGCGCCATCCCGCCCCAGCCGCAGCCGATATCGAGCACCTTCTGTCCAGGTTGAAGCGCCAGCTTTGACGCAATATGCGCTTTCTTGGCCAGCTGTGCACGCTCCAACGTGTCATCCGCCTCAGACCAATAGGCGCAGCTATATTGCATATCGTCGTCGAGCCAGAGGCGGTAAAAGTCATTCGACACATCATAATGGTGCGCGACATTCGACTTCGAACTGGCCAGCGAGTTAAGCTGCATCAGCGGGCTGACAATCTTTCCAAGCAGTTTTTTCAGGCGTTTCGTATCGCCAATCTCGCCGCCATTCTCCCACGGATTGTTGCGCCGGATGATTTCGACAAAGCCCATGATGTCGTCGTCATCGACGGTCACGCCGCCATCCATATAGGTCTCGCCCATCCCCAGGCGCGGGTTTAGTAATATTCGGCGAACTGCCGCAGGCGAAACTATCCGCAAGGTCACGTCAGGCCAGCCGCTGGCGCCATCGCCATAGATGGTGGTTGCGCCGTCATGCGAAATGATGGTCAGGCGGCCATGTCTGATTTTTCCGCGCAGCAAGCGGTCGAGCAACGACATTCAGCAACTCCCTTTGGTCCAGTTGCTCCCATTTTCGTTGTTACTATGGTTATAGTTACCGGCGCAAGTTTTGAACGCGCGAGGCGCCGCTCCCTCCCCGCGCAAAACGCAGGACAAAGAAAACCAGCCCGATGACAATGAAAGTGTCGAGAAAGGTTGTATAGAATAACCAATTGTCTGTGCTGAGTAATTTTGCCGCCGCGTAATTCAGTCCGGCCATCACCAACCCCACGCTGCCCATGCCAATGGCGAAACGGCCGGTGTCGATGTCCGAATAGGGCATGTAGCGCGCGAGACCTTTGCCGATATACGGCCCACCGCGCAGGCCATCAGCCAGGAAGAAGCTGGCCGCAATTAACCCGGTAATCGTACCGCGCAACTTGATCCATTCATCATCAGCAAGCCACAGCGCAAGTCCCGCTGAAATGCACAGCATAACAATGCCAAACAAGGCCAGGCCCCCCGTAACGTCGATTTTGGTGATACGCTGAAACGCAACCAAGCTGAAACCAACTACGATACCAACCATCGCCGCGGTTTGGAGGTCGGTCAGCTTGGCGATGGCGTAAAAAAGCAAGCCAGTGATAACATCGACTGCGAATGGTAAGCGGTTTCCCTTCGCCATGATCCCGGTTTCCAGTGGATTGGGACCATCGCCATGGCCTGCCTTGATACCCTCGCCAAAGCTACTGTGCTTGATGGCCTGTTCCCGATAGCTTTCGGGATAAGCAGGTGTGCGGTCCTTATGGCTTTCATAAACAACGACGCCGTCAAGATACGCAACCAAGCCAGTCGTCCACATCCCCATATAGCCGAAATCAATTTCGAGCGCGCGCCCGTCAGGCAGTTTGGCGACAAGACGATGATTGCGGACCGATTCCGGTCCCAGCACGGGCGTTACATCGTTCGCCTGCTCGACGCCGAGCATTGTCAGCATCGAATGAAGTCCGTCGCTACGCGCGCGGCTCGAAACCGCGAAGGACAGACCGTCGATCAAGAACCGCCGTGTCGGGTATCGCCACCAGGTAAAGCTCATTGCTTCGCCTCGGCGCCAAAAGCCCAGCGCAACGTGCTGGCCATGCCGAATGTAGCCGCGTCGACCATTGGCCGTGCGAGCATTGAGCTGTTTAGCCCGTGCATCTTTCGCGCCCATCGCGGCAGCAGATCGGTGGCCGCCTGCGCCATGACGGCCTGAACGGGTATCGCCCGCAGTCCCGCGGCTTGCGGGTTAAGAATGATCTGTGCAACTTCGCGGGAGCGTTCTGTATCGCGCAGTTCGCTACGAAATTCGGCGATCAGCGCATCGGCTTCGCGGCGAGTGTCGGGAACTGGATCCGCACCCAGCCTGCGGGCTACATCACAAACTTCGGCAAAATAGGCGTCTTGGTCGCGGCGCGACATTGTGGGTTCGCCGTAACGGATCCAGGCATTTAAAAAGGACACCGCGCCTGCGACATGGATCCACGCGAGCAGGCGCGGATCATTGGCGCGGTAGATCATCCCGTCGGGCATCGTGCCGGTAACATGTGCGTGGATGCGATTGACCCGCGCAATTGCCGCCTCGGCTTCGCTGCGCTCGGCGTAAGTGGTCAGCGCGATAAAGCGCGCGGTTCGCCGCAATCGCCCGAGCATATCATTCCTAAAACTGCTGTGGTCCCAAACGCCAGCCAGCGCCGCCGGGTGCAACATCTCGAGCAACAGCCCGGAAACACCGCCAACCATCATCGTGGTCACATCGCCGTGGACTCGCCATGCCACTGACCCGCGCGGCAGCAGCGCATTGTCGGACGGCTGAACCGGTGTTTCGCCCCGCCCGCGATCATTGAAGACATTGCGAACCTGACCAACCAGCCCGCGTCTGAGCGTTTCGACAATCATATGACCTGCCCACTCAACCCAAGGCAGCCTGTTTTTCTTCGGCCAACCGGTCGAGTTCGGCGCGGCTTTTCTTTTCGCTCGACGATTTCAATTGCCCGCAGGCCGCCATGATGTCGCGGCCGCGCGGCGTGCGGATCGGCGCGCTTATCCCGGCCTCGAAAATGATGCTTGAGAAGCGCTTGATGCGTTCGGGGTCCGAACATTCATACGGCGCGCCGGGCCACGGGTTGAACGGGATCAGATTCACTTTGGCTGGCAGCTTATATTGCCGGATCAGGCTGACTAGTTCGCGCGCATCTTCGTCGCTGTCGTTTTTGTCCTTCAGCATCACATATTCGAACGTGATCCGCCGCGCGTTGCTGATGCCGGGATATTCGGCGCATGCGCGAAGCAGCTCATCGATACCATATTTGCGGTTGATCGGTACAATTTCATCGCGGACTTCCTTGGTCACCGCATGCAGCGAAACCGCGAGGTTGACGTTAATTTCCTCTCCCGCGCGCGCCATCATTGGCACCACGCCAGACGTCGATAACGTTATCCGGCGGCGCGACAGGCCAAGCCCGTCGCCGTGCATCACGATCTTCATCGCATCGCGGACATTGTCGAAATTATACAGCGGCTCACCCATGCCCATCAGGACGATGTTGGTCAGCATCCGACCATCGGCGGTATAATGGCCGAGATCGTCGTCCTCATCATCATCGTCATTGGCGACCGCCATATTGCCCTTTGGCCATTCGCCGAGCGCGTCGCGTGCCAGCATGACCTGTCCGACAATCTCACCGGGGGTCAGGTTGCGCACCAGACGCATCGTGCCGGTGTGACAAAAACGGCAGTTCAGCGTGCAACCAACCTGACTGGAAATGCACAAGGTCCCGCGATCCGCATCGGGGATGAACACCATCTCATAATCCTGAGCATCGTCGGTACGCAGCAGCCATTTGCGGGTGCCATCGGTCGAGACCTGTGCTTCGACGACTTCTGGACGGCCAATGACGAACCGGTCGGCAAGCCACGGCCGCATTGTTTTGGAAATGTCGGTCATCGCCTCGAAATCGGTGACGCCGCGATGGTAAATCCAGTGGAACACCTGCTTCGACCGAAGCTTCGCGGCCTTTTCGTCAAGTTGCGATTCTTCGAACAGCTGCCGGATTTGCAGATGGCTGAGCCCCATCAGGTCGATACGCCCATCGGCACGTGGCGTGATGGCGCGCGGGGTTACTACGGGGTCGATATGGCCGGGAATCTGCATGATGACCGGGCATATAGGGAGGATTGCCGTTAAATGCCAGCGGCGCGCCCAATCAACCGTGGGCGATGGTCACCTTTGTCCCGGGCGCTTGGTCGGTGATGGTCACGGTCGCCTCCAATTGAGCCGCCAGTGCTTCGACAATCCCAGTTCCCAACCCCGGTTTCCGGTCATCGGCATCTTTCGGCATGCCTATGCCGTTGTCGGCAATGATCAGCGTCCAGGCATCCCCGTTCGATCTATAATCGACCTTGATTGAACCCTCCTGCGTCCGCCCGGGAAAAGCATGTTTAAGCGAGTTGATAACCAGTTCAGTAACAATCAAACCGAGGCTAACCGAGGTGTCCGGATCGACAACGCTGTCATCAATATGGGTGGTGAGCGACAGGCGCGCGGGATCGCTGATCATCGATGCGCCGATGCTACCGCACAGATCTTTGAAATAGGTCGCCAGAGCAACATTATCTACCGATACCGTCGACAGATGCTTCTGCAGCATCGCGATCGACATCACGCGATTATGCGCATCGCGTAATTGGTCGCGACTTTCGTTCGACTGCACCTTGCGCGCGCTTTGCAACAACACGCTGGCGATGATTTGCAGGCTATTGGCCACCCGGTGCTGGATTTCCTGCAACAAAAGCTGCTTGTCGCGCACAAGGTCGTCTTTGACCTTCTCGGCCAATCGCTTCGCTGTCACATCGGTAATCGCCAGTACAACGCGGATGCTTTCGGCTTCAAAATAATCGAGCGTATGTGCGTTGATCAGCAGGCGCAGCGTGTCCTTTCCCGCGCGCACCAGATCCATTTCGTAGACATCGATGGCCGCGTTACCCGCAACGGTCGCCTTCAGCAGCGAGTTCAGTTGGCGCACATTCCATTCGCCGTGACCCAGTTCGGCCAATGGCCTGCCGTTGACTGCGGTCTTATCAAGATCGAACGCCTCGCAAAATGAATTGCTCGCCGCGATGACGGTCAAATCTTCGTTGAGCAGCACAAGCGGTGCGAAAGACGATGAAATCAACGCAATCGACATATTGTCGGCGTGTTCGGGCAGGCGGGTCAGTATTTTTTCCATGGCACATAGCAGTCATGAACTGGAGACTCGCGGTGCGAAAGCCATACCCAGGCGCAATGTCCCGCAATAAAAATTATTGAAACGACGGAACAATATTGGCCTAACAGATATTTTACATCGGTGTGAGTCAATTCGGAGAGGGTCCGGAAGGCTATTTTGCGGTGCTGACGCACCCCAAAGCCGCTGCATCAATTGCACTTGGGGCGCCGCGCAGCGAATAGGCGTCGACTATGGAGCGGCCATTGCGTCCGATGCTTTCGACGCTGAGCGATGTTGCCGAACGCATCGCTGCGATGATTGCCAGGTCCATCCGTCGGTCGGTTGCCCAGCCCGAACTTTCGTCCACCTTTAAACGAAAACGGCGACCTCCCGCGCTCAGAGTGATTCCGCTGTTTGACGAACGCTCGCGAGAGAGACGCACATAAACTTGGTGGGTGACACCGCGTTTTGGCCAGAAGCCGATGGAGAGATAGCCGTTGCGGGTGGGTGTACCTACGGTCTCCTCAGGAGCCGATATCGCGTAACATCGCGGCGTGGCGGGGTCGCGGAAAGCGGCCCAACCTTGGTAGACACCGAGACGGTCCTTGGCCGCCAGCGGCGCGGCCAGCGCGGCGGCACATAGCAGCCACGCAGCGAATTTCATGCGCGCTCTCCCTCGCCTTCGCCATTGATCACCAGCTCCTCGATGCCGTCACGGATCATCACCATGCTGCCTTGCGCGAGGCTCGGCGCTATCGGCGCATCGAACCCTTCCATCGCCGCGTGGCCCAATAGCAAGCCGCGCAAAACGCGAGCGGTCATGCCGTGGCAGATAACGAGCATATCCTGTTCGAACGCCTGCTCGCTTATCCAGTGCGACAGGCGTGCGGCGACGTCATCATACCATTCGCCGCCTTCAGGGCGGACCGAAAAAAGCTTGTGCTCCATATCGACAATCGGCCCGATTTCAGCCGAAATATCGGCATATGTCCGGCTTGACCAGCTACCGACATCGATCTCAAGCAAACGGTCATCACGGCGCGTCTGGTGCCAATCGGCGTCAATCTCATCGGCCACAATCGCCAGCGTCTGCAGCGCTCTTCCGGCTGTGGATGACCAAAGCTGCGGCCTGTCATCACGCCCAAGATAATTCGCCAGCGACCGGCCCATCATCTTGGCCTGCACACATCCTTCCCACGTCAGCGGTGTATGTACCTCGGCCTGCCCCTGCATCCGCGCGAACTTGTTGAACACAGTCTCCCCATGCCGCGCGATGAAAAGCCGTTTACCGTTTGTCGAAATCCCCATAATTGGCCTTATTCCACAGCTTATTACACTTGGCAAAAGCTATCGGCTTGCCCTACCGGACAAAGCCATTAAGACAGAATCGGCATAGAAATAGGGTTTTTTGGTGGCTGTACGAACCACCAACCCGATTAGGGGATTTTGAATGAGAGCCACGATCGAACGCGCGACCCTGCTGAAAAGCCTGAGCCACGTCCAGTCGGTGGTCGAACGCCGCAACACTATTCCCATCTTGTCGAACGTGCTGATCGAAGCTAGCGATGGCGGCCAGATCAAGCTGACGGCGACCGACCTCGATTTGCAGGTCGTAGAAACCTTCGCAGCGCAGGTCGAAACGCCGGGCGCAACTACGGTTTCGGCGCATACTTTGTTTGAAATCGCCCGCAAATTGCCAGAAGGTTCGCAGGTCCAGCTTCACGCTGCTGATGGCCGCATGGCGGTCAATGCGGGCCGCGCGCGGTTCAGCCTTGCGACCCTACCGCTTGACGATTTCCCTATGATCGCGGAGGGCGACCTGCCGACATCGTTCGAAATCCCCGCATCGTCGCTTGTCCAGATTATCGACAAGACGCGCTTTGCGATTTCTACCGAAGAAACGCGTTACTATCTCAACGGCATTTTCCTGCATGTAACCGAAGATGCCGAGCCAGTGCTAAAGGCTGCAGCCACCGACGGCCACCGCCTTGCGCGCGTGACCCTGCCCCGCCCAGCTGGTGCAGAAGGTATGCCCGACATCATCGTCCCGCGCAAATGCGTGGCCGAAGTCCGCAAATTGCTCGATGAAAGCGGCGACAATGTCATTCAAGTCGATCTGTCCGCGAGCAAAATCCGCTTCACCTTCGACCATGTCATCCTGACCTCGAAACTGATCGACGGGACTTTCCCTGATTACAGCCGCGTCATTCCAACCGCGAACGATAAGTTGCTGCGCATCGACCCGAAGGCGTTTTCACAAGGCGTTGACCGCGTCGCCACCATCGCCACCGAAAAGACCCGCGCGGTCAAAATGGCGCTCGACAAGGACAAGATTACGCTATCGGTCACGAGCCCCGAGAACGGCACGGCGGCCGAAGAAGTGTCGGGCGAGTATTCGAGCGACGGTTTCGAAATCGGCTTCAACGCGCGCTATTTGATGGATATTTTGAGCGAGATCGAAGGCGACGTGGTCGAACTCCACCTCGCCGACGCCAGCGCACCAACGCTGATCCGTGAGAATGACAAGTCGGCGGCGCTTTACGTCCTGATGCCGATGCGAGTGTAGCCCGCTTCGACCCAAGTCTTTGGCCGAAATTTACTCCGCCGCTTCTGCCATAATCACGCTTTGCGGACCTCGCACGACAATGCCAGGTAGCGCGCCGGTCATCACGCCATCGCGGAATGTTACGACACCTGATTTGACCGTTGCGACATAGCCTACCGCTTTTTGCAGCAGCCGCTTGCCGCCCGCTGGCAAGTCGAACGCAAGCCACGGCTTTTGCAATTTCAGTTCGTCGAAATCGATAACGTTGATGTCCGCCAGATAGCCCGGCTTCAACACGCCGCGATCGCTCAGGCCATACAGTCTCGCAGTGTCGTGGCATTGGCGCTTCACAGCCAGTTCGAGCGGGATCGTCCCCGCCTTACGGTCGCGCGCCCAATAGCTGAGCAGGAATGTCGGTGACGCTGCGTCACAAATCGTTCCGCAATGCGCACCGCCATCGGACAGCGACGCAACGATATCCTCGCGCTGGAGCAGCTCTTTGGTGAAGTCGAGATTGCCATCCATATAGTTCAGGATCGGCAGGTAAATCATGCCGTTGCCATCATCTGCCATTAACTGGTCATAGGCATATTCGGACGCTTCTTTGCCCGAAGCCTGCGCAAAGCCGAAGATGCTTTCTTCGCGCGTAGGTTCGTAACTGAACCCGTCGCCCAGCGGGAATTGCATTGCCCATGCTGCGGTTACCAGCATGAAAAACGGCGCCATATCGACCGACGGCGGCGGCAGATTGTCCTCCGCCAGCATCGCCGCCTTGAACGCAGGATCGGCCAGCTTTGCCTTCTGCTCGTCCCACGACAGACCTGCAATTTTCTGCCAGCTCGGCTTGCGCATGAACGGATGCACCGTGCCGCGCCAGTTCATGATCACCCCAATACCGCGTAAGCCAATCGCCGCGACCAGATTTGCGCCATTGTCATTGGCCGCCTGCATCGCCGCCATCTGCTCGGTCCACGGCATTTGCTTAATTGGTGATTGCAACATGGTGAAAGCAATTGGCAGGCCGGTTTCGCGGCTCAACCGCCCCATCCAGCCGAATTCGTCCCATTCCTCCATAAAATCAGTGGTCAGCTCGAACACCCCGTGCCCGACCTTGCCCATCGCGCGGCCGATGCCGACCAGTTCAGGCTCGGTTGCGGTGGTGCCGGGGACAAGTTCGCCATCAATCGACTTGTGCAATATCGTGCGCGAGGTGGAGAAACCCAAAGCGCCTGCGCGCAGGCCTTCCTCGACCAGCCGCGCCATTTCGGCGATGTCGGCCTCGGTTGGCTCCTCGTTATCCGCGCCGCGCTGGCCCATCACATAGGCGCGCAATGCGCCGTGCGGGACATGGGTGCCGATGTCGATGGTGCGCGGAAGGCGGTCGAGCGCGTCGAGATAGTCGGGAAAGCTCTCCCAATCCCACTTCATGCCCTCGGCCAGTGCTGTGCCCGGGATATCCTCCACACCTTCCATCAGGCCGATCAGCCATTCATGTTTGTCTGCACGTGCAGGCGCAAAGCCGACGCCGCAGTTGCCCATGACAACGGTGGTGACGCCGTGCCAGCTCGACGGCCCCATTTCGCTGTCCCAGGTCGCTTGCCCGTCATAATGGGTGTGGATATCGACAAAGCCGGGTGCGACGATCTTGCCGGTCGCATCGATTTCTTCGCGACCATGTGTCGAGATATGCCCGATGGCGGTTATGACGCCGCCATCTACCGCCACGTCGGCGATAAAGCGCGGTGCTCCGGTGCCGTCCACCACGGTTCCGCCACGAATGACCAAATCATGCATATCGATTCTCCTCATCTCGGAGGAAAGAGTATCAGACTTAATCGTGCAATTAAACCTCTGCTGCCTATTCAGCTGGGTGAACTTCAGTGCCTTTGCGCAAGCGATTGCCTGCTAGCCCCCGAAGTGCGGCAAAGAAACGCGGTACCACTGCATTGCGCTGCATCCATGCCGCATATTCGGCATAAGCGGGGTCGGCGCTCAGATGCTTCTCCTCGGTTCTAGCCCGCCAATAATAGATGCCGCTGACCAACGCCAATATAGCAGTGTTACGGATCATATCGGTGGTGCTGCCGGTGGTGACAAGGAACGGCATCGTCGCCAGCCACCAATAGGCATTTTTGCTCAGATAGGCCGGGTGCTTCGAGAAGGCATACGGGCCGTGGGTCAGTATGCCACGATGGGTCAGGTTGGAGAAGCGCAGTCCAAAGGCAACTGTGGCCCAAGCGTAAATACCGGTCAGCAGAACCAGCAAACCGCCCCAGGCCCAGAGCAACGCCGTTTGCCCCTGAAACCAAAAAGCCCAGTCGCTGGTGCCGATATGATAATCCAATGGCCCGCCATTGTTCATCAGGATGAACGGCGGGTAGCACATCAACGCCGCAACCCAGCCCGCCAGATAGGGATTTGCTGTGCGGATATGCGCATCGAGCGGCTTCATCGTCAGCATGTAGCCGACCGTGGCAAACTGCACATCGACAAGGAACATTGCGGTGATGAGGCCATTAGCCAACCAAACCGGATTAGTGACGACCTCGGTAAAGTTCATATTGACGATATCTCGCCAACCGCCGGGCACAATCGAAATCATGAAGGCGAGGAAAAAGCCCTTTACCGCCCAGGCGCGGAGGTGATGGAAGATTTCGTCGCGATCCCAATCGGCACGGCCCGCAATCCATGCGCCCAGATGCCATGCGCCATCGCGTGGATTAACCAGATAGCGGTCAAGCCAGACGACATAAGGCACCGACAGTATGACGAGCGGGATGGCAGCTGCCTGGAACATCTGCATCGAAAACAGGTACGCTCCGTCCCAGTAGAAGCGGCACAAGGCGTAAATGCTGGCAATAACAGCCCATGTCGCCCACAGCCCTGCGATCTTGACGATGCTGTCATCAAGTACATCGGCGACTAGGCGCTTGAGGCTCCAATCGATACCCGTCGATGACCGTCTGTGCACCTTGTCGACGAGCAGCGACCACAGCACCATAGGCAGGCCGCAAAATACGAGCGCAACCAAGGCGGAATATGGTCCGTCGGCGAGCGCAGGCCAGTTTTCAAAACCAATCGCGGTGCCGATACTACCGAAATTTCTGGCAATAATGACCGCGAGCGCCAGGCCAAGCAGCCCGCTTAAGCCGACAGCAGTGCTGACGGCGGACACAGGCCGGGGATCGGCGGCTTTGACTTTGGCTTCGCTCACGCGTGGTTAATTAGCGCAAATTGGTTAAAAAAGCGGGCACATCAAACCCGCATTGCCACCCATACAATCAGCCATGCCGACGGCAAAAGTAGCGCCTGCGCAAGCAGTGTTCCGCCCACGCGGCTCATTGACAGCCAGACGATGGTGCGGCGATATTCCGCTTCGCTCACGCGACCGTCAATAACATCGTCGGTCATCACCGACAGTTGCGGGTCGATCAGGACGAACAGCAATATCGTGGCAAATCCATTGATTACCGCAGATAATTGCGATGCCGTTACGCGGAATTCAGGATAGAGATAACCGGCATAGAGCGATGCAATGACGCCTACGGTCAACAACGCCTGCGCGACGACATTCATCGCGATTACCCGCCACGACAGCACCGTCGGCTTTTTGAACGCCATCGCGTGCGAACGCTTCGGCAAAGTGATCGATTTGGCCACGACATGCCTGCCGGTCGGCGTGAAGGCGCTGAACAGCAATTTTGCGACCGAACGGTGTTTGTGAAATTCGCCAATAGCGGCGGCGAACCAGCGCTGTACGGTAGGAACAGCCAGCGCGCCCAACACGGTCGCGACCGTTGCCGCAAACAAAACCAACCGCATATCCCACAGCAATCGCTCGCCACTGCCGTTGACGATGCCATTTTCGATCCGCTTGGCCAAAAACGGCCCCAAAAAGCTGTTCGACGTCCGCGACACCAGCACCAGCACGTTGAACAGCGCGAACGACAAAGCGATTTTATGCGTCCGCACCCCGGCAATCCGCGCGGCATAAGCCAGCGCACCGATCAGGTGAATGACCAATGTCAGCAGGCAGATGTGATTAGCGGCCAATCCATGGGGCGGCCTTTATCAGCCTTTACGCTGCCCCAATAGCTTCAAACGCAGCGCGTTCAGCTTGATAAAGCCCTCTGCGTCCTTTTGGTCATAGGCACCGGCATCGTCTTCGAAGGTCACGACCTTTTCCGAATAGAGGCTCTTCGGCGACTTGCGCCCGACAACGCTCGCCATGCCTTTGTACAGTTTCAGTCGCACAGTGCCCGAAACATGCGTCTGGCTATGGTCGATTGCCGCCTGCAACATCTCGCGCTCTGGGCTGAACCAGAAACCGTTGTAAATGAGTTCGGCATATTTCGGCATCAGCTCGTCCTTGAGATGCGCCGCGCCGCGATCCAGCGTGATGCTTTCAATCCCGCGATGCGCGCGCGCATAGATCTCGCCGCCGGGGGTTTCGTACATGCCGCGCGATTTCATGCCCACAAAACGGTTCTCGACCAAATCGAGGCGGCCGATGCCATGCTTGCGGCCATAGTCGTTAAGCGCAGCCAGCAAAGTCGCAGGCGACATCGCCTCGCCGTTCAAGGCAACGCCGTCGCCTTTCTCGAAATCGACTGTGATATATTCGGGCGTGTCGGGCGCATCTTCGGGATTGACCGTGCGCGAATAGACATAGTCTGGCGTTTCATCCCACGGGTCTTCGAGCACCTTGCCCTCCGAAGACGTGTGTAACAGGTTCGCGTCGGTCGAAAACGGGCTCTCGCCGCGTTTGTCCTTTGGCACCGGGATCTGGTGCTGCTCCGCCCATTCGATCAACCGCGTGCGGCTGGTCAGATCCCATTCGCGCCAGGGTGCAATGACCTTGATATCAGGATTAAGCGCGTATGCGGACAGTTCAAACCGCACCTGATCATTGCCCTTCCCGGTCGCGCCATGCGCAATTGCGTCAGCACCGGTTTCTGCAGCAATCTCGATCAAGCGCTTCGAAATCAACGGCCGCGCTATCGAAGTACCCAACAAATAGTCGCCCTCATAGCGTGCATTGGCACGCATCATCGGGAACACGAAATCGCGGACAAACTCCTCGCGCAAATCGTCGATATAGATGTGATGATCGGGCACGCCCATCAGCACCGCCTTGTCGCGCGCCGGCCCAAGTTCTTCGCCCTGCCCCAGATCGGCAGTGAAGGTTACGACTTCACAGCCATATTCGACCTGCAACCATTTCAGGATGACGCTGGTGTCGAGACCGCCCGAATAGGCAAGAACGACTTTCTTGATCGAATCTTTCATGATATTTCTTCCGCAGATTTTCCGTCGCGGCGCGGCTAGCATTCCGGGCAGTTGGCGGCAAGGCGATATGCAGTGGAGGACTGACACCTGACATGGCGAATAGCGAACCCACGACAAAGCCGACGCCCGTAAGCGTTGATGGCTTCATCAAGGCGGTTTCAGACGAAAAGCAGCGCGCCGATGCGCACAAAATCGCAGCAATTATGGAACGGCTATCGGGCCATCCGCCCAAAATGTGGGGCCCGTCGATCATCGGTTTTGGCAGCTATCATTATAAATATGACAGCGGCCGCGAAGGCGACATGTGCCGGATCGGTTTCAGCCCGCGCAA
>LNFM01008403.1_pt1 | contig 15627 bp, 12 predicted proteins | sample 596031 | NCBI WGS metagenome assembly LNFM01 (sample SAMN04254537, study PRJNA301005) | activated carbon metagenome | isolation source: dual media filters at the Ann Arbor, Michigan drinking water treatment plant | place: USA: Ann Arbor | reverse complement strand
ATTCGACAGCGTCCCGAGCTACTACGCAATCGCTTCCACGCGACCACTCGACGAGGTCGCCTCGCCGGAGGTGCTGAAATCGACGGGCGTCGGCTTCGAGTATGTGCCGATGGAACTCGCCAAAAGCGCGGAAAAGCGTAACGCCACCGAAGTCAGGGCCTTTCGTCAGGCGATCGTGGGTCTGAAGAACAAGGATCGGCTCTACACGATCAACGAGTATGCGGTGGCGTTCATCGGACGCAGCCTGTTCCGGGCCTCGATCGATGTGCCGGCGAATGTCGTGGTCGGCCCTTTCGAGACGCGTGTTTTCCTGTTTCGTAACGGTGAGCTGCTGAGCCAGTACAATGCGCGTCTGGAGCTGCATCGACAGGGGTTCGAGGAGCTGACTTACGGCCTCGCCTTCCGACGTCCGCTGATCTATGGCTTCAGCATCATCGTTATCGCGATGAGCGCGGGCTTGCTGGCCGCCGTCGCATTTCGCGGTGTCGGTCGATAGCAGTCTGCTTGCCGACGCCAGGCGAATTCCTTTCCAAGTTCTAGAGCGTTATGTTATCAATTCCTATGATGGATTTCCATCTGTCATAAGAAAATCCGCTTTTGATATTGCTCCATGTCACTTTCGTTTTCTCTTGTATGAGGCCGGTATGTCCTTATCCAGGGTGCGGCGTCGGGCGGTTACCTTCCGGATCATGTGGGTAGCGGTCGGCGCGCCTTTTTTCCTCGGTCATCCGTCTGCTTCGGCGGATCCGCTCGTCGACTGCGCGAGCCGCTCAGATCTCGAAGTCTCTGTGACCGGTTGCTCAGAGATCATCCGGTCCAGATGGGCGACAGATGAGCAACAGGTATTGGCGTTGAACAATCGCGCCAATGCCTATGGAGCATTGGGACGCTCTGTCGAGGCCATCGAGGATTATAGTCGGGCGCTCGCGCTCGATCCTCACTACGTCAATGCACGGTATAATCGTGGCGCCACCTATCTCGAGATTGGAAATCTCGAGGCGGCAATCGCCGATTTCGACACGGTGATCAGGCTCGAACCGGATCGATGGGCCGCGTACAACAACCGCGGCCTCGCCAACTTGAAGGCTGGTCTCTACGATGCAGCAGTGGTCGATTTCTCGAAGGCCATCGAGATTGATCCGACTGTCGCGTTCCTTCTCAACAACCGCGGCGTCGCTTGGCGGAGAAATGGTGATCGGGCTCGTGCGATCAGGGATTTCAGCGCTGCAATCTCGCTGCGGCCCGGCTATGCCGCCGCGTTGAACAGCCGCGGTGAATTGCACATTGAGGACGGACACATCGAGCTTGCGGCCGCCGATTTCAGAGGTGCGCTCGCCGCAGATTCGACCTACGAAGCGGCACGCCGGAACCTGTTGGCCCTCGATCATGCGGACGTCGCCCGGCGATGAGGGGGCGTGACGTCACTCCGGCGCCAGGTTCGCGCGGGCCACTGGGTAGACGCCGTTCTGGCCGAGCACGTGCACGTCGAAGCGGCCGTCGGCGAACAGCGCAGCGAATGCCTGATCCAAAACGTTCAGGCCGCCTGTGAATGCGCCGAACGCCGGGAGCACGAGGCGATTGGCGTTGCCGATAAAGCAAGGGCGCCGCATCCCCGCGCCGCTCAAGACGACACGTGCCGTGGGATGAAGGTGGCCGGCGATCTCGCCAGAGGTTTCGCCAGTTGACGGCTCGTGGCGGAGGACGACTTTGCCAAGGTTCAGGCTCTGCGCGACACCTCCACCCAGCCCTGCGGAGATCTCCGGGTCATGATTGCCGGTGATCCAAGTCCAGGCGCGGCCCGCCTGCATGCGCGAGAGTTCGGATCGTTCGGCGGCTGGGAGGCGGCTTTCCGCGGAGCGGTCGTGCAGGCTGTCGCCGAGCGCCACGACGTGATGCGGCCCATAGCGGACCAGCACGGCCGCGAGTCGGTGCAGTGTCTCGCGAGTGTCGTAGGGGGGGAGCATGATGCCGCGTACGGCGAAGGCCGATCCCTTCTCGAGGTGCAAATCGGCGACCACGAGCGTGCGTTCTCCAGGCACATAGAGCGCGCGTGAACAATCGACTACGACCTCGATCCCGCCGACTTGCATCGCTCTGGACTCGAACGATCCGGCCGGAGCGCGTGATGCCCCGACGAATGCTGTCATCTGATCCCCCCCAAACGTCCCTATGGTTGCGGCGCCCCGTCTGCAAGGCCGGCCGCACGAAGCATCTCCTCCGCCGCCTCGCGCAAAGCCGATTCGCGGGCGTCGCCGCCGACTATTTCGCGTCCCAGCTCAAGCAAGATCGGCACGGCCAAGGGGGATGCGCGCTGCAGTGCAATGTGGCGCACGCGTCCCTTGATGCGCCTGAGGAACTCGCCGAGGCGTGCGATGTCCAGGAGCCCCGTCGCTGCATCGGTGTAGGCTGCCTCGAGCAGGACGTGCCCGGGGTCATGGCGGCGCAGCACATCGTAGACGAGACTGGCAGACACTGTCAGTTGCCGGCCGTTCTTCTCCTTGCCCGGATGGCGGCGCTCGATCAACCCCGCAATCATGGCGCAATGACGGAATGTGCGGCGCATCAGGCTCGTCTCCGCGAGCCAGGCGTCGAGATCGTCGCCCAGCATGTCCTCGTCGAGCAGGCGGCCAAGATCCAAAGCGCCTTCCGCGATCATTGCTGACAGGTCGCCGAGCCCCCAGATCGCCATTGCGTAATCATTGGCGAGAAAACCCAACGGCTTTGCGCCCGCACGCTCGAGACGGCGGGTGAGGAGCATGCCGAGTGTCTGATGGGCGAGGCGGCCCTCGAACGGATAGGCGACCATGTGATGTTGCCCGCCGTGAAAGAAGGTCTCGATCAGGACCTCGTTCGGGCCGGGGAGCGCGGAATGCTGTTCCTGGAGGCGGAGCCATTCGGCGACGGGCGTCGGCAGGCTCTGCCAGCGGGTCGGCTCGGCGAGCATCTCCCGAACGCGCTTGGCGAGATGGGTCGACAAGGGAAAGCGACCGCCGGGGTAGCTCGGCACTATGGGATCCTTGGCGGTGGCGCGGGAAACGAATATCTCGTTGTCCCGGAAGCCCTCGAGGCGCAGCGTCTCGCCGCCGAGCACGAAGGCGTCGCCGGGCTTGAGTTCGCCGGCGAACCCCTCGTCGATCTCGCCGACCAAACGACCGCCGACGAGGGGTTTCGGACCGGGACGTCCCGACGCGCCACGGCGGCCGACGAGGCGTACCTTGACCATCGGGCTTTCGACGATGGTGCCGACGTTGAGGCGGTACTGCTGGGCGACGCGCGGGTGGGCGATGCGCAAGCGCCCGTCGTCAGTCGGTTTGAGGCGCGCGAAGCGGTCATAGGCGCGTAGCGCATAGCCGCCGGTGGCCGCCAAATCGACAACGCGATCGAAGTCGGTGCGAGTGAGATCGGCGTAGGGTAGGGCAGTGGCCACCTCGGTGTGCAGCGTTCCGGTATCGAATGGTCCGGCGCAGGCGACGCCGAGGATATGCTGGGCGAGGACGTCAAGCCCTCCCCGACGGTTGATGACGGCGTCCTGGGCGCCGGCCTCGGCCGCCTCCAGGGCGGCACGGCACTCCAGCACCTCGAAGCGGTTTGCGGGGACCAGTAGAGCCTTCGACGGCTCATCGAGGCGGTGATTGGCGCGTCCGATCCGTTGAATGAGGCGGCTTGCGCCTTTGGGTGCGCCGATGTGGATGACGAGGTCGACGTCACCCCAGTCGATGCCGAGATCGAGCGTGGAGGTGGCGACGACGGCCCTCAGCTTGCCGGCGGCCATGGCCGCCTCGACCTTGCGGCGCTGGGCGACGTCGAGTGAGCCGTGGTGGAGTGCGATCGGGAGGGTTGCCTCGTTGGCTTTCCAGAGCTCGTGGAACATCAGTTCGGCCTGCAGCCGCGTGTTGACGAAGACGATGGCGAGGCGATGCCGGGCGATGGCGGCGAGCACGTCCGGGACGGCATAGCGGGCCGTGTGGCTCGCCCAGGGCAGGGGGGCCTCGGTCTCGAGGATGGTCACGTCGGGCTTGGCGCCGCCCGACAACGCGATGACGTCGGCGAGGCGTATCGACAATTCGGCGGTTGTCTGCGGCTCGAGCCAGGCGCGGAGCTCGGTCGGTCGGGCGACGGTCGCGGAAAGGCCGGTCAGCACGAGGCCCGGGGCCAGGGCGCGCAACCGGGCGAGGCCCAGGGCGAGGAGATCGCCGCGCTTTGACGGGACCAGAGCGTGCAACTCGTCGAGGATCACTGTCTCGAGGTCGGCGAACAGGTAGGCGGCATCCTCGCCGGAGATCAACAAGGCGACCTGCTCGGGGGTCGTCAGCAGTATTTCGGGCGGACGCGTGCGTTGGCGGGTGCGGCGCGATTGGGGCGTGTCCCCTGTGCGAGTCTCGACCTTGAGGCCGAGTTCCATCTCGGCAATCGGTCCAGTCAGGTTGCGCGCAACATCGACAGCCAGAGCCTTCAGGGGGGAGATGTAAAGGGTTTTGAGGCCTGCGCCTTTGCCTTCGCCGCGCTGCGGCTCGGTGGCGGCGACAAGGCTCGGCAGGAAGCCGGCGAGCGTCTTGCCGGCGCCGGTCGGGGCGATCAGAAGCGTCGAGCGACGGGCTCGGGCCTGGCTCAGCAGGGCGAGCTGGTGCGGCCGCGGCGTCCAACCCTTTGCGGCGAACCAGTTGGCGATTGGTGAGGGGAGAGCCGTCGGTAAAGGTCGCGAGGACTGCGAACGGGCGACATCGCGGCGTCTCGCGCCGGAAGACGGTCTCAACGGTCGTGTCGCCATGCGGACCGTCTCTCGAGGGGGGCGTCGGGGAGAGGCTGTCGCGATCGTCTGCCGTTCGTGCTATCGGGACCGTTGATTGGGGATTGATGCTTGCGGCGGCAATGGCTGCCCCGCGAGCCGAGTACGACCTGGGAGCGGCGCGTGGACAGGAACAGGTTTCTCGGCGGCAATCCGATCGGCGTGATCGTGCGTCTTGTCGTCCTCTCGATCATCGTCGGCATCGTCATGTCGGCACTCGAAATCAGGCCCGAGACCCTTCTCTATCACGTGCAGATGCTCATTCATCGCATCTCGATGCTCGGATTCGGCGTGTTCGAGAGCATCTTTGCCTACCTTGTCCTGGGTGCGGTGGTCGTGGTGCCGATCTGGCTCATCGCGCGCCTGCTTGGTTTCCTAGGCGGGCGCAGCGAGCGTCGCGACTGATGAACGACGGGTCTGCCGCAGCGAAGTCCGGGGGCGGACTGCCAGCACCCGAGGCCGCCGACCGGCAACCGTCCTCGGTGTCGGGACGGATCGGCCATGCCGAGGTGTTGGCCATTGCGCTGCCGATTACACTCTCCAATGCCACGGTGCCCCTGATCGGCTTCGTCGATACGGCCGTTGTCGGGCAACTCGGCGTGCCGCATCTGATGGGCGGGGTGGCGATCGGTTCTGTCATCTTCAACATGCTCTACTGGACGTTTTCGTTCCTGCGCATGGGGACGACAGGGCTTACCGCGCAGGCGTTCGGCGCCGGCGAGAAGCGCGAGATCGCCGGCCATCTGCTGCGGGCGCTGATGGTGGCGCTGGTCTGCGGCGCCGCGCTCGTCATGCTGCAGGTGCCCGTACGGGCAGGCGCATTCTGGCTTACAGGTGGCTCGGCGGAAGTGCTGGCGGCGGCGACCATCTATTTCGATATCCGGATCTGGGCGGCACCGGCGGGCCTCGTCAACTTCGCGCTGCTCGGCTGGTTGATCGGACTAGGACGGGCGGGTGTCGCTTTCGTGCTGCAACTCTTCCTCAATCTCTTGAACATCGGTCTCGCGCTGCTATTCGGGCTCGTGCTCGGCGGCGGAGTTGCTGGCGTTGCATGGGGCGCGCTCGTTGCGGAGAACATCGCGGCGCTGACTGGGCTCGCCGTCGCAATGCGGATCGCGAGCGGGATGGGGGCCCGCGCACCTCTCCCGGACGCGCTCGACGCCGGCAAGCTCAAGCGATCGCTCGTGATCAACGGCGATCTCGTGGTGCGGTCGCTCACGGGCTATGCGGCGCTCGTGGTGTTCACGTCGGAGGGAGCCAAGGCTGGAGATGTGACGCTGGCTGCCAACGCACTCCTGTTCAGCATCATGGCGATCTCGATCTATCTGCTCGACGGCTTCGCATTCGCGGCGGAAGCGTTGGTCGGCCGCAGCGTGGGGGCACGCGACCGGGCCGGGTTTGATCGCGCCGTCGCGATATCGACTCTATGGGCGGGGATTTTCGCGGTGCTGCTCAGCTTTGTGATCTGGCTGGCAGGGCCCCATATCATCGCGATCAGCGCCAAGAGCCCCGAGGTGCAGGCGGTGGCGCTCGCCTATCTCGTTTGGGTTGCCCTGGGGCCGCTCGCAGGCGTCTGGTGCTTCCAGCTCGATGGCATCTTCACCGGTGCGACGCGCACGCGCGACATGCGCAATATGATGATCGTCTCGATCGGCGTGTTCTTCGTCGCGTTCTGGGTCCTCGGTGAGGCGTTCGGGAACCATGGCCTTTGGGCGTCGTACTTGGTGCTGTTCATTACCCGGGCGATCACGCTCGGCGCCCGTTTGCCCGGGCTCGTACGCGGCGCCTTTGGATGACCTAGTCCGACGGTAATGGTGCCAACAGATCGGCCAGGATGCGGACGTCGGGCAAGCTCTCGAGCCGATCGACCGTCTCGATCAACCGGTCCATCAGGCTCGGCGCAAGAGGCCGGTAGGCGGCCGCCGCATTGCCCCGGAACTTCGCGAGATGTGCCTCGCGCGAGAGTGGCTTTGCGGGATTGCCGAGGACGGTGTCGAGGGATGCGCTGTGTCGCTGGCCATCGGTCGTCACAATCTCGACTTCGACCGGGGTCAAGGCGTTCGGATCGCCCGCGTCGCGAACCTCGATTGCGATGCGCTGGGCGAGTGCGGCGGTTGTCGGCTCGCGGTAGATCGCAGGGGTGAAATCGCTGAGGCGAAGCGTGCCGTTCAATAGGATGCGGGCAGCGGTGAAGCGCGTACACAGGCGCGCATAGTTGATATCCATCTCCGGCTTCCACGGACGGCCGACCAAGTGATTGACCAGTGGCGGGACCCAGGCTGTGACGTGCGCGATTTGGTCGGTTGTGAGGCCCACCTTCGCGCGGATCGCAAGGCACGCTTCCATCACACCGTGCGTCGCGCGGCCGGAGGGCCACGGTTTGTGTGCCAACTCGGTGACTCGCCAGATCTTGCCGAGCGTTGTGGCGACGGTGCTGGGATCACCTTTGGCTTCAATCAGGCGGAAGTATCCAAAGGGGCCTTCGAGGACGTTCGCCGGGCCTTCGAAGCCGGCGGCCGCGAGATCGCAGGCGACGACGGCGTTGCGTGCATTGAAGCCGAGTTGCAGGGCGAGGAGCGGCGAACCTTCGGTATGGGCCTGCATGGTGCCTGACACTTGGCCGTAGACAAGAGAGAACGCCTGTGTCTGACGTGCTGCGTCGAAGCCCATCAGCTTCCCGAGTGCCCCCGTTGCGCCGAACGCGCCCGCGGTCGCGGGTCGGAAAAAACGCAGGCCGGTCTCGGCCGCCACGCCCAAGCCGGCAGCGACATCCACGCCCAGAGCGCATGCCAGGATGAGATCGCTTCCCGTAACGTCGCCGCGGCGCTCGGCACCGGCCATGGATGCGGCCAGAACAGCGGTCATCGCATGTACGACGGCCTTCTCGTGGACGCAGTCGAACTCGGAGCAGTGGGCCTGATAGGCGTTGCACATGGCCGCTGCCGGCGCGGGCAGATAGGCGCCGTTGCCCCAGACGCGTGCGGACATGCCTTCGCCCGAGAGTGTCTGCGCGGTGGCCAGCTCCGGCGCGCGTGGGCCGTTGCTACCTGCAAGGCCAACGCCGAAGGTATCGAGGATGAACGTCTTGGCGGCCGCCACTGCCGCCTTCGGGAGATCCTCGTAGCGCGAGCGGGCAACGTGGTCCGCGAAAGCTGCAATGGCGTCCATTCATCTTGCTCCGCGGTTGTTTCAGGCGGCCTCGGCCTGGGCCGCGGTCATGGTGTTGCCGGCGACGGTCGTGCGGCGCATGTCTCGGGGCTGGCTCGTATCGTAACGGCGGACGCGATGCAGCACCTGGCGATTGTCCCAGATGACGAGGTCGTGGAGTTGCCAGCGGTGCACGTAGACGAATTTCGGCTGCGTCGCGTGCTCGGTGAGGTCGCGCAGCAGAATGCGGGCCTCCGGCATGGTCATTCCGAGGATCGTGCCGGCATGGGACGAGAGATAGAGCGATTTCCGGCCCGTCACTGGGTGCGTGCGTACGAGGCGTTGGCGCACCGGCTTGAACATTGCCTTCTCCTCGGCCGTGAATTCGGAGAAGCCGAGCGAGCCGCGCGAATGCATCAGCGAGTGCTCGCAGACCATGTCCTCGATCTCGGCCTTGGTGGCGGTATCGAGATCGTCGTAGGCGGCACGCATGTCGGCGAACTCGGTATTGCCGCCGTTCGTGTTGAGGATCCGGCACGATAGAAGCGAGTACTTGGCCGGGACGGCGCGGAAGGAGCTGTCCGAGTGCCACAGCATGTTGCCGATGTTGAAGAGGTGTTGACGGCTGTCCTTTGGCAGCGGCTTGCCGTCCTTGTCGAGGTTGGAGACGTCGTTCATGCCTTCGGCTAGACGCTTGTCGGTGTCCTTGGTGATGTTGCCACCTCGAGCGTTCTCGAGGGGACCGAAATTCCTGGAGAACGCCTGCTGCTGCTCGTCGCTGATCCTTTGGCCGGGAATGACGAGAACGGCGTATTTGTCCATGCCGGCCTCGAGGGCGACGACCTCGTCCTTGCCGAGCGCCTTCGTCAAGTCGACACCGGATACCTCGCCGGCGAATATGGGCGTGAGCTGGCGGATGGAAATGGCCACGGGCACTCCTCCTTCTCGGGCTAGTTGGCGCAGGCCACGGGAGCCGGCGCGTTGTCACGACGACAAGGCTAGGCCAATCCGAGTGGCGCGAAAAGTCCGGACATGAGATGGCGGCTCCCGTAGTGCGTTTGGCCCGACAACGAGAGTTCGGCATCTGCCCTGTGCGCCGGCCGTATTGCCCACAGGCGCGTCTCGCGTATGCTTGATTGGAAATTCCGCCAGAATGCCCTCCGGAGGAGACGAGATCCATGCCGAGCAACCACCGCTGGAAGAACCGCCCCGAAGGTTCGACATGGGGCGACTATGGTATTGACGACCAGCTCGGCCGCTTGAACGAGATCACGGCTGAGAAGGTGCGCCAAGGCATCGCCGAGGTGAAGACGGGTCAGACCTTCTGCCTCTCCATGCCGCTCGACCATCCCGGTGGCAATGCGTTGAATCCGCGCCGTTTTCCGCCGCAGATCCGCCCGACACTCAGGAACGACAAGCCGAACTGGGGCTACCGCGCCGAGTGGGATCACCCCGGTATGCTGGACGTCGTCAACGACGACATGGTGCTGCTCCACCTGCAATATTCCAGTCAGTGGGATACACTCGCCCACGTCGGGGCGCTGTTCGATGCCGACGGTGACGGAACGGGTGAGCCCGTATTCTACAACGGCTATCGGCTTTCCCACGAGATCCTCGGGCCAACAGAGGGCAAGGATGCCGGCGGCGTCCCCGGCACCATGGTGCCTGCGGTCGGCACATCGTCCGCCAATGCTCTCGGCGTCGAGAATATGGCGAAGAAGTGCATCCAGGGCCGCGCCGTGATGGTCGATCTCGAGGCGCATTTTGGGCGTGCCAAGAAGCCGGTCGACTATGATGACTTGATGCGGATCTTTGCCGCCGATGGGATCAAGGTGCTCCCCGGTGACATGGTCTGCTTCCGGACCGGCTTCGACGAGGTGATCTTCGAGGCGAAGAAGAAGCCGACGCCTGAATGGCTGCACGGTCATTGCTGCGGCCTCGACGGCCGGGACGACCGTCTGTTGCGGTGGATCTCCGAATCCAAGGTCTCGGCCCTTATCGCCGACAACTACGCCGTCGAGATGTATGACGCGCCACCGAAGCCCGGTCAGTGCGTGCTGCTTCCACTGCACCACCACGCTCTCTTCAAGCTGGGCGTCAACCTGGGTGAGATCTGGCGCCTCTCCGAGCTTGCCGATTGGTTGAGAAAGAACAACCGCTCGTCGTTCTTGATGACCGCACCACCCTTGAACCTGCCTGGCGCGGTCGGGTCGCCGGCCAATGCCATCGCCACCGTGTGACGCTGAGCCCGTAACACATCTTTTGCAGCGGTCGGAGCGAACCCAGGTCGAGATCATCGGTGCAGGGCCGACCGGCCTGCCGCGAGCATGCCTGCGTCGGCGGTCACGCCCTCGGAGCGCGTGGGCCTGCTGGCATGGCTCGGGATTATTGCGGGCTTGCCGACCTGATCGAGCGAACTGGTCTGTGCGACCCACGCGGGACCCGTTTCTCCTGATGGCTGACGGGGCTGCTTGATTGCCTCCACTCTCCTGCCTTCTTCGACGCTGGCATTCAGTCGGCTGAGCTTGCCTTCCTGATGCACTCGATGCACTCGATGCACTCGATGCACTCGATGCACTCGATGCACTCGATGCACTCGATGCACTCGATGCACTCGCGCGCGGCGCAAACGGCAATGGCCGAAAGCTACGTCGGTGCTCAATTGCAGGCGTGACGTGGCACCCATTCGGAGCAGGCCCTGAAGCAGAGCCACAAACCTCGATTGCACTGCCTCTCATCGAGGGGCATGCTTGATCGAAACGAGGGAGCGAGACGGGGAAGGCAATGGAATTCGACTACATCATCGTCGGTGGCGGGTCTGCCGGCTCGGTGCTCGCAAGCCGCTTGACCGCACTCTCCAGCAAACGCGTGCTCGTTTGCGAGGCGGGAGAGGATACTCCGCCGGGCCGGGAGCCGAAGGAGGTGCTCGATTCCTATTCCGGTACCGCCTATCTCAACAATCGCTTCCTATGGTCGGAGCTGAAGGTCTCAACCGAGGTCGTCTCGCACAACAACGACCCGACCGCGCCGAAGCCGCGCCTCAGGAAATACGAGCAGGCGCGCGTGCTCGGTGGCGGCTCCGCAATCAACGGGCAGATGGCAAACCGCGGTGCTCCGACCGACTATGAGGAATGGGAGGCCCGCGGTGCGACCGGCTGGAAGTGGGACAGCGTGCTCCCCTACTTCAAGAAGCTCGAGCGCGACCTCGATTTCAACAACGAGTGGCATGGCCAGGACGGACCGATCCCGGTGCGCCGCGTGCCGGAGTCGCAATGGCCCGGGCATGCGAAAGCCCTCAAACAGGCGTTCATACGGGCTGGCTACAAGGAGCTTGCCGATCAGAACGGGCATTTCGAGGATGGCTTCTTTCCCGTAACCATCTCGAATGCCAACGAGCAGCGAGTCTCCGCCGCGATCGGCTATCTCAACGCCGAGGTGCGCAAACGGCCGAACCTGACGATCTCGACAGACACGCAGGTGACCGAACTCATCTTCGAGGACTTGCGTTGCGTCGGTGTCAAAGCCCGCGTCGCAGGACGCACGACCGAGTTCCGCGCCAAAGAGGTGATCCTCTCGTCTGGCGCGATCCATTCACCCGCGCATCTGATGCGCGCTGGCATCGGCCCGCCTGGACATCTGCGCGATCTCGATATTCCTGTGCGCCACGCCCTTTCGGGCGTTGGCCAGCGGTTGATGGATCATCCCTCGATCGCGCTGGCCGCCTTCCTGAAACCCGCCGCCCGCGTCACCAACAAGGAGACCCGCCGCCATCTCTTCATCGGTGCGCGCTATTCCTCGCATATCGGTGGTGCTCCCCCCGGCGACATGTTCGTCGTGGGAGCCACGAAGACGTCTTGGCATGCGGTCGGAGAGCAGATCGGCACCTTCATTCTGTTCGTCAACAAGACTTTCTCCGAGAGCGGTCAGGTTCGCCTGCAGAGCCGCAATCCCTCGGACGAACCGGCGGTCGAGTTCAACCTGCTGTCGGATCGGCGTGACCTCGAGCGCATCGCCGACGGCATTAAGCGATTGGCGCCGATCTATGAGGATCCCGCCATGCAGCAGATGATCGCCAACCCCTTCCCAGCCAGCTATTCCGACAAGGTGCGCCAGGTCGGCGAGATCAACACCAAGAACAAAATTCTGACGACGATCATGGCCAAGCTGCTGGATGGCCCGGGATTCCTGCGCAAGATCCTGATCGAGAAGCTGATCATGGAAGGTTTCACCATGGACGGCGTGCGCCACAACGAGGACGAGGCCGAGGCCTTCATCCGCAAGGCGGCCGTCGGTGTATGGCACGCCTCGTGCACATGTCGCATGGGTTCACGCGACGATCCCATGGCGGTTACTGACCCGAGCGGCCGGGTGCGCGGTGTCGGCGGCCTTCGCGTGGTGGATGCCTCGATCTTCCCGGTCGTGCCCTGCGCCAATACCAATTTCCCGACTATCATGACGGCCGAGAAAATCGCAGACGCCATTCTTGCTGGAAATTGACGACGAGCACCGTAATCGCGAGCAGAGGAGCACACGCCATGAGCCTGACACTCGCCGAGGCCAACCGGATCATCGCCGGCGCTATCGCAAAGGCCAACGAAATTGGCGCCAAGATGAACATTGCCGTCTGCGATGCAGGCGGCCGACTGGTTGCCTTTCAGCGCATGGACGGCGCCATGTGGGCGGGATCCTATGGCAGCCAAGGCAAGGCTGTCGCATCCGCAGCATTCGGTCGACCGAGTGGCGACCTCACCGCCCGGGCCGATCACCCGACGCTGCGCGGGATCGTCATGGCCGAGGGCAACCACATGTTCCTCGGCCAAGGGGCCGTGCCGATTTTCAAGGGCAGCACGCTCATCGGCGCATGCGGCGTTGGCGGTGGCACGGCGCAAGAGGACGAGGATTGTGCCCGCGCCGGCGTCGAGAAGCTTTAGGTCGTCCGCCTCTGGAGGGCACGACCATGGTGCGCAGGCAGATGCACATCGGCATGTCCATCCGCGGCCTCGGATACCATCCGGCCGCATGGCGCCATCCCGATGTTCCGGCCGATGGGACGCTGCGCTTCGAGCACTATGCTCGTAGCGCCCGGGCCGCCGAGCGGGGCAAGTGCGATCTGATTTTCTTTGCCGACGGCATCGGCATTCGGGAACGTGACGTACCGCGCGGCTCACTGGTCCGCGCTGGCTACGAGTTGGTCGAGATGGAGCCGATGACGTTGCTTCCGGCGCTTGCCGTCGTGACGAGCAACATCGGCCTCGTCACTACGGCGTCGACGACCTACAACGAGCCATACAATCTGGCCCGCAAGTTCGCGACGCTCGATTGGATCAGCAACGGTCGCGCCGGTTGGAACGTCGTCACGTCGTGGTCCGATGCCGAGGCACTGAACTTCGGCCGTGACGAGCAGCTCGACTACGACACGCGCTATGCCCGTGCCGCCGAGTTCGTGGAGGTAGTACGCGGCCTCTGGGACAGCTGGGAGGACGACGCCTTCCTCTACGATAAGGGGAATGCGCTCTTCTACGACGAGACCAAGCTGCACACGCTCGACCACAAGGGTCGCTACTTCACCGTCCGAGGTCCGCTCAACATGGCGCGCCCGCCTCAAGGGCATCCGGTCGTGGTTCAGGCGGGAGCCTCCGAGCAAGGCCGAGAGCTTGCTGCCGCAACGGCTGACCTCGTCTATGCGATCCATCCGACAAAGGAGATCGGACAGGCATTTTACGCGGACATCAAGGGGCGCATGGCCAAGTACCAGCGGGACGCGCAGGATCTGAAAATCCTGCCAGCGCTTCGGCCCGTCGTCGCACGTACTCGCGACGAGGCTCGCGCAAAGTTCAATGTGCTGCAATCACTTCTGGATCCCCTCGTCGGTCTCAACCGCCTCGGCAATGCGTTCGGCGACCTGTCTGGCCATCCGCTCGACGAGCCGGTGCCGCTGGAGGCCTTCGGGCCGACGGGCATCAAGAGCCTGAGCAAGCAGATCGTCGAACGCGTGAAGCGGGAGAGGCCCACAATCCGCCAGCTCTACGAGCAGGTTGCTGGCATGGGCGGCTTCTGTCTCATCGGCACGCCGAGCGACATCGTCGACGTCATGCAGGACTGGTTCGAGCATGGGGCTTGCGACGGCTTCAACATCACGCCGACGCACTTGCCTTCGGGCTGCGAGGATTTCGTAGAGCTGATCACACCGGAGCTGCAGCGCCGCGGCCTCTTCCGAACCGAGTACGCCGGAAAGACCTTGCGCGAGAACCTCGGCCTCAAGCCGGCCGTCAATCGTTTCGCGGCGACGGCCTAGCCGGCTCTGGCCTGTTCTGGTTCACGTTCGATCCGCTGCGCTGCTTATCGACTTGGCCGCCGACAACGCGCGAATGGCTGTCATCGTATCCGCGAGACTCTGCCCGAGGGTGGTTGCCGGTGCCCAACCAAGCTCGCGCCGAATGCGAGCCGAGGAGAGGTTGAACCGTCGGCCGCTCATTGTCGCCGCCATCTCAGGAGTCATGGTGCGCCTGGTTCCTCCCATCGCACTGAGCAACCCGTCGAGATAGGGCAGAACGCGCATGGTGAACGACGGGAGGGTCAGCAAGGGCTTGCGCACACGCGGATCGAGGGCATGCATCGCTCGCGCAAAGTCGCCGAGCATCGGAATGGGCTCGTTGATGACGATAAAGCGTCCTGTCGCGCCGCTCAGCAGCGCCATCACGTGCGCGCTCGCCACGTCGCGCACGTCGATATACGGATAGGCGACCGGCGGCGCTGCGATGTCCATAGCGCCTTTCATGATCGCTTCGATCAGGTCGATCGTCGGCGTCGGACGCACGAAGCCAGGACCACCGAACGCACCAGGCAGCACGCTGACGAGATCGAGCCGGAGCTCACGGGAAAGCTCCCAAGCGCGCCGCTCAGCGAGCGTTTTCGCTCTGAAGTAAGGGACCCTGAGGTCGTCCGCCCAAGCGCTTTCATCGACAGGGCGTGCTCCAGGAGGCGTCAGGGGCAAGGTCACGACCGACGACGTGAGCACGATCCGCTTGATGCCTGCGTCCTTGGCAGCTCGGAACGCACGTTCTACGCCGTCGACGCTCGCCGAGACGATTTCGGCATCGCGTCCCGGGGCATGGAGCAGGTAGATGGCTGCCGCATGGACGAGGGCGTCCATGCCGTCCATCGCGGCACGCAATGCTCGTTCGCTCTCGAGTGGGGCTGCAACCACCTCGACCGGCCCGAGCGCCTTGATCCGCACTATTGCAGCAGGATCTTCGAGCGAACGCAGGGATGCGCGCAGCTCGTGCCCAGCCTCCAGCAAAGCGCCGACGAGATTGAAGCCGAGATGCCCGCCGGCGCCGGTGACCAGAACTTTCATGCCGATCACCTGCTCCTGAGGGTTCGCCGCGCCAACAGCTATCGGGCCTTAGCTCGACAGTCGAGTGCGGGCCGAGGGACCTGATCTGGTTGAACGGTCATTGGAGAGCCAACATTCCGCCATCGGCCGTCGCAATGGCGGCCCAATCCTGACAGCCCCGAGCGATATGCTCGTTTTCGTCGAAGCCCAAGGCGAGCGGAAGCTTCGCTCCCGCGGGCGCCCGGCGTTCAAGCTTCGTCAAGGTTAACCGAACTTTAACCCGTCGCCGGTAGCCTCGAATCATGTCTGTACTGCGTATCTGTCAAGTCGCGGCTCTTGTCGCCAGTGTCCTCGCACT
>LNFM01008856.1_pt1 | contig 15628 bp, 11 predicted proteins | sample 596031 | NCBI WGS metagenome assembly LNFM01 (sample SAMN04254537, study PRJNA301005) | activated carbon metagenome | isolation source: dual media filters at the Ann Arbor, Michigan drinking water treatment plant | place: USA: Ann Arbor | reverse complement strand
AGGTCTTGTCGCGCGCGTCGGGGTCGGTGTCCTCGCAGCGGTTCAGGAAGCCGGCGTTGTTGCGGATGTTGTTGCTGAACTGCGTGACCAGCCGTGTGCCCAGCACGCGCCAGCGGTCGGCCGCAGTGGCGGTGTCTTCGGCCTCGACCACGGTGGCGGTGGCCACGTCGCCGAAGATGAAATGGCAGTCGCGGTCGCGCCACTCCAGGTGCGCCGAGGTGATCTCGGGGTTGACCACCAGCACGCACTTCGCGCTGCCGCCACGCACCGCGTTGACCGCCTGCTCGATGCCGAAGGTGGCCGAGGAACAGGCCACGTTCATGTCGAAGCCGTAGCCGCCGGCACCGATGGCCTGCTGGATCTCGACGGCCATCGCGGGGTAGGCGCGCTGCATGTTGGCGGCGGCACACAGCACGCCGTCGATGTCGGCGGCGCTCTTGCCGGCCGCCGCCATGGCGTCGCGCGCAGCCCGGGCGCCGATCTCGGCCATCAGCGAAAGCTGGTCGTCACCACGCGGCTCGAAGTACGGGCGCATGCGGTGCGGATCGAGCACGCCGGCCTTGGCGATGACGTGGCGTTGCCGGATGCCGGACGCCTTCTCGATGAACTCGACGCTGGAGGCCGCGATGGCCTCGCGTTCCCCGGCAGCGATGGCCGCAGCGTGTTTCGCGTTCTGCAGTTCGGCGTAGGCGTTGAAGGAGGCCACCAACTCGGCGTTGGTGATGATCTCGGGCGGCGTGAACAGGCCCGTGCCGCTGATGACGACGTTCTTCATGGGGCACCAGTGTAGGCCGAGGCCGGCGTGAGGCAGGGCAGGACCCGGCGGTCAGGCAGGGGCGGCCTGCCGCCGCAGACCCGGCTACTTCTTCGTCTTGGCCGGGGCCTTGCCCTGCTGCAGCGCCTCGCTCATGCCGATCAGCACGCCGCTGACCATGGCGGTGTAGCTCTCGGCCATGGCCTGGGCGGCGCGCAGGCTGGCGCTGCGCGTGTCCTTCATCGCCGCGTGCATCTGGTCGAAGAGCTGCTGCGTGGTCGCCGTGGCCTGCAGGCCCGATGCGGTGCCGCCGGCCTGCATCTTCTCGAGCACCTGGCCCCAGGCGGCGCCGAACTGTGTGTCGGCGCCTTCGGCCATCTTCCGCACCGCGCCCATCAGCGAGTCCTCGAACTTGTCCATGTCGGCCAGCGCCTTCTTCAGGTGCTTCTCGCGCAGGTCTGCGCCCTGGTCGACCAGGCGGGCCAACGCGAGGCGGTTGGCCTCGACGGCCTTCAGCAGCGCGTCGTCCATGCCGGCCACGGCCTTCTCCAGCATGGCCTCGGCGTCGACGCCGGCGCCCATGTTCTTCGCCACGCCGGTGTTGGCCGCCTCGGTGACCGCCTTCAGCGTGGAGCGGATGTTCTTCAGCGAGAGTTCGCGACCCTGCAGCGCGGCCAGCGTGGCGTCAGCCACGGCCTTGCGGACCTGCTCGCCCTGCTTGGCGGTGGCGGTCTCGAACATCGAGACCAGGGCGTGGGGGTCGATCGGGGACGTGGCCATCTTGTGTTCTCCTGTGAAAGTGGGTCAATGCTCGCACCACACCGCAAGCGCGGCAAGCCCGGGATCAGCCGCACTGGCCGACATACCCGCAGGCGGTGCAGAAATCGCAGCCGTCGCGGTGGATCACCGTCGAATTGCCGCATTCCGGGCAGGGCTTGCCAGCCAGCAAGGTGGGGGCGGCGCTGGCGCCCGGCGACTGCAGCACGCCCATCTCGCGCACCGGGTAGCCGGCCTCGTCCAGCACGCCCAGCATGGCGTAGCGGTGAATGATCAGGCGCGCCAGGTAGGCCACCGTCGACGGCCACACCTGCTGGCGGCGCTGGCCCGGCGGCAGGCCGGGCACGAAGGCCATGAAGTGGCCCAGCGGCTCGGCGTAGTTCAGCAGCTTGCGCAGCTTCATGCCGATCCAGGCCGGGTCGATGACGCGCATGTCCATCGACAGCAGGCGCGCCAGCCCATCCAGCGCGCGCGGATAGTTGCCCGAGAAACCGATGGCGCAGGGCCGCGTGACGGTGGCGCCGACACCGCCTTCGGGCGCCGGCAGGGTGACTTCCTTGAGCGTCACGGTGAAGGCCTCGCCGGTGGCCGGGTTATCGATGTCCACCGCCCAGGCCATGGTGCCGGACGCGCCGGTGCGCGGTTCGTCCAGGCTGAACATGGCGTCGACGACCGGGCTGGCGCCCTTGTCTGCGGCACCGCCCAGCACACCCAATCTCTCGCAGCGCCAGCGCACCGCGGCAGCCACGGCCGCCACCACGCCGGGAAACTGGCGCGACTGGCCATGCGGCGGGAAAGGCATCTCGAAGGCGCGCTCCTCGGCCACGGTGGCCAGCGCGTCGAGCTTGAGTTCCAGCCAGGCGGCGTCGTCGGCGCGCATGTCCATCGACAGCGTCTTGGCCAGCGCACCCAGGCCGCGCGGCTGCTCGGCGCCGTTGACCCACACCTCGAAGGGACGCGGCCGGCCACCCGGCGTGCCGGGCTGGGCCGTCTCGTCGACGGGCAGTTCACCGACGAAGAGCGCGAACTCGCCGAAGGGGTGGCGGATCATGAAGGTCCATGAGGGGTTGCCGCCCGGCAGGTCGGGGCGGCCGGGCCAGCGCAGGCTGGCCAGCACCGGGGCGGGCAGGCGTTCGAGCGCCATGCGGCGGTCGGGCCCTTCCAGGTGCAGGGGCTCCGCGCTGGGCGTGGTGCTCAGCACCGATCCCAGCACGGCGTTGGGCCGGTAGGTGGCCAGGCCCTTCAGGCCGGCTTTCCAGGCGTCCAGGTAGAGGTCCTGGAAGTCGGCATAGGGGTAGTCGGCCGGCACGTTGACGGTCTTGGAGATCGCGGTATCGACATACGGCGCCACCGCCGCCACCATGGCCGCATGCGACGTGGCGCTCATCTCCAGCGCGGTGACGAAGGCCTCGGTCAGCGGAGCGTCTGCGCCCTTGAGGTGCCGGTACAGCCGCCAGGCGTGGTCCTCGACGGCGTACTCCTTGAGGCTGCCGTCGGGCATGCGCTTCTTGCGGGTGTAGCTCCAGCTGAAGGGCGGCTCGATGCCGTTGCTGGCATTGTCCGCAAAGGCCAGGCTGATGGTGCCCGTCGGCGCGATGGACAGCAGGTGCGAGTTGCGCAGGCCGTGCGTGCGGATGCGCTCTCGCAGCGCCGCCGGCAGCCGCGAGGCGAAGCTGCCGCCGCTGAGGTACAGGTCGGCGTTGAAGAGCGGAAAGGCGCCGCGCTCCTGCGCCAGTTCCACCGAGGCCTCGTAGGCCTGGTCGCGCATCGTCTCGGCGATGCGGCGCGCGGTCTCGCGCGCCGGCGCCGTGTCGTAGCGCTGCCCCAGCATCACCAGCGCATCGCCCAGGCCGGTGAAGCCCAGGCCCACGCGGCGCTTGCGGCGCGCTTCTTCGTGCTGCTGCGGCAGCGGCCAGACGGTGATGTCGAGCACGTTGTCCAGCATGCGCACGGCCGTCTTCACCAGCCGCGCGAAGCCCTCGGTGTCGAAGGCGGCGTCGGCCTCGAACGGGCGCCGCACGAAGCGCGTCAGGTCGATCGAGCCGAGGCAGCAGCAGCCGTAGGGCGGCAGTGGCTGCTCGCCGCAGTTGTGGGCCAGCAGGCCGTTGGCGCAGAAAGCGTGGACCTCGGCGACACTGACGTCATAGACCGGCTGGCTGCCGGCAGGCTCGATGCTCTCGACGGTGGCAACGAAACGCTCGCGGTTCAGCTGCCGACGGTAGGCCTGCAGCGCGTCGGACAGGCGCCTCGCCTTGACCTCGTCGGCAAAGCCGATTCGGTCGGCCCAGACGATGAGGTTGTCGCCGCTGATGATCAGCTCGCTCTGGGCCTGGGTGGGATAGGCGTGGGTGCCGCCGCGTCCGTCGGGCAGCCGCCGCTCGCCGGGCGGCCGACGGTTCCGGTAGACGGTGGACGCCATGCCCAGCCGCAACAGCATGCGCTGGACAACTTCGAGCAGCGCCGGGTCGGACTGCGACAAGCGGACGCTGAGGCCCTTGACCTGCGAGCCCTGCACCGAGCCGTCGGCATCGAACAGGCCGCGCAACACGCCGACGTAGAACGCCGAGGAGCCGCGCTCGACGGCAGGCGTCAGCGTCTTGCGACCCGGCTCCATGCCGAGCTCCAGGGCCAACCTGCGCAGTGCACCGCTGGCCAGCCGGAATTCGCCTCGCGCGCCGATTGCCTTCTGCCAGCCGCCGAAGTCGGCACGATGAGGCAGGGTCCTGGCGGCCGCCTCTGCTGCGGTCATGATGCCGCGCACGCCGTGCGGCCACTCCGCGCCGATGACCGCAGCGTTGGCCACGAGCTTCAGTTCCGGTGCCCAGACCGACAACACCGCTTTGTCCGCCTTGAGCGTGCCATCGCCGACCAGCAGGCCGATCAGGTAACCCTGGGCCTCGGTCAGGGGGCCGTCCCAGCCCAGCAGCGCACGGTGATCGCCGAGCATGAGCTCCTCGCCGGGCCGCAGTTCACCGGCGGCGACCCATTCCGACTCGATCACGTAGCGGGTCCGGCGCTTCACGCGGCGCAGGCGGTGGTCCGTCGTGAGTTCGAGTGCATGGCCCTCGCGGGTGCGAAGGGTCACGACGGGCTTGACCCCGGTGGCGAAGAAGCCTGGCGAGGTGGTGCACCAGGCCTGTCCCCCGACCACGGCGTCGAACGGCTGGCCGATGAGGTCGCGGACCTGCCTCGCACCCTCGGTCGTCAGCACCCAGGTATCGGCCGTGACGCAGGGATTCGTCGTCGCGATGGTCTCGCAGTAGGCCAGGTTGTTGTCGCGGTTGATGGCGTCGATGAAGAGCACGCCGGGCTCGGCGTGGTCGTAGGTCGATCGCATGATCTGGTCCCACAGCGCGCGGGCCCGCACGGTGGCGTAGACCCAGGTCACGCTGCCGTCGGCATGCGTCTGCTGGCGGGCGCCCTGGGCACGCTGCGCGGGCGAGGGCTCGCAACGGTGCACGAGGTCGATCTCGCCGTCGACCTCCAGCGCCTGCATGAAGGCGTCGGTGATGCCCACCGACAGGTTGAAGTTCTTCAGGTCGCCCTGGTCCTTGGCGTGGATGAACTCCTCGATGTCGGGATGGTCGCAGCGCAGCACGCCCATCTGGGCGCCGCGGCGCGAGCCCGCCGACTCCACGGTCTCGCAGGAGCGATCGAACACGCGCATGTAGCTCACCGGGCCCGAGGCGCTGCTCTGCGTGCTGCCCACCCAGGCGCCACGCGGTCGGATGCGGCTGAAGTCGTAACCGACGCCGCCGCCGCGGCGCATCGTTTCGGCGGCCTCGGCCAGCGCCGTGTAGATGCCGGGGTGCCCGTCTTCCATCTGCGTGATGGAGTCGCCCACCGGCTGCACGAAGCAGTTGATCAAGGTGGCCGACAGCCCCGCGCCGGCGGCCGACTGGATGCGCCCGGCCGGCACGAAGCCCTCGCGAAGCGCTTCGCCGAATCGCGACTGCCACATCGCCTGTTGTCCGGGCGCCTCGACCGACGCCAGCGCGCGGGACACCCGCTGCAGCACGTCGCCAAGACTGCGCTCCTCGCCCTTGGCGTACTTCTCGAGCAGGACCTCGATGCTGATGGGCTGCACCGGCAGCGAAGCCGCCGTCTGCGGGGCAGAGGACGGGAGGTGGGTGTCTTGCGTCACGATGGGAACTCCTCGGTGCGCGCCGCCGGCAGGACGCCGACGGCGGCAGGCCGCTGACCACAAGCGGCAGCAGATGCCGGCAGGTGATGTCAGGCCGGCACAGGCTCAGGACGCGAGAGCAGCCGCTCCATCAGTTCGCGCACGCTGCGGATCTGCGAGCCGAAAGGCAGGGCGCCGGCACCACGGAAGAACAGGCCCTTGCGCACGTCGCCGCGCAAGGCCGCCGCGAGTTGATTGTCGATGCAGAACTGGCCCCAGCCCGGCAAGCCGTCGCGAAGACCACACTGTGCCAGGCAGTCGAAGGCCTTGGTGCAGCGGCTCTTGACGTGCGCCACGGCCTGCAGCCTGGGCTCGATGACCAGGTAGGACTTCAGCCAGGGCGTGCGCACCGCGCGCGCCGGCAGGCCGGCGACACTGGTGAACTCGACCATGTCCTCGTCGCGCGCCTCGGCCAGCACACGCTTGAACTCGACGTGGGCGTCGCCTTCGTCGGTGACGGCAAAGGGCGTGCCCAGCTGCACCGCGGCGGCGCCCAGGCCTTGCAGGCGAACGATGTCCTCGAAGCTGCGCACGCCGCCGGCGGCGATCAGCGGCACCCGGCCTTCGAGGCCCGCACTGCGCAGGAAGGCCATCGTCTGCGGCAGCACGTTCTCGAAGTCGAAGCGCGGATCGTTGAGGTCGGCGATGCGTGCCGCGCCGAGGTGCCCGCCGGCAAGCCGCGGGTGTTCGATCACGATGGCATCGGGTACGCGCTTGCGGCGCTCCCACTTGCGCACCAGCAGTTGCACGCCGCGGGCGTCGGACAGGATGGGCACGAGGGCGACCCGGGGATGATCCTGCGCCAGGTCGGGCAGGTCCAGCGGCAGGCCGGCACCGACCACCACGGCATCGATGCCGCACTCGAGCGACTTGCGCACCGAGGCCGCGTATTCGCTCACCGCGCGCATCACGTTGACGGCCAGCAGGCCGCGCCCTTTCGACAGCGTGCGTGCGGCGCCGATCTCGCGCCCCAGTGCTTCGAGGTTGGCTTCATCGATGAGGCGCTTGGCCTCGGCGCCGAAGCCGACGTCGCGCGTGCGCTCCATCAGATCGGGGTGGTGGCGCCGCAGGTCGACCGACGAAATCGTGCCCACACCGCCGAGCGCGGCGACACTGCCCGCCAGGCGATGCGCCGAGACCCCCACGCCCATGCCGCCCTGCACCACCGGCAGCAAGGCGCGACCACACAGCGACAACGGTGCCAGCCCGCCGGCCTGGAAGCTCGGGACGAGCGCCGGGTCGACATGCGGCAGCGCCGGGTTCACCGCAGCACCAGCAGCGGCAGCTTGCTGCGCGACATCACGTTCTTGGTGTGCGAGCCGAACAGCAGTTCGCCGAAGGCGCCGCGGCCGTGCGTGACCATCACGATCATGTCGCACTCGAACTCCACGGCGGCTGCCACGATGGCGTCGTCCACACCATCGGCGCGGAGGAACTTGCCTTGGTAAGGGACACCCAGTTCGGTGGCCTTGGCGCCAAAGGCCTGCAGCACCTTGCGGGCATGGGCCTCGGTGCGCGCGTTGTGCTCGTCGGCCTCGCGCATGTAGGTGGCGGCGTGCGTGCTCATGGTGGGCAGGGGCGGCATCGGCTCGGCCACGAAGCCGGTGATCCGGGCGCCCAGACGCTGGGCAAGTTCCAGGCTGACCTGCGCGGCCCGCTCCGAGAGTTCCGAGCCGTCGACGGGAACGAGGAGGTGCTTGAACATGGCGATCCTTCAGTGCGTGATGAATGCTCTGAACTCTAGGGATCGGACGGATTCGCGGGTTGATGGACATCAATCCCGGGTCTCGAGCGACGCCCCTGCCAACGGACCCGATTCCCCTCGACAGGATCGGGTCATTGGGTCATCGGGCCCGGCATCGCCACGGCGCCGCCGGCATGCCGCTCAGAACAATCCGCGCCGCGCCTCGTCCACGTCGAGTTGCAGCTTGACGAAGGCTTCGCTGCTGCGCTGGCCCGGCGCCTCCTGCGCGCGACTGGCTCCCAGGTAGAGCACCGTGCCCGACGAGCGGCGCCAGGTGTAGGTGAGCGAGGCCGTGCGCGTGCGGCCGCGCTCGGCTGCGGCCTCGACTGCCGCCACACGGTCGAGCGCTCTGCGCTGCACGATGGCTCGCAGGTTGTGCTGTGCGTCGAAGTGCCAGACGGCCAGCAGTTGCGAGGCCGTCTCGCTGTAGCTTCGTCGTCCGCCGTCGCGCAGCCAGGCCGTCTGCAGGCTCGGCTCGAGTTCCAGCGCGCGCAGGGGGCGCAGCTTGCCGCTCAGGTTCAAACGCAGGCCGGGCCGCACCTCGCCGGCCACGGCGTCTGCCAGGCGCCCCACCGAGACATTGGCGTCGATCAACGGAAACCATTCGGCCGGCGTCATCACCAGGCCGCTGGCGATGAAGCGCTCGGCCAGCAGCGGCCTGCCCGCCGCGGGCCTCAGACGCGAGTGAAGGTGCAACTCCAGCCACCACTCGAGGTTTCTCGCGCCGCTGCTCCAGAAGCCGGGCCGCACCATTTCCCTGACCACATCACCGCTGACGCGGTCGCGCACCTGATCGACCTGCAGGTTCAGGAAGAACTCGTTGAAAGGCCCGATCTGACGCCAGCCGTGGCTGTGGAAGACCGACAGCGAACGACTGCCGGCCTGGTTGACGAAGCCTCCGTCGTGGCGGAAGTTCTCGCCCACGTCGTCGACCGAGATGCTGCTTTCGCCATCGTCCACCTGGCGCTGCGCCTTGACGAAGAGCCGATGCGAGTCGATCGCCGCGCCGCGCCGCAGCCGGCCGTCGTGATCATCGTCCCAGGCGCTGGTGCGCGAGGCCAGCCACTGCCCGCGCAGGCGCCAGGCCCGGTCGATCTGCAGGCCGAGATCAGGACCGAGCACGAGGTTGTCGCCGCCGTCGTCGGCATAGCGCCGCGCCGCCAGCACGCCGCCCCATTGCAGGCCGCCTTCGTCCCGGCGCACGCGCGCGGCCAGCGCCCGCGAGGCCGGCTGCCGGGCGACGGCCGTGCCGTACGCTCCCGGCAGCAGCACCTCGCCACCGCCGCGGTCGTCCACTGTCAGCACGCTGCCGGCCCATTCCGGGCCGCGCCAAGTGCCTCGCAGGCCCCAGCGCGGCGCGGTGAAGCTGCGCGTATAGAAGGCTTCGGTGGGCGAGCGCAGCAGGTCGGCCGACTCGAAGAAGAAGGGCCGCTTCTCGGGAAAGAACAAGGCGAATCGGGAGTTGCCGGCGAGTTGCGGCACATCCAGCGCGACTTGCGAGAAGTCCGGGTTCAAGGTCGCGTCGACGACCAGCTCAGCCTGCGGTCGCCACTTCAGGTCGAGGGTGGGCTCGACGTCGTTGGCGGCGATCTTCGGCACCCCTTCGGCGCGCTCGCCGCTGCGCCGCAGCGTGAGGCTGGGCCGCAGCGTGAGGAAGCCATGGCGCTGGGGCAACTGCACGCCCTGCAGCGGCTGCAGCGTGTGGATGAAGCTGGCGGCATCGCGCGGAATCAGCACCGACGTCACCAGATGGAACTGTTCGCGCGGCAGCCGCCGCGCCACCATGAAGCGCCAGGGTTGCTGCAGGCCTTCGGCAAAGCGCAAGGAGGCGAAAGGCAGCCGCAACACGGCGGTCCAGCCGTCCGCGCGGCGCTGCACGGCGGCGTCCCAGTCGAAGTCGGGCGCGAAGTCCTCGCTGTCGTCGGCGGCGGTGTGCAGGCCGTCAGCCTGGCTGCCGGCCGCGCTGACGCGGAAGAACTGGGCCGACCGCCGGGTGCCGATGGGGTCGACATAGACCACCACGAAGTCCTGCGTGCGGTTCACCCCGTCGTGGCGCACCGGCACGTCGCGGATGCGCTCGGGACGGTCGTCGAAGGCGGTGATGCCGACCCAGACGGCCTCTTCATCGAACAGCACCTGCACCTGGGTGGACTGCGGCGGCACCGCTCCATGCCGAGGATCCTTCTCGACGAAGCGCGACCAGACGGGTGCGCGCTGCCAGGCCGGATGCGACAGCGAACCGTCGAGCAACATGCGCTCGCCCGCGCCAAGGCGCACGGCCGTCACACCTTCGGCTGGCTCGGCGCGCAGCACGGTGGCGGCACAGAACAGGCACAGCAGCGCCAGCCACAGCCGGCAGAACCTCGGAAAGCACATTGCAGGAACTCTTCGAACTTCGGCGGGATGGACATCCGGCCCGGTCGCGATTGTGCGTCCGCCCGATAATCCGCAGCCTCGAACCCCCGGAACGCCCCAGATGACCCGTGTCTTCAACTTCAGCGCCGGCCCCGCCGCGTTGCCCGAAAGCGTGCTGCGCCAGGCCGCCGACGAGATGCTCGACTGGCAGGGCTCGGGCATGTCGGTGATGGAGATGAGCCACCGCGGCAAGGAGTTCATCGCCATCCACGCCGAGGCCGAGTCGCTGCTGCGCGAGCTGCTGGGCATCCCCCCGAACTACAAGGTGCTGTTCATGCAGGGCGGCGCCATCGGCGAGAACGCCATCGTGCCGATGAACATGCTGCGCGGCAAGACCCGCGCCGACTACGTCGACACCGGCGAGTGGAGCAAGAAGTCCATCAAGGAGGCGAAGAAGTACGCGCGCATCAACGTGGCGGCCAGCAGCGCCGACACCGGCTACACCAGCATTCCGGCCCGCCAGACCTGGAAGCTCGATCCCGACGCCGCCTACGTGCACATCTGCTCCAACGAGACCATCGGTGGCGTGGAATACCACTTCACGCCCGACGTCGGCGCCGTGCCGCTGGTGGCCGACATGTCCAGCGACATCCTCTCGCGCCCGGTCGATGTCTCGAAGTACGGCCTGATCTACGGCGGCGCGCAGAAGAACATCGGCCCGGCCGGGCTGACCATCGTCATCGTGCGCGACGACCTCATCGGCCAGGCCCTGCCCATCACGCCCTCGGCCTTCGACTACAAGCAGCAGGCCGACAACGACAGCATGCTCAACACCCCGCCCACCTACGCGATCTACATCGCCGGGCTGGTGTTCCGCTGGATCAAGGCGCAAGGCGGGCTGGCGGCGATGGAAGCGCACAACCGGGCCAAGGCAGCGCTGCTGTACGACTTCCTGGACACCAGCGGCTTCTATCGCTGCCCGGTGGCGCGCGACTGCCGCTCCTTGATGAACGTGCCCTTCAAGCTCAAGGACGAAGGCCTGGACGAGGCTTTCCTGAAAGGCGCCAAGGAACGCGCCATGGTGCAGCTCAAGGGTCACCGCTCGGTGGGCGGCATGCGCGCGTCGATCTACAACGCCATGCCGCTGGCCGGCGTGCAGGCCCTGGTGGCCTACATGAAGGACTTCGAGAAGGCGCATGGCTGACGCCGCTGCGCGGGGCCCCGGCAAGGGGGCACGCCAGGGCATCCTGGTGCTCAACGCCATCGCGCCTTCGGGGCTGGCGCGCCTGCCCACCGAGCGCTACGTGGTGGGCAAGGACATCGCCGAACCGGTGGCCGTGCTGCTGCGCTCGGCCGACATGCATGCGATGGCGCTGCCCCCGTCGGTGCGCGCCGTGGCGCGCGCCGGTGCCGGCACCAACAACATCCCGGTGGCTGCGCTCAGTGCACGCGGCGTGCCGGTCTTCAACGCGCCGGGCGCCAACGCCAACGCGGTCAAGGAACTCGTGCTGGCCGGCATGCTTCTGGCAGCGCGCCAGGTGGTGCCCGCGCTGGCCTTCGTGCAGGGGCTGGACATGACCGCACCCGAGCTCGACCGGCGCGTGGAAGACGGCAAGAAGGCCTTCGCCGGCATCGAACTGGCCGGGCAGACGCTGGGCATCATCGGCCTGGGTCGCATCGGCTGCCTGCTGGCCGACGCCGCCATCAAGCTGGGCATGCAGGTGCTGGGCTACGACCCCGAGATCACCGTCGACGCCGCCTGGAGCCTGCCTTCGCAGGTGCGGCGCGCGGCCAGCGTGAACGAGGTGCTGCGCGGCGCGCAGTTCGTCTCGCTGCACGTGCCCCTGGTGGCCGCCACGCGCGACCTCATCCACACCGGCAACATCGGCCTGCTGCGCGAGAGCGCGGTGCTGCTGAACTTCAGCCGCGAAGGCGTGGTGAACCACCAGGCCGTGCTGGAAGCCCTGGACTCCGGACGACTGGGCCAGTACGTGTGCGACTTTCCCGGTCCCGAGCTGCAGGGCCGGCCGCGCATCATCACGCTGCCGCACCTGGGCGCCTCCACGCGCGAGGCCGAGGAGAACTGTGCGCTGATGGTGGTCGACCAGCTGCGCGACTACCTCGAGCACGGCAACGTCGTCAACGCCGTGAACTTCCCGCAGGTGACGATGCCGCGCGAGTCGCCGTACCGGGTGGGCATCGCCAACGCCAACGTGCCCAACATGCTGGGACAGATCTCCACCACGATGGCCAACGCCGGACTGAACATCCACAACATGGTCAACAAGTCGCGCGGCGAGATGGCCTACACGCTGGTCGACGTCGAGAGCCCCGTCGCCCCCGAGGTGCTGGCGGCACTGAGCGGCATCGCCGGCGTGCTGGCGGTGCGCTACCTGCCGGGCAACCCGTGAGCACAGGGGCTCCTGCCGTGGCGGCCGCCGCGCCCCGGGACGTCGAGCCGGGGCCGCCCGGTTTCGAGGTCGGCGCGGGCGGCGTCGCGACCATCCGCCTTAACCGCGCGCGGCACATGAACCGGCTGCAGCGCGAAGATCTTCTGCTGCTGCAGCAGCACTTCGAGCGCGCGGCCAACGACGCCTCGCTGCGCGTGCTGGTGCTGACCGGCAGCGGGCGCGTGTTCAGCGCCGGGTTCGACCTCACCGCGCTGGTGCAGACACCCGACGCCGCGGCCAGCGATCCGCAGGAGTTCGAGCGCACCGTCGACGCCCTGGAAGCGCTGACGCTGCCCACCATCGCACGGCTCAACGGCAGTGTCTACGGCGGCGCCACCGACCTCGCGCTGGCCTGCGATTTCCGCATAGGCGTCCTCGGCATGGAACTTCGCATGCCTGCGGCGCGCTTCGGCCTGCACTACTACCCGGGCGGGCTGCGTCGCTGCGTGCAGCGCCTGGGGCTGGGCGCGGCCAAGCGGGTGTTCCTGCTGGGGCAGGCGATCGACGATGCCTCGCTGCTGCAGATGGGCTACCTGGACGAGCTGCTGAGCCCCGAAGCGCTGGACGCACGCGTCGCTGCACTGGCGGCCACGCTGGCGGCCAACGCGCCGATGGCCGTGCAAGGCATGAAGCGTTCACTGGACGAGATCGCCGCGGGGACGGCCGACGCGCATTGCATCGCCGAGCGGGTGGCGCGCTGCGCCGCGAGCGCCGATCTGGCCGAAGGCCTGCGCGCGATGGCGCAGCAGCGCGAGCCGAACTTCCAGGGGCGCTGATCCGGCGCGTGCCGGACCCAGAGGCTGCGGCCTCAGCGCACCGCAGGTTGCGCGCGGCTTCGGGGTACGGCGCTCTGGCCGTCGGTGCTGTGGATGTGAGTCACGCGCTGCACGCGCGCCACGCCGGGCATCCTGGCGATGCGCTCCAGCGCGGCTTCATCGACCTCGACGAGCACGGCCGACCGTGTCAGCGTCTGCCGGCCCCGTTCGATCGCGCCCACCGCCGCCAGATCCTGCATCAGCGAAGACTGCTGTGAATCGATCATGATGTGGTTGACCCGGCGCTCGGTCGAACTGCGCGCCGGCATGGCGGCCGCACCGGGCATCGACAGCACGACCCAGGCCTCGACGCGGCCGACGACGCCGCCGCCCCGCCCCGGAGCGGTGACAGTCCCCTCCAGTTGCGTGCCGGGCGGCAGGGTGGGCGCCTCTGCGGCAGCCACCCCTGCCACGGCGGCGGTCAGCCCAAGCAGACAAGCGAGGGCGGCTGGGCGGGCCCGATGGCGGCGCTGGTTCGCTGGCGTGTTCATCCCGACATCATGCACCCAAAGCGACGAAGCCGGCGCAATCCGTACATGACACCCTGGTGAAGACCCTCAGACCCCCAGCATGGGCGGTGTTAACCCGGTGTCGACGCGCTTGCCAATCGGCAACGCCTCGGCCGTGGCGTCGAACGCAGGTGCCCGTCACCAGGGCGATCACCGCAGTTCGGCATGCGTCTTGCAAGCGAGTGTCATCACCATTCACCTCTTGAGGTCTCCATGAAGAAGCTCTTCGCCACGGGCCTGTTGCTCGCCGGCATCGCCACCCAGGCCAGCGCGGCTTTCACCGGTTCCTTTGCGCCGGCCAACTGGTTCCAATCTCCGGGCGACGGCGCGGTGAACTCCTTCACCGAGAACAGCCTCAGCATCACCAGCGGCGATCTCGGCAGCCCGTCTTTCACCGATGTCGCCATCGTGTTCCCGCTCACCGGTCGCATCACCTTCGACTGGGACTACTCGACGAGCGACATCGACGGGCCGTTCGGTGATCCGTTCGGTGTGACGATCTTCGATCCCTTCTTCCTGTTCACGCCCGTGTCGGACCAGTCCGGCGCGAACCAGCAGTCGGGCAGCTTCGAGTTGTTCATCGACGGTGGTTCCACCTTCGCCTTCACCGCCTGGTCCACCGACGGCTTCGGCGGCTCGGCCACCACCCGCATCAGCAACTTCAACTTCCAGCGCATCCCCGAGCCGGGCACGCTGGCCCTGCTGGCCATCGCGCTGGGGGCTGCCGGTGCGTCCCGCCGCCGCCAGGCCTGAGGCCTGACGAACCTGTTTGAACGCGATTGGGGCAAGCCCCACTCGCCATTTCGACAGCGTGCGATGACCATCGAACGCTGACCCCCTTCTCCGTAGGAGCATTCATGAAGCGTCATTCATTGACCGCCCTGTCGTTGTTCGCGGTGGCCCTGCTGGCCGCCTGCGGCGGCGGCAAGGACGCGCCCTCAGCGCAGAGCGCCGTGGCCGGGGCCGAAGCCCTGGCCGCCAACCCGCTGACCCGCGGCGTCACCGCCCTGAGCGGTGCCACCATCGACAGCAGTCTGCGCCGCGCCAGCGGCCCTGTCGAAGTCTGGGTCGCCCTCGATCAGAACTCGCTGGCTCGCACCCGTGCCGTGCTGGCCGCCACCACCGGCGTGCAGCGCGTGCGCGCGCTGTCCAGCCCCTCCGGCGAAGGCGCAAAGCGCGCCGAACCGGCCAGCATCGCCACGGCGATGGCCAACCAGCGCAGAAGCATCCTGGCTCAGCAGGCCGCCATGTCGTTGCGGCTGTCCAGCCTGGGCGCCCCGCGTCTCGGTGGCGCACAACGCCATCGCCATCTCGATCGACGCCAGCCAGCTGCCGCAGATCGTCACCCTGCCCGGCGTGATGAGCGTCCGTCCGGTCAAGCACTATGAATTGCACCTGGGCAGCACCGTGCCCTACATCGGCGGCACCGCCGTGCAGAACCTGGGCTTCGACGGCACCGGTGTGCGCGTTGCGGTGCTCGACTCGGGCATCGACTACACGCACAAGAACCTCGGCGGCGCCGGCACGGCAGCCGCTTACGAGGCGGCCTGGGGCACGCTGCCCTCGACGCCCAGCAAGGGGACCACGCGCGACGGGCTCTTCCCCACCGCCAAAGTGGTCGACGGCTTCGATTTCGTCGGCGAAGTGTGGCCGAATGGCGACCGCACCGAAGACAACGACCCCATCGACTTCGAAGGCCACGGCACGCACGTGGCCGACATCATCGCCGGCCAGAGCGCCGACGGCACGCACAAGGGCGTCGCGCCCGGCGCCAAGCTGGTGGCGGTGAAGGTCTGCAGCCCTGTCGCGCCGTCCTGCAACGGCATCGCGTTGATCAAGGGCATGGACTTCTCGCTCGATCCCAATGGCGACGGCGACATCAGCGATGCAGTCGACATCATCAACATGTCGCTTGGCTCCAGTTACGGCCAGATCGAAGACGACCTGAGCGCCGCTTCGGCCAACGCGGTGGCGCTGGGCGTGACGGTGGTGGCCTCGGCCGGCAATTCCGCCGACCGCCCCTTCATCACCGGTTCGCCGG
>LNFM01008401.1_pt1 | contig 15628 bp, 14 predicted proteins | sample 596031 | NCBI WGS metagenome assembly LNFM01 (sample SAMN04254537, study PRJNA301005) | activated carbon metagenome | isolation source: dual media filters at the Ann Arbor, Michigan drinking water treatment plant | place: USA: Ann Arbor | reverse complement strand
ATCGCCCTTAGAAAGAGAAGTCCTTGAAGACATCGGGCATGTCGGCCTTCATGGCTTCGGCTTCCTGGGCGGCGTACACCTGCGCGTCCCACAGTTCGAAATAGGCGCCCATGCCGAGCAGCACCACGTCTTTGGTGATGCCGGCGCCGGCGCGCAACTCGGGCGAGACGAGCACGCGACCCGTGCCATCCATCTCCACGTCCATGGCATTGCCCAGAAAGATACGCTTCCACCACTGGGCCTGCATGGGCAGCGAGGCGATGCGATCGCGGAACTGCTCCCACGCGGTGCGCGGGAAAATCATGAGGCATCCGTGGGGGTGTTTGGTGATGGTGAGCTGGCTCGCACCTGCGCTCAGGGCGTCGCGGTGCCGGGTTGGCACCGAGAGCCGACCCTTGGCGTCGAGACTGAGAGAAGAAGCACCCTGAAACACTGCGATCAATCCTTGGAAAACACTTTTCACCACTTAAATGCACTTTTTTCCACTTTATCAGGAAAACCAAGGTGCGCAACTCAGCGGATGGAAATTTTTTCCAATGAAATCAACCACTTAGGATACATTTTGAAGCTGTTTGCGAGCCAAAAATGCATTAAAAGCAAGCACTTACAACTGGCTCTGAATGTGATGCTTCAAAACCCTGCAGCGCCCGGGGTCGTCCAGGCGTGTGCCAGCAGGGGAGTGGGCCGACCAACGGCTCGCGCTGGTGGCCTTGGGGGTCTTCGGACCGAGGCGAGGTCCGGACGAGCGCTCAGAGGATGTAGCGCGAGAGGTCTTCGTTGCGGCTGAGCGCGGCCAGGCGCCCGTTCACGTATTCCGCGTCGATGGTGATGGTCTGACCTTGCAGTTTGGTGGCGTCAAAGCTCACCTCGTCCAGCAGGTGCTCCATGACCGTGGCCAGGCGGCGCGCGCCGATGTTCTCGGTGCGCTCGTTCACGTCGCAGGCAATCTGCGCGAGCTGGCGGATGCCTTCCGGTGAGAACTCGAGCGTCACGCCTTCGGTGGCCAGGAGGGCTTGGTATTGGCGCACCAGCGAGGCATGGGTCTGCGTGAGGATGGCCTCGAAATCATCGACCGATAGCGACTGCAACTCGACCCGGATGGGAAAACGACCCTGCAACTCGGGAATCAGATCGCTCGGCTTGGCCAGGTGGAAGGCGCCGCTGGCGATGAACAGGATGTGGTCGGTTTTGATCACACCGTACTTGGTGGTCACGGTCGTGCCCTCCACCAACGGCAGCAGGTCGCGCTGCACGCCCTGGCGAGACACCTCCGCGCTGCCGGAGTCGCTGCGCGAGGTCACCTTGTCGATCTCGTCGATGAAGACGATGCCGTTTTGCTCCGCGTTGTGCAGGGCGCGGGTCTTGATGTCGTCTTCATTCACCAGCTTGCCCGCCTCTTCATCGATCAGCAGCTTCATGGCTTCACCAATCTTGAGCTTGCGCGTCTGGCGCTTGCCAGCGCCGATCTGGCTGAACATGCCGCGCAGTTGTTCGGCCATGTCTTCCATGCCGGCCGGGCCCATGATCTCCATGGCCGGGCGTGCCTCCAACAAGTCGATCTCGATCTCGCGATCGTTCAAATCGCCTTCGCGCAGCTTTTTTCGGAAGTTCTGCCGGGCCGTGCTCTCGGGCAGCGGCACCACGTTTGTCGTGGGCTCCGCACTGCGGGCCGGTGGAATGAGGATGTCGAGGATGCGGTCTTCGGCTGCGTCTTCGGCGCGAATCCGCTGCTTGCGCATTTCCACCTCACGCGTTTGCTTGATCGCGATTTCGGCCAGGTCGCGGATGATGCTGTCCACGTCCTTGCCCACGTAGCCCACCTCGGTGAACTTGGTGGCCTCGACCTTGATGAACGGCGCATCCGCCAGGCGCGCCAGACGGCGCGCGATTTCGGTTTTTCCCACGCCGGTGGGGCCGATCATGAGGATGTTCTTGGGCGTGATCTCTGGACGCAGCTTGTCGTCGACCTGTTGACGCCGCCAGCGGTTGCGCAGTGCAATGGCCACAGCGCGCTTGGCGCCCTTCTGACCGATGATGAAACGGTCGAGTTCGGAGACGATTTCCTGGGGGGTCATTGAAGACATGTCAAAGCACCTCCACCGTGTGGTTCATGTTGGTGTAGATGCACAGTTCCCCGGCAATGCCCAGCGATTTGCGCACGATGTCTTCGGCGCTGAGCTCGGTGTGGTCCAGCAAGGCCTTGGCTGCGGCCTGCGCATAGGCGCCACCCGATCCGATGGCGACGATGCCGTGTTCGGGTTCCAGCACGTCACCGTTGCCAGTGATGATCAGCGAAGCAGTCTGGTCGGCCACGGCGAGCATGGCCTCCAGGCGGCGCAGCACGCGGTCGGTGCGCCAGTCGCGCGTGAGCTCGATGGCTGCACGCACCAAGTGCCCCTGGTGTTTTTCCAGCTTGGCTTCGAAACGTTCAAACAGCGTGAAGGCGTCGGCCGTGGCACCGGCAAAACCAGCCAGCACCTTGTCGTGGTGCAGCTTGCGCACCTTGCGTGCCGTGCCCTTGACGATGATGTGGCCCAGTGTGACCTGGCCATCGCCACCGATGGCTACCTGAACGCCGGTGGGCGTCTCGCGGCGCACGCAGACAATGGTGGTTCCGTGAAATGATTCCATGGCAATCAGTTGGGGGTGAAGCCGGGCCCTGCAACAGGGCCCGGCTTCGTTGTTTGAAACAACGTGTGGACCCACGCGGCGTGGATCAATCGTTGCGGACCACGACCTTGGCGTATTCGGTGATGCCGATCACGTGGAAGAACGCAGATACCAACCGGTGTGCATCCACAAACTGCACCAGACGGCGTTCGGCGTGGTGTTGCGACACCCAGTTGAGCAAGGTGCCTGCGGCAGAGAAATCCACCCGGATGAGGTTGCGGCAGGAAATGATCATCACGTCTGCGCCAGCCAGGCGACGCTCGAGCATGTCCAGCGTGGCCTGCGGATCGCCCCGGATCTCGCCCGAGAGCTCCACCAGACCCAGCTGGTTGAACTCGGAAGACTGACCTTCAAACACCGACTCACCCGGATAGGCCGACGGCACCGACTCCAACACCGCCTCGCTCAGCACCGATTGTCCAGCTTCATCGGGCCGATCGGCAGAGACGGAAGTGACATGACAGCGGGGCTTCTCCCAACCCGGAGGAGACACCTCGTAGGTCACGCAGAAATCCAGCGCGGTGAGCTCAAACTCATCGGGGCGGTTCATGACACGCAAGACCGCCATGCGCAGTTCCCACCAGAGCTGTTCCACGTCGCGGCGACCCGACGGTGTGTAGCTCTTGAGCAGATCGCGAAAAACCGCTGACCCCAGGAAGCGCAGCTCGACGTCCTGATCGCCCCACAGCGTGAAGATGCCCAACATGGCACGCGCTGCCTTCAAGTCCATCGACTCCATGGGTGTCCAGTCGAGCACCCAGGGCTGCTTTGCCCGCAGCAGTACGTTCTGCAAGGTACCCACCGCATGGGCGTCAAGTTCGTTCTCACTCACCCACACCGCACGGTTGTTGCTGGCGGTCGGCGTGAAGGTCTTACCGGTCATGGATGACACCGTCTCAGGCATGTCGAACCACTGGGGGGCGGACCGGTTGAACCGGTTCACAAAATCGACAGCGCGGCTCTCGAAAGGCGCCATCTGGCCAGTGGCACGGTACAGGTCAAAAAGCGCCAGCCAGTCATCGATCTCGTTGACTTTGGAGCCGCCTTCTCCCAACACCTCCATCAGGCCCTGCTCGGCACCTGCGTCGTCCCCATTGGCGAACCGGATGGCGGCCTCTTCAACGTCGGGATCTTGAACGATCTCCTGGACATCCAGCGAATAAAAGTGCGACGCAGAGAAAGAACCACCGGAACTCGAACTGCTGAGTTCGCTGGGTTGGGTAGGCGCCATCAGGCCTGTGCGGGACGGACCCGCGGGAGCACCCTGGCCGATCTTGCTCCCCGTACCGACCAGCGCCTGCCCCGGATGGGCGGAGCTGGGTGTGGCCGGTGGACTCAACGCGGGAGATTTCCCTGAAGCCTGCACTGACTGCATGGGCAGAGGCGCAGGTTCGGTCTCGTCGTATTGGGCCTGTCGTTGGCGGGCCAGGGGGTCGGGGGCACCGCTTGCAGGGAGCACTTCGTCCCTGGCCTTGAGTGGCGAGCCGCCCGAGTTGTGGGCGCCGGCGTTGAGGCCAGACCCCGTGCTGACGAGCGAGTCTGGACCTTTGGTCTTCCACCACTGCATCGACATCTGGGCTTCGATTTCATCGATTTTCTTCAGGGTCTCAGCTCGGTCATCAGGCTTGGAAGGCAAGCTGCTCTGAAAGAACGAAGGCCGCATGCCCGGACCTTCGGGACTCGTGCCCTCGCGGCTGCGGATCTTGCGCAGCATGTCGAACTCGCGCTTGCGCACGAAGTCGTTGCGCCGCTTGCGCTCGATCATTTCCTTGAGTGCTGCCTTGCTGTACTCGCTCTCGCGATCGGCTTGGCGCGTGTCCAGATCGGCCCAGCTCGTGGTCGGATGGCGCACGAACTTCACCACCTTGGAGAGGAAGCCGCCGTTGGAATCGTCCTTGGACATGGGGTGGTGGTTGCCGGAAGTGAAGCAGGAGGGAATGGCGGACGGGTCTCAATCCCCAAACATTTTCTGCTTGAGTTCACGCCGTTGCTGGGCTTCGAGCGAAAGGCTGGCGGTCGGGCGGGCCATCAGACGACCAACGCCGATGGGCTCTCCGGTTTCTTCGCAGTAGCCGTAGTCACCTGAATCGATACGCGCAATGGCCTGCTCGATCTTCTTGAGCAGCTTGCGCTCACGGTCGCGGGTACGCAACTCCAGCGCATGCTCCTCTTCGATGGTGGCGCGATCCGCCGGATCGGGCACCACCACGGTGTCTTCGCGAAGGTGTTCAGTGGTTTCGCCGGCATTGGCCAGCATATCGGCCTTCAGCAGCGAGAGCTTGCGACGGAAATAGGCCAGCTGCAGGTCGCTCATGTATTCGCTGTCGGGCATGGCCTGCACGTCCTGATCGGTCAACTGATCGGCGGGCAGGGTCTTCCAGTTATTGGCCCGCTTGGGGTCTTTCTGGATCGAGGAGGGGACGGGAGGGGTCATGACGGCACGTTCGTTCGTGTGGGAAAAGGTCGCTTTGGCAGCATCAGGGGCGTGGGTGGGGACCACCGCAGCCTGCGTCATCTGCTCCATCATGACCTTTTTGGCAGCTCTCTTGCCCAGCGGGCGAGGGGTGGGCTCAACAACCACAGGGGCGGGAGCCGGTGCACGCTTGGCGCTGGCAGCTTTGGGGGCGGGGGCGGCGCTGGCAGCCCGGGGAGCAGAAGGAGTCACAGTGGGAACAGCCGCCTTGGCGGCGGGCTGGACCTTGGGTTTGGCGGAAGTCGCCAGAATGGGCTTGGCCGCGGGGGTGCGGGAAGGCGTGGGTTTGACCGGCACAGCCACCTTTTTGGCGGCGACAACCGGCTTCTTTGCAGCCGCGGTCTTTGCCACGGGCTTGGATGGGGCTTTCGCAGCGGGCGAAGCGGTTTTTCGGGTCGGTGCAGTTGCTTTCGGTTTGACAGGACCCTTGGCCGTGGGTTTGGACGCGGCCTTGGACGTTTTGGGCGGCGCATTGGCGACCGTCTTGACCACTGGCTTCTTGCTGACCTTGGCCGGGACTTTTGCCGCGGTCCTGACCGCCCCTTTCACTGCAGCCTTGGCCACTGAAGAGCGCCCTTTTGCACCCGCAGCGGCGGGCTTGGCTGGTTTCGCTGACTTGGTAGCCGGGGCTTTCACAACGGGTCTCCTCTCAGTGCCTGACGGTGCTTGATGCGGGTCCGGTTTGCGGGTGTGGGCCGCATCAACCTCTGTCGGCATGGCCGACAGTCGGGTGGTTATACCCTTACCGGAACCGGGGCTCGGCCTTTGGCGAGCACCTGCGCTGGAAGACTGCCGGGCCACCGGCATGGGGCGCGATTGTAACGAGGTGGCGGGAACGCTCCCGGAATCCGGTCGGGAGGGGAAACCCAGGCGTTGGAGAAGCGAGACAAACAGCACGGCTGTAAGGGTTCAGACCAGGCTCTGGTCCAAACCCTGCACCAGGATGTCCCTGGGTAGGTCGATACCGATGAACACCATCTTGCTGGTGCGCGGCTCGCTCTCGGCCCACGGCGGGCCGAGATCGCTGCCCATGAGCTGGTGCACGCCCTGGAAGATCACCTTGCGGTCGGTACCCTCCATGTCGAGCACACCTTTGTAGCGCAGCATGCGCGGGCCGTACACCTGCACGATGGCGCCCAGGAAGTCTTCAAGCTTCGCCGGATTGAACGGGCGCGTGGCGCGGTAGACGAAGCTCTTCACATCGTCGTCATGATGGTGGTGATGGCCTTCGTGCCCATGCCCATGGTCGCTCTTGTGCGAAGGATGGTCACAGTGCTCGCCATGCTCGTGGTCATGGTGCTCGTGAGCGTGGTCATCGGTCTTGAGGAAATCGGGGTCGATATCGAGTTTGGCGTTGAGGTTGAATCCACGCAGGTCGAACACTTCCTTCAATGACACTTCACCAAAATGGGTCGCCCGCATGGGCGCGCGCGGGTTCATGTGCTTGAGGCGGTGGGTCAGCGCATCCAGGTCGTCGGCGCTGACCAGATCGGCCTTGCTGATGAATATCTGGTCGGCAAAGCCCACCTGACGGCGCGCTTCCTGCCGGTCGTTGAGCTGCCCGGCAGCGTGTTTGGCGTCCACGAGCGTGAGGATGGAGTCCAGCAAATACTGCTCGGCCACCTCGTCGTCCATGAAGAAGGTCTGCGCCACCGGACCAGGGTCGGCGAGGCCGGTGGTTTCGATCACCACGCGGTCGAAATCGAGCTCGCCCTTGCGCTTCTTCTCGGCCAGGTCGTGCAGGGTGGCGCGCAGGTCGTCGCGGATCGTGCAGCAGATGCAGCCGTTGCTCATCTGGATGATGTTTTCGGTGGTGTCGGCCACCAGAATCTCATTGTCGATGTTCTCTTCACCGAACTCGTTTTCGATCACTGCGATCTTCTGCCCGTGAGCCTCGCTGAGCACACGTTTGAGCAGCGTGGTCTTGCCCGAGCCGAGGAAACCGGTGAGGATGGTGGCGGGGATGAGGGACATGGCGGGCGCGACGGAGTCGGAAGTGAGCAAACGGGGTGCGATCAAAAGAAGCGCGCAAGTGTATGCGAGCGTTGTTTCACACGCACACCCTACTGCCTTTTCATGACAACCAGTCCCTTGAGGTACTCGCCCTCGGGAAAATTGATGGTCATGGGGTGATCGCTCGCACCGCCCAGGCGCTGCAGGATCGCACCATCCACATCGGCGTCCAGCCCGGCCGAGGCCACGATCTTGTGGAACAGCTCCACCCCGATGCCGCCCGAGCAGGAAAATGTGAACAACACGCCACCGGGCGAGAGCAGTTTGAAAGCCTGGCGGTTGATGTCCTTGTAGGCGCGGGCAGCTCGCTCGGCGTGCGCCACAGTGGGGGCGAGCTTGGGTGGGTCGAGCACGATGGCGTCGAACTGGCGGCCCTCGGCCACGAACTTTCGCAACGAGGCGTTCACATCGGCGTCCATGAAACTGGCGCGCGAGGCGTCAAACCCGTTGAGGGCCACGTTGGTTGCGGCCTGCTGCAGCGCAGGGGCCGACGAATCGATGGATGTGACATGCCTTGCCCCACCGGCCAGCGCAGCCACGGTGAAGCCGCCGGTGTAGCTGTAGCAATTGAGCATGTGCTCGAAGTTCAGGCGGCGGCTGTACTGGCTGCAGACCAGCCGACTGTCGCGCTGGTCCAGATAAAAACCGGTCTTGTGCCCCTGCGCGATGTCGAGGCCGAGTTGCCAGCTGTGTTCGCGCAGCACGAGCGCAGTGGGCCCGCTGCCGCGCAGCCAGCCGGTCACTTCGGGCAGGCCTTCGAGCTTGCGGCTGCTGGTGTCGGAGCGCTCGTACAGGCGAGGGCAACCGGTGAGCTCGATGAGCGCGTCGGCGATCACCTGTTTGTGGCGTTCCACGCCGCAGGCGGTGAACTGTGCCACCAGCGTGTCGCCGTAGCGGTCGACGATGAGGCCGGGAACCCCGTCGGACTCGCCATGCACCAGCCGCACACCGTCGCTCTCGATGCCCAGACGCGAGCGCAACGCGATGGCCCGCGCCAGGGTGGCGCGCAGGAAGTCGGCGTCGATGCGCTGGGCTTCGTCAAAACTCCAGGCGCGCACGCGGATGCTCGATGCGGGCGAGAACGCGCCCCACGCCAGAAACTGGCCCTCTGCGCTTTCCACGCGCACGGTTTCGCCCGCATCGCCGCCCCCTTTGGCGATGGCGCCGTCGAACACCCAGGGGTGGTGGCGCAGCAAGGAGCGGTCTTTGCCGGGCTTGAGGCGAATGATTTTCATGCGGGTATTGTCGGCCCCGCCTGCAAGCGCCTCAGTCTTTGGGCGGTTTGCCCTTGGCGTGTGCACGCGGATGCGCCGCGTCGTACACCTTGGCCAGGTGCTGGAAGTCCAGCCGGGTGTAGACCTGCGTGGTGCTGATGCTGGCGTGGCCCAGCAGCTCCTGCACCGCGCGCAGGTCCCCGCTGGACTGCAGCACGTGGCTGGCGAACGAGTGGCGCAGCATGTGCGGGTGCACCGGCGTGGCCAGCCCCGCCAGGCGCGAGCGGCGCTTGAGCCGCACGCGGATGTGTTGTGGCGTCAGGCGTTGACCGCGTGAGCCGATGAACAGGGCCGCGTCCTCACCTGCCCAGTGGGTGCGCAGTTCGAGCCAGCGCGCCAGCGCCGCCAGGGCGGCCTGGCCCACCGGCACGCTGCGCCGCTTGGATCCTTTGCCCAGCACATGCGCTTCGCCATCCTGCACATCGATCCAGCCGCGCGAGCCGCTGCTGGCAGTCACGTCCAACCCAACCAGTTCGCCGATGCGCAGGCCGCTCCCGTAGAGCAGTTCGGTGATGCAGGAGTCGCGCGCCTCCAAGGCCGGGTGGTCGGCCTCTTCCACGTGCGAGGCGAGCTGCACCGCTTCGTCCACCCCCAACGCCTTGGGCAGGGGCTTGCCAGCCTTGGGCGCGCGCACGTCCTGCACCGGGTTGTGTCCGATCAGGCCTTGCCGCCCAAGCCATACATAGAACCCGCGCCAGCCCGAGAGGATGAGCGCGATGCCGCGTGCGCTTCGCCCGGCGCTGTGCATCTGCGCAATCCAGCGGCGGATGTGGGCGTTTTGTACATCCTTGAGCCCGATTCGGGCCTCGGCCACGTGGGCAGTGAGACGCTGGAGGTCGAGTGTGTACAGCGTTACCGTGCGCTCGGCCAGGCGCTTTTCCACCCTCACGTGGTTCAGGTAGGCCTGCACCAGCACAGCGTCACCCCCGGCCGGGGCGTCAGCGGCGGTGCGCACCGACAGGCTCATAGGACCTTATTCAGGACGCAGCCGTGAGAGCGCCGCACTGGTGATCTCGCCGATGCGCTCCAGGAAATCGGTGCCCATGTCGCTGGCGAAGCGCTGCGCATCGGCCGAGGCCAGCACCAGCAAACCAAACGCCTGCGGCGCGATGCCGGCGCGCAGGGGAATGAGTGCGAGCGACGCCGCGCTGGACGGATCGTCGAGCCATCCGGCAGCTTCCAGACCCGGGTTGGCGCCGCAGTACGGCCGGGTGAGCGAGGAGGCAAAGGCCTTCACATCGTCGCTGGCGCCCTGCGCAAACGGCTGGTCTTCAAACCCGGGCGCCACACCCCAGACCTTGATGGCCACCTGCGGCACCATGAACTGGTTGGCGAGTTCGCGCACCGCCACCAGGGGCAGCTCGGCGGGCTCGCGCGTGAGCAGCAACGCGCGGGTCCACAGCTGCAGCTTGTCGGCGATGGTGGTGTTTTCGTGGCCGTTGCGGATCATCTCGGCCGCCTTGAGCTCCAGCCCTTTGATCTTCTCGCGCAGCATCTCGGCCTGGCGCTCCTGCAGGCTCACCGCGCGGTGACCATGCGGGCTGGTGAGCTGCACGGCGGCGAGCAGACTGGCGTGGCGCTCGAAAAAGTCGGGCGTGTTGGCCAGGTAGTTGGCGATGTCGTCTTCGGTGATGGGGGGGATGCTGTTGGGGTTCATGGATGGTTGGGGTCGGGGCTGGGGTCAGCCGATGTCGGGGATGGTGATCTCGCCTTCGAACACGGTGGTGGCCGGCCCGGTCATGAAGACGGCGTTGTCGTGGCGAAGGTTGTCCTGCCACTCGATGGTGAGCACACCGCCGTGGGTGTGCACGTCCACACGCGCATCGAGCAGACCCAGGCGGATGCCCGCCACCACGGCAGCACACGCGCCCGTGCCACAGGCCAGTGTTTCGCCCGCGCCGCGTTCAAACACCCGAAGGTTCACTTCGGAGCGGCTCACCACCTGCATGAAGCCCGCGTTCACACCCTGGGGAAAGCGTTCGTGCCGCTCGATCATCGGACCCCAGGCCTGCACCGGTGCAGTCTTCACGTCGTCGACCAGGAGCACTGCGTGCGGGTTGCCCATGGACAGCACGGCCACCGGCACGTCACCCGCGTAAGGCAGGGCCAGCGGCCAGCGCTCGAAGTTGCCCATGGGCTCGGCCTGCTGACCCTGGGCGTTGAACGGAACACGGTCCAGCGCAAACACGGGCGGGCCCATGTCCACTGTCACCCGCCCGTCCGGGTGGGCGTGCAATTCCAGTTCGCCGTTGGCCACCTTCACGCGCAGCGGATTGCGCTGGCTCAGTCCCTTGTCGTGCACGAAGCGCACGAAGCAGCGCGCGCCGTTGCCGCAGTGCTCCACCTCGCCACCATCCGCGTTGTGGATCACGTATTCGAAGTCCAGGCCCGGTTCGCTGGTCGCCCGCACGCTGAGGATCTGGTCGGCGCCCACACCGAAGTGGCGGTCAGCGAGAAAACGGTATTGGGCCGGCGAGAGCCCGAGCCGACCACGCGTCTCGTCCAGCACGACGAAGTCGTTGCCCGCGCCCTGCATCTTGGTGAATCGGATGTGCATGCGGCAATTATCGGCGCTCACTGGAGCAAGCCCTCACAAGGGCACACGCTTCCCGCAAAATGCCGCCATGGTCAGACCCACCCAACTCCTGCATCCCCAACGCCCCCCCGCCACCCTGCGCCCGGCAGCCACTGTGTTGCTGCTCAGAGACAGCAGCGACCCAGGCTGTCCCGGCATCGAAGTCCTGATGACACGCCGTTCGATGACAGCGAGCTTCGCACCCGGCGCCTATGTGTTCCCTGGCGGCGGCATTGACGCGGCCGACGCCGAGTGCCACGGCATCGCCACACGCCGCCCAACGCAAAGCGACCTGCATCTCACGCAGGCCATTGCAGCCATCCGGGAAAGTTTTGAAGAGCTCGGCGTGCTGCTGGCACACCGGGCCGACGGCTCACCCGTCGATGACAGCGACATCGCTGCGCTTGACCGCCGAGCCCCGTTTGCCGCGCAATGCAGCGCCAACGGCCTCACGCTGGACGGTGCCGGCGTGTTCGTTCTTGCGCACTGGATCACCGACCGCGACCTGCCACGCCGGTTCGATGTGCCTTTTCTGGTGGCGCGCATGCCCGAAAATCAGGCGCCGGTGGCTGACGAAACAGAGCAGTTCGAGCCGGTGTGGATACGTCCTGCGGATGCGCTCGCGCGCCACGAGGCCGGCAACTTCTTCATCATCTTTCCCACCATCCGGACGCTGGAGCGTTTGCGGGCCTACGCCCGTGTACAGGACGTGCTGGACGCCTGCGGCCAGTCACGCGCCGGGCCGCCCCAAGCGGGACTGCACCCCCTCGGGGGGCCTGGCGAAGCCAGTGCTGGGGGCCAGGTTTTTGATCAACCGCTGTGGACCAGTTGTCCGCGCGCCGGCCTGCTGGCGGGGCGCGAGTCGCGCCACATGGAGCACGAACCACCTTTTGGCGAGCTCGCCATGGTCTGCCCGGATGGCCAGATGGCGCACAGCCTGGACTGGCAGCATGACCACCCGGTGCAGTTGCTCAGGAACGTGCAACGCCTCACGGCACCCAACCCGGGTTTCATGACCGGTCCAGGCACAAACAGCTACGTGGTGGGCGATCCTGCCAGCGGCCACATCGTGATCGACCCGGGCCCGGACGATCCACTGCACATTGATCGGCTCTGGCGCGCCGCAGGTGGGCGAATTCAGGCCATCGTGTGCACCCACTCGCACCCCGACCACTCGCCCGGCGCCCCAAGACTGCAGGCCCTGTGCACGGAGGCTGGCCTGGACCGGCCACCCATCCTGGGGTTGCCCAGCTTGCCAACGGCGCGTGAGAACAGCCGGTTCGTGCCCGAGCGATCGCTCTGCGACGGGGAACATCTCGTGCTGAGGGGCCCTTCGGGTGATTCGACCCTCACGCACACGCTGGAAGTGGTGCACACACCGGGCCATGCGGCCAACCACCTCTGCCTGGTGCAGCTCGAAGACGGCCTGCTGTTCACCGGCGACCACATCCTCAACGGCAGCACCACCGTGATCGACCCGCCCGACGGCAACATGGGCGCCTACCTCGATTCGCTGGACAAGCTGGCCGAGCGGTGCCGGCAGCACCGGGTGGAATTCATCCTGCCCGCGCACGGGTATGTGCTTGGAGATTGGCGGGCCAGCCCGGACAATCCAGCCGCACCCACCGAGGGTGGCGCCCTTGAGGCCATTGCCCATCTCAAGGCGCACCGCCTTCAGCGGGAGGCCAAGGTTGCACGGGCCATGCAGGCTGTTCCGCAAGGCACGGCAGACGATTGGGTCCGTCTGGCCTATGACGATGTGCCCGAACGGCTGTGGCCCGTGGCCAGGCGCTCACTGATGGCGCATGTGGAACGGCTGCAAAGCCTGGGCGGTTTCAACCTTTGAGGACCCCGACATGAAACTCGCGATCCTGTCAGATGTGCACGGCAATTTCACAGCCCTGAAAGCGGTGGTGGCCGATATCGAGCGGCGTGGTGGCGTGGACGAGGTGATCAACCTGGGCAACATGGTCAGCGGGCCTCTGATGCCCCTGCAGACAGCCAACTTCCTGATGCGGCAGAACTGGCTTCAGATCGCGGGCAACCACGATCCCCAGGTGCTGCAGGTGGCCACCAGCACCCGAAGCACGTCGGATGCCTTTGCAGCAGCCGAACTCGACGACCCGTCGCGGTGGTGGCTGGCATCCCTGCAGGATTCGCTGGATGCACGCCTGCACGCCGGTGAAGTGTGGGCAGAGCGTCTGGGGCCGGACGTGGCGATGTGCCATGGGACACCGCGAAGCACGGTGGAATACCTGCTGGAGACAGCCGATGGCGACGGCATCCGGGCAGCCCTTTCCCACGAGATCGCCGATCGACTGGGGCAGCATCTGCCGCCACATATTCAATTGCTCGCGTGTGGACACTCCCATGTGCCACGCGTGGTTCGCCTGACCAACGGCCTGTTGATCGTCAACCCGGGGGCGGTCGGCCTGCCTGCCTATGACGTCAGCCGGCCACATCCAATGTCCGCCTACCACCGGGTGGAAAACGGCAGCCCCGACGCTCGCTATGCGATGGCAGAGAAGGTGGACGGTGTCTGGCACGCCGCCTTGATGTCCGTGCCGTACGACGCCGAATCGACAGCACGGCTTGCCGCCCGCAACGGACGGCACGATTGGGCGCACTCCTTGCGCACGGGCTACATGCCCAGGCTGCTCTGAGGCATGGACACAAGGACCACAGAGCGGGTCAAGCTGCTCCCTGCGATGCCCAGTGGAGCGCGCCCTGAGCGGGCACATGACACCCACATGAACTCGCTTCAAGCGCCAGACGATTCAGAACCACCAGCCGACCCGGTTCGCACAGCAAGGCACCGCTGCTGACCAACTGCGCTGCCGCGCCCGCCAGCGCATCAGGCGAAACCCCCAGCCAGGGGGCCACGTCCCCAAGATCCATCGCCACGTCGTTGCCGGGCAGGCGATCCAGGGCAGTGAGCATCCAGCGGGAAAAGCGCTGTTCCACGTTGTGATGCTGCTGGCAGAACGCGGCCCGGGAGATCTGCGACGTGAGCGCAAGCAGATAGCCCACGGCTGCCTTCACCACCCGAGCCGCGTGCGGCTCATCCTTGGACAAGGCATGGGTGGAAAGTCGCCAGGCAGACCCGGGGTGAAGAATCTCCGCCCGATAGCCCTCAGGCGAAGTGCCCATGAACGCCGCCACACCGACCACGCCGTCGTTGCCGACCAGGGCAACTGGCACCTCCGCGCCGCGAGCCGCCATCTGCTTGAGCCCGACCAGCGCACTGGTTGGGAAGTACACATGAGCGATTTCCACGCTGGGTGAATGCAGTTCATGACGGGCGGGCAAATCGACCAGCTCCAGCTGATTCGCCCAAGGAGGCGGGTCGCCCTGCATGAGGTCGGCCAGCACTTGGTTGAATGGGCGATCGGCTGGCAATGGGTGCTCCTGCCCGCAGGCGAACTTGGGTGCGGGGCCAACATGACCGGGCGTTGGACAGTGTAGGGGCAAAGGACTGGTTCATTGTTCGGTACCGAACACATGAGACCTGGTTGCTGCCCTTCATTCCACCGGGACGGCCTGCCGGCAAGCTCTGGTTGGAGTTTGCCCATCTCGAAAAGGAGGCGCCACAGCAAGCTGCCCACTTACACTGAGCCACGCATGCTCACACTGGTACCGGCCAACTGGCCATGGAACTCCCGTCGACGTGTTGCCCTTGAAACATGAGCGGGAGCCGCCTTGACCCTGACCAACAATGGCCTCGTGGCCCAGATGACTGCGGATGATCAGCGGTCGCTCCAACGCCGCTGCAAGCTGGTTGACCTGCAGACGGGTGACATCCTGGCAGCTCCGCACTTGCCCAACGGCCATGTGCACTTTCTTGTCAGTGCCACGGTGGCGCTGGTGGTTCGGCACACCGATGGCAGCGGGCTGGCTGTCGGGCTGGCGGGGCGGGAGGGTGCCGTGGGCCTGCAGCATGCCTTTGGCGTGACGTCCGGCAACCTGACCCTGCAGGTGCAGCACGGCGGACAGGCATTTCGGGCTGACGGTGAGGTGCTGCACAAGCTCGTCTCCCGCCGCACCAACCTGCTGCGGGCCTTTGCCATTTACCTGTGGAGTGTTTCGCAGGAGATCGCCTCGCTGGCGGCAGCATCCCAGTCGCATGACATCAAGGCACGCCTGGCGAATTGGATCCTGCTGAGTCAGGTCCGCAACGGGCACGATGATTTGTTCCTCACCCACGCCCATCTCGCCGACATGCTCGGTGTGCGGCGAGCAGGCGTGACGCTGGCCGCGGTGGAACTCAGGGAAATGGGCCTGGTGGATTACCAGCGAGGGCGCGTGCACATCATGGATCTTGATGGGTTGCGCAACGTCGCCAGGCGACCGGCCTTGGTCGACGGCCTGCCGCGTGCATAAGTGTGAAGCGCGCCGTTACGCCGGATTCTGTGCATCCAGGCCTTCTTGCGAAGGCCTGGACGTGACCGCCATTCATCTGGGCCGGGGGTCGCCCACCCGGCTCGGTGCTACCTACCCGCCAGCTCGCCTTGCGGAACCACAAGGATCCACAACACGGCGAACCGTGTCGCTTCAGACTGGCCTATTTGGTATTGCTGCGCGTAGAGATTGCCCGTTTCACCCGCACTGAAGCGGCTCGTCTCT
>LNFM01008833.1_pt1 | contig 15631 bp, 19 predicted proteins | sample 596031 | NCBI WGS metagenome assembly LNFM01 (sample SAMN04254537, study PRJNA301005) | activated carbon metagenome | isolation source: dual media filters at the Ann Arbor, Michigan drinking water treatment plant | place: USA: Ann Arbor | reverse complement strand
CAGACACTTTAACCAATCACGCCAAGCAAAATAATGGCGATATGATTGTGGGATTGGTTGAGTTAAATGAAAAAAGTGGTGAATATTTCAATAGTGCTTTTAGTTTTGGCACGGCCCCCACTCAAAGTTACGCCAAAAACCATTTAGTGCCATTTGGTGAATTTATTCCATTAAAACAAGTATTTGGCTGGATTTATCGCGATTGGCTTAATATGCCGTTAAGCGATTTATCACGCGGCGGTGCTTATCAAACGCCGATGCAATTGGGCAACCAAAAAGTGGCGGTAAATGTGTGTTATGAAGACGTTTTTGGTGAAGAGATTATTCATCAATTGCCTACCGCTACTTTATTAGTGAATATTAGCAACGATGCATGGTATGGAAAATCTTACGCGGCAGACCAGCATATGCAATTTAGCCAAGCGCGCGCACTAGAAACTGGCCGTATGATGTTACGCGCCACCAATACAGGGGCAACTGCGGCGATTGATACGCACGGATATGTGATTGCGCACGTGCCGCATGATGTAAAAACGACACTCAATGTCCAAGCGCAGGGTTACTCAGGTATCACACCTTATGTGCGTTGGGGAAATTGGCCGTTTATTGTGTTTTGTTTTGGGGCTTAAATTAGACTTTTCGTTTAAGCAATATTAATCATGGTATTGACCTTTCAGCAAATCATTTTAACTTTACAGCAATACTGGGATAAGCAAGGCTGTGCTTTGTTGCAACCCTATGATATGGAAGTTGGCGCAGGTACTTCGCACACCGCTACATTCTTACGCGCATTAGGCCCCGAGCCATGGAAAGCCGCTTATGTGCAGCCAAGTCGCCGTCCAAAAGATGGCCGTTATGGCGAAAATCCGAACCGTTTGCAGCATTACTATCAATACCAAGTGGTGCTAAAACCCGCGCCCGCTAATATTTTAGAGCTGTATTTAGGCTCTCTTGAGGCGCTTGGTTTCGATTTAAAACAAAACGATATCCGCTTTGTAGAAGACGACTGGGAAAACCCTACTTTGGGCGCATGGGGTTTGGGTTGGGAAGTTTGGCTTAACGGCATGGAAGTGACGCAATTCACGTACTTTCAGCAAGTGGGCGGCATTAACTGCAAACCAATCACAGGTGAAATTACTTATGGCTTAGAGCGTTTGGCCATGTATCTGCAAGGCGTAGATAGCGTATACGATTTGCAATATTCTGAAAACGTGAAGTACGGCGATGTGTTCCACCAAAACGAGGTAGAGCAATCAACCTACAACTTTGAACATTCCGATGTCGATTTTTTATTTACCGCGTTTATTGCGCACGAAAAACAAGCCCAAAACTTGGTTGAGCAAAAACTTGCCCTGCCCGCTTATGAGCAAGTATTAAAAGCGGCGCATACCTTTAACTTGCTGGATGCGCGTGGCGCAATCAGTGTGACCGAGCGCGCTGCCTATATCGGTAAAATCCGCAACATCGCCCGCACTGTGGCCGCTAGTTACCTTGATAGCCGCGCCAGACTTGGCTTTCCGATGGCGCCTAAAAATTGGGCCGATGAGGTATTAGCCGGTCTAGAAAAGTTAGAAACAGCAAAGTTAGAGTCAGTAAAGAAAGCAGCAGCATAAGCATGGAAAAGAATCCGCATAACAAAAACCTGTTGGTTGAATTATTTGTTGAAGAACTACCGCCAAAGGCCTTAAATAAATTGGGCGAAGCGTTTTCAAACGTGTTATTTGAATCGCTAAAATCACAAGGCTTAACATTAGAAAATGCAGTTGTAACGGCTTTTGCAACGCCACGTCGTTTGGCTGCACATATCAAATATGTGGCTGATAAAGCGGCAGACAAGCAAATATCGCAAAAACTGATGCCAGCTAATGTAGGCTTGGATGCCAATGGCAGTGCGACTCCTGCTTTGCTTAAAAAATTGCAAAGCTTAGGTGCAGATGCCTCAGCCTTTGCCAACCTTAAAAATGACAATAACACGCTGTTTTTAGATGTATTACAGGCCGGCGTGACGCTGCCAGATGGCTTGCAAAAAGCACTAAACGAAGCCATCGCAAAACTGCCGATTCCAAAAGTGATGACGTACCAATTGCATGAAAATACGCAAAATCCTGGCTGGGAAAGCGTTAACTTTGTGCGCCCTGCGCATGGTTTAGTCGCGATGCATGGCAGTGGCATTATTGCAGTGAGCGCGCTGGGCTTAAATGCCAGCAATATCACGCATGGTCATCGCTTTGAAGCGAAAAATCCTGTCATTACCATTAAACATGCCGATAGTTTTGAGCAGCAATTGTTGGATGAAGGCCTAGTGATTGCCAGCTTTGCTACTAGAAAAGCTGAAATCGCAACCCAGTTAAATACCGCCGCAGCTGAGCAAAACTTAAAGCCGATTGAAGATGATGCATTATTGGATGAAGTGACCGCCTTGGTAGAGCGCCCGAATGTACTGCTTGGGCAGTTTGAAGAAGTGTATTTAGAAGTGCCGCAAGAGTGCTTGATTTTGACCATGAAGGCCAATCAAAAGTATTTTCCGCTTTTAGATACTAATGACAAACTCACTAATAAGTTTTTAATCGTTTCCAATATATCGCCAAAAGACCCAAGCGCAGTGATTGGTGGCAATGAGCGTGTTGTGCGCCCACGCCTAGCAGATGCAAAATTTTTCTTTGATCAAGACCGTAAAAAAACGTTAGAAAGCCGTATTGCTGGCTTAGATAAAGTGGTTTATCACAACAAATTAGGCAGCCAAGGTGAGCGAACTCAGCGTGTGCGAGCAATTGCCAAAGCGATTGGTCAACAATTGGGTGGTGAAAAACTAGCTGCGCAAGCAGAACAAGCTGCGATGCTAGCCAAAGCTGATCTGGTCACTGATATGGTAGGCGAATTCCCAGAATTGCAAGGTATTATGGGTCGCTATTATGCGCAGCACGAAGGTTTAGATGGAGAGGTAGCTTTTGCGATTGAAGATCACTATAAACCACGTTTTGCGGGTGATACATTACCGCGCAATCAGGTAGGTGTTTGTGTTGCACTTGCAGATAAAATTGAAACGCTAGTCGGTTTGTTTGGCGTTGGCGAAAAGCCTACAGGCGATAAAGACCCGTTTGGTTTACGAAGACATGCACTTGGTATCATCCGCATGCTAATCGAGAATAAATTATCGATTCCATTTTTTTCTCAATCTACAGACTCTTTATTTACAATGGCATTGGACGCTTTTGTAACTCAAAGCATAGGTGATGCTGTTGATTTGGTTACTTTTGTCAACGAACGTTTGTCAGGTAGCCTGCGCGAGCAAGGTGCAAGCGCACTAGAAGTAGATGCTGTTTTGTCACTTAAACCTGAACTACTCAGTGAAATTCCAAATCGATTAGAAGCTGTACGGACTTTTACAAATTTGCCAGAAGCCCCTGCCCTAGCCGCCGCCAATAAGCGCGTTAGCAATATCTTGAAAAAAGTAGAAGGCGAAGTCAAAGCTGAAGTTGATACTAACTTATTGCAAGAACCTGCAGAAATTGCATTAAATAATGCGTTAAGTATTGTAAAACCAGAAGCGGATAAGCTATTTGAAAGTGGCGATTACACTGGTTCACTTAAGGCTTTAGCGGCATTGAAAGCGCCTGTAGATGACTTCTTTGATAACGTAATGGTGAACGCGGAGGACCCTGCGCTAAAGGCGAACCGTTTAGGATTGTTGGCGATATTGCATCAAACAATGAACCGCGTGGCTGATTTATCCAAGCTGGCGAGCTAACAAAAAAAATGAATTGGTTGAGAGATTTTGTTGAATGGCGTGCAGAAATGGGTGTGTTTCGTGTAGCTTTAGATTTAATTTTCTTAATTCCAACTCTATTTATTTTTCATTACCTAATGTACCACACGAATATTCCTTATAAAACTGCAAAAAATGTTCAAGACTGGCTGCCGATAATAGTCATTCTGCTACTGATGATTCTTGTTACTTTTTGTTATAGCTGAGGTACAAGTAATGAAACTAGTTATTCTTGACCGCGACGGTGTCATCAACATTGATTCGGCCAATTTCATCAAAAATCCAAATGAGTGGATTCCGATTGCCGGTAGCCTTGAGGCGATTGCGCTGTTGAATCAATCGGGTTTTCGCGTAGCCTTGGCAACCAATCAAAGCGGCATTGCGCGTGGCTTGTTTGATATGGTGACGCTGAATAGCATTCACGACAAAATGCATCGCGCATTGGCATTGGTTGGTGGCCGCATTGACGCGCTATTTTACTGCCCACATGCGGCGGATGATCATTGCAATTGCCGCAAACCCAAAACGGGCATGATAGAAGATATTGGCCGTCGATTTTCAATTGAGTTGAATAAAGTATATGGCATTGGCGATGCGTATCGCGATTTACAAGCCTTTGCCGATGCAGGCTGCAAGCCGATATTAGTGCGTACTGGCAAAGGGGAAGAAACATTGGCACAAGCTAAAAGTACTGATAAACCACTACCTAAAAACACCTTAATTTTTGCTGATTTAAGCGAAGCTGTGCAACATATCATTGCTGAAGAAGCATAAGTAACAACACCAAAAGCACGATGCAAATTTTATTATTTTTACGCTCTGTTCTATTCTTTATGGGCCAAGTAATTGCCGCGCCTATTTTTACGTTGGTGGCGTTTTTAGCACTGCCGCTTAACCCTATCACCCGTAATTTTTTAATCTCTGGCTGGGCGCGCAGCATGATTTGGTGGTTGCGCATTACTTGCAATATCACCCATAAAATCAGTGGCTTAGAGCATTTACCAAACACGCCCAGTATTATTTTATCTAAGCACCAATCCGCATGGGAGACCTTGGCTTTTCAGGCCATGTTTCCAGAACAATCGTATGTGATGAAACGTGAGTTATTGTGGATTCCTATTTTTGGCTGGGGCTTGGCGATGAGTTCGCCGATTGCGATTGACCGTAGTGCCGGACGTGAGGCCTTGAAAAAGTTAGTCGAAAAAGGCAAAGACAGATTAAACAAAGGTTTATGGGTGGTGATTTTTCCAGAAGGCACGCGAAAATCACCAGGTGAGCGCGGCAAGTATCATATTGGCGGCGCCTGGCTCGCCACACACACCAACACGCCAATTGTGCCTGTAGCGCATAATGCAGGCGAATTTTGGGCTAAGAATCGTTTTATTAAAAAGGCTGGTGTGATTCAGTTGCATATTGGCCCAGCGATTCAAACTATTGGTTTAAAAGCAGATGCCGCAAATCAGCTCACTGAGGCGTGGATTGAGGGTGAAATGCTCAACTTAACCCATCAATCTTAGCTAAAAATCATGCCAAATCATGTGTTAACTTTGGCTAATGGGCAAACGATTTCTTACTTGCTAGAACATCGTCAGCGCCGCACCGTTGGTTTAAAAATCACCGAAAACGGTTTAGTGGTGCACGCACCAAAGCGTATTTTTGCATTTCAACTGAATCAGATTCTGCAAGAAAAATCAGGCTGGATATTGAATAAACTGCAAGCACGCGCAGCAAATCAAATCGAAGCTTTAAGCTGGGTGGATGGTGAACATTTACTGTTTTTAGGTCAGGATATTCGGTTAAGTATTATGCCGAATTCAAGCAATAAAGCAGTGATATTAGATGCAAATCAACTGCTTTTAGCAACGCCAACGCCTGATAATCACACACTTATTCAACGCAAAGTTGTTCAGTGGTATCAGAAACAAGCGGGCTTAGACTTTAGTCGCCGCTTAGCCATTTTGGCGGCAAAATTAAATGTGGCAACCCCTCCGCTCACATTATCAAACGCGAAATCGCGTTGGGGAAGCTGCAACAGCCGCGGTGAAGTGCGGCTTAACTGGCGCTTAATGCAAGCGCCGCCGCATATTATTAATTATGTGATATGCCACGAACTAGCCCATTTAAAACAGATGAATCATTCGGCTAAGTTTTGGGCAGTGGTTGAAAGTCTGTTCCCCAACTACAAACTGGCGGAGAAAGAATTAAAGATGCTATCTCCGCAATTACATCGCATGTAAAATTGCCTTAAAGCAACTTCGTCAAATCGCTCGCAATGTCTGCTGGTTTTTGACCATAATCCAAATAAAGTCTGATTTTTCCTGTTTTATCAAACACATACATGCCTGCGCTATGGTCTATTGTGTAGTCAGTTTTGGCTTTATTTTCAACTTTAGAGTAGTAAATTTTAAAGTTTCCCAATGTTTCAGCGGTTTCTTGCAAGCTGCCCCACAGACCAATAAAACGCGGGTCAAACGATGGTACAAATTGTGCCAGCACTTCTTGCGTATCGCGTTGCGGATCTACCGTCACAAATATCACCTGCACTTCATCGGACTTAGCGCCCAATAATTTCATCGTTTGTTTCAAATCCACCATCGTCGTTGGGCACACATCTGGGCAGTGCGTATAGCCAAAAAATAGCGTCACCACTTTGCCTTTAAAATCGCTCATTGTCCTTAATTTACCATTATGGTCAGTTAAGGTTAAAGGCTTAAGAAAATCTGCACCGGTAATATCTGTGCCGACAAAACTTGCGGCTTTGCTATCTGTGCCTGATTGCGCATTTGGATTGCAGGCACTTAAAAGTAAAACCAAACCAACTAATAATAATTTATTCATATTAAACTCCGATTAAACACTGTATTTATTCAATATTTTGATTTTAACATGCATAAAGAAGTTCGCCCTTTAGTTTACAATAATGGTTTTGCAAAATTAGCGCTTTAAGGAACAGAACAGTATGGCAAACCCAGCAGCAACTTCAGGCGGCATGGCAGACCGCGACGGCGTTATTTGGTATGACGGTAAAATGGTGAATTGGCGCGATGCCACTACTCACGTGTTGACCCACACTTTGCACTACGGTATGGGCGTATTTGAAGGCGTGCGTGCCTACAAAACTTCTAGCGGCACGGCGATTTTTCGCTTGAAAGAGCATACCGACCGTTTATTTAGAAGTGCGCATATCTTAGGTATGAAAATGCCGTTTACTAAAGAAGAAATGATGGAAGCGCAAAAAGCCGCTGTGCGCGAAAATAATCTGGAATCAGCCTATATGCGCCCAATGGCGTTTTATGGTGCGGAAGCCATGGGCATTTCGGCTAAAACACTTTCAACACATGTCATCGTGGCGGCTTGGAAATGGGGCGCGTATATGGGCCAAGAAGCGTTGGATAACGGTATCCGCGTAAAAACATCTTCATTCTCACGCCACCACGTGAATATCACCATGTGTAAAGCCAAAGCCAACGGTAACTACATGAACTCTATCCTAGCGCATCAAGAAGCAGCGCAAGATGGTTACGATGAAGCGCTGTTATTAGATGTTGACGGCTTTGTGGCGGAAGGTTCTGGCGAAAATATCTTTATCGTTCGTAACGGCAAATTATATACTCCTGATTTAACATCGGCGCTAGAAGGCATTACGCGCGACACTATCGTGCAGTTAGCGGGCGAAATTGGCTTGCAAGTGATTGAAAAACGCATCACACGTGATGAAGTGTACTCAGCCGATGAAGCATTTTTTACTGGCACTGCCGCAGAAGTGACACCAATCCGCGAGCTAGATCGCCGCAATATTGGCACTGGTACTGCCGGACCTGTCACCAAACAATTGCAGAAATTATTCTTTGATGTTGTGACTGGAAAATCGGCCAAGCACGCCGATTGGTTAACGCTAGTTTAATGATTCGTTAATAGGATTTAACATGTCAGATGTGAAAGAAATAGAAGTATCCGCAAAAGACCAGCCCTTGCACTGCCCCACCAAAGAAGTGGCGCTTTGGGCAAGTCATCCGCGGGTGTTTTTAGATGTGGCGGCAACAGGGCATGTTGCTTGCCCTTATTGCGGCACTCAGTACAAGTTAAAAGCAGGCGAAGTGATTGCGCATCACTAATTTAGCAATCACACCCTTCTTTTGTGAATCACCATCATCCGCAAGACAATACGCTAGCGCTGCTTAAAGCGGGAAAATTACAAGGCAGCACCCGCCTCAAACTTCAATGTGACTTAACCGAGTTCCCAGCCGAAATCTTTACGCTGGCCGATACCCTAGAGATTCTGGATTTATCAGGCAACGCACTTAGCGCACTACCTGATGATTTAGATAAACTGCATAAACTGCGGATTTTATTTTGCTCATCGAATCAATTTATGCATCTGCCAGAAGTACTAGGAAAATGCCAAAGCTTGAGCATGATTGGCTTTAAAGCCAATCAAATCAGCCAAATATCAGCCTGCGCAATCCCAACCCAAAAATTACGTTGGCTTATCTTAACGGATAATGCACTCACCCAATTGCCCAATGTAATTGGCGATTGCCAGCATATGCAAAAGCTCATGCTAGCTGGCAACCAGTTAAGCGTGCTGCCAGAATCGCTAGCCAACTGCAAAAAATTAGAGCTATTAAGAATTTCAGCCAATCAACTTGAGTCACTTCCAGATTGGTTATTTAGCTTGCCCAAACTAAGCTGGCTGGCTTATGCAGGCAACCCATTTAGTGATGAAATTGAGCAAAATTTAATCCGCCAGCATGAAATTAATCCTATTGATTGGCAAACAATCACGCTACACAATACACTTGGCCAAGGTGCATCAGGGATAACTTATCAGGCCACGTGGCAGCCTTTAAACCAAAAGCCACAAGATGTTGCAGTAAAGCTTTTTAAAAGTGGTTTAACCAGCGATGGTTTACCCCGCTGTGAAATGCATGCCAATATATTAGCGGGTGAGCATCCCAATTTAGTCGGAATCAAAGGTATTATTCACAACCATCCACAAGGCTCTTTAGGCTTGGTAATGCCATTATTGGATGCCGATTTAAAAATACTGGCTAATCCACCCAGCTTTGAGAGTTGCTCGCGGGATGTGTATGAGCAAGGCTTAAAACTAAGCCCTAAAGAAGTGCTGCATATTACTCAAGGCGTAAGATGTGCAGCCAAGCACTTACATCAAAAGGGTTTAATGCATGGCGACCTGTACGCACATAATATTTTATGGAATGCCGAAAAGGTCATGCTGAGTGATTTAGGTGGTGCGTCTTTTTTACCAATAGATAATCCAGCGCTCACACAACAACTGCTTAAACTCGATGCGCGTGCTTTAGAGATTTTGATGCAAGAGTTGCTTAATCTTAAGGATACGGAATTTAACTGTTAACGCAAAATACAATTAAGTTATGGCTGATCAAGAAAACAAACCTCCTTCACTGTTCGATAGAGTAATCACGGCAATTCTTGCTCCAATCGTTTTTAACTTTTGCGTGATAACAACCATTGCTTTTTGGTTTAGTTTTTTACCAAGAAAATCCATCTACTTTTTTAATCCGTTTGATAAATTGTATTTTTTGCCGGGCAAATTTTTGCTTGCTATCTCAATATTACTGCCACTATTAGCTGGATTTTTGCTTGGAATGATGCGGTTTGCAAATCTTATCGGACTATTTTTTCCATTTGGTAACGAGGACAATCCTAAATACAGCAAGACCATTATTGCTTGGATAATGTTGGCAGCTTACGCATATGTTTACGCGAAAATACTCTCTTAAATTTACACAGGCTTCTAAATCTTGATAACCTATGCTATCTCAAGAGCTGTAAGATTTGAGCGCGCCTGCCCCATAACGACTCAATCACCTGCCTAGCATTACTCGCTTCACTATTGGTCCAAAACTGAATCTCCGCCTTTTCTTGGTTTGTTGATAACAAACTCTTTTCTTCTAATTTGTTCTTTAAGTGCTTAGCCACCGCCGCACCTGTATCAATCAAAGCCACTTCTGCACCAACTACTTGCTCAATCAAAGGCCGCACAAAAGGATAATGCGTACAGCCTAAAACAATGGTATCAGCGCCTTCATCAATCAATGGCTTGCAATATTGCTGAATCAATTGCAACGTACTTTGGTTTTCTAATTCGCCACGTTCAATACACTCCACCAAGCCTACGCAGGCTTGTGTCACCACTTCTACATTACGGCCATAATTTTCTAATAGCGCCGCAAACTGCGCACTTTTCAGTGTTCCAACCGTAGCCAGCACACCAATAATGCCATTTTTGCTGGCTTCGGCGGCGGGCTTTACAGCGGGCTCCATGCCGATGATAGGGATATGGTATTTTGCACGCATCGCGTCAATAGCCGCTGCGGTGGCGGTATTGCAGGCAACAACCAAAGCTTTTACATTTTGGGAAATTAAAAAATCGGCTATTTCAAAACAACGTGCGGTGATTTTGGCTGGCGTTCTGCTGCCGTATGGCGCGTATTTACTATCGGCCACATACAACAAATCTTCGTGCGGCAACAAGGTATGAATATGCTTTAGCACGCTAATGCCGCCAACACCAGAATCAAACACGCCAATTGGGCGGTTTTCAGGCGAAATTGACGGCTTATTCAATGAAAGTGAAGTCATCGAAACTCGATTGGATGATTTATAATGCTTGAATTATATAGGATTTTAAATGGCAAATAGGCTTAGTAAAATTTACACGCGCACTGGCGATATGGGCACAACAGGCTTGGGCGATGGCACTCGGGTAGCAAAAGATAGTTTGCGTGTAGTAGCGATGGGTGATGTGGATGAGCTAAATTCTGTGCTTGGGTTATTATTGACGGAACCTGTATCTGCCAAAATTCGCGATTGTTTAACACGCGTGCAGCATGATTTATTTGATATGGGCGGCGAAATTTGCATGCCGGGCTATGACTTAATTAAGCCTGAACGTGTGACGGCTTTAGAAACTATATTAGATGAGTGGAATGACACACTTAACCCTCTAAAAGAGTTCATTTTACCTGGTGGAAGCCGTGCAGCAGCCTATTGCCATTTGGCTAGAACCGTTTGCAGACGTGCTGAGCGGCAAATGCATACCTTGAATGCACAAGAAAAAATTACTGAAATATCTTTACAATATATCAATCGGCTATCCGATTTATTATTTGTGTTGTGCCGCGTTTTAAATGTGGAAGCTGGCATGCCTGATGTGCTATGGCAAAATGAGTTTAAGAAATAAGCGAAATGATTAAACGATTCCTGCAAAAAGTGTTTAGTAAAAAAACCAAAGCCACGATTGCTATTAACCAAGCTGACAGCTTAGATACCAGCAAGGCCAAGAAAATCACGGCCAAAACGCATAAAATTGATAAAAGCTTAATTAGCCAAGCGGCACTAAAAACCTGTGATGGCTTGCAAAAAGCAGGGTTTGAGGCGTTTATTGTAGGCGGTGCCGTACGCGATTTGCTGTTAAATTTTAAACCAAAAGATTTTGATATCGCCACCAATGCAACGCCAGAAGAAGTGAATCGCGTATTCCGCCGCTCACGCATTATTGGCAGGCGTTTTCGCCTAGTGCATGTGCTGTGGGGGCAAGAAACGATTGAGGTATCCACTTTTCGCGGTCATCATCAAAGTGAAGGCGATGCTAAAACCAACGACAGCGGCCGCATTATCCGCGACAATATTTTTGGTAGCGTTGAAGAAGATGCGGCGCGCCGCGACTTTACCGCCAACGCCTTGTATTACAACCCTGCCAATGAAGAAGTACTGGATTTTCACAATGGCGTGGCCGATATTAAAGCCAATGTATTGCGCATGATCGGCGACCCGCTCACGCGATATCAGGAAGACCCTGTGCGCATGTTGCGTGCCGTGCGCTTATCGGCAAAATTGGGTTTAAAAATCGATGCGGCCACTCAAGCGCCAATCGCCAAAAATGCGGATTTGCTGCAAGATGTGCCACCCAGCCGTTTGTTTGACGAAATGCTGAAGCTATTTTTGTCAGGTCACGCGATTGAAAGCATCAATGTGCTACGCGCGCAGCATTTGCATCATGGCTTGTTGCCTATGCTAGATGTGGTGCTAGAGCAGCCAATGGGCGAAAAATTCGTCATGCTTGCCCTTAAAAATACCGATGACCGCATTCTGGCGGGCAAATCGGCCAACCCCAGCTTTTTATTCGCCTGCCTACTGTGGCATGAAGTGTTAGCCGCATGGCAAACCTATCAAGATAAAGGCGAAAGCTTTATCCCAGCGCTGCACATGGCGATGAATGAAGTGATTGCTACGCAAGCGGAAAAGCTGGCGATTCATAATCGCCATACCGCCACCATGAAAGAAATTTGGGGCTTGCAGCCCCGTTTTGAGCAACGCGCAGGCAAACGTCCTTTTGGCATTTTAGAGCATCCTCGCTACCGTGCTGGCTATGATTTTTTACTATTGCGCTGTGATTCAGGCGAAATGGATGCTGAGCTAGGTACGTGGTGGACCGCCTTTGCAGAAGCCAAACCAGATGAACGCACTAGCATGTTATTGCCAGATACCGCACCCAAAAAACGCCGCAAACGCAGCCGTAAAAAAACGGCAATTGGTGACAAAGCGATTTTAGGATCCATTGACTAATGCCTGCCATGTACAGCCACATTGCGTACATTGCATTGGGCAGTAATCTGCAAGAACCAATCACACAAGTCAATAATGCGTTTTCGCGCTTAGATGCGTTACCTAAAACCAACGTGGTAAAAACTTCTAGTTTATATGTCACCGAACCTTTAGGTTATGACCCCGAACAATTAAAAACCATACCCGATTTTATTAATGCCGTGGCCGAAGTGAGCACCGATTTAAGCCCACTAGAGTTGTTAGATGCCATATTAGGCATTGAAAATGAAGCGGGCCGCGAACGCCCGTATGCTAACGCCCCGCGCGTGTTAGATTGCGATTTGTTGCTTTATGATGATGTGGTGATGCATACCGAAAAGTTAACATTGCCGCACCCACGCATGCATTTACGTAGCTTTGTGCTCTTGCCTTTGGCCGAAATTGCACCAACATTAAACTTACCAAATTTAACATTACCTGATGGTGGCAATGTTATAGAATTCGTTCAAAGTTACTTAAATCAAGGCATTAAGAAATTAGACACATAAATGAGTATTTTTAACAAATATCCCTACATCGTGGTAGAAGGCCCCATAGGCAGCGGCAAGACGACACTAGCCCGATTGTTGGCAGATAAATTTTCGGTGCAGTTGCTTAGCGAAAAAGCCGAAGACAATCCATTTTTATCGCGCTTTTATCAAGATGCACAGCGTTATGCGCTGCCCACACAGCTGTTTTTCTTGTTTCAGCGCTCGCGTCAAATTGCCGATATGACCCAACGTGATTTGTTTTCGACACCTACTGTGGCGGATTTTTTCTTAGAAAAAGATCCGCTGTTCGCAAGGCTTAATTTGGATGATGAAGAGTATGCTTTGTATCACCAGATTTACACGCACTTGCAACTAAAATCGCCCAAACCCGATTTGGTGATTTACCTGCAAACGCCCATTGATGAGCTTGCAGAGCGTATTGAAGAGCGCAATATTAGCTATGAGCAAGAAATTCCGCATGAATATATTGAGCGCCTAGCAGATGCCTACAGCGAGTTTTTTCACACTTACGATACATCCCCTGTGTTGATTGTGAATAATGAGAAGCTCAATGTAATCAAAGATGAAAGCGCACTTAATTTGCTGGTAGATAGAGTCATGCAGATTAAAAGTAGTCGCGAATATTTCAATCCTAATTTCGATTAAAAAAATGTGTTAAGTCTGAACGCTAAGACTTTTGACCCGATTGGGCTATTGAGACTATTTGTTGAGCTTGATTCAACTCTGAATAGCGCTATGACACAAAATATCGCTACTACGGCAGGTACACTTTACACATTGATGTTTGACTACTCACCTCGCATTTGTATCGTCTCTAATTCGAACGGCATTTCAGCTTACTGGAATGGCACATTATTAGGCAATGTTACAGGTACTGGTAGAACAGAAAATATCTGGATTACTTATACTTTTAGTAATCTAGCCGGAATTAATGGACTTTCTGTCTTAAAATTTGAGGCAACTGGAATTAGCAACAGCTTTGGTGGAAACATTGATGATGTACGTCTGAACGCAGTGCCTGTGCCAGCAGCGGGATGGTTGTTTGGCTCTGCATTAGGTTTATTCAGTTTTGCACGTCGTCGTTCTATCTAATTAAAGTTTTAATTAATTCATTAATGGCACTTAATTTTAAGTGCCATTTTTTTCGCCTTTAGTTTGATGCTTACCTTTCAAATCACCTCACTCATATAGCTCACTGCCGCTACACAATCAATTTCGTTGTAAAATGCCAGCATGTTGCTATCTCAATTAAATCAAAAAGTAAAAGCGGGCGAAAAACTCGCCATGCTCACCTGCTATGACGCTACCTTTGCAAAACTCATGCAAGAAGCAAAGGTGGATATTTTATTGGTGGGTGATTCTTTAGGTATGGTGTTGCATGGCGCAGAAAATACGCTTAACGTCAGCATGCATCACATGACTTACCACACCAAAAGTGTGGCCGCTGGTGCACCAAATACCTTTATTATTGCCGATATGCCTCTGGGCAGTTATGAGCATGATGCCGAAGCTGCTTATAAAAATGCGGAGTGGCTGATTAAATCTGGCGCGCATATGGTGAAGTTTGAGGGTGGCGGAGACAAAGCAAATACCGCAAAATATTTGGTTGAACGCGGCATTCCAGTTTGTGCACATTTAGGCTTTACCCCGCAATCGGTTAACCAGCTAGGTGGTTATAAAATTCAAGGTAAAACTGTAGAAAGCGCTGCAAAAATTATGCAAGATGCTTTGGCAATGGCAAACGCTGGTGCCAGCTTTATTTTGTTAGAAATGGTCCCAGCCAGCTTAGCTAAAAGTATTACTGAAAGTATCAGTGTGCCCACGATTGGCATTGGAGCAGGTGTTGATTGCAGCGGGCAAGTACTTGTTTTACAAGATTTATTGGGTATATATACTGGGCCTGCTACCAAAAACCCTACCGAATTTAAATCACCTCGTTTTGTGCGTAATTTTTTAAAAGATACTAATAATATTCAAGATGCGGTATCGACTTACGTTCAATCTGTTAAAAATAAAACTTTCCCTGCGGTTGAGCACAGCTATTAATAACCCTACTTTATAGGTAGCGCATATCATCACCACTGCCCTGCATTGGCGACTCGACTTTCTTTGCTAATATAATCCACTGTCAAAACTTGGCTTGTTAACATTAAGTTAATGGTTAAAAGAAGCCAACAAATTGGTTTTATACAGCCATTTACAACCAATACATGGTTTATTACAACCATATGCTCCAGCCTTAGTATTTAAAAATACATATAAATCAAATTGTTAAAGATCATCTCTCTTGCGGCATAGTTATCGCACGAATTATTAGCTCAATATGCAATATAAAGCAGACTCAAGGAGATTATTCATGGTTAAACATAACCTAAAACTAAAAGCCATACCCGCTATTGTTTCGATAGCACTAATGGCAATATCGCTACAAGCCCAGGCGGATGACATCGCGGTTGATAAAGTAGAAGTATCGGGCATTTTGCCAGATAGACTAGAATCAGTTCCTGGTTCATTCAATGTGGTCGATGAAGAAGCCTTGATTGAACGCCGCCCTTTTACCGTAAGAGAGGCACTTAACAGTGTGCCGGGCGTTAATATTGTGGGTGAAGATGCATTTGTGCTAGCGCCAAACATCGGCATTCGCGGCTTAGACCCACGCCGTACCTCACGTACATTGCTGCTAGAAGACGGTATGCCGCTGTTCTTAGCACCCTATGGCGAC
>LNFM01007844.1_pt1 | contig 15634 bp, 15 predicted proteins | sample 596031 | NCBI WGS metagenome assembly LNFM01 (sample SAMN04254537, study PRJNA301005) | activated carbon metagenome | isolation source: dual media filters at the Ann Arbor, Michigan drinking water treatment plant | place: USA: Ann Arbor | reverse complement strand
AGCAGATGCGCGTCTACTGGACGAACGTGTGCGGAGATTGCCCGCTTCGGCGCAAATGCACGACCGGCAACGAGCGCCGCATCAAACGCTGGGAGACAAGGGTCGCCGCATCAGCGCCGGGTCGGTTTGGACTCCGATAGTCGACATAGGGCTCTAGTCGAGATGGTCAGGAAGCGGCAGTGCGTAACGTTGATCACCTCGCGTTCGAGACCGACGCGCCCCAACAGCAGCTTAAGCTATCACGCCCTCAAGGGAGGTAGCGCCTCTCTGACGATGTTGGGTTTGTAGGGAACCTCATGCGAGGACCATCTCTAACCGTGCATGTTGATGCCTGTGTCACACGTTCGGATCATCGATAGTCGCAGCCGGCTTCGCCAGTCTGCGTAGCGCATCGAGGTCGCGAATCGCAACGGTAGATCCGCGCACCAGCACGTCATAGGGCACAAGCGACGTGAACGATCGGGAGAGGACTTCCGGCGCCATGCCGAGGCGGGAAGCAAGGATTTTCTTCTCAAAGGGCAACGTGAAATGCCCGGTGCCCCCCTTCTCGGCATCGTACGCGAGCAGCCAGTTGGCCAACCGCTCGAGGCTCGACCGCAGCTTCTGATTCTTCAGCTCCTTGACGAGCCCGCGGTAGGCATAAGCGAGCTCCTGGGCCAGGGCGCGGGAGAAGGCGGCGTCGGCGGCAAAGATCTCGCGCACAGCCGCACTCGGAAGCAGTAGAACACGTGCCGGCGTCAGCGATCGAGCGGACTTCAGATATACTCTGTCGAGGATCACAGCCGCGACGATGAAACTGTGTCCAGGGCCGAGAACAGCCACTGTGGTCTCACGTTCTCGATAAGCCGAAAAGACTTCGACCTGTCCGTTGACGACTACATGCAGAAAGTCCGCCGGCTCTCCCTCCCGCACCAGCTCGACATGGGCCGGAAAGCGCTGAAAGAACGACGCTCTTAAGAGCGATTCTGTATGTGCTGCCTCGACGCCGTCAAAGAGCGGCAGTCGTCGCATCTCTTCGAGTTCTTCGGGGCGCATGGCTGATCCTTTCTGGTCTCATGGCTAGCACGCGGCGCAGCCGATGAGTTGACCGATATCAAGCTAAACATTGACTTTCATCGAAGCGCCTCATGATTAATGGCTCCACAGTGGTTGATTTGATTCGTCTGTGCTCTTGCAAGTCTGCGCAGTGCAGCAGGCGTTGACCAAGGTCAAATCACGCCGCTCATCATCGCCTCACCGTTCCCCTCGTTGGTGCGCCTCAGCACAGAGGGTGAGCATGTCGAGCTCCACGATCAATCCATCCGATCAAGGACGAGCCCTTTGGCTCTCCACGATAGCGTTCACTGTCTGCTTCGCCGTCTGGACGATCTTCGCCATCATAGGCATCCAGATCAAAGCAGACCTAGGTCTCAGCGATACGCAGTTCGGTCTCCTCGTCGGCACGCCGATCCTCACGGGCTCGCTGATCCGCCTGATCCTCGGCATCTGGTCGGATCAATACGGCGGCCGCATCGTCTACACGCTGACGATGTTGTCGGCGGCCGTAATGACCGGGCTACTCACGTTCGCCTACGATTATCCGACGTTCCTGCTCGCGGCTCTCGGCGTCGGCATCGCAGGCGGCTCTTTCTCGGTCGGCGTCGCCTACGTCGCGAAGTGGTATCCGAAGGAGAAGCAAGGGACGGCTCTCGGCATCTTTGGTGCCGGCAACGTCGGCGCGGCGGTCACGAAATTTGCCGCACCCGTCATCATGGTCGCCTATGGCTGGAAGACGGTCGCGCTCGTGTGGGCTGCGGTGCTTGCGGCCACAGCCGTGATCTTCTTCCTCTTCACCAAAGACGATCCCGATCTTGCGCGCCGCCGCGCAACAGGCCAGCAGCCCGAGCCGCTCTCCGCGATGCTCGCGCCGCTGAGGAGCATTCAGGTCTGGCGCTTCTCGCTCTACTACTTCTTCGTCTTCGGCGCGTTCGTGGCACTGGCATTGTGGCTGCCGCGCTATCTGATCGGTGTCTATGGTCTGGACATCACAACCGCCGGCATGATCGGCGCCATGTATTCGATCCCCGCGTCGGTCTTCCGTGCCTACGGAGGCCATCTCTCGGATAAATACGGCGCCCGGCGCATCATGTACTGGACCTTCCTGGTTTCTGTCGCATGCACGTTCATCCTGTCCTACCCGCCGACGCAGTACGTCGTTGAAGGTATCCGCGGACCGGTCACGTTCTCCACGCGCATGGGTCTCGTCGGCTTTATCGCTGTCGCGTTCGTGCTCGGCTTCTTCATGAGTCTCGGCAAGGCAGCCGTCTACAAGCACATACCCGTCTACTACCCCGATCGTGTGGGCGCGGTCGGCGGCGTGGTCGGTCTGGTCGGCGGGCTGGGCGGCTTCGTTCTGCCGATCGCCTTCGGCGCGCTCAATGATCTGACGGGTGTCTGGCAGAGCTGCTTCTGGCTGCTGTTCCTGATCGCTACGGTCTCGCTCGTATGGATGCACATCGCCATCCGCGAGATGGAAAGGAGCGCCGTCGAAGCCGGCGTGCCGGTGCGCAAGCTCCCCGAGCTTCCCGAAATGCAGCCCGTCCATGGGCCGGCCCAGGAAGGTGCGCTCGCGGCCAAGGGTGCCATCCAGGACTGGCGGCCGGAGGAGAAAAACTTCTGGGAGGGCGGTGGCCGCGCGATCGCACGGCGCAATCTGTGGATCTCCGTCCCCTGCCTGCTGCTTTCCTTCGCCGTATGGATGGTGTGGTCGGTCGTGGTGGCGAAGCTGCCCAGCGTCGGCTTTGCCTGGCGCGACGCTGCGCATCTTCTACAGCTTCATGCCGGCCATCTTCGGTGGCCGCTTGTGGACGACGCTTGCAACCTGGTCTCTGCTCATTCCGGCGCTCGGCATGGGCTTCGCTGTCCAGAACCCCAATACGCCCTACTGGATCTTCCTTGGGCTGGCGCTGCTCTGCGGCTTAGGCGGCGGCAACTTTGCCTCCTCTATGGCCAACATCTCCTTCTTCTTCCCGAAGGCGGAGAAGGGGAACGCGCTTGCGATCAACGCCGGCCTCGGCAATCTCGGCGTCAGCGTCGTGCAGTTCGTGGTGCCGCTGGTGATCACGACCGGCGTATTTGGTTGGCTTGGCGGAGATCCTCAGACCGCGACCGTCAGCGGCGTCACCACGACGCTTTGGCTGCAGAATGCAGGCTTCGTTTTCGTTCCTTTCATCGTCGCGTCGGCGTTCGCCGCATGGTTCGGCATGGATGACATCGCGACGATGAAGGCGAGCTTCGCCGATCAGTCGGTGATCTTCAGCCGGGCGCACAATTGGATCATGTGCTGGCTCTATACGGGCACGTTCGGCTCGTTCATCGGCTTCTCCGCAGCGTTCCCCCTGCTTGCGAAGATCCTCTTTCCCGAGATCAACGCGCTACAGTACGCCTTCCTCGGCCCTCTCGTCGGCGCGGTCGCCCGCGCCGCGGCAGGCAAGCCCAGTGACCGTATCGGCGGTGGCCGCATCACGTTCTGGGTGTTCGTCGCCATGAGCCTCGGCGTCATCGGCATCCTCTATGCCATCGGCATGAAGGGCAGCCCGAGCGCGTTCCCGGTGTTCTTCGCGAGCTTTCTGTTCCTGTTCGCGGCAACCGGCGTCGGCAACGCTTCCACCTTCCAGATGATCCCCACGATCATGCGCAAGGAGGTAGCGCGGCTCGAGCCTCAGCTTTCCGCGCTCGACCGCGTCAAGCAGTCGGACAAGGAATCCGCCGCCATCATCGGCTTCACCTCGGCGATCGCAGCGTTTGGCGCATTCTTTATCCCGAAGAGCTTCGGCACCTCGATCAGCATGACCGGGCTGCATCGCCATCACGTGGTGGTTCTACACGCGGCGCGGCGGTTTGCTCTTCGACGTCGAGCGCGGCGGCGGACCGCAGGCGCCGACGTCCGCTCTTACACCCGTCACTTGATCAGTCCCAAAACCCGAGGCGACCGACCATGAGCCACTTTCTCGACCGTCTGAGCTTCTTCAAGAAGATCTCCGAGCCCTTCGCCAACGGCCACGGCATCACCACGGCCGAGGACCGAGACTGGGAGGACGGCTATCGCCGGCGATGGCAGCACGACAAGATCGTTCGCTCGACACACGGCGCCAACTGCACCGGCTCCTGCTCCTGGAAGATTTACGTCAAGGGCGGCATCGTCACCTGGGAGACGCAGCAGACGGACTACCCGCGCACGCGGCCCGACCTGCCGAACCACGAGCCGCGAGGCTGCTCACGCGGGGCGAGCTACAGCTGGTATCTCTATTCTGGCAATCGCGTGAAGTATCCGCTGATTCGCTCGCGCCTGCTGCGGCACTGGCGCGCGGCGCGCAAGACCCTGTCGCCGGTCGCCGCCTGGAAGAGCATCGTCGAGGATCCTACGAAACGCAGCGACTACATCTCTGTACGCGGCCACGGCGGCTTCGTGCGCGCCAAGTGGGATGAGGTCACCGAGATCATTGGTGCCGCCAACGCCTACACCGCGAAGACCTATGGCCCTGATCGCGTCATCGGCTTCTCGCCGATTCCGGCGATGTCGATGGTGTCCTACGCGGCGGGATCTCGCTACCTGTCATTGCTCGGCGGCGTCTGCATGTCGTTCTACGACTGGTACTGTGATCTGCCACCGGCTTCGCCACAGACCTGGGGTGAGCAGACGGACGTCCCCGAAAGCGCCGACTGGTATAACGCCGGCTTCATTATCCTATGGGGCTCCAATGTCCCGCAGACACGGACGCCGGACGCGCATTTCTATACGGAGGCGCGTTACCGCGGCACGAAGAGCGCGGTGATCTGCCCGGATTACTCGGAGGCATCGAAGTTCGGCGATATCTGGCTCTCCGTGAAGCAAGGCACGGACTCGGCTCTCGCAATGGCCATGGGGCACGTGATCCTCAAAGAGTATCACGTCGACCGGCAGGCGAAGTACTTCCGCGACTACGTGCGCCAATACACCGACATGCCTATGTTGGTTAAGCTCGTGCGCCAGGATGGCCACCTCGTGCCGGATCGCTTCCTGCGCGCGAGCGACTTCACGCAAAAGATCGGCGAGACCAACAATCCCGAATGGAAAACCGTTGCCTTCGACGAGACATCCGGCAGCATCGTCGTGCCGAACGGCTCGGTCGGCTTCCGCTGGGGCGAGACGGGCAAGTGGAACATCGAGGAGAAGGAATCCAGAGGCCGCGCGACGACGCTCCGTCTATCGCTCGCCGACGTAAAGGACGAATTCGCAGACGTCGCCTTTCCCTACTTCGGCAACATCGAGAATGAGCACTTCACGCACTCCGATCATGCAAGTGTCCTGAACCGCCGCGTGCCCGTAAAGAGGCTGGCCCTCGACGAGGGTGAGACCATGGTCGCGACCGTCCACGACCTTTTCATTGCCAACTACGGCGTCGACCAGGGCTTTGGCAGCGAGAACGTTGCCAAATCCTACGACGAGGATACGCCATACACGCCGGCCTGGGCCGAGCGCATCACGGGCGTCTCGCGTGACAAGATCATTCAAGTCGCGCGTGAGTTCGCGACCAACGCGGAGAAGACCAACGGCCGCTCGATGGTGATCATCGGCGCCGCCATGAACCACTGGTATCACTGCGACATGAACTACCGCGGCGTGATCAATATGCTGGTCATGTGCGGTTGTGTCGGTCAGTCGGGCGGTGGCTGGTCGCACTATGTCGGGCAGGAGAAACTGCGACCGCAAGCCGGCTGGGCACCACTCGCGTTCGCGCTCGACTGGGGCCGTCCGCCGCGGCAGCAGAACTCGACATCGTTCTTCTACGTGCACACCGACCAGTGGCGCTATGAGACGATGCACACCACGGAATCATCGACTACAACATGCGCGCGATCCGCATGGGCTGGCTGCCGGCCTATCCGACGCTCACGCAGAACTCCCTCTCGATCGCAAAGAAGGCGGCCGATGCAAAGCTCGAGCCGAAGGACTATGTCGCCAAGGCGCTGAAGTCCGGCGAGCTGTCATTCGCGTGGGCGGATCCGGATAGTCCGCAGAACTTTCCGCGCAACATGTTCGTATGGCGCTCCAACATTCTCGGCAGCTCGGGCAAGGGGCACGAGTACTTCCTCAAGCATCTGCTTGGCACCTCGCATGGCGTGCTCGGCAAGGATCTCGGCGAAGAGGGCCGAGAGAAGCCCAAGGAAGTGCGCTGGCGCGACGAGGCATCGCGCGGCAAGCTCGACCTCCTCGTGACGCTCGACTTCCGTATGTCGACGACCTGCGTCTATTCCGACATCGTGCTGCCAACAGCCACTTGGTACGAGAAGAACGATCTCAACACCTCGGACATGCACCCGTTCATCCACCCGCTGACGGGCGCCGTGGATCCTGCCTGGGAGGCAAGGTCCGATTGGGAAATCTACAAGGCGATCGCGAAAGCCTTCTCCAAGGTCGCGCCGGAAGTGCTCGGCGTCGAGAAGGACGTCGTCCTGACGCCGATCATGCACGACAGCCCCGGAGAGATCGCGCAGGCCTTCGAGCCGAAGGACTGGCAGCAAGGCGAATGCGAACCGATACCGGGCAAGACCATGCCCGCGGTTGCCGTCGTCGAGCGCGACTATCCAAACCTCTACAAGCGCTTCACGGCTCTTGGTCCGCTCATGGAGAAGATCGGCAACGGCATCAAAGGCATTGCCTGGCAGACGGGGCACGAGGTCGAGAACCTCAAGCACCTCAACGGCGTCGTGACCGAGGAAGGCGCGACCAAGGGAATGGCGCGCATCGACAGCGATATCGATGCGGCGGAAGTGCTGCTCATGCTGGCGCCGGAGACCAATGGCGAGGTCGCCGTGAAATCGTGGGAGGCGCTGTCGAAGACGACAGGCCGCGAACACGCCCACCTGGCACTTCCCAAGGAGGACGAGAAGATCCGCTTCCGCGACGTCGTCGCGCAGCCGCGCAAGATCATCTCGGCGCCGACGTGGTCCGGCCTCGAGAGCGAGAAGGTCTGCTACAACGCCGGCTACACGAACGTCCATGAGTTGATCCCTTGGCGCACGCTGACCGGCCGTCAGCAACTCTATCAGGATCATCTCTGGATGCGGGCTTTCGGCGAGGGCTTCTGCGTCTACCGCCCGCCGGTCGACTTGCGCACTATCAAGCCGGTGCAGGGCATGAAGCCGAACGGCGAGAAGGAAGTGGTGCTGAACTTCATCACGCCGCACCAGAAGTGGGGCATCCACTCCACGTACACCGACAACCTGCTCATGCTCACGCTGTCGCGCGGTGGGCCGATCGTATGGCTCAGCGAGGAGGACGCAGCTAAAGCCGGCATCGTCGATAACGACTGGGTCGAGGCCTACAACAGCAACGGCGCGCTCGTCGCCCGTGCCGTCGTCTCTCAGCGCATGAAGGACGGCACGATCTTCATGTACCATGCGCAGGAGAAGATCGTGAACGTGCCCGGCTCCGAGATGACCGGGCAACGCGGTGGCATCCATAACTCCGTGACGCGCACAGTCCTCAAGCCGACGCACATGATCGGCGGCTATGCGCAGCTCGCCTACGGCTTCAACTACTACGGCACCATAGGCACCAACCGGGACGAGTTCGTCATCGTGCGAAAGCTCAAGAATGTCGACTGGCTCGAGCGACCGCTGGGCGCTGCTGCCACTCTCCATGCCGCCGAATAAGAGGAACGAGGAAAATGAAAATCCGCGCTCAAATCGCGATGGTGCTCAACCTCGACAAGTGCATCGGTTGCCATACCTGCTCGGTCACCTGCAAGAACGTGTGGACCAATCGCGAAGGCATGGAATACGCGTGGTTCAACAACGTCGAGACCAAGCCTGGGATCGGTTATCCCAAGGAGTGGGAGAACCAGGACCGGTGGAACGGCGGCTGGAAGCGTAAACGCAATGGTAAGATCGAGCCGAGGATCGGCGGCAAGTGGCGCGTCCTCGCGAACATCTTCGCCAATCCCGAATTACCCGAGATCGATGACTACTACGAGCCCTTCACCTTCGACTACGAGCACCTGCAGAAGGCGCCGGAGTTGCAGGCATTCCCAACGGCGCGTCCGCGGTCGCTGATTTCCGGCGAGCGGATGGAAAAGATAGAGTGGGGGCCGAATTGGGAGGAGATTCTCGGCGGCGAGTTCTCCAAGCGCTCGGCCGACGTCAACTTCGACGGCGTGCAGAAGGAGATCTACGGCCAGTTCGAAAACACGTTCATGATGTACCTGCCGCGGCTCTGCGAGCACTGCCTCAATCCCGCGTGCGTCGCCGCCTGTCCGTCCGGCGCGATCTACAAGCGCGAGGAGGACGGCATCGTCCTGATCGACCAGACAAGAAGATCTACTTCAACTGGTCGAGCGGCAAGAGCGAGAAGTGCATCTTCTGCTATCCGCGCATCGAGGCGGGGCAGCCGACAGTGTGCTCCGAGACGTGCGTCGGTCGCATCCGCTATCTCGGTGTCGTGCTCTATGACGCCGACCGCATCGAGGAAGCGGCCAGCGCACCGGACGAGAAGGATCTCTATGAGGCCCAGCTCAAGATCTTCCTCGATCCGAGCGACCCGGCGGTGATCGCGCAGGCGCGCGCCGATGGCGTGCCGGATTCCTGGCTCGAAGCTGCCCGCAAGTCGCCCGTCTGGAAGATGGCGATGGAATGGAAGGTCGCCTTCCCACTGCATCCCGAGTACCGCACGCTGCCGATGGTCTGGTACGTGCCGCCGCTGTCGCCGATCACGGCGGCCGCCGAAGCTGGCAAAATGGGCACCGACGGCGAGATGCCCGACGTGAGGTCGCTCCGCATTCCGCTCAAGTATCTGGCGAACCTGCTAACGGCCGGCGACGAGAAGCCCGTTGCGACGGGGCTCGAGCGGATGCTCGCCATGCGCACCTACATGCGCGCGAAGACCATCGACGGCGTGATCGATGAGGCGATCGCACGCAAGGTCGGTCTCACCGGGCTGCAGATCGAGGAAATGTACCATGTCATGGCAATCGCCAACTATGAGGACCGCTTCGTCATCCCGACGACGCACCGCGAAGTCACGGAGGATGCCTACGAGCTGCGTGGCCAGTGTGGCTTCACGTTCGGCGACGGATGCATGCCGAGCGACAACAAGGTCAACCTGTTCGGCGGCGTCAAGTTCAAGAACGATCGTCCGAAAGTGGAGGCCTGATACATGAAGACGCTCAAGGTTCTCTCGGCCCTGCTGACCTATCCGACCGACGATCTTCTGGCCGCCGCCAGGGAGCTCAAGGCAGTTCTCGCCAAGGAGGCTGTCCTACCGATCGCCAATCGTGTGGCCATCGATCTGCTGATCGACGACATAGCCGGTCGCGACCTGTTCGACGCCCAGGAGCGCTACATTCTCCTGTTCGACCGCACGCGCTCGCTCTCCAGGCAATGGTCGATCTGATCAAGCTCTACGAGGACGGCGGGTATACGCCGACGGCGACGGAGCTGCCGGACTTTCTGCCACTCTTCCTGGAGTACGCGGCAACGCGTGCGCCGCCCGAGGCGATCGAGTTGATTGGTCAGCCCGGCCACGTCCTGGCGGCGCTTCGCGAGCGGCTGGCAAAGCGCAAGTCGCCATACGAAGCGATTTTCTCAGCACTGGTAGCTCTATCGAAGGCCAAGCTCGACAAGGCCGCTTTGGCGGCACTCCGCGCCGAACCCGATCCCGAGCCCGATGATCTCGAAGCACTCGATGCGGCCTGGGAGGAGGAGGAAGTCACGTTCGGTCCAGGCGCCGCCAAGAGTGCATGCGGCGTCGACAGCCGAGCCGGAAAAAGGTGCCGGCCCCCGCACGATCGTAACCACCTCGCCATCTCACCGCGCGTAAGGAGCCACGCCATGCGCGACGCGATCTTCCGAATCGTTTTTGTCTGGTACCCCTACTTCTGTCTGACGACCTTCTTCGTCGGCAGCCTGATCCGCTTCGACCGGGATCAATACAGCTGGAAGGCAAGCTCCAGCCAGATGCTGCGCAAGCGCCAGCTCTATTGGGGATCCAATCTCTTTCACTTCGGCATCCTGTTCCTGCTCTTCGGCCACACGGTTGGCCTGCTGACACCAACGTCGGTCTACACGCTCGTGATGACCGTACCGCAGAAGCAGCTCGTTGCGGTGATTACCGGCGGGATCGCCGGGGCGGCGTGTTTCGTCGGTCTGACGCTGCTGCTGCACCGCCGGCTGTTCGACGCGCGCATCCGGCAGACGTCGACGGTGATGGACCTCGCCGTGCTCATCATCCTGTGGGTCCAGCTCACGCTCGGCCTAGTGACGCTGCCGTTTTCGCTCGGCCATCGCGACGGTTCGGCGATGCTGACGCTCTCCCACTGGGCGCAGGGGATCGTCACTCTGCAGCCCGTCGATCCGGCGACGCTGCAGGGACTCGAGTGGCCATTTCTCACGCATCTCGTGCTGGGCATGACGATCTTCCTCGTCTTTCCGTTCTCGCGCCTCGTGCACATTTGGTCGGCGCCGGTCTGGTATCTCGGACGACGCGGCTATCAGGTCGTGCGTACGCGCCGGCCGCTGCCCTCAGGCAACGCGCGCCGATCCATTGAACCTGCGGAGTGATCGTCATGGGCACGCAAGCTGCATCCCCCGGCTGCACGATCAAGCCGGTCATCACCACCAAGCAGAAGACAATCAGCGTCAACGGCGTCGTCATTCCGCGAGCGGCGATCGCGCGGGAGACTCAAAACCACCCCGCAACGAAGCCGATTGAAGCTTGGCTGGCGGCGGCGCGCGCGCTGGTCGTACGCGAGTTGCTGCTGCAGGAGGCGCGGCGCCTCGGGATCGCGCCGTCGCCGATCGCGGATGCCGATGGCCGTCGCGAAACGGACGAGGAAGCCTTGGTCCGGGCAGTCGTCGAACGCGAGGTGGTGACACCGCGCGCGGATGAGGCCGCCTGCCGACGTTACTACGATATGAACCGCCAGCGCTTCCGTACGCCGGATCTTTGCGAGGCGCGGCACATTCTGCTGGCTGCGGCTCCAGGCGATCGAGCAGCACGAGAGACAACACGCAAACGCGCCGAACTGATCATCGCCGCATTGCGTCAGGAGCCTTCTGCATTCGGCGACATGGCGAAGGCGGAGTCCGCGTGCCCGTCGGGCAAGACAGGCGGCAATCTTGGACAGATCGGTCCCGGCCAGACCGTTCCGGAATTCGAGCAGGCGTTGGCGTCGCTGCCAGTCGGCGAGATCGCGCCGGCACCCATCGAGAGCCGCTATGGCTTTCATATCGTCGCACTCGATCGTCGGATCGAAGGACGCGCGCTGCCGTTCGAGATGGTGCGCACCCGCATCGCAGCGTGGCTGGACGAGAAGGTGCGCCGCGTAGCCATCCGCCAGTACATCACCATCCTCGCCGGGCGGACCGAAATCACCGGTATCAGCTTCGACGGCGCTCATGGATCACCTGGAATTCGAGGACGATGCCGCCGCCGCGCTCGAAGCACTCGGCGACATCGTGCTCTTCGCCGAGGTTCAGGCGATGGGTGAACGCTACGACGAATGTCCGGGCGAGTACGTCGCCAATGCCGTCCGCCGCTTTGCCGAGCAGGGAAGCGACGAGGACTGGCTCAACCTGATGACGGTGATGGAGCGCAGCCAAGACCCGGCGCACGCGGCGCTCGAGAAAATACTGCGATGGTCCCTGAAGCACGACGCTGCAGAAGGCGCGCATCAGCACACAGGCCAATGCTCGTGCGGCGGCGGCGACGGCGAATGCCGCGAAACCAGGAATTCGGAAACTGAGGTCAGCTGATATGACCGCTGTGCCGATCGGCATTGTCGTCTGCTCCGATCGCGCGGCAGCCGGCCTCTACGAGGACCGCGGCGGGCCGGCCATCAAGGCCTATCTCGGCGCGGCGCTTGCCACGCTGTGGCGCCCGGTTCTGACGATCGTCAAGGACGACCGCGTGTTGATAGCGATCGAGTTCGCGCGATTGGCCGACATCGAGCAATGCCCGCTCATCCTGACGACTGGTGGGACTGGCCCTGCTCCGCGTGACATGACGCCCGAAGCGACGCTCGACGTCTGCGACAGGCTCCTGCCAGGTTTCGGCGAGGCCATGCGTGCGGCCGGTCTCGCGGATGTACCGACGGCCATTTTATCGCGGCAGCTCGCCGCAACACGAGGCCAATCGTTGATCATCAACCTGCCCGGCAAACCCGCAGCGATCAAGACGTGCCTCGATGCCGTGTTCGCAGCCGTGCCGCACTGCATCGACCTTGTCGGAGGGCCACGCCTCGATACGAACTCGACAGTGTGCCGAGCCTTTCGCCCAGCCTGACAGCAATTCCGGAGCGCTCCTCATGTCCCGACTGCGCGCATCGCGCCGACCCTCGATCGCATCGCGACCCATCTCGCCGCCGAAGGCTGCCGGCTCGCCGGCCTCGTCCAGCGCGATATCGAGCGTGTCGGCCGGTCACGTTGCGACATGATCCTGGAGGATCTGGCGACTGGCGAGACCGTGGCGATCTCGCAGGACCGAGGGGAAGGGGCGCGGGGTTGTCGTCTCGATGTGGACGCGCTGCTGAATGCCGTTGTGCGCACGCGCAACGCGCTTGCGACGCAGCCTGATATCGTAATCGTCAACAAGTTCGGCAAGACCGAATGCGAAGGCGGCGGGTGCCGATCCTTGATAACGGAGTCCGTCGAGCACAACGTACCCGTCCTCGTTGCCGTACCGTGGGCCAACCTCGAGAGCTGGCGTCGCTTCGCTGGTGATCTCGCCACCGAATTCAGCCTCGACGATATGCCGATCGAGGGCGCGCACCTTTGTCGCCATCTCGGCCTCGTTCAACGAGCGCACCATTCGGCGGCACCCTCACTATCGGATGTTTCCGTACTTCAGTGAGTGCTCTTCACTCCTCCGCCGACGGCCCATCGGGACGCGTGAGCACAAACGCCGCCGCGGCGCACAACACAGCCGCCTGCACGAGGAGGAACATGCCGGAAAGGCCCATCGCCGCGCTCAGTGACAGCGTTGCCGTCATGACCACGACAGCCGCAATCTTGGCGCGGCGACTGATCGCGCCATGTGCGTGCCAATCTGTGATAGGCGGCCCCAGATGCGGATGCGTGACGAGCCAGCTGTGGAGGCGCGGCGATGATCGCGCGAAGGCGAACGCGGCGAGCAAGAGAAATGGTGTTGTCGGAACGAGCGGCAGCAGAACGCCGGCGATCGCGCAAGCGGTCGAGAGGAAACCCAGGATGATCCATAGAACTCGCGCCGGCATGTCTCTTCGCGCTCGCTTCGTCTCGTGCGACAGCTGCATGATATCACGCGACCGCTTGCGACATACGACGTTCCCGAGGAGGCTGCCATGAGCACGAGCGCTCAGCAGATTCGCAGCTTCACAGGACCGGCATTACTCAGCTACGGCTTCCGACCGTTCTTTCTGTTTGGAGCGCTGTGGGCGGCCCTCGCCGTCGCTCTCTGGCTGCCCATGCTGAGTGGTCATCTGGTTCTGCCAAGCACGCTCGGTCCGCTCGAATGGCATGTCCATGAGCTCATCTATGGTTATGTGCCGGCGATCGTCGCGGGATTTCTGCTGACGGCCGTGCCGAACTGGACAGGCCGCCTGCCAGTTGTCGGGGGGCGTCTGGCCGTGCTGTTCCTCGTCTGGATTGCCGGCCGCATCGCCATCTTCTTCTCTCTCTGGATCAGTGCGGGAATTGCCGCAGCGGTCGATCTCGCTTTCCTTTCGGTGCTTGGATTGTTCATCGCACGCGAAATCGTCGCCAGTAACAACACGCGCAATCTGAAGGTGCTTGCGGGAGTTGCACTGCTGCTGACGGGCAACGCGCTGTTTCATCTCGAGGCGATCGCCGGTATTGGCGATGGCCACGGAACGCGGCTCGGCGTTGCAGCGGCGATTCTGCTGATCATGCTGATCGGCGGTCGCATCATTCCGAGCTTCACCCGCAACTGGCTCGTCCGCCAAAGTGCGGGCCGCCTGCCGACGCCGTTCGACCGCCTCGATGCCGTCATCATGCTTGTGAGCGGCATAGCTCTCGCTGGGTGGGTCATCGCACCACACGCCGCAGCCACGGCAATTCTCGCTCTCGCGGTCGCCGCCTTGAATGTCGTGCGGCTCGGACGCTGGGCGGGCGAACGCACGGCTGCAGATCCGCTTGTCTGGATCCTTCACGTTGCCTACGCGTTCGTCTCGATCGGATTTTTCCTGCTCGCTCTCGGTATCGTGCGGCCCGATATCGTTGCACAGTCCGGCGCGCTGCACGGCTGGACGGCCGGCGCTATCGGCATCATGACGCTTGCCGTTATGACGCGGGCAAGTCTTGGCCACACTGGCCGGCCACTCACCGCGACGCGACCAATTCAGTTCGTCTACCTTGCAGCAATAGTGGCTGCATTAGCTCGTATCGCAGCGGCATTCGACCTGCTACGCGAGCCGATGTTGTATCTCTCGGCAACGTCATGGGTCGCGGCATTCGGTGGCTTCGTCATCGTCTTTGGGCCGCTGTTGTTGCGGCGACGGGCATAGCGCGTAACCACGGTCCGCATCACTGCTCTGAATTTATGCCGTGTATGTCAATACTCAAGGTGCAGCACCTGACTAGGCGGACGCCATCTCGCATCGAGATCGACGACGCCATCGAGATTGCGGAACAGTCGACATCTGATCGAGCGACGCAGTACCCCGAGACCTGACATCGTTGTGGCGTGTTTCGCGTCGCCAATCACACCTCACGCGATGGCAGCTTGTGGGATGTTGCGGCCGCGCTGGGAAGCGATGCAGAGAGCCTGTGTGAAAACAGGTCTGACGAGCAAATCATGTTATGAGCTGCGCGCCACAAGCGGGGGCTCGCATGAAGCGCTTCATCGAGGGGCTGGATCGAAGCCAGACGACCTTGCTGCCGGACTGCGTGGACGAATATGTCGATGAGAATAATCCGGTCCGCGCTGTCGATGCTTTCGTCGGTATGCTGGATCTCGCTGTGCTTGGCTTTGACGTCGAGCCGGAGTCGACGGGCCGCCCCGGATATCATCCAGCGACGATGCTCAAGCTCTACGTCTACGGCTATCTCAACCAAGTGCAATCTTCGCGTAGGCTCGAGCGCGAATGTGCGCGGAACCTGGAGCTGATCTGGCTGCTGGGTCGCTTGAAGCCAGACTTCAAGACGATTGCCGATTTCCGACGGGACAACGGCCCCGCGATCCGCAAGGTCTGCCGCCAGTTCGTCGCGCTCTGCAGGGACATCGATCTTCTGGACGCCAGCCTCGTCGCGATCGACGGCAGCAAGTTCAAGGCCGTCAATGCCAAGGCCAAGAGCTATACGCGCGAAAAACTCAGGCGGCGGCTGGGCGAGATCGATTTGGCAATCGATCGGTATATGGGTGAGCTCGACCGTGCCGACGAGGTTCTGGTCAAGACCGGCATGCACCCGATCGAAGCGCGGCTGTCGCGCGTCATCAAAAAGCTCGCGCATTACCGCAAGGAGGGACGGACGCTACGCTCCATCGAGGAACGGATGGACTCGACCGGCGAGACGCAGGTATCGCTTACCGATCCCGACTGCCGGGCCATGGCGACAACGAGCAAGCAGCCCCGCGTTGTGGGCTACAACGTCCAGAGCGCGGTCGAAACCAAGCACCATC